>Ga0066388_100003524_pt1 | contig 10181 bp, 10 predicted proteins | sample PanSoiMetaGPlot6_FD_64539 | JGI IMG/M metagenome (GOLD analysis project Ga0066388, IMG submission 64539) | Tropical forest soil microbial communities from Panama analyzed to predict greenhouse gas emissions - Panama Soil - Plot 6 (Hybrid Assembly) | ecosystem: Environmental > Terrestrial >... | reverse complement strand
GTGCGCCTCGAGATGCTCGACGCCGCCGGACACTCGATTTTCGGTGCCATCGAGCAAGAGATCGTCCGCTATCGGCGCGCGACCAGCACCGAGCAATGAGAGGAGCGAAGCGGCATGGCGGGTTTTGCCTCCACGGGCGACATGGCCGAGAAGCAGATCAGCTTCAGCGAAATCGGACGCGAGCTTTACGCCTTCACCGCCGAGGGCGATCCCAATAGCGGCGTCATCATCGGTGATGACGCCGTCATGGTGATCGACGCTCAGGCGACACCGGTGATGGCCGACCTGGTGATCGAGCGCGTCCGCAAGGTGACCGACAAGCCCATCAAGTACCTGGTGCTGTCGCACTACCACGCCGTGCGGGTGTTGGGCGCCTCGGCCTACCGGGCGCAAGAGGTGCTGGCCTCGGAGACCTGCCGCGCCATGATCGCCGAACGCGGCCAAGAGGATTGGGATTCCGAATACCAGCGCTTTCCCCGGCTGTTTCGTGCCGCCGGCTCGATCCCGGGCCTGACCTGGCCGACCCTGACCTTTCATCGACGCCTGACGCTCTATCTCGGCAAGCGGCGCGTCGAGCTGCGGCAGATCGGGCGCGCCCACACCGCCGGCGATATTCTGGCCTACGTGCCGGACGCCAACGTGGTGTTCTCCGGCGATATCGTCGAATACAAGTCGGCCTGCTATTGCGGGGACGCGCATTTCGCCGACTGGCCGACCACCTTGACCCGCCTCGATGCGGTCAAGGCCGACGCCTTGCTGCCGGGGCGCGGCGATGCCCTGGTCGGGGCCGATCGGGTGGCCGAGGCTGTGGCCTTGACGCGCGACTTCCTGCGCGACACCTACGAGCCCGTCAAACGCGGCGTTGCCCGTGGCGCCACGCTCAAGGACTGCTTCGATGCAGCCACCGCCGCCATGCGCCCCAAGTACGGCCGTTGGCCCATCTTCGAGCACTGCCAGCCCTTCAACATTGCCCGCGCCTATGACGAGGCGCAGGGTATCGACACGCCGCGGATCTGGACGGCGGAACGCGATCGCGCCATGTGGTCGGCACTGCAAGGCTAAAGCCGCGACGGCGGGCGCTGCCTAAAGCTGCGCCGCACGAGCACGGCAGCGATGCGGACGGGGGACGGTGCTGGGCAGGGGACAACCAATCGTTGCCAGCTGGCTGCTGCCGCGGCTGCCGTTCTTCTACGGCTGGATCATCTTGGCTTGCCTGTGCTGCTGCGGCTTTGCGCGGCAAGGTCCCGCCGTTGCCACGCTGTCGATCTTCGTCGAGCCGATGACGCGCGATTTTGGCTGGTCACGGGCGGCGCTGTCCGGCGCCGTCTCCCTCGGCGGCATCCTGGCGGCGCTGGCCTCGCCGTTGATCGGCCCGGTGCTGGACCGCCGCGGTGCGCGGCTGATGCTGGTCGTGGCGGTGCTGCTGACCGGCATTTCCACCATGCTGTTGTCGCTGACGCAGTCGATCCTCGGCTTTTATCTGTGCTTCTGTATCGCGCGCCTGAATTTTGCCGGACCGTTCGACATCGGCATCTACGGCGCCGTCAACAGCTGGTTTTTGGCACGCCGGGCCATTGTCAATGCCATCGTCGGCCTGGCGCAGATGCTGGGCCTGGTCCTGATGCCGCTCATTGCGCATTTCGCCATGCGCGCCGAGGGCTGGCGCGCGGGCTGGCTGGCGGTCGGCAGCGCCGTGCTCATCGTCGGCCTGTTGCCGGCCTGGCTGTTGCTGGTGCGCCGGCCCGAGGATCTGGGCCTCCTGCCCGACGGCGGGCTCGCCGTCTCAGAACCAGCCGGCACGCCCGCGGCGGCAACAAAGCCCCCCTTTCAGGCTGGCTCCGAGCCCACCTTTTCGCGCCGGCAGGCCGTGCGCACGCCGGCCTTTTGGCTGTTGTCGCTCTACACCGTGGCGGTCTACCCGGTGCAGGCCGGCATCAGCCTGCATCAGGCCCCGCACATGATCGAGAGCGGTCTGCCGGCCGCCGTGGCGGCCACCATCGTCAGCACCTTCTCGCTGACGGCGGCCTTGGCCGGTCTCGGCTTTGGCCTGGTGGCCCGGCGCATCGGGCCCAGAACGGCGCTGGCGATCAGCGCTAGCTCGCTCGGCGCCAGCGCACTGGCGATGCTTTCCATCACTTCGGCGCTGCAAGGCTATCTGGCGGCCGGCTGCTTTGGTGTCGGTATCGGCGGCATTTTGACCTTGCTGCCGCTGGCCTGGGCCGACTATTTCGGCCGCGCCAGCTTCGGCGCCATCCGCGGCGTGGCCCTGTCGCTGCAGGTCACGGCCCAGGCCGCAGGCCCGCTCGTCTCCGGCCTGCTGCGCGATGCCTCCGGCAGCTACGCGCTCTCACTTGCGGTGTTTGCCGCACTGTCCTTCTTCGGCGCCGCCATCGCCCTGTTGGTGCGCCCGCCGCGGCCGCCCAGGGTGCACAGGCTCGGCTGAGGCAGCGGTGCCTAGCCGGCTGGCCGATGTGCTAGCTTTGCACGAAATCGGCACCAGGGTGAAAAGCGCAGGCCATGATCGACGTGCGCCAGATTAGCTTTCCCTACCGACGCTCGGCGGATCAGGATCGCTCCCAGCCGGCGCCCCATCCGGTGGTCATCGTCGGCGCCGGACCCGTCGGCCTGGTGGCCGCCCTCGATCTGGCGCGCAAGGGCCAGCGCTCGATCGTGATCGACAAGAAGGCCAACCTTGCCGACGGCAGCCGCTCCATTTGCTGGGCCAAGCGGTCGCTGGAGATCATGGATCGGCTCGGGCTCGGCAGCACCATCACCGACAAGGGCGTGACCTGGCAGACCGGCAAGGTGTTCTTCGACACGCAGCGGCTGTTCGAGTTCGACCTCACCCCCGAACCCGGACACCGCCGCCCGGCCTTCGTCAATCTGCAGCAATACTATTTCGAGCATTTCTGCATCGAAGCGGCGCGGCAATCCGGACTGATCGAGCTGCGCTGGCAGGAGGCGGTCGAAGGCCTCGAGCCGACGCGGGACGGCCTGCTCCTCAGCATCGCCACGCCGCAGGGCCATTACCGGCTGCTGGCGGAATGGCTGATCGCCGCCGATGGCGCCCGCTCCACGATCCGTCGCCAGCTGGGGCTCGCTTTCGAGGGCCGCGTGTTCGACGATCAGTTTTTGATCTGCGACATCAAGTTGCCGATGGCGCGGCCGGCCGAGCGCTGGTTCTGGTTCGATCCCCCCTTCAATCGTGGTCGCTCCGCCCTGCTGCATAAGCAGGCGGACGATGTCTGGCGCCTCGACTTCCAGGTTGGCGCCCGCGCCGATCGCGAACAGGAGCTGCGCCCGGAAAACGTCGCCCACCGGGTGCGCGCCATGCTGGGTGAGGGCATCGAGTTCGGCCTCGAATGGATCTCGCTCTACCGCTTTCAATCGCGGCGGCTCCAGCGTTTTCGCCACGGACGCGTGTTGTTTGCCGGCGACGCGGCCCACCAGATGTCGCCGTTTGGCGCCCGCGGCGGCAATAGCGGCATCCAAGACGCCGACAACCTGATCTGGAAGCTCGATCTCGTGCTGCGAGGGCTGGCACCGGACAGCTTGCTTGACAGCTACGACGGCGAGCGCATCGCCGCGGCGGAAGAGAATTTGCTCAATAGCACGCGCTCGACCGATTTTATCGCGCCCAAGAGCGCCGTCAGCCGCGCCTTTCGCGACGGCGTCTTGGCGCTGGCCCAAACCGAGCCGGCAGCCCGTCGTCTGGTCAATTCCGGCCGCTTGTCGGTTGCCAGCTGCTACGATGGCTCGCCGCTCAATGGTGCCAATGGCGATTTTGCCGGCGACTGCCCTGCGGTCCGGCCGGGGGCTGCGGCACTCGATGCCCCAGTGGCCGGCGACGCCTGGCTGCACGACGGCATCGGTGATGGCTTTGTCGGCGTCTGGTTTTGCCGCGAGCCCCGCCTGCCGGCCGGGCTAGCGGCTGCGCAAAGCCTGCTGGCGCGGCAGCCGATTCCTGTCAAAACCCTGTTGGTCAGCGACCCGCTGGCCTGCAAGCGCTATGGCGCCGAGCGCCAAGGCGCCTATTATCTGTTCCGTCCGGATCAACACGTGGTTGCGCGCTGGCGTGGCTTCGATTGGGCCGCGGTCGCGGCGGCCGTCGAGCGCGCCAGCGGCCGAAACTGACGTTCCCTGGAGCCGCCGATGCCTCTCAAGCGCGAGCCCAACCTCAAGGACCCCGACGGTCTTTACGCGGCCATCCTTGCCGCCCACGCCGACTTGAGTGAATCGGAAAGCGTGGCGCTGAACGCCCGCCTGGTGCTGTTGCTCGCCAATCACATCGGCGAGGAGGAGGTGGTGCGTGAGGCGCTGGCGCTCGCCCGGCAATCGATCGACGAGCCCGCGCCCGGCTAGCCTGCCGCCGGCCGGACTTGGGCCGCAGCCTCAGTTTAGCCGGGTCTTCAGGTCACGGATGCTTTGATCGATCAGCGCCGCAGCGGCGGCGCCGCTGGCCTTCTCGCGCAGGATCTTTTCCGCCGCCGCGATCGCCAGATCCACGGCCGCGGCGCGCACCTCATCGATGGCCTGGCCTTCGGCACGCGCAATCTTCTCCTCGGCCAGCTTGGTGCGCCGTTCCAGCTGCTCCTTCAGCGCGCGGCGGGTCTCCTCGGCGAAGGCCGTGGCCTCGTGCCGTGCCTGCGCCACGATCGCCTCGGCTTCCTCGCCGACCGAGCGATGTTTGCGCTGGTAGTCGGCAAGCAGCGTTTGCGCCTCCTCGCGCACACGGCGCGCCTCGTCGAGCTCCTTGCGGATGCCATCGGCGCGTTCGTCGAGCACCTTTGCGATCACGGCCGGCACTTTGTAGTAGAGCAGCACCAGCACAAACACCAAAAAGGCGACGGTGACCCAGAACTCGGCGAGAAAAAACACGGGGCCTGCCTCCTCCTATTCGGCGGCCTGCCGGCTGACGAGCGCCTTGCGCACCTCGTCCCGGCTGACCTCGCGGCCGCTCAGCCGGGCGACGATGTCACCGGCGAGCTCGCCGGCGATCTCGCTGACGCTCGTCAAAGCCGCCGCCTTGGTCTGGGCGATACGCGCATCCGCATCCGCGAGCTTGGCCGCAATCTGCGCCTCGACCGTGCTCTTCTCCTTGTCCATCTCGGCGGAGAGGGTGTCACGCATGCCTTTGACGATCGCCTGCGCCCTGCCGCGCGCCTCGCCCAGGGCCCGCTCGTAGCTGCCCAAGGCCTGTTCGGTCTCGGCCTTGAGCTTGTCGGCCTGACGCAAGTCGCGCTCGACCCGCTCGCGCCGCTCCTCGATCACCTCACCGACGCGCGGCAGGCAGAAGCGCTTGAGCAAGAGATAAAGTAGACCGAAGCTCAGGGCGAGCCAGATCAGTTGCGGGGCAAACGTTCCCGAGTCGAGCGGCGGGAACGCCTTGGCGTGCCCCGCCTCGGGCGGGGTTGCCGTGCCGGTGGTGCTATTGGTCGCCATGGCGATTTAATCCTGGCAGGCGCCCGTTAGGTAAAGAGCAGCAAAAAGGCGATCAGCAGCGCGAAGATGCCCAGCGCTTCGGTAACGGCAAAGCCGAAGATCAGGCGGCCGAACTGGCCGTCGGCAGCCGACGGATTGCGCAGCGCGCCTTGCAGAAACTGGCCAAACAGGTTGCCGACGCCGATCGCGGCAGCACCGGTGCCAATGGCGGCGAGGCCGGCACCGATGAGTTTTGCGGCTGCGGGATCCATGGACTTCTCTTCTCCTTTGCAAGGTGATTGGGAAGGATCGGGCAAACGTCGGCCTAATGCCCCGGATGCAGGGCATCGTTGAGGTACATGCAGGTCAGCATCGTGAACACATAGGCCTGCAGGAAGGCAACCAGCAGCTCCAGCGCCGTCAGCGCGATGGCCATCAGCAGCGGCAATGGCGCCAGGACGGCGTAGGCGCCGGCGCCCAGCAGCATGACGACGAAGCCGCCGAACACCTTGAGCGTGATGTGACCTGCCAACATGTTGGCAAACAAGCGCACCGAGTGGCTCACGGGCCGCGACAGGAAGGAGATGATCTCGATCAGTACGACCAGCGGCAGAATCACGATGGGGACGCCCTGCGGCACGAACAGCTGCAGGAATTTGGCGCCGTTCTTGGCGAAGCCCACGATCAGCACCGTGATGAAGACCATCGCCGCCAACGCCGCCGTGACGATGATATGACTGGTAACGGTAAAGAAGCCGGGAATGAGACCCAAGGTATTGGCGGTGAGCACGAAGGCGAAGATCGTAAACACGAAGGGAAAGTACTTCATGCCGCCGTGGCCGGTGCTCTCGCGCAGCATTTTGGCCACGAACTCGTAGCTCATCTCGGCCAGCGACTGCAGGCGGTTGGGCACCAGCGAGCGGGCTTGCATGGAGACAAAGTAGAAGCCGGCGATCAGCAGCACCGCCAGCAGCATGAACAAGGAGGCGTTGGTGAAGGAGGCATCCCAGCCAAAGATCTTGATCGGGATGAGGCGATGGATCTCGAACTGGTGGATCGGGTCGGGCATCCCCGTGCCCTGAGTTCCCGCATTCGCCGCTGCCACGCTAAGCTCCTCAGTCCTCGTCGTCGGGCACGCTGTGGCCGATGCGGCCGCCCGTGCGCGCCATGAATTCGCTCTGCATGCGCTCGTAGCCTCGCATCACGTTGAGGACACCGGCGACAAACCCCAACAAGAAGAAGAGCAAGAACAACCAGGGCTTACTGCCGAGCCACCAGTCCAACCCCCAGCCGATGCCACCCCCAACCATGACCGCCGCCACCATTTCCGCGGCCATGCGCATGCCATGGGCCATGCCGCGGCCGCGCATTTCCGCATCAAGATCGGCGTGCGCTTCGGCATCCCGTTGCGCCTTGATGCGGCCGAGCCTGTCGCCGAGCTCGGATACCCTCCCCTGGAAGCGGGCGGCTTCCTCGGGACTAAGTTGGCGCTCACCGGGACCTCGACGATCCGCTGCATTTGGCATGAGGATCATGTCCTCGGTGGGAGGTGGCCCGACTTCCCCCCGGGGGCCATCAAATCGCGGGCACCTTAAAGCAGCGGTTCCCCTGAGTGTCAAGAATAGGGCCGCCATCTCGGGCGGGCCGCCACCGGGACGGCGATGCGACAATTCGACCGCCGCGGGGGGCAGGCTCAGCCCCGATCGCGGGGCGCGGCGGCCAGCACGGCGCCGGCCAACTCGCACGGTGCTTGGCAAATGGCGCCGGCGCCGGCGGCTTTCAGCTCCGCCACGCTGCCATAGCCCCACGCCACGCCGATGCTGGCGATGCCATTGTTGCGGGCGCCCAGCACGTCGAAGTCGCGGTCACCGACCATCACAGTTGCTCTGGCAGCAAGGCGGTGCGTGGCCAGGATGTGGGCGATCAGCTCCGTCTTGGCATCTCGGCGGCCATCGAGCTCGGGACCGTGAATGGCGGCAAAGCGATCGGCCAGCGCAAAATGCTCGAGGATCGGGCGGGCATAGTGATGCGGCTTGGATGTCGCCAGGATGAGACGGCAGCCGCCGCGCGCCAGCGCCTCCAGGGCCTCGGGAATGCCGGCATAGACGCGGGCCTGGTACATGCCGCCGGCAAGATAGTGCTCGCGGTAGTGGGCGACGGCGGCCTCCGTCAGATCGAAGCGGCCCAGCAGCTTCGGAAAGGAGACGCGCAAGGGCGGACCAATCATCCACACCAGTTCCACGGCCGGCGGCACCGGGTGGCCGAGCCGCTCCAGGGCATATTGGATCGAGGCGATCACACCAATGCGTGGATCGATCAGCGTGCCATCGAGGTCGAGGAGCACCTGCAAGCCCGCCTCTCCTCAGGCCGCCACCACGAACTTTTGCGCCGTCTCCAGATCGACGGAAACGAGTTGGCTCACGCCCTTCTCGACCATGGTCACCCCGAACAGGCGGTTCATGCGTGACATGGTCATTGGATGGTGCGTGATCACCAGAAAGCGCGTGGCGGTGTCGGCGGCCATCTTTTCCAACAAGGTACAAAAGCGGTCCACATTGGCATCGTCGAGCGGTGCATCGACTTCGTCGAGCACGCAGATCGGCGAGGGATTGGTCAGGAACACCGCAAAGATCAAGGCCATGGCGGTCAGGGACTGCTCGCCACCCGACAGCAGCGACAAGGTCGCCGGCTTCTTGCCGGGCGGCTTGGCAATAATTTCCAGGCCGCCGTCGAGCGGGTCCTCCGCGTCGATCATTTCCAAACGGGCCTCGCCACCCCCGAACAAGGTCATGAACAGCTGCTTGAAATAGCCGTTGACGGCATCGAAGGCCTGCTGCAGGCGCGCCCGGCCCTCGTTGTTGATCTGGGCGATGCCGGAGCGCAGCTTGGCAATCGCCGCCTCGACGTCGGTCTTCTCTTTATCCAGGCTGTCGAATTGCTGCGACAGCCCAATGAGGTCATCATCGGCTTGCAGATTGACGCCGCCGAGGCGCTCACGCTCCGCCTTCAGCCGCGCCAACTGCGCCTCGGCCGCGTCCAGGGCCGGCAAGGGCGCCGCCGCGGCGAGCCCGGCGAGCGCCAGACAGTCCTCCGGCGTCGTGGCCAACGTGTCGCGAATCTTGCGTGCCTCCTCGGCCCGGCGCTGGCGCGCATTTTCCAGGCGCGCCTCGCTGCGCGCGCGGGTTTCCCGCTCATCGGCGACGGCGGTCTGGGCCGCGCGCAGGTCCTGCGCCGCCTGTCGATGGGCGCTGTCGGCAGCAGCCAGGGCATCGGCGGCGCTGCGGCGCTCGCGGTCGGCCGCAGCCAAGGCGGTCATCAGCTGCTGGCGCTGCTGGGCGACCATGTCGGGGATGCCCGCCAGCCGCGCAAGTTCCGCCTCGGTCGCCGACAGGCGCTCATCGAGGGCGGCGCTCTGTTGCTCGGCGCTGGCGATGCGGGCATGGTTGCGTGCGTCTTCCTGGCGAATAGCGCTTTGTCGCTCGACGCGAGCCCGGTGCTCGCGCTCCAAGGTGACGAGTTCGGTCTTGGTTTCGGCGACGCGGCTGCGCAGCTCCTGGGTCTCGGTCTGTGCCGCCGCCAATTCCGCTTCCAGCCCTTCGATGCCCTCGCGTGCGGGCAACAGACTTTCGGTTTTGGCCAACAGCGCCTGGGCCTCGGCCAGGGCTTCGGCAGTGCGTTGCTTGGCGTCGGAGACCGCCGCGATCTTGGTCTCGGTCTCGCGTGCCTGGCGCTCGAGCGCCGTCAGCACGTCGCGCGTCTGCGCCAGCTTGTTCTGGGTCTCGCGCCACAGCTGACGCAGGCGGCGTTCCTCGATCTGGGCCGTGCGCAGGCGCGCCTCGGCCGCGGCCGAGGCGGCGCGGGCTTGCTCGGCGCTGCGGCGTTGCTCGGCCTCCTGCGCGGCCAGGGCGCCGAGCCGACTGCGCTCGGCCAATCGGCTGGCGGCGGCCGTGCTGCCCTGGGCGGCGACGACGTAGCCGTCCCAACGCCACAGGTCACCCTCGCGCGAGACCAGCCGTTGCCCCGCCTGCAACTGCCGCTGCAGTTTGCCGCCTTCAGCTGGCGCGACCAGGCCGATTTGCGCCAGCCGCCGCGCCAGTTCCGCCGGCGCCGCCACCGAGGCGCTCAGGGGCTCGACGCCGGCCGGCAGCGCCGGATCGCGCCCAGCCGCCGGATTGAGGCGCCAGTGCAGCGCCGCCTGCTCGGCCGCCGGCGCCTCCAGATCATCGCCGAGCGCGGCCGCCAGCGCCATCTCCAAGCCGGCCGCCACGCGAATTTGGTCGAGGATCGGCGGCAGGCCGCTGTCGTCGGACGGCTGCAGCAGTTTGCGCAGCGTTTCCACCTCGGTCTGCAATTTGCCGGCGGCAAGGTCGGCCTCGGTGGCCGCCTCGCTCTTGGCCTGCGCCTCCAGGGCCACCGCCTGCACGGCCTCCTCGGCGGCCAACGCCTGCGCCTCGATGACGGCGATCTCCGTCATCAGCCGCTGGCCCGCCTCCGCCGTCACCTTGAGCTTGGAGGCATCCGGCGCCCGGCCGATGATCTCGCGCGTCTGCGCCTCGAGCGCCGATAGCTGACGATTGAGCTTGTCGATCTGTTCCCGGCGTTCCTTCAGTTGCGCCTCGATGCTCTGGCGCCGCGCCCGCGCCTCGGCCGCGGCCGTTGTCAGCCGCTGCAGCCGCAGCTCGGCATCCTTGAGCTTGGCATCCCCCGCTTCGTAGACGGCCAAGGCCTTGCCTTCAAAGTCGGCGGCCAGAGCCGCGGTA
>Ga0066388_100003523_pt1 | contig 10182 bp, 2 predicted proteins | sample PanSoiMetaGPlot6_FD_64539 | JGI IMG/M metagenome (GOLD analysis project Ga0066388, IMG submission 64539) | Tropical forest soil microbial communities from Panama analyzed to predict greenhouse gas emissions - Panama Soil - Plot 6 (Hybrid Assembly) | ecosystem: Environmental > Terrestrial > Soil... | reverse complement strand
TGGGCCATGCCGAGCGTTATGAGTACGACGCGCTGGGTGGGCGCACGCGGTGGATCGACAAGAACGGCAACAGCTCGACCTGCGCCTACGACCGCAAGGGGCGCAAGGCCCGGGAGAGCACGCCGCCCCTCAAGTTCAAGCTGCGCGGCGAGGCCTTGCCGACCCCGGCGCCCGATCGCGCGCTCGAAACCCGCTTCGAGTACGATGCCTTCGGCAATCTGATCCGCAAGGTCGAGGCGGCGAACTTCGCGAGCGACACCTCCACCACCGACTTTTCCTTCGACACGGTGGGGCGGCCCACCGGCACCCTCTACAACGGTTACTACGACACGGTCAGCGGCACCGTGGAACGGGATCCTGCCGCCAACCGCTTCCGGCGCGAAGCCTCCATCAGCTACGACACTCTGGGCAACGCGGTCCGCATCGCCGACCGCACCGGCGTGAACGCCTTCCAGTACGTCTATCGCACCTATGACAGCCAAGGCCAGGTCGTGCATGAGGTCAATGCCCTGAACAATGTCACGCGCTACGCCTACACTTCGTTCGGCGAGCACGAGACGGTGACGCGCCACAGCGTGACGATATCCGGCACGCCGCAGAATGGCCTGTATTGGACCGCGGGCGAGATCGAGCCGAAGCTCATTTTGGGTCACGACGAGAACGGCCACGTGCTGCCAGACGTCTATGCCCGGACCATCCGGCTGGCTTACGACCAGCTCGGCCGCAAGAGCGCCGTGACCATGCCAACGGCGAAGTTCTATTCCACACAGATGCCGGGCGACGCCGGCCAGGCCAACTATTTCAGGCTGAGTCCCGCATCCGTCCCCGGTGTCCAGGACGCCGCCGCCACCCTCTACGCGTACAACGTCTTCGGCGATCTCACCTTGCAGCGCGTGCGCGCCAACACCGTCGTCGAATGGCAGGACTCGACGTTCACATACGACACCATGGGACGCCGGACGCGCAGCATCGATGCGGCCGGCAGCGTCACGACCACGTCCTACGACACGGCCGGCAACCTCGTTCATCAGGAAGAGCTTACCGGACAATCCGACGGGTCGGACCGCATCACGGCGTTTGCCTACAACGTCCTTGACCAGCAAACCCGCATCGATCGCTACGGTCTGCGGTACACCGACGCCAATGGCGTAGAGCACGGCCTGCTCGTCTGGACCTCGGAGGGCGGCGGCCAGTGGATCGATCCCGACGCCGATGTCGCCACGACTGTCCAATCGACCACCTACGACGGCTATGACCGTCCGCTTACTGTCACCGACGGTGTCGGCAATGTCACGTCGATGCGCTACGACGCGCTCGGCCAGCTCGTCGAGGTGACCGCGCCGGCCCGCCTGGTGGCGCCGCTTGCGGCAAACGCCGAGGATGCGGCCGACCCGTTCCGCAATCAGCTGTCCGCGACTCTCGTCACCTCCATGACCCTGGACGCCTTCGGCCGGGCCGTGCGGCAGGTGCGCGCCACGCCGCAAGGCGGCGACGCGCGCGAGTCCCTGCAGAGCTACGACGCTGCCGGCAATCTCCTCACCACCACGAACGCCGAAGGCAATGTCAAGCAGCGCGCCTGCGATCAAGCGGGCCGCGTGATCAGGGAGACGCAGGCGATCCATGCCGATCTCGGTCCCCTGGGAATCAACGGGCAGGGGCTGGAGCGGCGCTACGTCTACGACGCCCTCGGCCAGCTCACCGACACGCTCGACGTCTACCTCGACGGCAGCGATCTGGTGCAAAGCGGCAAGTCCGCCGTCTACAACGCCTTTGGCGAGGTCGTCGAGGAGCGACGCAAGTGGGGCCCGGCAAGCCAGAGCCCGCCGGCGCTGAATACGGCCAGAGTGGCGTGGTATCACTACGACAATGCCGGCCATGTGTTCGAGAAGGTGGCCGCCGACGGCCTCACGGCCTACTACTACAACCTCCTGGGCCAGGTGACGCGCGAAGAGAAGCAGGGCAACTCCGGCGGCATCGGCAAACGCATCGAGGAAACCCAGTACGACGTGCTCGGCCGCGCCACGATGATCCGCAGGCCGCCATTCGATGCCGACATCACGCCGGAAACGGGCACGACGCTGCGGCTGGTGACCCCCTATTCGTCGCGCATGTTGGACCGCTGGGGCAATGTCGTCGTCGCCCAGGAAGGCGGCTACGAGGTCGTCAACGGCCAGCCTGCTTACGCGCCCTATCGCCTGTTCCGCAGCTACGTCTACGACGACAACAACCGGGCCGTCCTGGAGGCCTACGGCACACACGAATTCCTGTCGGCCAACGGTGGTTTGAACCAGGCCGTCATCTCCAAGGCGATCCAGCGCGACCTGCTCGGCAAGGTGGTGAAGGAGGTCGACCAAGCGAGCGACCTGCAGTCGGACGCTGTGCTGAGCTCGCGGACACGCACAAAGCAGTATGACAGCGTCGGCCAGCTTGTCGCCGAGATCGACGCCACCGGCCGCAAGGTCGAGACCGCCTACAACGTCCATGGCGAGCGGCTGGGCACGCGCAACGCGCGCGGCACCGTCCTCTTCGATCGCCGTGACCGCAACGGCAATGTCCGCTTCCACGGCGTGCTGCGCACGACGAGTTCGACCGGTCCGGGCGAGTACAACAGCTTCACGGGGACGGGCACGATCGCGCGCACGTACCTCAACGCCTACCTTTACGACCAGGCCAACCGCCGCTTCGCCAGCAAGACCTTCACCGAGGGCGCCAATGCGCCGTGGTCCTACACCTGGCTCGATGGCCGCAATTTCGGCGTCCAGCAGCGTGACGCCATGGGAGTGGTCAGCCAGTACCGCTTCGACCCGTTTGGCAACAAGGCTGTCGAGATCGACGGCGCGGGGGCACGCTCGGAATGGAAGGCCGCGACCGCCGACTACGCGGTGGGGCGGATCGAGACCTACACGCAGCCCGCCGCGAGCGGCTTGAGGGTCTGCAGCTACGCCTACAGCGACTTCGGCGAACTGAAGGTTCATGCTGCGGGCAATACCAACACCCAGTACAGCCGCCACAAGAACGGCCTGGTGGTGCAGGTTGTCGCCATACCGGACGTCACCCGGCCCAACGTGCAGGAGATCACGACATACCAGTACGACGCCGGGGGCAATGTCACATCGGTGGGCCGGATCGACTCCAGCTCGGCCCAGACGATCATCATCAGCTACGACAATCAGGGCCGGCTCTGGAGGGTCGAGGACCAGAACAAGTCGCCGGCCGGTCCCACCTGCGACGTGCACTACGCCTACGACGAGTGGAGCAACGTGCGCCGTATTCAGGCGACCTACACCCCGACGGCCGCCGAGGGGGCGCATACAGGAGATGCCTGGTACGACTACGACGCGGCCGGCCGCATGACGGTTTCCAATGGCACCCTGTCGGGCGGCGCCATCCGGCTCAAGGTTCGCACGCCCGGCAGCGTGCAGGTCAGCTACGACGCAGTAGGCCGCCGCCGCGGGACTACGGAATACGTGCGTCGCAACACGACAGCGCATCCGACGATACGTACCTGGGACACGATGCGCGACGAACGCTACACATATGACGATCTCGGGCACCTGCGTCAGATCGAGCAGCGCATCCGTCAGGTCAACATCGTCGACAGCAGCGCGGACGGCGCCGGCAATCCGGTGACCGGGCACGACATCGAGGGCACCTGGCAGACGCTGTCGACCCGTCTCGCGAACTTGCGCGGCGACGTCACGCAGGCGGAGCAGTGGACCCGCATATCGGGCACACCAAACGTTCTCTCTGTCGGCCAGACCGCCGCGCGGCTCGGCACCACGACTACGGCGTACCGCGACGACGGCCAGCCGTCCTCCAGCAAGACCGACGCGGTCGACCCGAAGAACAGCACGCAGACCCAGAACACCTACAATGCGCAGACCGGGCAGCTCGACTCCTACGTTTTCGGCGCCTTCCGCTCCGACGGCGCGCCCTTCTCCGCCAGATTCGAATACGGCTATGGTTTCCAGAACGGCGCACGCGTCGTGCAGCGCATCTCCGACGTCAATCACGGTCTGAACACCACCAAGACTTACGACCTGTTGGGCCGCATGTCCTACGAGCGGGTTGATCTCCAGAATCCGAACGGCGACGGCAGCGACCGCTACGAGGAGCGCTCCTATGCTTACGCGGCAGACGGTCGCGTCATCCTGAAAAACAGCCAGCTCCGCCTGTCGGCCAGCGGCCCCAACACCGTGCCGCTGCCCACGCCGCCTGACGGTCAGCAGACCTATGTCTATGCCGGCGATGGCACGGTCGCAACCGTCGGCGCCCATCGGCTGGCCGGCCAGACGAGGTTCGACTTCGCCTATACGCCAATGAGCGAGTCAGCGGGCAACGGCACCTCGCGCTATGTCGTGCAGAACGGCGATTCGCTGATCGACATCGCCCTGGCGAGCTACGGCGACAGTGCGCTGTGGTATCTCATTGCCGATGCGAACAGCATCGCGGCCGAACCCGCCGATCCCTTGCCGAGCAGCGAGGTAGGCAAGGCGTACGAGATCCCGGAAGTGATCCGCAGCAGCCAGAGCGCCAGCACCTTCAAGCCCTACGAACTGGCGCAGATCATCGGCAACGACCGGCCGATCGTCATTCCGCCGCCACCGCCGCCGAAATTCAGCGATATCGAGATGCTGGCGCTCGCTGCCGTCTCGATCACGGTCGAGGTCGGCGTGACGGTGGGCTTGTCGGCCTTGGGTGTGCCGGCGCCGGCGAGCGCCGCGATCGGCGCGGGCCTCAGCAACCTCGCGGGGCAGGCGACGTCGTGGGAGTTGGGCATGCAGGTGCCCGGCCACGAAGGAATCGACTGGGGCGGCGTCGGGCTGGCCACCATCGAGGGCGGCATGTTCTCTATGGCCGGTCCGGCCAGCGTGCTCAGCCGCGAGGTCTGGCAGCAGCTCAAGGGCGGCTTCGAAGGCTGGACGAGCGGCTCGGGGCCGAATTGGAGTGGTATCGCGGGCTCGCTGTTCAATGTCGGCTTCGATGCGCTGGCTCCCGTGCTTGGCGGGCCGAAGGTCGGGCGGTTCAACTTCGGCGTGGGTCAGTTGATCAACAGTGCTTACAACCCGAACTCGGGATGGGCGATCCCGGGCAGCGGGCGCAGCCCGACGGTCGGCGCGTTCGAGTACGCCTACGGTGCGGTGGCGAACGGACTGGCCAGCATCGGCTACTACTGGATTCGCGATCAGCTCGAGCGGCCGAGTGCGCCGGTCAGGGCGCAGGCGATTCTTGAAGATCCAGTCGGTAAGAAAGCTTCCCTGACGGTGCTAGCCACGCAATTTGAAGGCTCACAGGAAATCGTTCCTTCCCAAACCTCTACTCAGACACTTGTGGACCTGGATAAATATGAAGTCGGTGCACACGGCGGCGTCATTTTATTCACAGATGCCAGCGGAATCACTACGAAAGCCGAGGTCATTCCGGTCAGCGGCGAGGCCCCGACCGTGATTGATGGGGAAGCCTCCGCGCAGGCTTCCGTTCCTGAAGAGGCCTCGCCACTCGAGAGGTTCGCGATGGGGATCGCGATGGTCCAGGCGCAGGAGATGGCGCAGCATGAGCGGCAGCGTCGCGTGGATGCGGATCCCCTCAACGTCCTTGGTCAAGCGTATAAATACATACCGGGACATGCGGCCAACATCATTCCGGAGCGCCCGCAGCCCTTCGGCGCTGGGGGAAACAGGAACTTCCGGGAGCATTCTCTCCGTTCTTCGGTGGAACACGCCTATGCGTATGAGGGGGGCGTTACGGGCTATCAGGAGATAAACGACCTCGATCGGCTTGCGCGGGCAGGGTACGACCGCATTTTTGTCGGAACTGGCATCCATAGCAATTCCACGGGCAACTGGACGCCAGGCCCTGAATTCGTTCGGATGATGGAACAGGCCGCCAAGGATGTCATGCAGCGGTACCCGGGGCGGGTCCAGATCGACGTACTCAACCTGGCTAAACCGGTTCAGCGAACACTGTTCAACGAGATTGAAGCCGCTGCAGTGACGGGCGCTGCGTATGAGAATATGCCTGCCGCGAGCTTCGCTACACTCGGCGCTCATTGCGTTAGCACGTGCGGGATCCCGGAGATGCCAGCCCCCGAATTGCCAAAGGTGCCGGGCTCAGCCGTAATGTCGGGAGTGACAATGAAGCTTGGCAGCTTGCTGAACCTTTGGTCGGCCGCCCATGTCGACAATCCTTACGTCAAGACCGTGGGCTTGGCGGCCGGTGCAGTCGAGACCTTCGGATCGAGCCTCTACCTCGGCGGCGCGGTTACCAGCTACCTCGGCGGCGCGGCTTTCAGCGACGCTCGGCTGATGGCGCTGGGCGGCAACATCGCCCGATACGCCGGCGGAGTGGGCTTGACCGTCGTCTCGGGATACCAATTCTTCCAGGATGTGAGCCAGGGCAACGTCCGCGACGCGATCGGCAGCGGCGCGAACGCCACAGCAGGAGTGACGATGCTGGTCACCTCGAACCCCATCGCCTTGGCGGCCACTGGAACGTTTGCCGTTTCTTACAACCTCAGCCGCTATATCGCCAAGGAGACCGGCTGGGGGCAAGAATCAGGCCGTGTAGGAGCCAGCGTCGCGAACTTCATCATGGGGGACGATCCCGGGATGTTGCGGACCGGGCTCGGCTACACCGGTGGGTTCCTGGTCACGGCGGGCGGGGTGCTGATCGTTGAACCCGCCGTCGCGGGGGTCAAAGGTACCGCTGAAAACTTCGTCGCGCTCGGTCAGGCTGCCTCCTGGGGTTATGACAATGTTACAGATCTCATCGGCTACGAGTTCGACTTTTGAGTAGCAACCTCTCTAGCGCGCTGCTCTGAGTACTAGCGCTGCGCTCGCCAGATGCAGCAGGGTCTTGCCGCTTCAACATCGATTTGGGGCGCCAACAATGAGTGTCAATCAGCGGCGCACTCTGGTGCAAACTTCACCGAGGCACGACAGTCGGTCCTGAGCCTTGGAGGCTTGGATGAGGCGGCGCGACTTGAACACCCTTCTTGGAGGAGCAGCGACGGCTTCAACCGTCGGGTCCTTCGTCTCTCGCGCACAGCAGAAGGCGAAGCCGGTGATCGGCTACCTCAGCGTTACGACCCCCGGCCCCGCTGCATCGGTTGTGGCCGCATTCCGCCAGGGTCTGCTCGAAACCGGCCATGTCGAGGGACAAAACGTGACAATGGAATACCGCTGGGCAGCGGGTCGCTATGATCGCATGCCCGCCTTGGCCGCCGACCTTGTCGACCGCAAAGTCGATGTGATCGCAGCAATTGGCGGCGCCCCTGCGGCACACGCGGCGAAAAACGCAACCTCGACGATCCCCATCGTCTTCGTCAGCGGCGACCCCGTCGGGGATGGTTTCATCGAAAGTCTCGCCCGGCCAGGCGGCAACCTCGCCGGCGTCAGCCTGCTCACCGTCGAGGTGAACGCCAAGCGGTTTGAGCTGCTTTGCGAGTCGGTTCCTCAGGCCAAGGTGATCGCCTTGCTGGTGAATCCGAATAATCCGACGACGTTGCACATGATGCCAGCCGTCCAGGAAGTGGCACAGGCCAGGGCCGTGCAGCTCCTTATCCTGAAAGCCGGCAGCGAAGGGGCGATCGACGCAGCCTTCGACGCCCTCGTCCAACGGCAAGCGGGCGCGCTCGTCGTTCCCTCCGATCCATTCTTCTCCAGCCGGCGCGCGCAACTCGTCGCGCTGGCGGCACGCAATGCCGTTCCAGCGATCTTTGAGTTCCGCTCATTTGCCCGGGATGGCGGCTTGATCAGCTATGGCGCGAGCCTCGCGGCTGTCTATCGCCAACTCGGCGTCTACGCCGGAAAGATCCTCAACGGCGCCAAGCCCGCCGACCTGCCGGTCTTGCAGCCAACGACGTTCGAGTTGGTCATCAATCTCAAGACCGCCAAGGCGCTCGGCCTCACTCTCCCGCCATCGATCCTGTCGCGCGCCGACGAGGTGATCGAGTAAGAGCCGCTCCTCCAGCCCGTACCCCGGAGGCCGCCAGAGTCGCCGGTTTTTACGCCGCTTTTACATCGGCGATACCTGCGTGAGACGACGAATGTGGTCCGCACCCGTTTCGATTTCTCGACGTAGCGCCACCGCACCGGCAGCAAGTTCGTCGAGATCGGCTTTTCCTTCGACGTGATCGTGAAACAATTGCTCCCACGAAATACCTGTTGACATCCACGCGCAATGCCATGTCTTGGAGGTGCCGACACTCAAAGGAGCGGTCGGCCATGTCTTCATCATTCCAGCTTCCAACCGGTCTCTCGTCTGCCGGCGGCGATCCAGGTCCTGCACGCTGCACTCCGCGCAGCAGTGCTCGAACCGGACCGCGGTGGCTCGCGTCTGACTTGACGCGGCGCGGCCCGCGCGCACCGCCCACACGCTGAGGGCTCTCTCAGCCGCCCTTCCTTGAAACAGTCATCAACGCGCCGTCCACAGACTCGCGGTGATGCTCAAACTCGCCCGCACTCCCGCTCACCCCCAGCCGCTTCCCGTGATTCCTTGCAAGGAGAGACGTCATGCACACCAAGTCCGCGCCAACCCCTGCTCTTGGGAGGGCGCCCTTTGATTCGGCTCGATATTCGGCTCTTTTACCAGACGCTACGGTGACTGGTATTTCGCCATCGAGACCGCTTTCCACCACAGTTCCTCGCGACGAGAGACTGTCCTCATTTTTCCCTGTCTCTTGGGGGCCGATACATCGCCGAGCCGTCCTGCGATGGGAACGCTGGCGGGAGGTTCAGAAGTCTTTGCCAATAGTGCCACTAATGCCGGAGATTCACCTCCGGTCACGCGGGGAAGGAGAGTCAATGTCGTTCGTTCGTTCAGCCGCTTGGTCAGTCGTGGCGCTCATCATGGCGGCGCCTGCTGTCGCCCAGGGCATTCCCAAGGCGCAGTCGCCGGAGGAGGTCGGGTTCGTGTCGACCCGGCTCAAGCGGCTGAGCGACCGCCTGAATGAAGGCATCAGGAACAACGAACTGCCCGGCGCGGTGGTGCTGATCGCGCGCAACGGCAAGCTGGTGATGTTCGACTCGTTCGGCTTTCGCGACAAGGACGCCAAGGCGCCGATGACCAACGACACCATCTTCCGCATCGCCTCCATGACCAAGCCGATCGTGAGCGTGGGCGCCATGATGCTGGCCGAAGAGGGCAAGCTCACGCTGGCCGATCCGGTGTCGCGCTATATCCCGGCCTTCGCCGACACCAAGGTGGCCGTCGCCAAAAAGAACGACGACGGCACGGTCGAGATGGCGCTCGAGCCGCAGGCGCGCCCGATGACCATCCAGGACCTGCTGCGCCACACCTCGGGCCTGACCGAGGGCGCACCCGGCACCAATCCGGTCAGGCAGTCCTACCTCGACATGAAGGTGGCCGACCGCGGCCAGACCCTGGCCGAGATGGCCGACAAGCTCGCCAAGTTGGCACTGCTCCACCAGCCGGGCACGACCTGGGAATATTCGATGTCGACCGACCTGCTCGGCCGCGTGATCGAAATCGCCTCGGGCCTGCCGCTCGACTCGTTCATCGAGGAGCGCATCACCAAGCCGCTCAAGATGGGTGACACCGCCTTCGAGGTCGGCGCCGACAAGAAGGCGCGCGGCGCGCACCCGATGAAGGAAGGTCCCAGGAACGCGCTGCCCCCGATTCCCGACGTCACCGAAAAGTTCACCTGGCGCTCGGGCGCCGGCGGCATGGTCTCGACCGCGGCCGACTATGCCCGTTTCCTGCAGATGTTCGCCAATGGCGGCCAGCTCGACGGCGTGCGATTGATTTCGCGCAAGACCATCGACCTCATGACCGCCGACGCCCTGCCGCCGGACGTCAAGATGGGCGAAGACACGTGGCGCATGGGGGCGCTCGAGCCCAGCGCGCGCATGGGCCATGGCTTCGGGCTGGGCTTTGCCGTGCGCACCGAGCCGGGGCGCAATCCGCTGCCGGGCTCACCCGGCGACTACTATTGGGCGGGCGCCTACGGCACCTATTTCTGGCATGATCCGCGGGAGCACCTGTACGTGGTGTTCATGATGCAGTCCCCCGCGGCGCGTCCGCGCTACTGGTACCTGCTGCGCGACCTCGTCTACCAGGCTCTGATCGGGAACTGAGCGGGTGAGGGTGTGTGGTGCCATCCTGCTTCCTATATGAGGGCCCATGACGAACGAAATGCGGGACTGGATGTGGTCGGAAGCG
>Ga0066388_100003522_pt1 | contig 10182 bp, 9 predicted proteins | sample PanSoiMetaGPlot6_FD_64539 | JGI IMG/M metagenome (GOLD analysis project Ga0066388, IMG submission 64539) | Tropical forest soil microbial communities from Panama analyzed to predict greenhouse gas emissions - Panama Soil - Plot 6 (Hybrid Assembly) | ecosystem: Environmental > Terrestrial > Soil... | reverse complement strand
CGACGCCGTACTGGTCGTCGTCGATGGCGAAGCTGATGAATTGAGTGAGGCCGACGGCGCGGTTGGCTACCTCGGACGATCCCCAATCGACGGGTTGCAATCGACTCGCGTCGACTGCAGGTGCTGCAGCCTGGTTACTCATGCCTCTCGGCCCGCTCGCAGCCCCGCTCGCCGGCATCGGCCGCTCGGCGCAGGGGCAGTCCCCGAATTCGCCGGAAGAGAGACCAGAGCCAAGCGCATGCAGCGATTGGTGATTACAAAAGCCTCCCAATTCGGCAGTGCTTAGAAATAGGTTCGAATACTTACTAAGCGGTTTATGGCATGGTAAATGCGTCGCAGCCTCAATAAGCTAAGCTGCCAAGACACCCAATCGCGGCACTCGAAAGATTATCAAGAGATTAATGCCGCCGCCGCGCGGGCGCGATGAAAACCGCCAGCCACGTCGCACCGGCGGATAGCATGCCGGTCACCACTCATTGGCAGGCTGTCGCCCGTCGTTTACGATTTGAGCGGACGTCCGTCTCTTACGGGAAAATCGCCCAATGCCCGCAGGCTTGCGTAGCACCTTGGGCCGATTACGGTACGACGGCTTATCGGCCGGATCGCCGACGGCCTATCTTTTCGCCGTCGCCTGCGTCGCCGCGGCCGGCGTGGCTCACTTCGCTTTCGCCCATTTCTTCAACGATATGAGCCCATCGGTTCCCTACTATCCCGCGATCTTCGTCGCGGCGCTGTTCGCCGGCAGGCGCGCCGGCATCACCGCGGCAGTTCTCAGTGCCGCCGTCATATGGTGGGCGATCGATACCCATTACTTCGGCCAGCACGTGAGCCCGCTGACCCGAGGGGTCAATCGCGGGCTTTATGCCACCGCCGCCATTCTCGTCATCTGGGTCGCGGACGGTTACCGCTGCGCCGGCCACGCTCGCGGCCCGCCGGCAGAAACGGCACCCGCTCGTGCGGATACACAAGCCTCGGGCACGAACGGACGCGCGGCACGGCGCTGGCTCCTGCCAGAAGGATGGCACGACCGGCTGGTGCCGAATTCACTTGCCGCCTACGGCTTCGCCGTGGCTGCTGTCGCGACCGCCACACTCGTGCGCTTCGGAGTCGGATGGCTCGACGGCGATGTATTGCCGTTTGCATGTTACTATCCGGCCATTCTCATCGTGTGTCTCATCGGCGGCGTCGAGGCCGGCCTGTTCGCGATGATGCTGAGCATGGTCGCCGCCTGGTGCGCTTTTCTTGCGCACCACGAATCCGCCGGCTTCCCGAAGCCCGACGAGTTCGTCAGCCTCGCGCTGTACCTGTTCGCATCGTTGCTCACGGTCTGGCTGGCCGAGAACTATCGGCGCCCAATCCATGCGCGAGAGCCGACGCTCGTCGAATTCATTGCGCCGGTCGTGGTGTCGCTGGCCGCGGTCCTGCTGACGACGGTCGTTCTGTTCATGATCGACTCCTACCTGGCGGCCCAGCACTTGGTGCTGGGCTATCTTTTGCCCACCGTCCTGATTGCGATCTATTACGGCAGTACCATCGCGGTCCTGGCGACTTTCGTCAGCGGTCTTGCCGCCGCCTACGTTCTCTTTCCGCCGAAGTTCAGCTTTTATGTCGCCAATCCGATGCATATCGCCGAATTGGGATTCTTCATGCTGTTGGCGGTGATCGCCAGCAAGGCCGTCTCCGTGCTCACTGATGACATTCGCGGCCGCAGACGTGGCGCGCTTCGCAACCGCGGTCACTAGGGCGCGGCGGCGCCAGCGCGTTTGAGCCTCACGCCGCCCGCCGAGTCCTGGCTTGAACGGCGAGCTGTCGCGGTTCCGGCACGTAATATTTACCGATTTTGACCATCGGACGCGGCCGCAGCAAAATGTAGGCAAGGCGATCGTGCAGCGCCTTCGGCGACGTCGGCTTGACCAGAAATTCATTCACGCCGAGCCGCATCGCCTCACGGACCTGCGAACGCCGCGTCGATTCCGTGAGCATGATGATTGGCATAGCCGGCTTGGCGAACAAGCCCGGCGATCGGACGATGTGAATGATCTGCGGGCCGTTGATGAACGGCATGTCCCAGTCGAGCAGCATGACGTCGGGATTGGCGTGGCGGACGACATGCAGGGCGGCGAGCCCGTCACCGACTTCATAGACCGATCTCGCTCCGATGGCCATGAGCATCATGCGCGTCAGCCTGCGCATATATGCGTTCTTGTCCACGACCAGAATGCCAAGGCCGTCGATCAATTTGGCGAGCTCTGCGGCGGTCATCGTCGTGCTTGCGTCCCTCCGGCCGGCTCTTCTGAGCCGGCTCTTCTGATAAGCATCCGACGCTGCCATTTCGTAAGGTAAGCCGTTCAACTTTTCTCGAATTTCGATGATAATTGCGACTTGCGCCGGGAGCGGCCAGCGCGGGTCGTCCGCGCTACGACATCGCAGCCTTTTGCCGATGCAATCCCACCGCGTCATCGTGCCCGACGTTGCAGCAGCCAGTGCCGCGGCTCCCGTCCTTCGGCGCCGAGTCTCGCCGCCCCGGGCGAGCCGCGCCCAGAAAATGCGCGGGCGTCGTTCGATGTTGCAGCGCGCAACCGGCGACGGCGGCGTGATTGCATGGAGCGCACCTGCATCGATTGCGACCGCGCAAATGCCGCGCGGCGATGCGCAATTATGCGACTCTTTGCCACCTATCATTCATTACGGTCTGCCTTCACCGTTGCGCAACTCCACGGCGATGGCGTGGAGCGAGGCTGAAACAGAGCCACGGCGCAAAAAATTGCAACGATAAGCGTCCGTGCCAGGGGGCGAAGCGCGTGACCTACCAGTGGGTCGATTGTGAACGTGCGTTCATCGCACGGCGATATGATCGAATTGCCGGTCTCATCGGATTGTTCGACTGGCTGTTCTTCTTCCCACCACATCTGCGCGAACGCGCGGCGACCTGCCTGCATCTCGAGGCCGGCGATCGCGTGCTTGAAATCGGATGTGGCACCGGCCGCAATTTTCGCTTTCTGCGCGAGGCAGTCGGCGCCACCGGCAAGGTCTATGGTGTAGACCTGTCGTCCGGCATGCTGCGCAAGGCGCGCGCGCTCTGTCAGCGTGAGCAGTGGTCGAATGTCGAGCTGACCCAGTGCGACGCCGCCGAGTATTTTCCGCCGGAGCCGCTCGACGGCATCTTGTTCGGCCTCTCGTACAACACCATGCCGCACCATCTGATGGTGTTGCGCCATGCCTGGAAGCAGCTTCGCCCGGGCGGACGGATCGTCATCATGGATGGCAAGCTTCCGCCCGGCCTGGGCGGCAGGCTGGTCCTGCCCTTCGGCCTCTGGCTGATGAGACACACCATGCTCGGAAATCCTTTCATCCGGCCATGGGAGGATCTCGCCAAGCTGGCCGAAGACTTTGCCATGGAGGAGTTCGTCTTCGGCTCCTGGTATGTGTGCTGGGGAACGAAGCCGGTATGTGCGGCGGAGGAGCCTTCCCCTGCATTCGCACAGCTGGTCGCAGCCGAGTGACGATCAAGCGTTGAGCGTCCGCGGCGCGGCGTCAGCGCCATCAAGATACGATCCGTCTTAGTTCGGGCGCGGCGGTCACCCGACGTGGGCGGGGGCTTGCCCGGCTGCCCGAATGGATCGATGATGACGGCATGAAACGGGTCGTGGCGTCGCTCTGCCTGTGCTGGGCGGCGTATTGCGGATACTCATCGAACACCTTCCCGCTTGCCTTCGGCATGACCCCCGACGAGGCCGCGCTCGCGCTCGGCGTCCCGCTCGTCTACCACTCCGGCCGCCAGGGATCGGAAGTCTATCTCGCCTTCGGAACGCCCGGCATTCCCGGCTTCTATCCGGTCGATTCCGCCGTGGCGCTGCAGTTTCGCAACGGGCACCTGACCGGCTGGAAGAAGGATTGGCGCGTACGCCGTCCGTTCTGAGGGTTGCCTTCGGCGTGGTTCCGCTTTCCGTCCTCGATCTCTCGCCCGTCGCCACCGGATCCTCCGGCGCTGCGGCGCTGCGTAATTCGCTCGACCTTGCCCGCCTCGCCGACCGTCTCGGCTTCACCCGCTATTGGGTGGCCGAGCACCACAACCTGCCGTCGATTGCAAGCTCGGCGCCCGACATCATGATCGGGCAGATCGCGGCAGCGACCACGCGCATGCGCGTGGGCTCCGGCGGCGTCATGCTTCCGAATCATGCGCCGCTCATGGTGGCCGAGCGCTTCAAGGTGCTGGAGGCGCTGTTTCCCGGACGCATCGACCTCGGGCTCGGTCGCGCGCCCGGCACCGACCCCGTCACCTCGTATGCGCTGCGCCGCCGGCAGGATGCCGGTGGCGACGATTTTCTCGAGCGTTTCCAGGAGCTCCTTCTGTTCGCGAACAGTGCTTTCCCGCAAGGCCATCCTTTTCGCGCCGTGCGCGCGATGCCGGAAGACGTCTCACTGCCGCCGATCTGGCTGCTCGGCTCGAGCGACTACAGCGCACAGCTGGCCGCCACGATCGGCGCCGGATTTTCCTTCGCTCACCATTTCGCCGATCACGACGCAGTTGCCGCGATGCTGAGCTACCGCGAGCAGTTCAAGCCGTCGGCGGCGCGAAGCGAACCGTATGCCATTCTCGCTTGTGCGGTAGTCTGCGCCGATACCGATGCCGAGGCGGAGCGGCTCGCCACCACCATCGATCTCAATTTCGTGCGCAGAAGAAGGGGCGAATATCTGCCGCTCGCGAGCCCGCAGGAAGCGGCCGCCTATCCCTATTCACCGGCCGAGCGCGGGCTGATCGCGCGCAACCGCACCCGCGTGTTTGTCGGCGCAAAGGCAAGCGTGATCGAGCGGCTTTCGGCGATGATCGCAGCCACCAAGGCCGATGAGGTGATGGTCACCACCATGCTCTACGACCACGCCGCCCGCCTGCGGTCATATGAACTTCTGGCCGAGGCGTTCGGAACTCGCATGACCGGCGGCGGATGACGGCCCGCCTTCGGCAGTTGCTTTGTCTCGACGAAAGCGTGACATTGCGCAGGTCCGATGCCGCGGCATGACATTCCGCCCGGCCTGCAGCGTTCACAGGAGGTCCTCTTGGGTAAGCAGTTTTCGCTCACGTCCGCCGACAAGTTTCAGCTAGGTGCCTATCGCGCCGATCCGGCCGGACCCGCCAAGGGCGGCGTCGTGGTCATCCAGGAAATCTTCGGCGTCAATCATCACATTCGCGCAGTCTGCGACCGACTCGCAGCCGAAGGGTACGCCGCCGTCGCGCCAGCTTTGTTCGATCGCCAGCAGAAGAACTTCGAGTCCGGCTATACCCCGGACGAGATCGCCAATGCGCGCAAGTTCGTCGCCAACCCCGACTGGGGGGCCATGCTGAAGGACACGCAGGCCGCAATCGACGAGCTCAAGAAGTCGGGCCCCGTCGCCATCATCGGCTTCTGCATGGGCGGCACCATCGCCTTTCTTGCCGCCGCCAAGCTCAACGGCCTTTCGGCCGCGGTCTGTTACTACGGGGGCCAGATCGCGAAAAACGCCGACGAGAAGCCAAAAGTGCCGACGATGATGCATTTCGGCGAGAAGGATGCCTCAATCCCGATGTCCGACGTCGAGATGATCAAGCAGAAGCGCGGCGGCGACAGCGAAATCTACGCGTATCCCGACGCGCAGCACGGCTTCCACTGCGACGAGCGTGGCAGCTTCCACGATGCCAGCGCCAAGACCGCCTGGCAGCGCACCATGGTTTTCCTCAAGAAGCATCTGAAGAAGTAACCGGGATGCCGACGGGAGCTGCGCGCTCCCGTCGGCCGCGCCGGCGCGCGGCAGCCGTTGTCGGCGTCGTCACTCCACCGAAATTCCGGCGGAGCGCACCACCTTGCCCCACTTCTCCGTCTCGTCGGCGAGAAGTTTGCCAAATTCCGTCGGCGACATCGGCATCGTCTCCCCGCCGAGTTCGGCGATGCGCGCTCGCATCTTGGGGTCGGCCAAGGCGGCGATGACAGCCTTGTTGAGCACATCGATCGCCTCGGCCGGCGTGCCCTTCGGCGCGGAGATGCCATAGAACACGCTGGCCTCGTAGCCCGGAAGGGTCTCGGCGACCGTCGGCACGTCGGGCAGCGCCTGCGAGCGTGTTGCGGTCGTCACTGCAAGCGCGCGCAGCTTGCCGGTGCGCACGAATTCGACCGATCCCGGCAGGTTGTCGAACAGCACATGCACCTTTGCAGTCATCAGGTCGGGATAGGCGGCGGCCGACCCGCGATAAGGCACGTGCACCATGTCGAGGCCGGCCATCATCTTGAATAGCTCCGCCGACATATGCACCGAGGTGCCGTTGCCGGAGGAGGCATAGCTCAGCTTGCCCGGATTAGCCTTAGCGTATGCGATGAACTCGGCCGCCGTCTTCACCGGCAGCGACGGCGGCACCACCATGACGTTGGTGAGCCGCATCATGCCCGCAACCGGCGCGGTATCACGCAGGAACACGAATGGCAGATTCCGGTAGAGCGTCGCGCCGATGGCGTTATTGGGCGCCACGAACATGATGGTGTAGCCGTCGGGCGGCGAATTGATCACCGCATTTGCCGCGATCATGCCGCCGGAGCCGACACGGTTCTCGATCACGAACTGCTGGCCGAGATAGTTGGACAGCCATTCGCCCAGCACGCGGGCGACGATGTCGTTTGGCCCGCCGGCCGCAAAGCCGACCACCCAATGCACCGGTTTGACCGGATATTTGTCGGCAGCGAATGCCGCGCCAAGCGGCCAGAGCAGGCCGAGCAGCACGGCAAGAATGGCGCGCATCGCGGGCCTTCAGGCGGCTTGGATGCCGATCGGGCAACTTACCCCGGTGCCGCCGAGGCCGCAGTAGCCCATCGGGTTCTTGGCGAGATATTGCTGGTGATAATCCTCGGCGAAATAGAACGGCGGCGCATCGACGATCTCGGTGGTGATGGCGTCGAAGCGACGCGCCGCAAGTTCTTTCTGGTACATCGCCTTCGACGCCTCGGCGGCTTTGCGCTGGGCGGGCGTGAAGGCATAGATGCCGGAGCGGTACTGCGTGCCCTCGTCGTTTCCTTGGCGCATGCCCTGGGTGGGATCGTGATTCTCCCAGAAGGTGCGCAACAAGCTCTCATACGAAATCTTGCTCGGGTCGTAGACCACCAGCACCACTTCGTTATGTCCGGTGCGGCCGGAACAGACCTCCTGATAGGTCGGATTGGGGGTGTGGCCTCCGGCATAGCCGACGGCAGTCACGTGGATGCCATCGCCCAACTCCCAGAACTTGCGCTCGGCACCCCAGAAGCAGCCCATGCCGAACATGGCGGTCTCGAAGCCGTCCGGATACGGTCCTTTAAGCGGCCGGTGAAAGATAAAGTGTTCCCGTGCGGTCGGGATCGGGGTTGGACGGCCGGGCAGCGCCTCGGCAGCCGACGGCATTTCGAGCTTTTTCTTGAAACTGAACATGAGGGCGTCTCCCGTGATCGCGGTCTGAATATAGGCATTCTGCAGTCGATCCGCATCACAATTGCATGCGTCACATCCCGCACTTGGCATCACGCCCGCGGGATCGGGCGCGGAGGCGGGCCTAAGCCGGCCAAGGCCGGCTTGGGCATGGCGCCCGGGCTGCGCGCAGCGGTGTCGACGGGACGTTCAGTCCCGCGCATACCCGATCAGCTTCTTCTTCTTGCGTCCCAGCAGGATCAGGATCGCACCGATGATCGCGAGCACCAGCGATATCGGCTGCTCGAGGAAGTAGGGCTGGATCACGCCGCGCCACGCCCACGTCCCCGCCAAGCGCTCGACGGCCGGCTGCAGCGAGGCGAGGGAATTTTGGTGGACGTTCGACCAGATGGAGGCGACGCTGCTGATATACAGGTTCTGATCCGCGATCGACTTGGTGCCGTCGTGGACCAGGAAAATGAAACCCAAGGCGAGCGATAAAAGGCCGACGAAGCGAAGAACAAAGCGAATCATGGTGCAGCCGCTCTACGCGAAGGATGGGAGAGATAATGCGTCGCCCAGCTACGGATTACCCCCATCGCCGGGCCGGTTCAATTATGCGCGCCGCGGACAACCTGCCGCTGTGGACGGTCATGCCCACGCCAGGATGATGGCGCGGATAGGGCGTTCCGGCACCCGCGTGCGATTCTCTTGAGCGGCAGGCACTCGATCCGCTACCTTCGGCTTTGCGGTCGTCGGCCGTGGGTGTTTGTAAGGGGTTGAGATGCCTTCGAAAAGCAACGGCCGCGGGGCGAGGCCGACGTTCACCGACCAGGAAGCGCTGCTGTTCCACAGCCAGGGCCGTCCCGGCAAGCTCGAAGTCGTGGCCACCAAGCCGATGGCGACCCAGCGCGATTTGTCGCTGGCCTACTCTCCCGGCGTCGCCGTCCCGGTTCTGGCGATCGCCGCCGACGAAGGCTCCGCCTTCGATTACACCACCAAGGGCAATTTCGTTGCCGTCATCACCAATGGCACCGCCATCCTTGGTCTGGGCAACCGCGGGGCGCTCGCCGCGAAACCGGTGATGGAGGGAAAGGCGGTGCTGTTCAAGCGCTTCGCCGATATCGACTCGATTGACCTCGAAGTATCGTCCGAGGACCCGGACGAGATCATCAATTGCGTACGGCTGCTCGGCAAGAGTTGGGGCGGCATCAATCTGGAGGATATCAAGGCACCGGAGTGCTTCATCATCGAGCAGAAGCTGCGCGAACTGCTCGACATTCCGGTATTCCACGACGATCAGCACGGCACCGCGATCATCGCGGCGGCTGGTCTGATCAACGCGCTCAATCTCACCGGCCGCGATATCAAATCCACCAAGCTCGTGTGCAATGGCGCCGGCGCCGCCGGCATCGCCTGCCTCGAACTGCTCAAGGCCATCGGCTTCACCCCCGACAACATGATCCTGTGCGACACCAAGGGCGTCATCTATCAGGGTCGCCGCGAGGGCATGAACCAATGGAAGTCCGCGCACGCGGTGAAGACCTCGGCGCGCACGCTGGCCGAGGCGCTGGCCGGCGCCGATGTCTTTTTCGGGCTGTCGGTCAAGGGCGCCGTGACCAAGGCGATGGTGAAATCGATGGCGGACAAGCCGATCATCTTCGCCATGGCCAATCCCGATCCCGAAATCACCGCCGAGGATGTGGCCGAGGTGCGAAACGACGCCATCATGGCCACCGGGCGCTCCGACTACCCCAATCAGATCAACAACGTGCTCGGCTTTCCCTACATCTTCCGTGGCGCGCTCGACGTGCGGGCGACCGCTATCAACATGGAGATGAAGATCGCGGCCGCCAATGCGCTCGCCGCGCTGGCGCGCGAGGACGTGCCCGACGAGGTTGCCGCCGCCTATGGCAGCAGGCCGAAATACGGTCCCGATTACATCATCCCGGTGCCATTCGACCCGCGGCTGATCTCCTTCGTCCCGCCGGCCGTCGCCAAGGCCGCGATGGATACCGGTGTTGCCCGCAAGCCGATCGTCGACATGGACGCGTACAAAGCGCAGCTGCGCTTGCGTCGCGATCCGGCTGCCAACGTTCTCCAGCGCGTCTACGAGCGGTTGCGGCGACGGCCGCAACGCGTCGTCTTCGCCGAGGGCGAGGAGGAGCAGGTGATCCGCGCCGCCGCGAGCTTCGTGCACCAGGGCCTCGGTACGGCGCTGCTGGTGGGCCGCGAGGACCGCGTGCGCGAAAGCGCCCGTGGGCTCGGGGTCGAGCTTGGCGGCGGGATCGAGATCATCAATGCCCGGCTTTCAAAGCGCAACGCCGCCTATGCTGCCTATCTCTACGAGCGGCTGCAGCGTCACGGATTTCTGCAGCGCGACTGTCAGCGCCTAGTGAACCAAGACCGCAATCATTTCGCCGCCTGCATGGTCGCGCTCGGCGATGCCGACGCCATGGTCACCGGTGTCACGCGCAATTTCTCGGTGGCGCTCGAAGATGTCCGCCACTGCGTGGATCCCAAGCCCGGCCACCGCGTGATGGGCGTGTCGCTGGTGCTCGCGCGCGGACGCACGTTGTTGATCGCCGATACCGCGGTGACCGAAATGCCTAACGCCGAAATTCTGGCCGACATCGCGGTGGAGGCGGCGGGAGTGGCGCGCCGGTTCGGTTACGAGCCCCGGATTGCGTTACTCGCCTTCTCCACCTTCGGACACCCGCCCGGCGAACGTTCGGCGCACGTCCAGGGCGCGGTCCGCATCCTCGACCAGCGCCGGGT
>Ga0066388_100003521_pt1 | contig 10183 bp, 6 predicted proteins | sample PanSoiMetaGPlot6_FD_64539 | JGI IMG/M metagenome (GOLD analysis project Ga0066388, IMG submission 64539) | Tropical forest soil microbial communities from Panama analyzed to predict greenhouse gas emissions - Panama Soil - Plot 6 (Hybrid Assembly) | ecosystem: Environmental > Terrestrial > Soil... | reverse complement strand
CGCGCCTCGTGCCGCGGGCGGCGGCGGCGCAGGAGCCCGCGCTCGATCAGCGAGGCACGCGCCGGGCGGCGCGGGTGCGCATCGCGAGCAAGGTGACCGTGATCGTCGATGCGAAGATCGCGACGCTGGTCGATCTCTCGACCGTCGGAGCGCAGGTGATCTCGTCTGGCGGTCTGAAGCCGAATCAGCGCATCGAGATCGCGTTCAATGACGGCGTCGCCAAGGTAAAATGCTTCGCGACGGTCGTCTGGACGGCGTTCGAAATGTCGGACACCGGTGCGCGCTATCGCGCCGGACTCGATTTCTCCGAGCAGGACCCGACCGCGCTCGACGCCTTCGCGCAGCGACACAAGGCCTAGACTGCCAGTGACCCCCGTCGACGACTGCCCCCAACTCATGACGGTGCCGGGCGACGGCGCATCCGCGGACTGACGCGGCGACGCAGCGGCACACACGCACCAGTGGATCTCGACGATCACCTCTCCGAAGACGGCGTCGTCATCGATGTCCGCGGCGCCACGGCCGGCGATCTGGACGCGCCCGGCGTCCTGCGCGACCGGCTGCGCGCGCTGGCGGCGCGGGGCTACAACGTGATCCTGTTGAACGTCGCCGACGTCGTCCACGTCGACAGCGTGCTGCTCGGCGCGATCGTCCAGGCCTACGCGGCAACGATTCGATCGGGTGGGACGCTGAAGCTGATGAACGCGTCGAAGCGGCTGCGCGATCTGCTGCGGGTGACGAAGCTGGATCGGATCATCGACACGATCGACCGCGAGCCCGACGGGCTATAATCCGGCAACTTTTTCAGGACATTCCTCATGGTGCTGGACGAACTCGTCGATGCCCTGGCGCGCGGCGCCGTCACGGTGGTGGATCTCACGCAGCCGCTCGGGCCGGCGACGCCGGTCATCACGCTGCCGCCGATGTTCGCGGCCTCGCCCGGCGTGACGATCCAGGAGATCTCCCGCTACGACGACCGCGGCCCGGCCTGGTACTGGAACGCGCTGCAGTTCGGCGAGCACACCGGAACGCACTTCGACGCGCCCGTCCATTGGATCACCGGCAAGGATCTGCCGCAGAACGCCTGCCACACGATTCCGGCGCCGCGGTTCGTCGGGCCGGCCTGCGTGATCGACGTGACGGCTGACGTCGATCGCGATCCTGATTTTCTGCTGACCGTCGATCGCATCGAGATCTGGGAGCGCCAGCACGGGCGGATTCCGCCGCACGCCTGGGTCTTGCTGCGGACCGGATGGGCCGAACGGACCAACCCGATCGATTTCGTGAACAACGCCGCTGACGGACCACACAGCCCCGGCTTCGATGCCGCCGCGTCGCGCCTGCTCGCGCACGACCGTGACATCCTCGGCGTCGGCGTCGAGACGATCGGGACCGACGCCGGCCAGGCCGGGACGTTCACTCCGCCGTTTCCGAATCATTCCATCATGCACGGCGCCGGCAAGTTCGGCCTCGCCAGCCTGTGCAATCTCGATCGGCTGCCGCCGACCGGCGCGATCTTGATCGCCGCGCCGCTGAAGATCGTGAACGGCAGCGGCAGCCCGGTTCGCGCGATCGCGCTGGTGCCCGCCTGACGGGATCGGGTTCGGGGTTCGGCGTTCTGGTTCGCGGTTCTCACCGCGTGCAATAATCCGCGCCACATACAGGATGCCGCTGTCCGTCGGCGCACGGCTCGGCGTGTACGAAGTTGTATCCGCGCTCGGCGCGGGCGGCATGGGAGAGGTGTATCGCGCCCGCGACACGCGCCTGAAGCGCGACGTTGCGATCAAGGTCCTCCTCGAGTCACTCGCGCGCGACACCGATCGCGTGGCGCGATTTCAACGCGAGGCCGAGCTCCTGGCCACGCTCAATCATCCGAACATCGCCGCCATCTACGGCATCGAGCAGACCGATGATGCCACCGCGATCGTCATGGAGCTGGTCGACGGCGAGTCGCTCGCCGATCGAATCGCCCGCGGACCGCTGCCGCTCGATGAGGCGCTCGCCCTGGCCCGCCAGATCGCGGACGGCCTGGAAGCTGCGCACGAGCGCGGCGTCATTCACCGCGACCTGAAACCGGCAAACATCAAGGTGGCAGGCGACGGGCGCGTCAAGCTTCTCGACTTCGGGCTCGCGAAGGCGCTGGACGAGGCGAGCAACGCTGCCGTCGGCGTTGCGCCGCCGGGCCTGACCGCCTCGCCGACCTTGACCGCGCAGGGCACGCGTGCAGGCGTCATTCTGGGCACCGCCGCGTACATGAGCCCCGAGCAGGCGCGCGGCAAGGGTGTCGATCGCCGCGCCGACATCTGGGCGTACGGCTGCGTGCTCTACGAGATGCTCACGGCGCGGGCAGCATTCGCCGGTGAGTCGCTCACCGATGTCCTTTCGTCGATCACCCGCGACGATCCGGATTGGACCGCGCTGCCCGGCGATACGCCTCAGAGCGTCCGCACGCTGCTGCGTCGATGTCTGCAGAAGGATCCTCAGAAGCGCCTGCCCCATGTCGGCGTCGCGCGCATCGAGATCGACGACGCGGCAGCTGCTCAACCGAGCGCAAAGGCGCCAGTCAAGACCTCGCGTTCCACGCGGTTGCTTTCCTGGGCTGCCGTATCGGTGGTTGCGCTGATCGTCTCAGGGATGATGCTGTGGTCGCTGCGGCGCGCACCAGTGGCCATGTCACCGCTGCGTGCCTCGATCGATCTGGGCGCCGGCAATGACGTCGGCGTGGTGATCGGCGGCGGCACGGCCGCTGGGTCGTCGATCGTGGTTTCCCCGGACGGCATCGTTCTGGCGTTTGTTGGACAGCGAGCGAACAGCCCACGCCAGCTCTATGTGCGGCGAGTGAACGAGTTGCAAGCAGTCGCGCTCGGATCGACGAGCGACGCGTCGAACCCCTTCTTCTCGCCGGACGGCCGATGGATCGGTTTCTTCGCCGACGGCAAGTTGAAGAAGGTGGCGGTCACGGGCGGCGCCGCGGTGACCATCTGCAGCGCGCCGAACAATCGCGGCGGCACATGGTTGGATGATGGATCGATCGTGTTGGCGCCGACGAATGTGGACGCGCTCTTCCGGGTGCCGTCGACCGGCGGCGAGCCGCAGCGGTTCACGGAGCTCGCGGCAGAAGAGCGGACCGCGCGATTTCCCGATGCGCTGCCCGGTGGCAAAGGCGTCCTGTACACGTCCCACACAAGTCCGGCCGGTTTCGAGGAGGCGTCGATCGTCGTCGCCACGCCTTCAGGGGCGAGGAAGACCATCGTCCGCGGCGGGTACTATGGCCGGTACCTCGCAAGTGGACACGTCGCGTACGTTCACGAGGATTCGCTGTTCGCCGCTCCGTTCGACGTCAACCGGCTCGAGCTGATCGGACCGGCGGTGCCTCTGCTCGAGGCGCTGACGACGAACTCGGTCAACGGTGGCGCTCAGTGGTCGGCATCGGCAGCTGGCTCGCTCGCCTACCTGGCAGGCGCAAACGCTTTCACAGATCGCCCAATTCACTGGTTGAGCAGCGACGGCAGCACCGCACTCTTGCGGGCAACACCGGCGCCGTGGGCCAACCCGGTGTTCTCGCCCGACGGTCGTCGCCTTGCGCTTCAGATCGGCCCGCCTTTGTTACGAGGCGAGACCATTTCCGTACTCGACCCGGCACGGGATCGTCTGGCGCCGTTGTCGCCCGGCGGCTTCCCGGTGTGGACGCCGGATGGTCAGCGCATCGCTTTCGCATGGAGCGACGAGACAGGCGTACCGCAGCCCAACATCTACTGGCAGCGCGCCGACGGCAGCGGCGAGCGGGAACGGCTGACCACCGGCCGCGAGGGCCAGTTTCCGTACTCGTGGCATCCGAGCGGCCGCTTTCTCGCCTTCACCTCGGTGGGCGATGCAAAGACAGGCGCCAACGCGATGGCCCTACCGATCGAAGGCAGCGAGAACGAAGGGTGGAAGCCAGGCACGCCGATTCCGCTCGCGCAGACGGCGGCCGCGGAGCAGACTCCGGCATTTTCTCCGGATGGCCATTGGATCGCGTACTCGTCAAACGAGACAGGACGTCAGGAGATTTGGGTCAGGCCATTCCCGAGTCTCAGCGGGAAGTGGATGGTATCAACATCCGGCGGCAGCTTCCCTGTCTGGTCGCGCACCAAGCTGGAACTCTTCTTCAGCACGCTTGAAGGGGTTGGGAACCAGCAAATCATGGTGGTGTCTTACCGGGTGCACGAGGAGGCGTTCGAATCGGATACGCCGCGGCCGTGGACGAATCGCCGATACGTTCCGGCGTCAGGCCCGCTCGGACAAAGCCGCCGGTTCGATCTTCATCCAGATGGCCAGCGCATGGCGGTCGCGCTCGCGCCGGAGACGACCGACGCCATCAACAAAGTCGTGCTGGTCACCGGATTCTTCGACGAGCTCCGCCGCGTCGCGCCAGCCAGGTAGGTTGCGTTCAACAGTGTTGGAGGGCCGCCCTTTCAGGGCGGCCTTCGTGCGGGCTGAAAGCCCGCACCTACAGATTCTCGAGTACGCGCATCGCCTGCCGCTGCCTCACGGAGCCTTACGTCTGCAGCTTGAGGTTGGCGAGCTCCATCACATCGTCGCGGAGGATCGTGTCGGCGCGCTCGGAGCCGGTGGAGACGATCGCGGCTTTGACGCCGGAGACTTCTTCCAGCCGCGCGATGTAGTTGCGAGCCGCTTGCGGCAGCTGCGCGAACGTCCGCACGCCGGCGGTTCGCGCCGACCATCCCGGCATCGATTCGTAGACTGGCTCGCACTCGGCGAGCTGCCGCACGTCGGCGGGAAACTCCGTGAGCGTGCGGCCGTTGCACCGGTACGCCGTGCAGATGTCGATGCGCTCGAGGCCGTCGAGGACGTCGAGTTTGGTGAGCGCGAGACCGTCGAGCCCATTGATCCGCGCGCCGTACCGGACCGCAACGGCGTCGTACCACCCGCAGCGGCGCGGCCGACCGGTCACCGCGCCGTACTCGTTGCCGCTCTCTCGGAGCCGGTCACCCATCTCGCCCGACAACTCGGTCGGCAGTGGTCCCTCGCCCACTCGCGTCGTGTACGCCTTGACGACACCCAGCACGCGGCCGATCGCCTTCGGCGGCAAGCCGAGTCCGGTGCAGACGCCGCCGGCCGATGCGTTCGACGACGTGACGTACGGATAGGTACCGTGGTCGATGTCGAGCAGCGTCCCCTGCGCGCCTTCGAACAGGATCGACTGCCCCGCCGCCATCGCTGCGGTCAGCATCAGCGACACATCGCGAATCATCGGGCGCATGCGCTCGGCCTGCAACAGGAGCTGGTCGTGCACCGGCTTCCAGTCCATCGTGTTGTCCTGGACGAGCCGGTTGCGCGCGGTCACGTTGTCACGGATGTTCTGCTCGAGCCCTTTGGGATCGTTCAGGTCGCCGACGCGAATGCCGCGCCGCGCGATCTTGTCCTCGTATGCCGGCCCGATGCCGCGCGACGTCGTTCCGATCTTCCGCTCGCCCCGGCGTGCTTCGGACAAGAGATCGAGATCGCGATGATACGGAAGGATGAGGTGCGCCTTCTCGCTGACCACGATCCGGTTGCCGACGTCGATGCCGTTTCTCGTCAGCTCGTCGATTTCCGCGAAGAGCGCCACCGGGTCGACGACAACGCCGTTGCCGATCACACACGTGACGCCGGGATGCAGGATGCCTGACGGGATGAGGCGCAGGACGAACTTCGCGCCGTTGACGAACACCGTATGCCCGGCGTTGTGGCCACCCTGATAGCGCGCGACGATCGAGAATTGCGGCGTCAGCAGATCGACGATCTTCCCCTTGCCTTCATCGCCCCACTGCGCGCCGAGCACGACGAGATTCATAATTTGGTCGTCAGCAAGCCAGTCATCAGTCGCTAGTCGTTAGTCGCTAGTCAGTCACGAGCCACGAGTAAACGTTCATCAAGTTAAACGGACTAAGATTCTACCTGACTCGGCACCTGGGTGAAGAACTGACGGCAGAGTTGCGCCCCGGGCACTTGCGACTGACGACCTGCGACTAGCGACTGAGGACTTGCGACTGACGACTGACGACTGACGATTACCATGGTCCTCCTTGACGGCTCGTCGCTCACCATCGACCAGCTGCGGGCGATTGCCGATGAGGGCGCAGCCATCGCGCTCGACACTGGCGCGCGCGAGCGCGTGCGCGCCTCGCGTGCCGTCGTGATCGAGCGGGCGCGTAGTGCTGAGCCGGCATACGGCATCAACACCGGCTTCGGATCGTTCGCCGATGTGAAGATTGCGCCCGACGCGCTCGAAGCGCTGCAGGTCAACCTGCTGCGCAGTCACGCCGCCGGCGTCGGCCATCCGCTCCCCGCGCGGACCGTCCGCGCGACGATGGCCCTGCGCGCGAACGTGCTGGCGAAGGGGTTTTCCGGCATCGGCGCCGACACGCTCGACGCACTGCTGGCGCTCGTCAACGCCGGCGTCCATCCGCGGGTGCCGTCGCGCGGCTCGGTCGGCGCCAGCGGCGACCTCGCGCCGCTCGCGCATCTGGCACTGGTGCTGATCGGAGAGGGCGAGGCGGCCTATGAAGAACGCAAGGACCGCGAGGAGGACAAGGACGAAAACAGTTCTCTGCGGTCGTTGCGTTCGCCCGACTATTGGTTATCCGGGCGCGACGCGCTGGCCCGCGCCGGGCTGAAACCAATCACCCTCGGGCCGAAGGAAGGGCTGGCGCTCATCAACGGCACACAGCCCTCGACCGCGGTGCTGGCGCTGGCGCTCGCCGACGCCGAGCAGCTCGCTCGTGCCGCCGACATCGCCGCGGCGCTGTCGATCGACGCGCTCCGCGGTTCGATTCACCCGTTTGAAGCGCGGATTCACGAGGCTCGGCCGTTCGCCGGCCAGCGCCAGTCCGCCGCGAACATCGAGGCGCTGATGCGCGGCAGCGGTATCAACAAGTCGCACGAGTTCTGCGGCAAGGTCCAGGACGCGTATTCGATGCGCTGCGCCGCGCAGGTGCACGGCGCCACGCGCGAGGCGTTGCGCTTCGTGCACGACACGGTCGTGGTCGAGGCGAACAGCGCGACCGACAACCCGATGGTGTTCGCCGATACCGGCGACATCGTGTCGTGCGGCAACTTCCACGGTGCGCCGATCGCGATTGCCGCCGACCTGCTCGCCGCCGCGATCGTGCCGCTCGCGACGATCAGCGAGCGCCGCACCGATCGGCTGGTCAATCCGGTGCTGAGCGGCTTGCCGGCGTTCCTCACCCGCGAAGGCGGCGTCAATTCCGGCTTCATGCTGGCCCAGGTGAGCGCGGCGGCGATCGCCTCCGAGCTGAAATCGCTGGCGCATCCGGCCGGCGTCGACAGCATTCCGACCTCCGCCAACCGCGAGGACCACGTCAGCATGAGCATGACCGCCGCGCTCAAGGCCCAGCGCGCGGTCGAGCGCGCCCGCGAAGTGATCGCGATCGAAATCCTGTGCGCGTGCCAGGCGATCGACTTTCTCGCGCCGCTCACGACGTCGCCGGCGCTCGCCAGCGTGCACGGGCTCGTCCGATCGCGCGTGCCGACGCTCGACGCCGACCGCGCGCCGTCGCCCGACATCGCCGCGATCACGGATCTGATTGCGCGCGGCGCAATCGAGGCCGCGTGCCGCGATCTAGTCAAGTGAAAATATTTTTCATTTTCAAATTGACAACCCACGCCGCGCTTCTTAAGGTCTAACTTTCGTTTTCACGATCTTGCATGGCCACCGCCACCCGCACCATCCGAGCGCCGCGAGGCACGTCACTCTCCTGCAAGGGGTGGCCGCAGGAAGCCGCGCTGCGGATGCTGATGAATAATCTCGATCCCGACGTCGCCGAGCGGCCCGACGATCTCGTGGTCTACGGCGGCGCGGGCAAGGCGGCGCGCAACTGGGAAGCGTTCGACGCGATCGTGCGCTCGCTGCAGTCGCTCGAGCACGACGAGACGCTGCTCGTGCAGTCAGGCAAGCCGGTCGGAATTTTTCAGACGCATCCCGGCGCACCACGCGTGCTGATCGCCAACGCCCTCCTCGTGCCGGCGTGGGCGACGTGGGAAAATTTCCGCGAGCTCGAGCACCGCGGTCTGACCATGTACGGGCAGATGACCGCCGGCAGCTGGATCTATATCGGAAGTCAAGGAATCGTACAGGGCACCTACGAGACGCTCGCCGCGGTCGCTCGACGGCATTTCGGCGGCTCGTTGTCAGGCCGCCTCGTCGTCACCGCCGGACTCGGCGGCATGGGCGGCGCTCAACCGCTCGCCGCGACGATGAACGGCGCGGCCGCGATCGTGATCGACGTCGATCCGCAGCGCATCGCCCGCCGGCTTGCGACGAAATACCTCGACGAAGCCACCGACAGCCTCGACGACGCGCTCACGCGCGCGCGCGGCTGGACGCGTGACGGCGTCGCGCGCTCGATCGGGCTCCGCGGCAATGCCGCAGACGTGCTGCCGGCACTCGTCGCCCGCGGCGTCACGCCGGATGTGGTCACCGACCAGACCTCGGCGCACGATGCGCTGAACGGCTATGTGCCGAACGGCCTCTCGTTCGACGAAGCGTCGCGGCTGCGCGAGCGCAACCCCGGCGAGTACGTGTCGCGGTCGATGTCGGCCATGGCCGAACATCTGCGCGCGATGCTCGCGTTGCGGCGGGCCGGGTCGGTCGTCTTCGACTACGGCAACAACCTGCGCGGTCAGGCGAAGATCGCCGGCGTCGCCAACGCATTCGATATCCCCGGCTTCGTGCCCGAGTACATCCGGCCGCTGTTCTGCGAGGGCAAAGGACCGTTCCGGTGGGCCGCGCTATCGGGCGACCCCACCGACATCCACGTCACCGACGACGCCGCGCTCGAAATGTTCGGCCACGACGACGCGCTGGTCCGGTGGATCCGTCTCGCGCGCGAGCGGGTCGCGTTCCAGGGGCTCCCGGCGAGGATTCTGTGGCTCGGCTACGGCGACCGCGCCCGCTTCGGTCTGCGGATCAACGAGCTGGTGCGCCAAGGCCGCATCGCCGCGCCGATCGTGATCGGCCGCGATCATCTCGACACCGGATCAGTGGCCTCGCCGAACCGCGAGACCGAGGGCATGTGCGACGGCAGCGACGCCATTGCCGACTGGCCGATTTTGAATGCGCTGCTCAATGCGTCGAGCGGCGCCACGTGGGTGTCGGTGCATCACGGCGGCGGCGTCGGCATCGGCAACTCGCTGCACGCCGGCATGGTGATCGTCGCCGACGGCACCAGCGACGCCGACGAAAAGCTCGAGCGCGTGCTCACCTGCGATCCCGGGATCGGCGTCGTCCGGCATGCCGACGCCGGCTATCGGGCGGCGATCGCGACCGCACAACGAGAAGGCCTGCGTATTCCGATGCGTGAGGAAGGCGAATGTTGACCCCTCGTACTACTCTGGCCCGCCGCGTCACTGCGGCACTCGATGCCTCGCCGTCGCGGATCCCTGTCCTGCTGGGCGGGTGCGGCTCCGGCCGCACGGCGCTCCTGCGACAGCTGCGCGATCGCATTGGCCGAACCGCCGTTCAGCACATCGACGTCGAGCGCACGGCGACCACGCCCGAGCGCTTCCTGCGGGCGGTGACGTCGGTGACGCCGTTTCCGGTGACCGACGGATCGGCGTCGGCCATCGCGCCGGTCGGCGCGCGGCCAGCCTTCGACGCGACGCTGGCGTTCCTCGGCCGCGCCCGGACCGCGGCCGGTGAGCCGGCGACGTTCTTCCTCGATGAGTTCCTCGAGCTGCGTACGTTCGAGAGCTTCCCGGGACTGCGCCGGGTGCTGCACGATTGCATCGACGGCCTCTCGGCGAGCGCCAACCGCTTCGTGCTGACGAGCCGCTACGTCGCCCGCGCCATGCGGCTCCTTCGCGATCGCGCGCCCCGCTTCGAAGTGATTCAGATACCGCCGCTCACGGTCGAGGACACGCTCGACATCCTCGGTCCGATCACCGCGGCGGCCGGGCCGGCGACCGCCGGTCAGCCCGATGGCCACGACGCCGACTATCTCGCGCGCACGGTGAACGCGCTCGCCGATGGCCGCCCGTCCTACGTCCGCGCGATTGCCGACGAGCTCGCGACCATGCGCGAGCATGGAGGGCCCGGCGGCAGCGACGCGATCAGTGCGCTCGCCGCGCTCCTGGCTCCTGAAGGCCGGCTCGCCGAGCAGTGCAGCTTCTGCTACGAACT
>Ga0066388_100003520_pt1 | contig 10185 bp, 5 predicted proteins | sample PanSoiMetaGPlot6_FD_64539 | JGI IMG/M metagenome (GOLD analysis project Ga0066388, IMG submission 64539) | Tropical forest soil microbial communities from Panama analyzed to predict greenhouse gas emissions - Panama Soil - Plot 6 (Hybrid Assembly) | ecosystem: Environmental > Terrestrial > Soil... | reverse complement strand
GCGACCATCGCGCGACAAGAAAGCGCGGTGGAGCTCGCCGAGCTCAATCGACGGCCGGACTTCGAGTTCAGCTTCGGCCGCTTCATCAACTACGGGCGCAGCGACGGCTTCGGCGCCATGGCCTCGGTCACCGTGCCGTTCATCTACAGCGGCAAGTACGACGCCGGCACGGCGGAAGCGCGGGCGCGGCTCGCCGGCGCCGAAGCCGACCTGCGCGGCTGGCAGGATCGCGTGCGGCGCGAGGTCGCTCAGGCGTACACCCGCGTACGCACGGCCGCCCTGGCGCACGGTCTGGCGCGCGGTACACATCTGCCACAGGCCGAACAGGCGCTGCGCGTGACCGAGACCGCGTATCAAGCCGGCACGGCGGACTTTCTCTCGCTGCTCGACACCGTCCGCAACATCGAGGCGATTCACATCCAGCACGTCGAAGCCGAGGCGGAGTTGGCCATCGCTACGGCCGACCTCGAGCGCTCCGTCGGCGGCGCACTGCCGCCGCCGGTTGCGGCGAGTCGGTGAGGAGACGTCATGCGCTTGCGCTCGATAGCGATCCTGTTGCTGCTCGCCGCATTCGCCGCGGCCGGTTACTTGGCGCGCCCGGCGCTCGACCACTGGCGCGCCGCATCGACCACTCCCACCGCAACCGGGCGCTACCAGTGCGCCATGCACCCGCAGATCGTCTCCGATCAGCCCGGCACCTGCCCCATCTGCGAGATGAAGCTGCAGCCCGTCGACGCCTTGCACGCCGGGGGTTCGGCCGCGGGGGTGCGCACGCCGGTGTTCTATCGCCATCCCATGCGTCCGGACGTCACCTCGCCCGCGCCGGCCAAAGACGAAATGGGAATGGACTACGTGCCGGTGTACGCCGACGAGACCTCGGCGCCGAGCGACGTGCCGGGCCGCGTCGGCTTCACGCTCTCCACCGAGCGCCAGCAATTGATCGGCGTCACGCGCGCGCCCGTCGAGCGCCGCCGCCTCGAGGCCGAGATCCGCGCCGTCGGCACCGTCGCCTACGATCCCACCCTCTACCAGGCCATCGTCGAGTACCACGAGGCGCTGGCCGCGCGCCGCGAGCTCGGCGAGACCGCAATGGACGAAGCGCGGCGCGGCGCCGATGCCATCGTGCGTGCGGCGAACCTGCGCCTGCGCCAGCTCGGCCTGTCCGACCAGCAGCTGCGCGAGATCGGCGGCGCCGGCCGCAGCCCGGTCGATCTGCTGCTGCCGGGCGCGACCGCCTGGGTATACGCGCAGGTCTACGAATACGAGATGGCGGCCGTCCGACCCGGGCAATCAGTGACCGTCGTCATCCCGGCGCAGCCCGGCCGCAGGTACGCCGGGCGCGTGATCGCCGTCGACCCGATCCTCGACGCGGCGACGCGCACGGCGCGCGTTCGCATCCTGGTCCCGCAGGCGGACGCCGGACTCCGCCCCGAGTCGTTCGTGCAGGCCACGATTCACGTGCCCAGCGAGGAGGTGATCGCGGTGCCGGCGGATGCGGTGCTGCCGCGCGGCGAGCAGCAGATCGTCTTCCTCGTCAGCGACGGCGGCACCTTCACGCCACACGCGGTGCAGCTCGGGCGCGAAGCGGGCGGCTACTACGAAGTCCTGGCCGGCCTGCATCCGGGTGACATGGTGGTGACGTCGGCCAACTTCCTGATCGATTCCGAGTCGCGCTTCCGCGCCGCACTCGCTGCCTTCACCAAGCCGCCGCCGCCTGCCGGCAGTCAGCCGTGAGAGACGGACGATGATCGAGCGCATCATCGAGTTCAGCGCCAGGAACCGCTTTCTCATCCTGGTGCTCACGGCGGCGGCGCTCGCCGGCGCGATCTGGACGGTGCGGCATGTCCCGCTCGATGCGATCCCCGACCTGTCTGACACGCAGGTCATCGTCTTCTCGCGCTGGGATCGCAGCCCGGACATCCTCGAGGACCAGGTCACCTATCCAATCGTGGCGGCGCTGCTCGGCACGCCGCACGTCAAGGCCATCCGCGGCTTCTCCGACTTCGGCTACTCGTACGTCTACGTCATCTTCGAGGACGGCACCGATCTCTACTGGGCGCGCTCGCGCGTGCTCGAGTATCTGAGCAAGATCCTGCCGCGTCTCCCCGAAGGCGTGCGCACGGAGCTGGGGCCCGACGCGACCAGCGTCGGCTGGGTCTATCAATACGCCGTCATCGACACGTCCGGCCGGCACGACCTGGCCGAGCTGCGCAGCCTGCAGGACTGGTACCTGCGCTACGCACTGCAAGCCGTGCCGGGGGTGGCGGAGGTCGCGGCGGTCGGTGGCTTCACCAAACAGTATCAGGTCAACGTCGACCCCGATCGCCTGCTGGCCTACAACCTGCCGCTCACGCAGGTCATCGACGCGATCCGCAAGGGCAACAACGAGGTCGGCGGACGCCTGCTGGAGTTCGCCGGCACCGAGTACATGGTGCGCGGGCGCGGCTACGTGACCGGCGTCGACGACATCGAGCGCATCGCCGTGGGCGCCGACGCCAAGACCGGCACGCCCATTCTGGTGCGCAACGTCGCCCATGTCGGCACCGGACCGGATCTGCGCCGCGGCGTGGCCGACTACGACGGCCTCGGTGATGCCGTCGGCGGCATCGTCGTCATGCGCCACGGCGAAAACGCGATGGCAGTCATCGATCGCGTCAAAGCCAAGCTCGACGAGCTGCGCCCGACGCTGCCGGACGGCGTCGAGATCGTCACCACCTACGACCGCTCGGGGCTCATCCGGCGCTCGATCGACACGCTCATCGACTCGCTCGGCGAGGAGATGATCATCGTCAGCGCCGTCATCCTGCTCTTCCTCTGGCACATCCCGTCGGCGATCGTGCCGATCGTCACCATTCCGGTGTCGGTGTGTCTCGCCTTCATCCCGCTCTACTTCATGGGACTCACTTCGAACATCATGTCGCTGGCCGGCATTGCCATCTCCATCGGCGTGCTGGTCGACGGCGCCATCGTCGAGGTCGAGAACGCGTACAAACGGCTCGAGCAGTGGATCGCCGGCGGACGGCAGGGCGATTTTCAGGCTGTGCGCCTGCAGGCGCTGAAGGAAGTCGGGCCGTCGGTGTTCTTCTCGCTGCTGGTGATCGCCGTCGCTTTCATGCCGATCTTTACGCTCGTCGACCAGGAAGGCCGCCTGTTCAAGCCGCTCGCCTACTCGAAGAACTTCGCCATGGCGATCGCGGCGATACTGGCCGTCACGCTCGACCCCGCCATGCGCATGCTGTTCACGCGTGTGCAGCCATGGTCGTTCCGCCCGCGGCCGCTCGCCTGGTTGGTCAACGGCGTCGCCGTCGGCCGCTACTACCGGGAGGAACGCCATCCGATCAGCCGCGTGCTGTTCCACGTGTACGAGCCGGTGTGCCGCTGGGTGCTGCGCCATCGCGCCCTCACGCTGCTGCTGGCACTCGCGCTGCTGGCCTCGACGGTTCCGGTCTACCTCCGGCTCGGGTCGGAGTTCATGCCGCCGCTCAACGAGGGCGATTTTCTCTACATGCCGACCGCACTGCCTGGCATGTCGGTCACCGAAGCGCAGCGCGTGCTGCAGATCCAGGACCGCATCCTGCGCACCTTTCCTGAGGTCGAGCGCGTCTTCGGCAAGGCGGGGCGTGCCGACACACCCACCGACCCGGCGCCGTTCTCGATGGTCGAGACCACGGTCCTGCTCAAACCGGAGTCCGAGTGGCGCAAGGCCGACCGCTGGTATGCGGATCAACCGCCGCTCTTGCAGGCGGTGTTCTCGCGCTTCACCCCCGACCACATCACGTTCGAAGAGCTACAGGAGCAGATGGACGCGCAGCTGCGCTTCCCGGGGATCCCGAACATCTGGACGATGCCGATCAAGAACCGCATCGACATGCTCTCCACCGGCGTGCGCACGCCGATCGGCATCAAGATCCTCGGCCCCGATCTGGCGGTGATCCAGACCATCGGCGAGCAGCTCGAAGCGATCCTGCGCGGCATCCCCGGCACTCGCAACGTGCTCGCCGAGCGGACCGCGGGTGGATACTACGTCGACTTCGATCTCGACCGCGACGCGCTGGCGCGCTACGGGCTCGCGGTCGAGGACGCGCAGACGATCATCATGTCGGCGATCGGCGGAGAAAACATCACCACCACCGTCGAGGGCCGCGAGCGCTACGGCGTCAACGTGCGCTACGCGCGCGAGTTCCGCGACGACCTGCCGCGGCTGCGCCGCGTGCTGGTGCCCACTGCCTCTGGGGCGCAGATCCCGCTCGCACAGCTGGCCGACATTCGCATGGTCGAGGGGCCGGCGATGATTCGCAACGAGAGCGGTCAGCTCGCCGGCTATGTCTACGTCGACCTCGGCGGGCGCGACATCGGCAGCTACGTCGAGGACGCGAAGCAGGCCGTCGCGCGCCAGCTCGCGTTGCCGAAGGGCTACCAGCTCATCTGGAGCGGCCAGTACGAGAACCTCGCGCGCGTCCGCCAACGCCTGACCTTCGTGCTGCCGCTCACGATCTTCCTCATCGCGCTGCTGCTCTACCTGAACACCAAGTCGGCGGTGAAAGCGGGCATCGTGCTGCTCGCGGTGCCATTCTCGCTCATCGGCGCCGTCTGGGTCCTCTATCTGCTCGGCTACCACCTCTCGATCGCCGTGTGGGTCGGCATGATCGCCCTCATGGGTCTCGATGCGGAGACCGGGGTGTTCATGCTGCTGTTCCTCGATCTCGCCTACGACGAGCGCGTGCGTGCCGGCCGCATGCGCACCGCCGCCGACCTCGAGGAGGCGATCGTGCACGGCGCCGTCAAACGCATCCGGCCGAAGATGATGACGGTGACGGCGATGTTCATGGGGCTGCTGCCGATCATGTGGTCGATCGGCACCGGGTCCGACGTCATGAAGCGCATCGCCGCGCCGATGGTCGGCGGCGTTTTCAGCTCATTCGCGCTCGAGCTGCTCGTCTATCCCGTCCTCTATGCGATCTGGAAGTGGCATTTCGAGATGCGGCGCGGCGCGATCGCCCCAACGCCGACGGCGGTATGACCTCTGGCCCGTTTTGATCATTCAGTCTGATGGCATTGATCATCCAGACTGATTCTCAACACTAGGACTCAACCGATCGCTTTCCGGCAGCACGTTCTCAGTTCCGGCATCAATTTGATATGAAGTGTTTCCCAGCAAGGCGACGGCTGACTGGAGTGCGCCTTGCTCGATTACTGAGTTACAAACCGGCGGGTGGTCGGAGGCGGGGCAGGCTCGCTTCGGAATGCGCGCCGAAAGCCAGGAGGGATCATGACAGCCAAACGATCGATGCTCCGCAGTCTCGGGAAGCGCGCTCTGGTGGGAGCGTTCGCCGGCGCGCTGCTCATGGGCTGGGCCGCGTCCGGTGCGCGCGCTGCCGACACCATCACCGACGACAACGTCGCTGATGTGGTGGCGGCGGCCAAGACACCGGCCGACCATCAAGCGCTGGCCGCCTACTTCACTTCGAAGGCCGAAGCCGCAATGGCGAAGGTCGACTCACACAAGAAGATGGCGGCGGGGTTCACCGGCAAGCAGAAGGAGAACTGGCGCACGCACTGCGACGCCTTGATCGGGGCGTACAAGCAGGAGGCCAAGCAGTACACGGCGCTCGCCAAGCAGCAGGCGAGCCTCGCCTCCGGCAAGTAGATACGCGTCTGGAGGGCGCCGCTCCGTCGGCACCGTGTTCGCGTCGAGTTCCGAGCGGCTCGCTGCTCATCGCGAACACGGCGCCGACGGAGCGGCGCCGTCCACCGCCAAGGCGCGATTGGCGCGCGAAGTACCCGGACGAAGGTGAGGTGCTGGCGGACGCGGGCGAGGTGTTCGGAGTCCAACCCCGTTGAGACATGGCAGACGCGAGCTGACACGACACTGACCCAGGGGCCGAACCCCTCACGCTCGCGGTGGGAGAAGCCAGCTAGGTCATGGCAGGCAGCGCGTCACTGTACCGGGAACGAAGCTGAGCGGCGGCGGAGACCCGCAGGCCGCGCCCATGAACGGACCTGTCAACGCGACTGTGCTCGGCAGCGTACTCGAGAAGCTGCCGTCGTTGGGAACGCCGGTGGACCCGAAGCCACCGGCAGCCACCGCCATTTCGGTCATTGTGGTGAGGTCCAGGCACTCGCCCTTGATCAGCGGCTGACCAGCCGCCGGACCGCCGCCCGCCAGGGAGCACCCGTCGGGGTCGATGTCGGCCCAGCTCGCGTGTGCCTCGTCGGTGGTGAAGTCGAGGATCTGGTCGAATTCCGTGATGACCAGGTCGCCGGCGTTGAACGTCCCGTCGCCGCCACAGCCGCCGAACGTGCCCGGGCTGTTGTCCTGCCAGGTCTTGGTGTGAACCGGAACGGTTACGAGCGTATTGGCGATGCCGGCGCCAACGCAGACATCGGGCAAGCCATCACCGGTCGTGACGTTGACTTGTATCGACGCATCCCCGCCGGGAGTGCAGCCGGCATGCGGCAGACCGCACACAACCGGCGAGCTGGTATCGTTGGTCTCTTCGATCTTGAAGTCCGACCCGCCGTTGGAGTCGATCTGGCCGACGCCGCAGCCCGTCTGTGTGATCGACACGGTGTAGCCGAGCGCCGGCACGCAGAAGTTCGGCGCGGTGAAGCCGCCGGGGAACGGCACGACGGTGTCGTGCACGCAGTTCGGCGGGCTGGCTGCCGCGACGTCCTGGACGATCTGGCCGCCGGCCGGGAACGGAAAGGCCATGAAGGTGTAGACCTTCAGGCTGCCGCCTGCGACCTGCGTGGTCGTGTAGCGACCGGCAAAGAACGGGCAGTCCACGACCACACCGGGAGGACATGATCCATTGGCCAAGCCGTCGTCCAGCAGGTCGCAATCGGCGGTGCCACTGTTGCTGTTGTTCATCGCCAGACAGGCCTCGCAGTCGACGATCGTACCGATGCAGTCGGCGCAGTTCGTGGCATCTGTGCAGGAGCTGCAGAGACCACTCGCGAGCGGCGGCGACGAGCACTGTGCGTCAATGTCGGCCTCCAGCTTGGGCTGCACGGTGCCCTGCGCCTTCGCGTCGTTCACGCCGCTTGCCACACAGACATCGACTTCCATCTGAGTGAGCGGCGCGTTGTCCTTGACGCAGGCGCGGAAGGCCTTCAGCTGGGTATCGAACTTCTTGCCCGCTCGCTGGGCGATCTTGTCCTGGCACTTGCTGCCTGCCACGATGCCATCGACCGGGTCGCCGAAGACGTGGCGGATGATGTCGCCAGCCGCCTGCTCGGTACTGTCGGCGATGTCGTTCGGATCGGGGTTGACCTGCGCCACGACCCCATCGCACTTGCCGCCGGCCGCGTAGAGGTCCTGCAGCTTGCCGCGCTTGACCAGCGCCTTGGCGGCCTCGCCGTCGATACACGCGTCGACCGAGCCGGCGCCGTCCTTGATGCACTTGCGATTCTTCTTCTGCTCCTGGTTGCCGACGTTGCGCGAATTCTTGGCGACGGCGTCCTCGCACTTGGCGATGTCGCCCGCCCGCGCCTGGCTGGCGATCGCCACAACGAACAGGGTCGCAAGGGCCGTCGAAACGAGCCCGAACCCGGTGCTCATTGCAAACCCCTTCTCTCCAAAAGGGTGGTCGCCGCGGTTGACTCTACGTCGATCTGTGCTTCTCAGCCGTCGCCAGACAACCACAGATGAAGACAGATCCACGCCGCAGAAGGCGAGCCGTCTGCCCGCCCTGGCACCTGTTGAAGATCTCTGCCCTGCGGCGGGGCCGGGGGCGGAGATCCGTGTTCATTTCAGTGGTTCCCAGATCCGAAACGACGGATGAAGACGGAAGGAGGGTCGCGAAACCGCGTCAGGGCTCCTTGTCTTTGAACGCGTCCATGTCGTTCTGGATCTCGGGGCTCGTGAAGACGTGCTCCCAGCACTCGCCCGCGCCGTCTTGGATCTGCACGAGCACGGGCTGCGTGAGCGGCAGCGGATCGTCGAGGTTCAGGCCTCCACCCTTGATCAGGATCTTGGCGTTGCCCGCGCCGCTCTTGAGCTTGATCTTCTTCAATCCACCGGCTGCGCCGGTGTCCTCCTTGTACTTGAAACCCGATGATCCCGCGGCGGCCCAAGGCGCGCCGGGCGGAACGACCGCCTGCAGCACCAGGGTCGGCGCATAAACGCAGAGATAATATTCGGTGCTCGCCGGGTCGTTCGCAAAAGTCGTATTGCCGTTCAGCCATTTGAACTTCAGCTGGTCCTTGCTGTCGTCCATATTGTTCTTGATCTGCAGTTGCGCCTTCCCCGCCGTGGCGTTGCACACGCCTGATGGCGTGTCGGTGCACCCGAGCGTCACCTTGGTGGTGTCGGTCCGGGGGCTGAGGCCGGTGGAGCCACAGCAATCGCTAGTGACCTTGATGGTGCGGTCGGTGAGGTCCGCATAGACATGCGAGACCCCCGCGACGCTGTAGAATTTTGGTCCGGTACCGGACGTGGCAGTCCACGCCTTGGGGCTCGCCCCGTCGCCCCAACTGACTATGGCCTGCGAGTGGGCTGATCCGGTCCCCACGGTGGTCTCGACGATGCCGACCGTGACGGTCTTCGTCGTGCTGTCGATCGACGTCGTAGTGACCGTGATACCCTGAACATGGAAGGCCACTGCAGGTTCCGGCCATTGCGAGAGCGCAACGAGCGCGGCGGAAAGTGCGAACAGCACAGACCAGCGGATAGCGTTCGAGCAAGCTTCCATACGTCCCCCCAGAGCCCGACGATCGCTGAGATGCTTCTCGATACTCCCGCTCAGACTGCGAAGTCAAGGCAGAAATATCGCCGCTGGGGCACTCGGGCCGCTACTTCGATCGCTCCCTGGATCCGTCAGGCGGTGTCGGTTGCCCATCGGACAGCGGCGCCGCACCCGTGCCGCCGGCCAGCCGTTGGCGGATGTCGGCGGCCCGCGCATGCTCTGGCGCGTAACGCAAGACTGCGTTGTAGTGCGCACGGGCGCGGCCGGGATCGGCCAGCGGGCCGAAGTACAGATCGCCGAGCTCCAAGTGCACATCGGGCTCGCTCGGCACCTGCAGCAGCACCTCCTCAAACAGGGCTGCCGCTTCCTTTGGGCGGCCGGACTTGCGGAACGTGGTCGCGAGGTTGTTGCGCGCCTGCCAGTAGGTCGGGTCTTGGTCGAGCGCCCGGTGGAAGGCCTTCTCGGCCTGATCGTAGTCGCCCTGCTCGTCGAGCGCGATGCCGAGATTGCTCCACGCCGGAACCAGCGTAGCGTTCGCATCGACCGCGGCCCGTGCGTTAGCTTCGGCCCGCTTCCAGTCCTTGCGCTCGATGGCGATGGCAGCGAGGTTGTTGTGCGCGTCGGCGTTGTTCGGCTGCTCGTTCAGCAGCGTTTCGAGCTCCCCCTGGGCCTCATCGAGGTGCCCGGATCGGTAGAGCGAGATGGCGTGGTTGTTGCGCACCCCGAGGTTGTGCGGATCCTTTTCCAGGACCTTGGCGTACTCCTGCTGGGCTTCGTCCAGGCGCCCGTGCTCCGCGAGCCAGGCGCCGAGCGCGCCGTGCGTGTCGGCATCGAATTCGGGCGCCAGCCTGATCGCCTCGCGCAAGTGTGACTCGGCTTCGGCACCGGCGCCTTGGCGGGCGAGCAGGATGCCGAGGTGCGCGTGCGCTTCGGCGGAGTCGGGTACGCGGCGGAGCGCTTCGCGATACGCCTCGATCGCGGCGTCAGGTCGTCCCGCCTTCACCAGCGTGAGGCCGAGGAGCTGCCAGGCGGGCGCCAGGAACGGATCGCGCGCCACCGCCTTGCGCAGCCGCCGCTCGGCCGCCTCGAGGTCGCCGCCGCGCAGCTCGACGAGCTGCGCATAGGCGGCATTGACCTGCGGATCCTGCTCGTCCTCGCGCAGCGCCTGCTCGAGCACGTCTCTCGCCTCGGCTGGTCGTCCGAACTCGTCGAGCAGGTAGGCCTTGCGGATCTTCGCCTCTGGATAGCGCGGATCAATCTTGAGGGCGGCGTCGACGTGGGCGAGCGCCTGGTCGCGGCGATTCTGGCGCGCCTCTAACCCGGCATACAGAAGGTGCAGGCGCGCGTACGTCGGATCGATCGCCAGCGCGTTCTGCACCGTCTGTACCGCTTCGTCGATGCGTCCCTGCGCCTCCAGCACACCGACCAGGTCGACCAGTGCGCTGAGATTGTTCGGATCCTTGCGCAGCACGATGCGCAGCTGTTTCTCGGCCTGATC
>Ga0066388_100003519_pt1 | contig 10185 bp, 7 predicted proteins | sample PanSoiMetaGPlot6_FD_64539 | JGI IMG/M metagenome (GOLD analysis project Ga0066388, IMG submission 64539) | Tropical forest soil microbial communities from Panama analyzed to predict greenhouse gas emissions - Panama Soil - Plot 6 (Hybrid Assembly) | ecosystem: Environmental > Terrestrial > Soil... | reverse complement strand
ACGTCGAGAAGGCGCTCGTGCGCGGCGAGTCGGGCCTCATGGGCACGCTCTCGAGGGAGTTCGAACGGGTGCTCATCGGGCGGGCGCTCGCGCATACCGGCGGCCGCCGGATCGAGGCCGCGACCTTGCTTGGCATCGGGCGCAATACAATCACGCGCAAGATCGCCGAGTTGAAGGTCAAGGGCGGCGACCGCGGGGGTGAGCCCGAAGCAGAGTAGCCCCCGCGCCGCGGGGGCGATCCAGCCAATTCCGCAATCCGGAACTGGCTTTTGATTTGCGAAATCACGCTGCACTGCAGTAGACTCGGCGGTCCGTCGTCCAGGAGGCCAGCATGAACGCCGTTTCCGCGCCCGCGCCGAAGTCCGCGAGCCTGCCGGCGGGTGTCCAGATCACCGGTTCGATCGGCCCCGAGTACGGAGAGATCCTCACGCCCGAAGCGCTCGCGTTCGTGGCGAGGCTCGTTCGGCAGTTCGAAGGCCGGCGCCAAGAGCTGCTCGCGCACCGCCAAGCGCGGCAGAAGGATTTCGACGCCGGCAGACTGCCCGACTTCCTGCCTGAGACGCGGGCGGTCCGCGACTCGGAGTGGAAGATCGCCGACCAGCCCAAGGATCTCCTGGACCGCCGCGTCGAGATCACCGGCCCGACCGATCGCAAGATGGTGATCAACGCGCTCAACTCCGGCGCGTCGACCTTCATGGCCGACTTCGAGGATGCCAACTGCCCGTCCTGGGCGAACATGATCGAGGGGCAGATCAACATCCGCGATGCGGTCCGCCGCACGATCGCGTTCGAGCAGAACGGCAGGCAATACAAGCTCAATGAGAAAACGGCGGTGATGATCCCGCGCCCACGCGGTTGGCACCTCGACGAGAAGCACGTGACGGTCGACGGCAAGGTGGTCTCGGGCGCGATCTTCGATTTCGGGTTGCTCTTCTTCCACAATGCGAAGGAGCTGCTCGCGCGCGGCTCGGGGCCGTACTACTACCTGCCGAAGATGGAGAGCCACCTCGAGGCGCGGCTCTGGAACGACGTCTTCAAGGCCGCGCAGGACGCGCTCGGCGTTCCGCGGGGCACGATCCGCGCGACGGCCCTGATCGAAACCGTGGTGGCGGCGTTCGAGATGGACGAGATCCTCTGGGAACTGAAGGACCACTCGTCCGGGCTCAACATCGGCCGCTGGGATTACATCTTCTCGTGCATCAAGAAGTTCCGGTCGAACCCCGACTTCTGCCTCGCCGACCGCGCGCAGGTCACGATGACGGCGCCGTTCATGCGCGCCTACGCCCTCGCGCTGGTGAAGACGTGCCACCGCCGCAACGCCCCCGCGATGGGCGGGATGGCGGCGCAGATCCCGATCAAGGGCGACCCGGTCGCGAACGAGGCCGCGCTCGAGAAGGTGCGCCAGGACAAGCTCCGCGAGGTGACCGACGGCTGCGACGGGACGTGGGTCGCGCACCCGGCGCTCGTGCCGATCGCGAAGGCGGTGTTCGACGTGCACATGCCGACGCCGAACCAGTACGGCAAGCAGCGTCCGGACGTGCACACCACCGCGAAGGATCTGCTCGCCTTCCGGCCGGAGCAGCCGATCACCGAAGAAGGGCTGCGCAACAACATCAGCGTCGGCATCCAGTACCTCGGCGCGTGGCTCGCGGGCAACGGCTGCGTGCCGGTGTTCAATCTGATGGAAGACGCCGCGACCGCGGAGATCTCGCGCTCGCAGATCTGGCAGTGGATCCGCTCGCCCAAGGGCGTGCTCGACGACGGCCGCAAGGTCACCGTGGAGCTCTTCCGCAAGCTCGCCGCCGCGGAGTTGCCGAAGGTGCGGACCTATCTCGGCGAGGAGGCCTGGCAGGCCGGGAAGTACGAGGAGGGTGCACGGCTTTTCGACGCGATCACGACCGGCGCGTACGTCGAGTTCCTCACCCTGCCGGCGTACGAGAAGATCGACTGACTCCCGCCCTCCGGAGCGGGAGGGCCGAGCGGAGCGAGGCGCGGGGTTGACACCGGCCTGATCCACTGCGCACGAAACGTTCTTGTTTTTGGCGCGGCGCAGGTAACATCTCGCGCGAGCCTCCCCCCGCTCATGGTCCCGATCCAGCGCGATCTCTTCCGCACCGTCCTCGCGGTGCTGTTCATCGGCGCGCTCATCTTCGCGTCGGCCTGGGTCCTGCGGCCGTTCCTCGCCGCGCTCATCTGGGCGATCATGATCGTCGTCGCGACCTGGCCGGTGATGGTCGCGGTGCAGCGACGGCTCTGGGGCAAGCGCGCGATCGCGGTCACGGTCATGACCATCGCGCTGCTCCTCGTGTTCGTCGCCCCGTTCTCGGCGGCGATCGGCACGATCGTCTCGCACGCCGAGGACATCGCAGGCTGGGCGAAAGGGTTACAGGGGCTCAAGGTTCCCCCCGCCCCCGCATGGGTCGCGAACGCGCCGGTCGTCGGCCCGCAGGCCGCGGCGCTATGGAACGAGTACGCGACGAAGAGTCTGGAGGATCTCGACGAGGCGGCCGCGCCCTACGCCGGCCGCGTCGTCCGCTGGTTCGCCGCCGAAGTCGGCGGCTTCGGCCTCGTCAGCCTGCAATTCCTGCTCACGGTGGTCATCGCCGCGATCTTGTACACGACCGGGGAGCGCGCGGCCGCCTGGGTCCGCCGATTCGGCCGACGGCTCGCGGGCGAGCGCGGCGACAACGTCGTGCGGCTCGCCGGGCAGGCCATCCGGGGCGTCGCTCTCGGCGTGGTCGTCACCGCCTTCGTGCAGGCGCTCCTCGGCGGGATCGGCCTCTGGATCGCCGGCGTGCCGTTCGCGCCAGTGCTCACCGCGGTCATGTTCATGCTGGCCGTCGCGCAGATCGGCGCCGTGCCGGTCCTCCTGGGGGCGCTTGTCTGGCTCTGGTTCGAGGGTTCCACTGGGTGGTTCATCGCGCTCCTCGTGTGGACGCTCATCGTGGGCAGCATGGACAACGTGCTGCGACCGATCCTGATCAGGAAAGGCGCCGACCTGCCGCTGCTCCTCATCTTCGCCGGCGTGATCGGCGGTCTCGTCGGGTTCGGACTCCTCGGCCTCTTCGTCGGCCCGGTCGTGCTCGCCGTGGCGTACACCCTGCTCGACTCGTGGGTGTCCGAGGCGCCAGACGAGCCCCCCGCGCAAGCGCCGCCTGGCGCCCCCGGCCGATGACGCAGGTCCCCGCCGCGGAGGCGTTCGTGCGGATGCTCGAGCGCCATGGCGTCACGCACATTTTCGGGCTCTGCGGTGACACCAGCCTACCGCTGTACGATGCGCTCTACCGCATCGACCACGGCATCCAGCACGTCCTCGCGCGCGACGAGCGGTCGGCGGCGTACATGGCCGACGGCTACGCGCGCGTCTCGGGCCGGGTGGGCGTCTGCGAGGGTCCGAGCGGCGGCGGCGCGACCTACATCCTTCCCGGCGTCGTCGAGGCGAACGAGTCGTCGATCCCGGTGCTGTGCTTCACGTCCGACATCTCGGTGTCGGCGCGCGGGCGGTTCGCGCTCACCGAGCTCGATCAGCGAGCGCTCTTCCGCCCGCTCACCAAGTGGAACACCGTGCTCGACCAGGCGGGCGATATCCCGCGCGTGCTGCGGCGCGCGTTCCAGGAGATGACTTGCGGCCGGCCGGGCGCCGTGCATGTCGCGCTGCCCTATGACGTTCAGCGACAAGCGGTCGACGAAGCCGATCTCTGGGCCGATGCGTCGCTCGCCCATTACCCGGCACGGCGGTCCGGCGCCGATCCCGACGCGATCGCCGAGGCGGCGCAGCGCCTCGCTACGGCGAAGCAGCCACTCTTCCTCGTCGGCGGCGGCGTGATCCTCTCCGGCGCCGAGCGCGAGCTTGCGGCGTGCGCCGAGGCGCTCGGCGCACCGGTCGCCACGACGATCAGCGGCAAGGGGTCGATCGCCGACGATCACCCGCTCGCGGTGGGCGTGGTCGGTTCGAACGGCGGCACGCTGCCCACGCGCGCGGTGGTCGAGGCGGCGGACCTCGTCGCCTTCGTCGGGTGCCGCGCGGGGTCGGTGACCACCGAGCGCTGGCGCGTTCCCGCGCCGGGCAAGGCGACGGTGATCCATCTCGACCTCGACCCGAACGCGATCGGTGCGAACTATCCCACCGCAGTCGGCTTGAACGGTGATGCGAAGCTCACGCTCGCGGGCCTGCGGGACGCGCTTGCCCGGCTGAAGCCTGACGCGGCGAAGGGCTGGGGCCGGCGCGCCGCGGCCGAGGCGAACCGGGAAAAACTCGCCGCGTTCGAGCCGTTAGCCCGGTCGGCCGAGGCCCCGATTCGCCCGGAGCGCGTCGTCGCCGAGCTCAACGCGGTGCTGCCGCCGGACGCAATCGTCGTCGCCGACCCCGGCACGCCGTGCCCATACTTCTCGGCCTACTATCGGCTGGTCCGCACGGGGCGCCACTACTTCTCGAACCGCGCGCACGGCGCGCTCGGCTACGCGATGTCCGCCGCGGTCGGCGCGCACTTTGGGCGGCCAGGGGCGAAGGTGGCCGCAGTCATGGGCGACGGTAGCTTCGCAATGACCGCTGGGGAGCTCGAGACGATCGTGCGCTGCAGGGTGCCGCTCGCGATGGTGGTGATCTCGAACGCGTCGTACGGCTGGATCAAGGCCGGTCAAAAAGCGGGCTTCGGCGAGCGTTACTTCGGCGTGGACTTCGGGCGCACCGATCACGCCGCGGTCGCGGCGGCGTTCGGCGTGAAGAGTTGGCGAGTGGAAGATCCCGCGAGGCTACGCGCGGTGCTCGCTGACGCCGCGAACGCCGGCCAGCCGACGCTCGTCGACGTCGTTTGCCAGCCACTGCACGAGACCCGCGCTCCGGTTTCCGAGTGGATCGCCTGAAGAACGCGGTCGGTGGGCGCGCAGGGTCCAGACGCACAGCGCGTCGAGCGTGCAGTAGAACGCGGCTACCGCGAACGGCGGGTTCGTCGTCGTGAGGCCGAGCACTGGCGCGCGTTCGGCCCAGCCCCAGACGCCGAGCGACGTGCCGTACAGCTCGATTCCGAGCGCCAACGCGTACATCGTCGCGAGCAGGCTTCGGAGAGCGGGCTCGCGCCAGTACACGAGTGCGTACACCGCAAACAACAGGACGCTGAGCTCGTCCCGGAGGAACCAATAGCCGAGCGCAGTCATCGCGGCGTACGCACCGGTCAGCGCATTCGCAACGCCGGCCGACACCCGCGGCGCGAGGGACCAGCCGACCAGGAACAGAAGGACGTGGCCAGGCGGCACGAAGTGCGGGATGTTCCCGAGCCGGTAGGTATAGAGGCCCCAGACGAGCGAGCAGAAGAGTTCGCCGGCGGTCGCCCACACCATGCACCAAAAGAGCATCTGCCGCCCGAACGCCGTCGCGCCTCCGATCACGCGGAGGGCGAAGGTCCAAAGCACGACGCCCGCCGCAAGCTGCCCCCAGAGGGGATCCAACCGGTCGAGGGCGAGCGCAGCGAGGAGCGCGGCAGCACAGAGCGCAGCGGTGGCCGCAGTAAGAGGAGGCGCCGCGGTCGCGCCGCTCACGGGATCGTCCCCGCCTTCGCGAGCCCCAAGACCACCGGCGCGTGGTCCGAGGGTCGCTCGAGCCGCCGCGGCGCGAGATCGACCGTGCAGTACGTGGAGTCGGCCGAGAGCGCCAGGGAAAGAAGAATATGGTCGATCCGCAGGCCCATGTTGCGCTTGAACGCGTTCAAGCGGTAGTCCCACCACGTGAAGGACTTCGCGGGCTGATCGAACAGCCGGAAGCCGTCCTTCAGCCCGAGCTCGAGCAGCCGCCGGAACGCCGCGCGCTCGGGTTCGCTGCACATCACCTGGCCGGCCCACAGCCTCGGATCATGGACGTCGCGGTCCTCCGGCGCGACGTTGTAGTCGCCGAGCACCGCGAGCCGCGGATGCTCGCCGAGCTGCCCGCGCAACCAGTCGCCGAATACCCCGAGCCACTTGAGCTTGTATTCGTACTTCTCGGAGCCCACCGCTTGCCCGTTCGGTACGTATACGGAGACTACGCGGACGTCGCCCGCGTCCGCTGCGATCACCCGCCTTTGGTCGTCGTCCCAGCCCGGGATACCTCGCTGGACCGCAGTGAGCGGCGCGCGCGAGAGGATTGCGACGCCGTTGTATGCCTTCTGCCCCGAGAACGCCGCAGCGTAACCGGCTTCCTCGAGCGCCGCTGCCGGGAAGTTCTGGTCCTCGATCTTCGTCTCTTGGAGGCAGACGACGTCGGGGCGCTCACGCGCGAGCCACTCGAGGAGATGCGGGAGGCGGACCTTGAGGGAGTTGACGTTCCACGTGGCGAGTCTCATCGCCGCGAGTGTACGTCACGCGAAAATGCCCTCGTGCCCGAGGGCTGGGTCTCCGCCCGCTATTCCGGCGCGTACCGACCCTTGGTCTGGGGCGGCGCGTCGCCGTCCACTGGCGGGAGCGGCGCGTAGCGTCCCCGCGCTGCGGACGGGTCCGCCTGCGCTGCTTGCGTCGGTTCGGCTTTGGGAGCCGGCGCGGCAGGCGCTGGCGCTCCGGGCTTCGGTGCCTGGGCGAGCGGTGGCCCCGACTTCGGGTAGCCGGCGGCGTCGAGCGCGAGATTCCAGGAGTCGTTCCCGAAGCCGGTGGTGGCGCTCTTGCCGACGAGCAGCACCGGCACTTCCTGCCCGCCCGACACCTTCTTCAGGTCTTCCCTGGACGCTTGATCAGAAACGGCGACCTCGCGGAACGGGACGCCGCGCTGCGCCAGGAAGCTGCGCGCCTCGTCGCAGATCTGCTTGCAAGTCTCGGCGGTGTAGATCGTCACCGGCGCGTTGCGCACCGCCTGCTGCGTGGCGTAGGGCACCTGGTTCGGGTTCGTTGCGACGATGTTGCCGCCGGCCGAGCGCTTCTGGACGCTTTTCGCGGACGCTGGCGGTGGCGTGTCGCTGTAATTGACCTTGCCGTCCTTGTCGACCCAGCGGTAGGTCTGCGCGCTCGCGCTCGCCGCGAGCAGCGCGGCGAACGCACCAAGCAGGAATCCAGGCTTCATCGCTCTCCTCGCGCCGGACATGACGAGGCCATGATAGCAACCGGGCTCCCCGGGGTCCGGCCGTCGGCCGTCAGGGGTGCGGCAAATTGCACGCGGCCTACTTGCTGACGCCGCGCTGACGGGGGCCAAAGGCTCAGGCAGCCATGCCGCTGTGACGAAGTAGCGCGTCCACCGTGGGCTCGCGCCCGCGGAACGCCCTGAAGGACTCGATCGCCGGCCGGCTGCCGCCGACGGCGAGGACCTCCTCGCGGAACCGCGCGCCGGTCTGCGGATCGAGCACCCCGTTTTCCTCGAACAGGCCGTAGGCGTCGGCCGACAGCACCTCGGCCCATTTGTAACTGTAGTAGCCCGCGCCGTACCCGCCCGCGAAGATGTGCGAGAAGGTGTTCGGGAACCGGTTGTAGGCGGGGGGAAGCGACACGGCGACGCGAGCGCGGATCTCGTCGAGCAGCACGAGCGGCGAGGCCGCGCCGCCGGGCGTGAAGTCGTGGTGGAGGTGCATGTCGAACAGCGCGAACTCGAGCTGGCGCACCGTCTGCATCCCCGACTGGAAGTTCTTCGCGGCGACCATCTTGTCGAACAGCGCGCGCGGCAGCGGCGCGCCGGTGTCGACGTGGCGAGTCATGTGCGCGAGCACCTCCCATTCCCAGCCGAAGTTCTCCATGAATTGGCTCGGCAGCTCGACCGCATCCCACTCGACGCCGTGGATCCCCGATACGCCGAGGTAGTCGATTTGGGTCAGCAGATGGTGCAGGCCGTGGCCGAACTCGTGGAAGAGCGTGAGCACCTCGTCGTGCGTGAGCAGCGCGGGCCTGGCGCCGACCGGGGCCGAGAAGTTGGTCACGAGATACGCCACGGGCGCCTGGACGCCTTCGCTGGTGCGGCGGCGAGCGATCGCCTCGTCCATCCACGCGCCGCCGCGCTTGGTCTCGCGCGCGTACGGATCGAGGTAGAACCGACCGATCAGCGCGCCCGTCGCATCGCCGATCCGGAAGAACCGCACGGACGGATCCCAGGTCTCGGCGCGATCCTCGGTGATGCGGATCCCGTACAGCGTCTCGACGAGGCGGAACATTCCCGCGAGCACCTGGGGTTCGGGGAAGTACTGTTTCACTTCCTGGTCGGAGAACGCGTACCGTGCCCGGCGCAGTTTCTCGGACGCGAACGCGACGTCCCACGCCTCGACCTCGTCGAGCTCGAGCGCCGCCTTGGCGAAGGCGGTGAGCTCTGCCCAGTCGCGCTTGGCGAACGGCAAGGCGCGCCGCGCGAGGTCGTCGAGGAAATCGAGCACCTGCCGCGGCGACTCGGCCATCTTCGGCACGAGCGAGACCTCTGCGTAGCTCGCGTAGCCGAGGAGCTGCGCGGCCTCCCGACGCAGCTCGAGGATGCGCGCGATCAGCGGCGTGTTGTTCCATTCGGCGAGCCGGTCCCGCGCCGGTGGCGGGGGCGCCGACGCACCGTTCAGCTTGACTTCGAAGGTCTCCTTCGCGGCGAAGGCGGCGCCGAACTCCTCGGAGGCGCGGGTCACATACCCGCGGTACATGATCTCGCGCAAGCCCCGGTGCTCGGCGTATTGCATCACCGGCACGAAGCAGGGCGCCTGCAGCACCAGCTTCCACCCACGCCTGCCGTCGCGCTCCGCGGCCGCGCGCGCCGTCTCCAGCACGTCGGCGGGAATCCCCGCGAGCACCGTCCGGTCCTCGACCAGCACCACGTACGCGTTCGTCGCGTCGAGCAGGCTCTCCGAGAACCGCGTGGAGAGCTGCGCGAGCTCCTCCTGGATTTCGGCGAAGCGCGCCTTCTTCGCCGCCGGGAGCTCGGCGCCCGAGAGGCGGAAGTCGCGGATCTCGTTGTCCACGACCTTCTGCTGCGGCCGCGTGAGCCGCGCGAACTCCGGCGACGCCCTGAGCGTCTTGTACTTGTCGAACAGCGCGAGGTTCTGGCCGAGCTCGGTCCAGTACTGCACGACCTTCGGCTGGTTCGCCTTGTACGCCTCGCGGAGCGCCGGCGAATCGAGCACCGCGTGCAGATGACCGACCACGCCCCACGCCCGGCCGAGGCGTTCGTTCGCTTCCTCGAGCGGCTGCGCGAAGTCGGGCCAGGTGGCCGGCGTTTCGGCGCGGGTGAGCTTGACGATGAGGGCGCGGTTGTCAGCGAGCAGTGGGTCCACCGCCGACGCGATGTGCTCGGGCTCAACCGAGCCGAAACGCGGCAGGCCGGAGAAGTCGAGCAGCGGATTCGGCTCGATCGCACGCGGCGCTGCGCGCTCGAGGGGCGAGGCAGCGTCGTCGGTCGGCGTGTGGTCTCTCAACATCGAACGCTCCTGATGGGGTCGCGCAACCCGGTTACGCCGCGGCGACAGGCTCGCCTTCCAGCGCGAGCTCGGCCGCGCGGATCGTGTTGGCGAGCAGCATGGTGATCGTCATCGGCCCGACGCCGCCGGGCACCGGCGTCGCGCGCGAGGCGACGCCCGCTAGGCTGGGGAAATCGCAGTCGCCGGCAAGCTTCCCGTCCGGAAGGCGGTTGATGCCGACGTCGATGACGACGGCGCCGGGTTTCACCATGTCACCGGTGACCAGTTTCGGCTTGCCGACCGCGACGACGAGAATATCCGCGCGCCGCGTGTGGTCGGCGAGGTCGCGGGTCTTGGAGTTGCAGATGGTGACGGTGGCCCCCCTCTGCAAGAGGAGGAGCGCCATCGGCTTGCCCACGATGTTGCTCGCGCCGACCACGATCGCCTGCTGCGCCCAAGGGTTCACGCCCTCGGCCTCGAGGATGGCCATCACCCCCGCGGGCGTGCACGGCGCGAACCGCGGGTGACCGCTCGCGAGCAGGCCGACGTTCAGCGGATGGAAGCCGTCGACGTCCTTCCCGGGCGCGACTGCGAGCAGCACCCGTTCAGCGACAATCCGCTTCGGGAGCGGGAGCTGGACGAGGATGCCGTGGATCCGGGGATCCTCGTTCAGCGTTGCGATGCGCGCGAGCAGCTCGCGCTCGGACGTCGACTCGGCAAGCGCGACGTGCTCCGAGTGGAGGCCCGTCTCCGCGCACGCCTTCATCTTGTTGCGCACGTAGACGCGAGACGCCGGATTCTCGCCGACCTCGATCGCGGCGAGCCCGGGACGCACGCCGCGCGCCGCGAGCGCTTCGGCGCGCCGCCGCAG
>Ga0066388_100003518_pt1 | contig 10185 bp, 9 predicted proteins | sample PanSoiMetaGPlot6_FD_64539 | JGI IMG/M metagenome (GOLD analysis project Ga0066388, IMG submission 64539) | Tropical forest soil microbial communities from Panama analyzed to predict greenhouse gas emissions - Panama Soil - Plot 6 (Hybrid Assembly) | ecosystem: Environmental > Terrestrial > Soil... | reverse complement strand
GCCCTTGACCTCCTTGCCGCCGACGAAGTGACCGATCTCACGCATGGACGCTCTCCCTGAAACTTCCTAGACCCTTTAGCCACCTGGCGTTGTTATATCCCCGCCGGGAATGGAGCGCATGCGCGAAAGGTTGCGACCGGACGACATGCCTCCGTCCGGAACGGGATGCTATAAGGACCACTTGGGAAAGGCGACAGCGACCCCAATGGCCGATGTCACGCACAAAATAGCCATCCCGGGGGGCGGCGCGGGCTCGCATGCGCAAATCAGCCCGCTGGCCTTGGCGCTCGGTAGTATCGGGGTCGTCTACGGCGATATCGGCACGAGCCCGCTCTATGCCTTTCACGTGGCGGTTGAAGCGGCAGTCGGGTCCGGCCCGATTACGCGCGACGTCGTGCTCGGCGTGCTGTCGTTGATCCTCTGGGCCCTGACGATCGTTGTCACCGTCAAATACGTGCTGATTTTGCTGCGAGCCGACAACAACGGCGAGGGCGGAACGCTGGCGCTGACGGCGCTTGCGTCCCGCATGTTCGGCCGCCGCACCGCGATCGTGTTCACGCTCGGGATGGTGGGGGCGGCGATGTTCTACGGGGACTCGGTGATCACGCCGGCGATCTCCGTGCTCTCCGCGATCGAAGGCCTGAAGCTCGCGACGCCCGCGTTCGAGCACGCCGTATTGCCGTTGACCGTGTTGATTCTGATCGGCCTGTTTGCCGTGCAATCGCGCGGAACCGCGCGGGTCGCGGCGCTGTTCGGGCCGGTGATGCTGGTCTGGTTCCTGACGCTCGCGGTCGTCGGGCTCGCGCACCTGTTCGACGATCCGCATATCTTCGCGGCGGCCAACCCGATCTACGCCATCCGGTTCCTGGGGGATCATGGCGTCATCGGATTGGTGACGCTCGGTTTCGTGTTCCTGGCCGTGACCGGTGGGGAAGCCCTCTACGCCGATCTTGGCCACTTCGGGCGGAAGCCGATTCAGCTGGCGTGGTTCGGGTTGGTCTTCCCGTCGCTCGTTCTCAATTATTTTGCCCAAGGCGCGCTGGTCCTGCGCGATCCGAGCGCGATCGACAATCCATTCTTTCGGCTGTTTCCACCGGTGCTGCTGGTGCCCGTGGTGTTGCTGGCGACGCTTGCAACCGTGATCGCCAGCCAGGCGGTCATCACCGGGGCCTATTCGGTGACCCGGCAGGCCATTCAGCTCGGCTTGATCCCGCGCCTCGCGATCCGCCACACCTCCGAGACACAGGAAGGCCAGATCTACATTCCTCGCGCCAACACCGCCATGCTCATCGGAGTGTTGTTGCTGGTGGCGATTTTCCGGACGTCGAATGCGCTGGCTTCCGCTTACGGTATCGCCGTGACCACGACCATGGTCGTCGATGGCGTTCTCGGCTTCCTGGTGATCTGGAAGTTCTGGGGCTGGCGCCCGCTGGCCGCCGCCGCGCTCATGGGTCCGCTGGTGCTGATCGATTCAACTTTTCTGGCCGCCAACCTGCTCAAGATCGTGGACGGCGCCTGGGCACCGCTCGCGCTGGGCGCGGCGATCGTGCTCCTGGTGCTGACGTGGCGGCGCGGGACGATGTTGCTGTTGACCAAGACGCGCCAGAACGAGGTGCCGTTCGATACGCTGGTTGCAAGTCTTGAGAAGCGGCCGCCGCATGTCGTGCCCGGGACTGCCATCTTCCTGACCAGCGATCCGTCGTCGGCGCCGACGGCGCTTCTGCACAATCTCAAGCACAACCGGATTCTGCACGAGCATAACGTCATCCTCACGATCAAGACCGCCGATACCCCGCGGGTGCCCGATGACGAACGTGTGAGCATGACTCAGGTCTCGACGCATTTCGCCAAGGTCGAGATCGCCTTCGGCTTCATGGAAACGCCCAACATCCCGCGCGCGCTCGCGATTGCCCGCAAGCAGGGATGGCGCTTCGACATCATGTCGACGTCGTTCTTCCTGTCGCGGCGAGCCCTCAAGCCGGCCGTGCAGTCGGGCATGCCGCGCTGGCAGGACCGCCTGTTCATTGCGCTGGCAAAATCGGCTAGCGATGCGACGGACTTCTTTCAGATCCCGACCGGTCGGGTGGTCGAGATCGGTACACAGGTGACCATCTGAACCAGCGCGCTCTCGGCACAGAGTGGGTTGGAGGAACTGGGCTCACTCGTTCTCGCGACAATTCGTTGGGATCGGTGCTATAAGCGCCCATATTGCGGTGCAGCAATTCAGGACCAGGCATGGGTGACGGTGTTGGCGCATTGGAAGCAGACCGGACGCAGGTCGCGGAGCACGAGGCGCCTGGCCTGGGGTCCGGCTTCTGGGCGCTCACAATCGGCTCGATGGGCGTCGTCTATGGCGACATCGGCACCAGCCCCCTTTACGCCGTGCGCGAGGCCGTGTCGGCGGCAACCGCCGGCGATGCTGGGACCGGGGACGCGGTCCTGGGGGTGATTTCCCTGATCTTGTGGGCGCTGACCATCGTGGTCACCCTCAAGTACGTCGTGGTGCTGCTGCGGGCCGACAACAACGGCGAGGGCGGAACGCTGGCGCTGATGGCCCTGGCCAGCCGCGTCGGGGGGCGGTGGGCGGAGATCGTCGCCGCGCTTGGGATCATCGGGGCGTCGCTCTTTTTCGGCGACGCGCTGATCACGCCTGCGATTTCAGTGCTCTCGGCGATCGAGGGTTTGAAAGTCGTGACCCCGACGTTCGATCCCTACGTGGTGCCGTTGACGATCCTCATCCTGGTCGTGCTGTTCGCCGCGCAATCGCGCGGGACCGCGCGCGTGGCCGCGTTTTTTGGTCCGATCACGGCGGTCTGGTTCATTGCCATCGCAATCCCGGGGGCCGTCGCGATTGCGAGCGATCCCTGGATCTTGCTGGCCATCAATCCGTTCTACGGGCTCAAATTCTTGGTGAGCCATGGGTTCATCGGACTGGTCACGCTGGGCGCGGTGTTTCTGGCCGTGACCGGCGCGGAGGCGCTCTACGCGGATCTCGGCCATTTCGGCCGCCGCCCGATCCAGACCGCCTGGCTGGCGTTTGTGTTTCCGGCGCTCGCGCTCAACTATCTCGGGCAAGGCGCCCTGCTGCTGGCCAATCCGGCCGCGATCGAGAACCCGTTCTTTCTGCTCTATCCGAACTGGGCGCAGCTGCCGATGGTGGTGCTCGCAACGGCGGCCACTGTTATTGCCAGTCAGGCCGTTATTACGGGTGCCTACTCGCTGACGCGCCAGGCCATTCAGCTCGGGCTATTGCCGCGTGTCGAGATTCGCCACACATCGGAAACGCGTGAGGGCCAGATTTATTTGCCGCGCGTTACCATGCTGCTGCTGCTTGGCGTCTTGCTGCTGGTGACCACGTTCCGCTCGTCAAGCGCGCTGGCGTCCGCCTACGGAATTGCAGTGACCGGCACGATGGTGGTCACCACCGCCATGGCATTCGTCGTCGTCTGGAAGGTGTGGCGCTGGTCGCCGCTCGCGGCCACGCTGCTGATCACGCCGTTCCTGCTGCTCGATCTGACCTTCCTGGCGGCCAACCTGCTCAAGGTCGTGCAGGGCGGATGGATGCCGCTCGCGCTCGGTTCACTGGTGCTGACTGTGATGTACACATGGCGGCGCGGGACACAGTTGCTGGCCGAAAAAACCCGCCGGCAGGAGACGCCACTCGACCAACTGGTGGTCATGCTCGAGCGCAAACCACCGATCCGGGTACCGGGCACGGCCGTGTTCCTGACCAGCGATCCGCACAGCGCACCAACCGCGCTGCTGCACAGCCTCAAACACTACAAGGTGCTGCACGAGAAGAACGTGGTATTGACGATCGAAAGCGCGCATACGCCGCGCGTCCCGCCCGAAGACCGGGTCCGCCTGGAGCCGGTCGGGAGCACGTTTCTGCGCATCTATTTGCGGTTCGGCTTCTTGGAGACGCCGAACGTGCCGCGCGCGCTGGGGGTTGCGCGCCAACTCGGTTGGCAGTTCGATATCATGTCGACGTCATTCTTCTTGTCGCGCCGTGCACTCAAGCCGGCCACCCGGTCCGGAATGCCGCGCTGGCAAGACCGCCTGTTCATCATGCTGGCGCGCTCCGCCGACGACGCGACGAGCTATTTCCGGATTCCGACCGGGCGCGTGGTCGAAGTCGGCACGCAGGTGACGATCTGATCGGCGGAATCTCGCGCCCGTTTCGGGAACGGATAACCGTTGCGATTGGATCGAAGCGCAAGGAGAAAACAATGTCCGGGCCCAACGAGGTGCGCGATCTGACCCCAGAGGAGGTGGCTGCCGGACTGTCAGCCGGCAACGTCATGCTGGTCGACGTGCGCGAACCCAACGAAACGCAAATCGAGCGCATCCCTGGGTCAGTGCTGTCACCGCTCTCGCAATTTGATCCCCACGCGCTGCCCGATCCGGAGGGACGGACCGTCGTGTTCTCCTGCGGCGTCGGCATTCGCTCACTGCGGGCCGCGGAGGCCGCATTGGCGGCGGGTCTGCCATACGGCGCCCATCTGGTGGGCGGCCTAAAGGCCTGGAAGGCGGCTGGTTTCCCGACCGAACGGTGATATGAGTGAGTCGGGATATCGGCGGGAGAACAATATGCTGCGATGGGGGCTGGCGATTGCCGGCGCGTTGGCGATGTCGGGTTTGTCGGCCGGCTGTTCGAGTCCATCGGTAGCCAAATATCCGTATTGCCTGATGACCAACGACGGCGAACGCGACTGTCGCTACGCGTCGTTGGAGCAGTGCGAGGTCACCCGCGCCGGCGTCGGCGGTTCCTGCAATCCAAGCCCCTATTATACCGGCGCCACCCCGCAAAGCTCGCAGCCAATCCAGGGCGTGCCTCCGCCACCCGGCACGTCGGGGCGGGGACGATGACCGGCGGGCACGTGCCACGCCCTCACGCGCCCCTCATTGCGATTGTTGCGATCACGTTGGTTTGGCCGGTCCTCGCCGCGGCGCAAACACGCGTCGTGAATTTCTACAACTGGTCGGACTACATGGCGCCGACCGTCCTTGAAGATTTCAGCAAGAGCACCGGCATCAAGGTTCGCTACGAGACGTTCGACTCCAACGACACGCTCGAAACCAAGCTGCTGGCCGGAAAATCCGGCTACGACATGGTGGTGCCGACCGGCTATTTCCTCGAGCGGCAAATCAAGGCCGGCGTCTTTCTTCAACTCGACAAAGCCAAGCTTCCCAACCTCAAGTACGTCTGGCCGGAGATCGCCAACCGGCTCGCGACCTACGACCCGGGCAACCAGTACGCCGTCAACTACATGTGGGGCACGACCGGCATCGGCTACAACGCCGCCAAGGCGCGCGAACGGCTCGGGGCCGACGTCAAGATCGACTCCTGGGACATGGTGTTCAAGCCGGACAACCTCGCCAAGTTCAAGGACTGCGGCGTCTACATGCTCGACTCCTCGGACGACATCCTGCCGACGGCGCTGCGCTATCTCGGTCTCAACCCCAACACGACCGATCCGGCCGACTACGAGAAGGCGGCCGACCTGATCATGAAGATCCGGCCCTCGGTGCGCAAATTCCATTCCTCCGAATATCTCAATGCGCTTGCAACCGGGGAAATCTGCTTCGTCGTCGGCTGGTCGGGCGACATCAAGCAGGCCCAAAAGCGGGCCGCCGAGGCCAAGAACGGCGTGGTCATCGCCTACGCAATTCCGCGCGAAGGCGCGCAAATGTGGTTCGACAATCTGGCGATACCGAAGGACGCCAAGAACGCGCCGGAAGCCCTCGAGTTGATCAACTATCTGCTTGCTCCCGATGTTGCCGCCAAGAACAGCAACTACTTGTCCTACGCCAACGGCGACAATCCGAAGGACGAGGCCCTCGACCCGGCCGTTCGCGACGACAAGACGATCTATCCGGACTCATCGGTCATGGAGCGCCTCTACACGATCTCGGCTCACGATCAGGCGACGCAGCGGCTGATGAACCGGCTGTGGACGAAGATCAAGACCGGTCGCTGAAGGAGCAGCTTGCGCGTCAGCGCCAGCGCCGGTGCAGCCACAGCCACTGATCGGGATATTCGCGGATCCAGCCTTCGACCACGGACGTGATCGCCTGCATGGTTCCCTGCACGTCGATTTTGCCCTCATGATCGCGCGCCGGGGGAATCGGGGGCGTGACCTCGGCGCGGAAGCGCCCGTTGTCGATGCGGATCACCCGCGTCCCGTGGATCGGGGCTTCCGTTTCGCGCGCCAGCGCCGCCATCAGGGGGTTGGCCATGCAGGGGCGGCCGAAGAACGTGACTTCCACGCCCTTCACGTAGTGCTGGTCGACCAGCATGGCGACGTGGCGATTGGCCTCGAGGGCGCGCGCGAGCTGAAGCGGCGCGAACATGGACGTAGGGACGAGCTCACCCATCTGTCCGACCCGTAGCGAAAACACGGCGTCCGCGACCGCGCCCAGGTTGGGCCGACGATAGAGAACCGCGGTGTCGAGGCCGTCGGCGGCGGAGATCAACGCCGGTAATTCCCAGTTGGCGAGGTGGGCAGCAAACACCAGCGCCGGTTTGCCGTCTTCGCGCAATCCGAGAAAACGCTCGATGCTGCCGGCGTCGTAATCGATGAATTCGCGGTGCCAGGGATCGCCCTCGGCCAGGCGATCGATATGCGCAAACTCGACCGCCACGCGCCCGAGATTGTCCCAGACGCCGCGCAAAATCGTTTCAATCTCGGCGTCGGATTTCTCCGGATACGCCGCCCGCAGATTGTCCCGCCCGATGCGATGCTCCTTCAATAGCGGCCCGACGGTGCGCATGAATTGCGCCGCGAGGTTGCTGACCTTGACACGGTCGAGCCGCCGCACGGTCCGCAGCAGCGCGCCGACCAGCGTGCCGGCGGTCTTGTCGAGCACGGGCTGAGCAGCGCTCACCAGCCGCCGGCGAATGCGTCGAACTCCGCTCATTGCCGCCTAGAAATTGATGATGATCTTGCCGAACACCTGTCGGCTTTCGAGCCGCTTAAGCCCTTGCTCGATGTCGCCGAGTGTAAACTCGCTGTCGATCACCGGCGCAATCCCGTCCGCCATCTTGGCGAGGCTTGCGCGGATGTTGCGCAGCGATGCTCCAAACGAGCCGAAAATCTTGTACTGCTGTTGAAACAGCTGCATCAGGTTGAACGTCACGCTCGGGCCCGACGTCGCACCGCACGTGACCAAGCGTCCGCCGCGCTTGAGCGCCAGCAGCGAGCCGGGAAACGTGTCGGCGCCGACGTGCTCGAACACCACATCGACCCCCTTCTTGCCGGTCAGCTTGCGTACCTCGTGCTCGAACCGGTCCGCCCGATAATTGATGACGTGATCGGCGCCGAGCGCCTTTGCCTTGTCCGCCTTGGCATCGTCGCCGACCGTGGTGATGACCGTGCAGCCGATCGCTTTTGCCATCTTGATCGCGGCAGTGCCGATGCCCGAGCCGCCGGCGTGCACGAGGATCATCTCGCCGGGCTGCAGCTTGGCATTGTCGAACAACATGTGCTCGACGGTTGCGAAGGCGATCGGCGCACAGGCGGCATCCCGAAGGCTCACTCCGTCGGGGACTTTGATCGTCAAACGGGCTGGCATGTTGATGAGTTCCCGCGCGAACCCGTCAATATGAAAGCCCATGATGCCTCGTTTCGGCACCTCTTCGCAGAGATTATCGCGGCCCTCGCGGCAGGCTTTGCACTCGCCGCAGGTGATCGCCCCGTACATCACGACGCGGTCGCCGATCGAAAAGCCGTTCACGCCCGGGCCGATCGCCGCAACCTCGCCGGCGGCCTCCGCTCCCACGACCAGCGGGAATTTCTGACGCTTGGCGAACGCCATTCCGCGGTAGCCCCATAGATCGAGATGGTTCAATCCAACGGCGCGCACGCGGATCTGCACCTCGCCGGCAGCCGGTGGGCGCGGATCAGGCAGGTCGGCAAGCTCGAGCTTGCGGTCGGCGATAAGGGTGAGCGCTCGCATGCGCGGATCGTTCGATGGCTTCCCGGATTGAAAGTTCAGCGCTGGATGCCTATCGCCGCGGAAAGCCCGCCGTCAATGGGCAGGACCGCGCCGGTCAGGTAGGACGCCTGCGGCGTGAGCAGGAAGGTCACGAGATCGGCGATTTCCTCCGGCCTGGCGAAACGGCGCGCCGGGATCTGAGCTTCCATCTGCTCGCGATACTTGGCGTAGGGCGCCATCATCTCGGTGTCGATGAAGCCCGGCGCAACGTAATTCACGGTGACGCCGGTACGGGCGATCTCGATTGCCAACGTGCGCACGTAGCCGAGCAGGGCGGCTTTAGACGCGGCGTAAGCTGCATTGCCCTGGTTGGCCTGCAACGCGGTAATCGATCCGATCACGACGAGGCGGCCATCGCGCGCGCGCATCATCTGGCGCGCCAGTGCGCCACCGATGCGCGTGAACGACCAGAAGTTGACCTGCATCGCGGCCTCTGCCTTGGCCTGATCCATCATCATGGCAAGACTGTCGTAGGACTGCCCTGCGTTGTGCACCAAGGCCGAGAAGGCCTGACGCTCAACGTCCTTGACGAAGGCGTCGACCGCCGCCTTGTCGGCCAGGTCGAGCGCCAGCGCCGCAAAGGTTTGCGACGGACGTTCCGCCTGCAACGCCTTGAGCAATGCGTCAGCCTCGGCACCCGATGCGCGGTAGGTGAAGGTTACGTCGTGGCCGGCGGCCGCCAGGGCGCGGACAATGGCCGCCCCCAATCCACGACCGCCGCCGGTGACGAGAGCGCGACGTTTGGCTTCCGCCGTCACGCGGCGGGCTCCCGTCCCAGGACAAGCGATACGTTCTGGCCGCCGAACCCGAACGAGTTGGACACCGCGTGGCGAACCTTGGCGTCGCGCGCTACGTTCGGGACCACGTCTAGCGGAATGGTCGGATCGGGAACCGCGTAATTGATGGTGGGCGGAATGCGCTGCCGGTCCAGCGTCAACAACGTGAAGATCGCCTCGACCGCGCCCGCCGCCGACAGCGTGTGACCGATCATCGATTTGTTGGAGGAAATCGCCACCGCCTTGGCGTGATCGCCCAGCACGGCCGTCACCGCCAGACATTCCATCTTGTCGTTTTCGGGCGTGCCGGTGCCGTGTGCGTTGATGTAGTCGATATCCTGCGGTTGAAGCCCGGCGTCGGCGATCGCGTTGTGCAGGCAGCCGATAATCGGCTTGCCATCGGGGCTCGAACGCGTGCGGTGGAACGAGTCGGCGAGCTCACCACATCCCTCCACGACGCCGAGGATCTTGGCGCCGCGCGCGCGCGCGCTTTCGTAGCTTTCAAGCACGACGGCGCCGGCACCCTCGGCCATCACGAAGCCGTCGCGGTTCTTGGAGAACGGCTTCGACGCGCCCTCGGGAGGATCGTTTTGGGTCGAGAGCGCCGACAGCAGCGAAAAGCGCACCAGGCTTTCCGAATTGATCGAGCCGTCGGTCGCAACGCACAGCGCCGCGTCGGTCTCACCGCGGCGGATGGCTTCCAATCCGAGTTGGATTGCGCTCGCGCCCGACGCGCAGGCCGTCGACAACGAAATCGGCGAGCCTTGGGTGCCGAATTTCGCCGCCAGATCGTAGCCCACGGAACCGAATAGAAACCGCTCGTGATAATGTCGAAAGCGTCCACTGGCCGCGGCGCGAAGCAGATCGTCGTAATTGACGTCGGCGTTGGTACGCGACGCCTGCGCGAGCTCCTGGCGTTGCGGCCATTCAAGCTCGATCGGTGCCACGGCGAGAAACAGCGGCCCCGGAAAGCTGCCGCGGCTGCCGATTGCCGATTCGGCCAGCGCCTCCTCGATCGCAAGCTCCGCCAGCCGTTCGGCCAACGCGGGAGCGGACATCGGTTCGACGGGAACGAAATCAACCGTGCCGGCGACGCGCGTCTTGAAGTTTTCGGTCGAAAAGCGGGTGATCGCCCGAATCCCCGACTTGCCGGCGGTCAGTTTGGCCCAATTGTCGGTCTTGCCGGCGCCCAGCGACGTGACCACGCCCATGCCGGTGACCACAACGACGGGCCGGCCCGACTTGTCGCGTAATTGTGCCATCTCGGTTCTCCCAAAGCGCTCAAACTGGCTCGACCAGCGCGAGGCCTTCGCCGCGCCAATGGCTGACCCCGGTGACGACCGCGCGAGCAAGCCCTCCCGGCATCGGTTGCTCGACCCCGGTCGCATCAAAAGGTGGAAACAGTTTACCG
>Ga0066388_100003517_pt1 | contig 10186 bp, 6 predicted proteins | sample PanSoiMetaGPlot6_FD_64539 | JGI IMG/M metagenome (GOLD analysis project Ga0066388, IMG submission 64539) | Tropical forest soil microbial communities from Panama analyzed to predict greenhouse gas emissions - Panama Soil - Plot 6 (Hybrid Assembly) | ecosystem: Environmental > Terrestrial > Soil... | reverse complement strand
CGGGCGATTGAGGACCTTCTAGCTGGCTGTCGTCCCGCTCGTCGCCGCCTTCTGGAGCTTGGCTGGAAGGTGGATGAAGAGCTCGGCGGGATTCGGTTTTTTAACCGCTGGTTTGGGCGGCCGCATCTCATACTTCACCGGACGCTGGTGATCGGCGTACTGGCGGTTCTCGTTGACCACCTTGGCGAACTTCCAGAGCATGTTGACGTAGTTGGTCTGGCCCCGCATGAGCGCGCGCACGGCGGGGATCCCGTACCGGGCGACCGCGCCCCAGCCCAGGTGCTTGCGGTTCAGGATGTCCTGCGTCTTGACCAGCTCCCCGTAGAACTTGTCGAGGGGCATGCGTGTCGGTAGAACGGCGTGCGCGACGTCGAAGAGGCGGTAGTCCCGCGAGGTCAGCCGGCGGGATTCCGTGAACCAGAGCTCCGTGCCCGGATACGGCGTGGCCACGGTGAGATGGACGACCTCCGGCACCGTGAGGGCCCACTCGCGCACGACCTCGAAGCGGCGCTCGTCCCAGTCGCAGTCGGCGATGATGTTGACCGCCACCACGAGCCCGAGCTCGCGGGCGATCTCGAGCGCCTCGAAGTTCTCGCCGGGCGTCACGCGCTTGCGATGAAGCTTGAGCCCCTCCTCGTCGAGGGCCTCTACGCCCAGGAACATGTAGAAGAGCCCGAGCTTCTTCCAGTACGCGAAGAGATCACGGTTCTTGATGAGCACATCGCAGCGCGTCTCGAGGTAGTACTCCTTCTTGATCTTCCGTCGCTCGAGCTCCTCCCCGATCGCGAAGCCGTGCTCGGGGTGGATGAATGCGACGTCGTCCACGAGGAAGACATTGGGCTCGCGGATGGAGGCCAGGTCGTCGGCCGCCTTCAGGGGGGACGACTTCCGGTAGCTCCGGCCGTAGAAAGTCCAGGCGCTGCAGAAGGAGCAGTCCCACGGGCAGCCCCGGGTCAGCTCCGCGGACGCGCACGGATCGAGCACGCCCAGGAAGTACTTGTGGCGCTTCCGCGCGAGATCCCGTGCGGGCATGAAAGCGTCGAGATCTTCGAGCAGGGTGGGGGCGGGCCCCTGACCCTGCGTCGTCACGACGCCCGGCAGGGTCGAGAGCTTGGGATCGCCGATGGCCTCCAGCACGCGAGGCGCGATGACCTCGCCCTCGCCGCGCACGACGCAGTCGATGGCGCCCGCGCCGTGCTCGAGCAGCTCTTCCGCGACGAAGGACCCGCTGTGGCCGCCGATCATGAAGAAGGTGCCTGGGAAAAGCTGCTTCGTCTCCTTGGCGAGATCGATGATCTCGGGCGCATTGGCCAGGTAGTTCATCGAGAAGCCCACGGCCTGGGGCCTGAAGGCCGCGAGCTCGGCGCGATAGTCGTCGTGGCTGAAGATCTGGAGATCGAGCAGGCGCACGTCATGGCCCGCCGCGCGGATCGCGGCCGCCACGCGCTCGAGTCCGATGGGCTCGAGTCGCAGATAGAGCTCCGAGTACATCAAAGCGCTGGGGTGGACGAGGAGGACTCGCATGCTGGTCAGTATACCTCCCTCATACTGAGCCGGAGCTCTCCCGGCCCAGTCCGATGTCGGCCGAGGGGGCCTTGTCGGCGCCGACCTCGCCGTAGAGCCACGGCTGGACGAAGCGCCAGAGCGAGGCGAGGGGATGACGGTCCGACAGGAAGCGCCGGAGGTCGAGGGCGGCGAGCATGTCGCCGTCGAAGTCGATGTCGCCCTGCATGTAGGCTTCTGCGATGCGTGTCTCGTCGAGGGAGCCGAGGGCGGGCCACGCGCGATCGCTGACGAGCCGGAGCGTGAAGGCGGGGGCAGCCTCCGCGGCCCCGATGCGATGGAGCGCGCCGGCGGGCTCGACCAGATCGAACGCGGGAGCGCCGGGGCTGGACACGCACTGGCGAAGGAGCCGCACGGCGTACGGGATGCGTTCCGGGGCCGGCATGGCTCGAAAAAGGTAGACGAGCCGCCCGCGAAGTGTCAAGAGAGTTGCCCTCTCGTACGGGCGGCGCTACTCTCGGACAGGCCGCCGGCACTTCCGCGGGCGGCTCTTCGCGAAAGGTCGCCATGCACTGCCCGCGCTGTCGCTGGGAGAACTCGCGGTCCTCGCGCTTCTGCTCCCAGTGCGGGGCGCGCCTCGCGCGTCAGTGCGCCGGCTGCAGCGCAGAGCTCGGGGAGGGCGTGCGCTTCTGCGGTCAGTGCGGGTGCCCGGTCGAGGCGCCGTCGCCGGCCCCGACCCGTTTCACGTCGCCCGAGACGTACACCCCGCGGCACCTCGCGGAGAAGATCCTCACCGCGCGTCCTGCCATCGAGGGCGAGCGCAAGCAGGTGACGGTGCTGTTCGCCGATCTCAAGGGCTCGATGGAGATCCTGGCTGACCGCGACCCCGAGCAGACGCGCAAGCTGCTCGACCCCGTGCTCGAGCACATGATGGAGGCGGTCCACCACTACGAGGGCACGGTGAACCAGGTCATGGGCGACGGGATCATGGCGCTCTTCGGCGCGCCGCTCGCGCACGAGGACCACGCCGTGCGCGCCTGCTATGCCGCCCTGCGCATGCAGGAATCGGTGCGGCGCTACGCGGACGACGTGCGCCGCGCCGAGGGTATTCCCATCCAGATTCGCGTCGGGCTCAACGCGGGCGAGGTGGTGGTGCGCTCCATCGGCAGCGACCTCCACATGGACTACACAGCCGTCGGCCAGACCACGCACCTCGCGGCGCGCATGGAGCAGATGGCGGCGCCCGGCACCGTGCTGACCACCGGCGCCACGCTGGCCCTCGTCGAGGGAAGGGTGGAGTCCCGCTCGCTCGGGCCCGTGCCGGTGAAGGGACTCGACGCTCCGCTCGACGTGTGCGAGATCGTGGGCGCGGGCTGGGCGCGCTCGCGGCTCCAGGCTTCCGCCCGGCGCGGTCTGTCGCGCTTCGTCGGGCGCACGCCGGAGGTGGACTTGCTCCGCGAGGCGATCGCGCGCGCGGCAGCGGGCCGCGGGCAGGTCGTTGCCGTGGTCGGTGAGCCCGGAGTGGGGAAGTCGCGTCTCTTCCACGAGATCATCCACACCATGCCGACTTCGGGTTGGCGGGTGCTCGAAGGCCGGGCACTGTCCTACGGCAAGGCCACGCCGTATCTGCCGGTGGCCGAAGCGCTGAAGAACTACCTGCAGTTCGAAGGGCGCGACACGGCCAAGCAGATTCGCGAGAAGGTGACCGGCAAGCTGCTGACGCTCGATCCGACTCGGGAGGCGACACTGGCGCCTCTCCTGGCGCTGCTCGACGTGCCGGTGGACGAGCCGCAGTGGCAGAGCCTCGATCCCTCCCAGCGACGGCAGCGGACGCTGGATGCCGTCAAGGCGCTGCTCCTACGGGAGAGCCAGGTCCAGCCCGTGCTGCTGGCGTTCGAGGATCTGCAGTGGGCAGACAGCGAGACGCAGGCTCTGCTCGACAGCCTCGTGGAGAGCCTGCCGCTGGCCCGCATCGCGCTCCTCGTCAACTACCGGCCCGAATACAGTCATGGCTGGGGCGCCAAGACCTACTATGCGAGCATCCGGCTCAACACGCTCCAGGCCGACCGCGCCGCCGAGCTGCTCGATGCCCTCCTGGGCGACGACCCTGGCCTCGCGCCGCTCAAGCAGCTCCTGTTCGATCGGACGGGCGGCAATCCCTTCTTCCTCGAGGAGAGCGTGCGGACCCTCCTGGAGACCGGCGCGCTTGCCGGCGAGCCAGGGAGCTACGAGCCCACGGGACCGCTGGACTCGATCCAGGTGCCCCCCACCGTGCAGGCGATCCTGGCCGCCCGCATCGACCGGCTGCCCCCGACCGAGAAGCGGCTCCTGCAGTCCGCCTCGGTCATCGGCAGGGACGTGCCGCTCGTTCTCCTGCAAGCACTCGAGGAGCTCCCCGACGAGGAGCTCCGCCGCGGGCTCGCGCGATTGCAGGCTTCGGAGTTCGTGTACGAGACGAGCCTGTTCCCGGATCTCGAGTACACGTTCAAGCACACGCTCACCCACGAGGTGGCGTACGGCGCGCTCCTTCATGAGCATCGCCGGACGCTCCACGCGCGGCTCGTCTCGGTGATCGAGCGGCTGGCGCCGGGCCGTCTGGCGGAGCAGGTCGAGCAGCTCGCCCAGCATGCGCTCCAGGGCGGGCTCTGGGACAAGGCGGTGGTCCTGCTCCGGAAGGCCGGCGTGAAGGCGGCCGGACGCAGCGCGTACCGCGAGGCCGTCACGTGCTTCGAGCAGGCGCTCTCCGTGCTGCCCAACCTGCCCGAGGGCCGCGCGCGCAGCGAGATGGCCGTGGATCTCCGCTTCGACCTGCACAACGCGCTCATTCCCCTGGGCGACGTCGGGCGCATGGTGGACATGCTCGACGAGGCCGAGCGCGACGCGGTGGATCTCCAGGACCAGCGCCGGCTTGGTCAGGTGGCGGCGTACATGACCCAGTGCTTCTGGTGGACGGGCCAGCCGGACCGCGCCGTGGAGTCGGCCCGCCGCGCCATGACGATCGCGGAATCGCTCGGGGACGGCGCCCTCGAAGGGCTGGCAAGGCAGCGGCTCGGCCAGGCTTACGCGAGCCTCGGTGACTACCGCCGCGCGGTCGAGGCCTTCACCCGGCACCTGGCGGGCGTCGAGGCGGAGCCCGCGAGCGGGCGCAAGGCCTCCACGGGCTTGCGCGCCGCCGCCGCCGACCGCGCATGGACCGCGTGGTGCCTCGCCCCTCTCGGTGACTTCGCCGAGAGCAACGGCCACGCCAAGGAGGCCGTGCGCCTCGCCGAGCTCGGACAGCACGATCTGAGCCTGGCCATGGCCTATCTGGGAGCCGGCCGGGCCCCGCTGATGCAGGGCGACTTCGCCGCCGCCATCTCCTGGTTCTCGAAGAGCGTCGAGATCTGCCGGCGATCCAACTTCGCGCCGATCTTCCTGCTCACAGCCTGTGACCTGGGCCAGGCCTATGTGCGGTCGGGCCGAGCGCCGGAGGCCGTCGTCCTGCTCGAGGAAGCCACCGTCCAGTCCGGGGCCCTCCGCCTCATGCCGACGCATGCCTGGAACGTGGTCATGCTCGCCGAGTCGTATCTCCTGTCCGGCCGCCCGGAGGAAGGCGCGCGGGAGCTCCAGCGAGGCCTGGAGCTAGCCGTGGCGAACAAGCAGCGTTGGCTGGAGGCGGAGGCCCTGCGCATCCGGAGCGCGGCGCTGACCTCCGCCGGCTCCCTCGCTGGGGCCCGCACGGCCGCGGAGCGGGTGCTCAGCATCGCCACCGAGCTCGAGCTGCGGCCCCTCCTCGGGCGGTGCCATCTGGCCCTCGCCCAGATCGGGCGTCACGCTGCTGACGCAGGGGCCCGGGCGCACCTCGAGCGGGCGACCGCCTTCTTCACGGACCTGGACATGCGCTTCTGGCTGGAGCAGGCGGAGGCCGAGCGGCAGGCCTATCCGGACGTCTTCAAGGGCTGACGGACCGCGGCTCCGCTATGGGATAATCGCGCCGTGATCTGGCGCGGACGCGGATCCCTCTTCCGCAAGTACACGGTCCTCTTCGTTCTACTCGTCAGCGGCGCCCTCATCGCCAGCGGCGTCCTCGAAATCTACTTCTCTTACCAGGAGAACAAGGAAGCGCTGGTGACGCTGCAGCGTGAAAAGGCGCTCGCGGCCGCCGCCAAGATCGAGCAGTTCGTGAAGGAGGTCGAGCGGCAGATCGGCTGGACCACGCAGCCCTCCATCGTGGCGCCGGCCGCAGCCATGGAGCAGCGCCGCGCGGACTACTTTCGTCTCCTCCGGCAGGTGCCTCCCATCACCGAGGTGAGCTACCTCGACGCCGCAGGCAAGGAGCAGCTCCGCGTGTCGCGGCTCGCCATGGACGTGGTCGGCAGCGGGGAATCCTTTGCCGATGACCCGCGCTTCCGCATTCCCAAGACGGGCAAGACCTATTTCAGCCCCGTCTATTTCCGGAAGGAGTCGGAGCCGTACATCAGGATCGCGCTGGCCGGCAGCGGCAACCAGGCCGGCGTGACGGTGGCCGAGGTCAACCTCAAGTTCATCTGGGACGTCGTCTCCCAGATCAAGATCGGCAAGGCGGGCCACGCCTATGTGGTCGACTCGCGCGGGCATCTGATCGCGCACCCCGACATCAGCCTCGTGCTGAAGAAGACCGACCTGTCCACGCTGGACCAGGTGAAGGCGGCGCTCGCGGTGTCCGCCCAGAGTACCGGCATGCCGGGGATCGCGCGCGACCTCGACGGCCGCAAGGTGCTCTCGGCCTCTGCGCCCATCTCGCCGCTCGGGTGGGCGGTCCTCATCGAGCAGCCTCTGGTCGAGGCCTTCGAGCCCATCTACTGGTCCATCTATCGCACGATCGGCCTGGCCCTCTTCGGCGTGCTCCTGTCCGTCCTGGCAAGCCTGGTCCTCGCGCGTCGCATGGTCCGGCCCATTCAGGCCTTGACCGAAGGCGCCGGGCGCATCGGGGCGGGTGACCTCGGGCATCGCCTCGAGGTGCGCTCGGGGGACGAGATCGAGACGCTGGCCGAGCAGTTCAACCAGATGACGAGCCAGCTCCGCGAGTCGTACGCGAACCTGGAGCAGAAAGTCGAGGAGCGGACCCGCGAGCTGTCGGAGGCACTCGAGCAGCAGACGGCCACCGCACAGATCCTGGGCGTCATCTCGAGCTCGCCCAACGACCTGGCGCCCGTGTTCGAGGCGATCCTCGAGAGCGCACTCCGGATCTGCGACGCGAACTCGGGCTTTCTCTTCCTGTGGGACGGGCAGGCGTACAACCCCGTGGCCCAGCGGGGAGCCACCGGCGCCTTCGCCGAGCTGATGACGAAGCCGCGGCGCCACCCCGGCCGGCACACCGGGCTCGGAAGGATCCTCGCCGAGAAGGGGCCCGTCCACATCGAGGACATGAAGAGCGACATCGCCTACATCGAGCGCGATCCGTTCCGGGTGGAGACGGTGGAACAGGGCGGCATGCGCACGTGGCTGGGGGTACCGCTCCTGAAGGAAGGCGAGGTCCTGGGCGCCATCGTCATCTACCGCCGGGAGGTTCATCCCTTCTCGGACAAGCAGATCGAGCTGATGAAGACGTTCGCCAACCAGGCCGTCATCGCCATCGAGAACGTGCGCCTGTTCAAGGAGCTGGACGTACGCAACCGCGACCTGACGGAGACTCTCGAGCAGCAGACGGCGACGGGTGAGATCCTCCGGGTCATCAGCGCGTCCCAGACGGACGTGCAGCCCGTGTTCGAGGCGATCGCCGAGAACTCGCTCCGGCTCTGCGAGGCGGCCTTCAGCACGGTCTTCCGCTTCGACGGACAGATGGTCCACCTGGAAGCTCTCCGCAACATCAGCCCGGACGCGGCGGCGGCCATCCGCGCCGCTTTCCCCATGCCGCTCAGCCGGGCCGGGGCCTCCGCGCGCGCCATCATGACCCGCAGCACCGTGCACATCACGGACGTGCGGGACGATCCCGAGTACGCGCTCCAGGGCCTGGCGCAAGCCGCCGCCTACCGCTGCATCCTCTCCGTGCCCATGCTGCGCGACGGCCTGCCCATCGGCACGATCACGGTGGCATCGGACCGGACGGTGCCGTTCCCGGACAAGCAGGTCGCCCTCCTCAAGACCTTCGCCGACCAGGCGGTTATCGCCGTGGAGAACGTGCGCCTCTTCACGGAGATCCAGGAGAAGACCCAGCAGCTCGAGGTCGCCAACCGCCACAAGTCGGAGTTCCTCGCCAACATGTCCCACGAGCTCCGCACGCCGCTCAACGCAGTCATCGGGTTCTCGGAGGTGCTCCTCGAGCGCATGTTCGGCGAGGTCAACGAGAAGCAGGAGGAATACCTCCAGGACATCCTGTCGTCGGGCAAGCACCTGCTGTCGCTCATCAATGACATCCTCGATCTCTCCAAGATCGAGGCGGGGCGGATGGAGCTGGAGGCGCAGCCCTTCGACCTGCCCGCGGCCCTCGACAATGCCCTGACCCTCATCAAGGAACGTGCGGCGCGCAACAGCATCGGACTCGCCGTCAACGTGGACCCGCGCATCGGCGAGGTCCTGGCGGACGAGCGCAAGGTGAAGCAGGTCCTGCTGAACCTCCTGTCCAATGCCGTCAAGTTCACGCCCGAGGGAGGAACCATCACGATGACCGCGGTGCTGCAAGGCGGCATGGTCGAGATCTCCGTCGCGGATACCGGCATCGGCATCGCGCCCGAGGATCAGGCGGCCGTGTTCGAGGAGTTCCGGCAGGTGGGGACGGACTACGCGCGCAAGCGGGAGGGTACGGGTCTCGGCCTGGCCCTCGCGCGGCGGCTCGTCGAGCTTCACGGCGGCACCCTGTCCCTCCAGAGCGAGCTCGGCAAGGGATCGACGTTCACCTTCACGATTCCGGTGCGCGCTCATGGCCGGTGAGCTGATCCTGATCGTCGAGGACAACGAGAAGAACCGGCGGCTCGTGCGCGATGTGCTCCAGTTCAAGGGCTATCAAACCATCGAGACCGAGACGGGCGAGGAAGGCGTAGAATTGGCGCGCTCCCGGCAGCCGGCGCTGGTCCTCATGGACATCCAGCTGCCGGGGATCGACGGCATCACCGCGCTCAAGCGTCTGCGCGAGGATCCGGCCACGCGCGCCATTCGCGTGATGGCGGTCACGGCGTCGGCCATGACGCAGGACAGGCAGACGATCATCGCGGCGGGATTCGACGGGTATCAGAGCAAGCCGATCAACGTGAAGGCCTTTCTCGAGGCCGTTCAGGAGATGCTGGCACGGTCATGAAGGATCCCGCGCACATCCTCGTGGTGGACGACACACCACACAACGTCAAGCTTCTCGCCGACGTGCTGGTCGCGCGAGGCTACACCGTGAGCACCGCCGGCTCCGGCAAGGAAGCCCTCGACAAGGTCGCGACCGACGGGCCGGATCTCGTGCTCCTCGACGTGGTCATGCCGGAGATGTCCGGCTACGAGGTGTGCAAGACGCTCCGGGCGGATCCGACCACCGTCCGCCTCCCCGTGGTCATGGTGACGGCGCTCGATCCCGCCCAGGAGCGCGTCAAGGGCATCGAGGCCGGGGCCGACGACTTCCTCACGAAGCCCATCAACCAGGCCGAGCTGCTCGCGCGCGTGCGGTCGCTCCTGCGGGTGAAGCAGCTCTGGGACGAACTGGCCGAGCTGAACCGCACGCTCGAGGAGCGCGTGCAGGCGCAGGTGACCCAGCTCGAGCGGCTGGGCCGCCTCAAGCGCTTCTTCTCGCCGCAGCTCGCCGAGGCCATCGTCTCGGGCGGTGCGGAGGATCCGCTCAAGAGCCACCGGCGCGACATCACTGTGGTCTTCCTCGACCTGCGCGGCTTCACCGCGTTCGCGGAGACGGCCGAGCCGGAAGAGGTCATGGCTGTGCTCCGCGAGTACCACGCCGAGATGGGCAAGCTCATCCTCGAGCATGAAGGCACCCTCGAGCGCTTCACCGGCGACGGCATGATGATCTTCTTCAACGACCCGGTGCAGGTGGCGGACCACGCCGCGCGGGCGGTGCGGATGGCCGCGGCCATGCGCGATCGCGTCGCCGAGCTCTCGGTGGGATGGAAGAAGGTCGGCTTCGAGCTGGATTTCGGCATCGGGATCGCGCACGGCTACGCCACCCTGGGCGCGATCGGCTTCGAGGGACGCGTGGACTACGGCGCCATCGGCACCGTGACGAATCTCGCCGCTCGCCTCTGTGCCGAGGCCCAGCCGGGCCAGGTGCTCCTCGCGCAGCGCGTGCTGACCAACGTGGAGAGCCTCGTGGAGGCCGAACCGGTCGGAGACGTCTCGCTCAAGGGCATCAGCCGGCCAGTGAAGGTCTTCAACCTCGTCAGGCTGACCGCGTCGTAGGGCACGCCGAGACCACCCACAGGTCTCGTCCGTAGCAGCCGACCCGTCCGCGGAGGTTACCGATGACTTCGTCGCTGATCCGCGGGAAGTACGTCGTGGTCAAGGTCGAGAGCCGGACGGAGACGCGGGTCATCGCCGACGGCGCCGTGTTCCAGCGTGACGGGGTGGTGGTGGAGGTGGGACCGTTTGCGGAGCTGCGGGCCCGCCACCCGGCCGACGAAGTGCTGGGCTCCGGCGAACACGTGGTGGTGCCGGGCTTCGTCAACGCCCACCACCACGTCGGACTGACGCCGCTGCAGCTGGGCTCGCCCGACCATCCGCTCGAGCTCTGGTTCGC
>Ga0066388_100003516_pt1 | contig 10187 bp, 7 predicted proteins | sample PanSoiMetaGPlot6_FD_64539 | JGI IMG/M metagenome (GOLD analysis project Ga0066388, IMG submission 64539) | Tropical forest soil microbial communities from Panama analyzed to predict greenhouse gas emissions - Panama Soil - Plot 6 (Hybrid Assembly) | ecosystem: Environmental > Terrestrial > Soil... | reverse complement strand
CTTGAGACCGACGTTGAAATAGAGAATCACTTCCGAGAATCCCGCAGCCTCAACTTTCTTCAGCGTGTCGATGATCCGCTGCGGCGAGCCGAGCAGCACGGAATTCTCCGTGAGGTCCTCCGGTTTGACCGTCTGCAAGCGCGCGACCATGTCGACGAAATAGCGATAGCTCGGCGGCGCGGTTTTCGGATCGCCGGGCAGCGCGGGAATGACGCATTCGCGATAATAGCGGATCTGGCGCGCGCGCTGCGCATCCTCCTGCGCGCGGTTGTCGGCAAAGTGGGTGAAATAGCTGCACATGAGGCGCCGCGGCGTGTTGCCGTATTTCGCGCAACTCTCGTGATAGAGATCGGCGACCTGTTTCAAGCCGCCGAAGGTCATGGCGGCCGCGAAGGGAGCGACGATGACGCCGCAATCGAGCCGCGCGGCCAGCTCGATCGACGGCTTGGAGAAGGATCCGACATAGGTCGGGATCGGCTTTTGCACCGGCTTGGGCGTGATGCGCACGTCGTCGAAAGAATAGTGCTTGCCGTGGTGCGAGATGCGCTCGTCCGCCGCCCACAATTTACGTACGACTTCCAGGCCCTCGTCGAAGATGCCCTGGTTGTCTTCGAACGAGACGTGGAAGGGCAGGTACTCCCGCCGGTCGTAACCGCGCCCGGCCGCGAAATCGACACGGCCGTTGCTGAGCAGATCGAGCGTGGCCCATTGCTCGGCGACGCGGATCGGATGATGCAGCGGCAACACGTTCACCGCCGGCGCGAGCCGGATGTGCTTCGTTCGCGCCGCGATGTAGGCGAGCACCATATCCGGGCAGGAGAGCACGCCCAGCGAGTTGAAATGGTGCTCGCCGATCCACGCCGAGTGCATGCCGAGCTTGTCGGCATGGAGCGCTTCCTCGGCGATGTCGGCGACGAACTGGTTTGCCCCCCGCGTGTTGTTCTCGTAATGATTGTCGCTCAGGGTGAAGTAGCCGAAGTCCACAGCGCTCCTCCCATTGGTTGCAGGCCGTGCGGCCCTGATTTTATTGAGGCCATTATAGATGCATTTGCAATTGTTGTAAATGCAACTTAACGAGGTGGCCCTGGCCCGCGTATCGGGCGGCGTGGCGCCGAGCGCCTTTGACATCGCGCATGGTGGCCCATAAAAGCATCGCGCGAAGAATTGGCAGGAATTTCAATCTCGTGTCCGACCGTCCCCTCGATTTCAGCGAATATCTTCCCTATCTCATCAACCGCGTCGGCTGGCTGCTGGTGATCGACTTCGGGCAGAATACGCTTGCCCGTCACCGATTGAGCATTGCGATGTGGCGCGTCCTCGCCGTTCTCGCCAACAACGGCGGGCAGCGTCAGGTCGATGTCGCCGCCAGAACCAGCATCGACGTTTCCACCTTGTCGCGCGTGGTCACCCGCCTGGTGAAGATGGGTCTCGTCAGCCGCACCCGCTCCGCCACCAACAACCGCGAGGTCGTCGTCCGCCTGGCGCCGAAGGGAGCGGCGATTCTCGCGCGCGTGATCCCGCACGCGATCGCCTTGGAACGAAAAGCCATCGCCGGGGTACCGACGCAAGATCTCCGCGTCGTCAGGCGCAGTTTGCGGCGCATGTACCAGAATTTGGCGGCAGCGGCCGGCGTCAGCGAACCGGTCGAGGTACCCTCCGCCCGCGCGAGCGCGGCTTCCGTCGCTTCTTCACCCCGTCGACGACAAGGCGGGCGAACTCGCCGCTGATCCGCTCGATCGGCACCTCTTCGTGGCGGTACCAGTTCGCCGCCGCGTTGGCCATGCCGAGAATTGCAAGAACAGCCAGGCGGGTATCCAGGTCGGCGCGGAATTCGCCGCGCCGCACGCCTTCCTTGACGACGTCTTCGAACACGCGCTCGAGCCCGCGCGACCATTTTCCGATCCGCCGGCGGCTTTCGCTCGGCAGGTGCTGCCGTTCGTTCAAGAACACTCGCACAAAATCGCTGCGATCCGTCAACGGAGCCAAGTGCGATTTGATCAGGCGCGAGAGCTTCTCGGCGGCCGTGCCCGGCCCCAAGGCAATCGCCTTGGCCACCTCGAAGTATCCGGCCACGCCCTGCAGACACACGAGCTCGAGCGCGCCCTCCTTGGACGGAAAATAATAATAGAGAGAGGCCTGCCTGATGCCGAGCACGTCGGCGATATCCTGTGTCGTCGCGCCGTGGAAGCCCTGCTGCGCGAACACGCGCGCCGCGGCCTCGATGATCTCGGGCGAGCGGCGCCGCGGGCTTGCTCGCGAGCGGCGTGAGGCAAGCGGCACGACGATCATGCCCCGCATCTCCATCGCGAGCCGGCGCGGCTCCGCAGTTGTGTTGTGCCACGCCGGCGGGCTAAATTCTACCTATTGTACTATAGATAAACGGAAGGCGTGGAGAGAGCGAGGCATGAGCATCCGTGCGGATGGCCATCCGCCGTTTCGCGCCGACCACGTCGGCAGCCTGCTGCGGCCGCAGGTCTTGCGACAAGCGTTCCGCCGGCATGCTGCCAACGAGATTGGAAACGACGAGTTCGCGCGCATTCAGGACGACTGCATCCGCGCCGTCGTGCGCCTGCAGGAAGAGGTCGGACTTGAGGTGACGACGGACGGCGAATTTCGCCGTGGGTCCTATTGGGGCCGGTTCGTAGAACGAGCCGAAGGCCTGGAGGTTCGCCCTGCGCTGCTCAAATTTCGCGACGAGCAGGGGCAAGAGGCCGATTTCACTGCGCCCTACGCGACGGGGAAGATTCGCCGCACGCATCCGCTCGCGGTCGACGAATTCTCGTTCTTGCGCACCGTCAGCGCGGGCACTGCCAAGATCACGCTGCCCGCGCCTTCGACCATGCACTTTCTGCGTTTTTCCGACTTTGCCGACCGCACCGTCTATGCCGATGTGGATCGGTTCTTCGCCGATCTCGTCGCGGTGTTCCGACAGGAGATCGCCGAGCTGGCGCAGGCGGGTTGCCGTTACCTGCAGATCGATGAAATTGCGATTGCCTTGTTGTGCGATCCCTCAATCCGGGACCGGATCATGCGCGCCGGCAGCAACCCCGAGGCGCTGGTCGAGCGCTACACCGATGCCATCAATGGCGCGGTGGAGGCTTGCCCGGCGGGCGTCGTCATCGGTATCCACATGTGCCGCGGCAATTTCAGGGGTCGCCATCTCGCCGATGGCGGGTACGACTGGGTGGCGGAGCGTTTCTTCGCACGCGCCAAGGCAAACCACTTCCTGCTCGAATATGACACGTCGCGCGCAGGCGATTTTGCGCCGCTGCGCTTCGTGCCGAAAGGAAAGGGAGTTGTGCTGGGGATCATCAGCAGCAAGATGCCCGCGCTCGAATCCATGGACAGCTTGCGAGGTCGAGTGGACGAGGCAGCGAAACACATCGAGCTCGAACGGCTGGCGATCAGCCCGCAGTGCGGCTTCGCCAGCAGCGCCGGCGGCAATCCGCTCACCGAGGCGGACCAGCGCGCGAAGCTGCGGCTCCTCGTCGAGACCGCGCGGGCGATCTGGCAATAGCGGTCAACCAACGCAAGGGCGCCGCGAGGTGCCGTGAGACTTGTTCGGGCGGCGCGGTCGGATCATGCAATGGCATGCAGTCAGCCGGCAAACCCGCCATTGTCGAGAAAGGCTTGCTCCTCCGGCGTCACGGCGCGGCCCAAGACCGCGTTGCGATGCGGGAAGCGTCCGAAGCGGCGAATGATATCGGCATGCTGCTCGGCGTATTTGCTGAACTCATCATCGCCGTAGCGGTGCGCCAGCTCCAGGCAACGTTCCTGGTCCGCGAGGTTTTCCGAGTGCATGAACGGCAGATAGAAGAACTGGCGCTCGGGATGCGAGACCTGTCGGTCGAAGCCGCGGCCGATTGCGCGCTCGGCGACGCCGCGGGCAAGTTCGTCAGTTGCGTACGTGCGCCGGTCATCGCGAAACATGTTGCGCGGAAATTGGTCGAGCACGATGACACGCGCGAGCGCGCCTTCCGGCGTCTCGTCCCAGTGCACCAGTTCGCCCGCATGGGCGGCGTGCCAGAGCGAGAAAAAGCGCCGCCTGACTTCGAGATCGAAGGCCTCGCTCTTCTCGAACCATATGTCAGCTCCGGCCGCGCGCCAGAATGCAAGCACGTCAGCCGGGCGGACCGTGGCTTCGTCAAACGCGGCGCCGCCGGTCATAGGCGCAGCTCGCCGGAATTGATCCGCTCGTACAGTGCGGGGTCGACACGGACGAACGCCTTGCGTTGCGGATCGTTGAAGTAGATCGGATCGGCGGTGCGGCCGGGATCGAAGCCTTCTTTCACCAGATTGATCTTCTTTGGCTTGAATGTGCTGGTGACGTCGTTGTCTTTGCGTATGCGCAGGAATACCGGCCGCGCATATTCGGGCAGCTGCTGTGCAACGTAATCGTGCAGCGCGGTCAGGTTAAGGTTATCCTTGGCGACGATCGCGGCCATGCCGGCGCGGCCCTCATGGCCGGGAATTTGCACCCCATAGACGTTGGTCTCCAGAACGCCGTCGAACCGTCCCACCGCCTCCTCGACTTCGGTGGTCGACACGTTCTCGCCTTTCCAGCGGAAGGTGTCGCCGATGCGGTCGACGAAATAGAAGTAGCCGTTCTTGTCTTTGCGCATCAGATCGCCGGTGCGAAACCACACGTCGCCTTTTTTGAACACGTCGTGCATGATCTTCCGGTTGGTCTCGGTCTCGTTGGCATAGCCCTCGAAACGTTGCCCTGGCCTCGATGCGTCCTTCATGATCTTGCCAATGACTTCGCCCGGCTCGTCGACATCGCACTCGATGGCAAAGCCGCGCGCGTCGCGCACCGGTTGCTGGGATTCCGGATCGAAGCGCACGATCTTGGTGGGGAAGCGCGCGGCGATCCACCAGGGCAGCCGGCCCACCGCCCCTTCCTTACCGTCGAAGTTGAACAGCGAGACGTTGCCTTCGGTCGCGGCATAGAACTCGATGATCTGCGGAATTTGGAACCGCCGCTTGAATTGCGGCCACACGTCGGGCCGCAAGCCGTTGCCGCACGCCAGGCGCAAGTGATGCTCCCGCTCTTTCGGGCTGAACGGCGAGTTGACGAGATAACGGCAAAGTTCGCCGATGTATTGAAAGCAGGTGCAGTCCCAGCGCACGACGTCGTTCCAGAACTCGCGCGCGGAGAACTTGTCCCGGATCACCACCGACCCGCCCTTGACCAGAAGCGCACCGGTCGCGACCACGCCGCCGGCGGTGTGGTAGAGCGGCAGGCAATCGTACATGCGGTCGCTGGGGCGCGTGTCCATGACGCCGGCAAACGCGTAGCTCGCCAGCATCACGCGATAGTGGTTCACGTTGGCGGCCTTCGGCAGCCCGGTCGTTCCCGACGTGTAGATGTAGAGCGCGCGATCCTCGATGGTGAGCGCGGGAAGCTCCGCGGCGGCGAGGTTGTCGCCGCCGAGGCTGTCGAGCGCGCGATCGATGCGGGGAAAGTTGGCGTCGGCATCGCCGTAAAGCCAAATTTTAGTCTCGCCCGCGATATGTGTTCGCGTACCTTCCAATGCGTCGAACAATTCCGCCGCCACGATGATGTGCTTGGGGCTGACCACGTTGATGCAATAGGCGAGCGCCGTCCCGGTGAGGTGAGTATTGATGAGCGCGACCACGCCGCCGACGCGCGTGATGCCGATCCACGCGGCCAGGAATTCCGGCCGGCCCGGCATCATCAGGCAGACGGTGTCGCCCTTGCGCAGATCCTGCGCCAACGCCCAGCGCGCATAGCGGTTGGAGCGCGCCGCGAGCTCGCGATAGGTGAAGCGCTCGCGATCCGAGAGGAGCGCCGGGGCGTCGCCGTACTTGTCGGCGAGTTCGAGGATCACTTGCGGGAAGACGCGGGTCGGGCTCTTGGCAATCGGGGTCGTCAGCTTGAGGGTGCGCAAGGCGCCCTTGAGGGAGGTCACCTCCGCGATCAGCCGATCGAGCAATTCCATGACTGGTCCGGTGCTGGCCGCCGCTTGTTGCTGGCCGTTGCCGCGAAGCATCGGGCAGCGGGCAGGGGGTGGCAAGAGCGCCCATCGTCCCGTGGCCGCGATCGCCGATTGTCGCGCAGCGACATCCGCGGTGCCGGCGAAGGAGGCGACCACGTGTCACCTCGCTCATCCGGGCTGCGATGCTTCGATTGCGACATCGGTAGCCCCGCGGCTACCTTGCGGGCGAACTCTGCTCGACCGCGGGAGTAATCGTCATCGGCGGGGGCTTCGGCGTCGGCTTCTTCGGTTTCAGCTTTGCTCCCGGCTCATCTCCGCCGGAAGCGGCCGCCGCGGACACAGCGTCCTTGGCGTCCTCTTTAGGTGCCGCCGCCTTCGATTTTGGCTTCATCATCGCGGGCGCATCGCCAGAGGACACGGCCGCGGTCGAGGACGCGCCCTCCTTCTCCGCCGTGGACTTGCGCTTCGCCTTCGTCGCGGGCGCGCTCGACGTCGTGGCTGACGCGCCCTCCTTGTCCTTGGGCGCCGCCGGCTTGATCACGGCGGTCTTCCTCTTCTCCGGCTTGGAGTCACCCGACGCCTGCGCTGGCACCGGCGGCGGTTTGGTGCCGGTATAGACGAGCACCGGCTCTCCGAGCTTGCCGTCTTGCAGCGGCGCGGCACCCTTCCCCTTCCCCGGGTGCAGACTCGCGAGGAACACCGCATAGGGAGACTCGGGGTTGTTGTTGGCGACGAGGTCATCCTCGTCCTCGCTCGCCGGCCGCTTGCGATGCGGGCCGCACATCTCGTCGCGCAGGTTGGGCGGGGCGGCGGCAACCGGTTGCACCGATTCGACCGTGCCCAAGGGACCCGTCAGCCACGATAAGGCGTTGTTGGTGTTGAAGCCGCGCTCGAGCAGCTGCGCCGCTTTCAACGCGCGGGCCGCGGAGGAGGGCGCGCCGAGCACCACGGCGATGAGCCGCCTGCCGTTACGCGTCGCCGAGGCGACGAGATTGAAGCCGGAGGCGCAGATGAAGCCGGTCTTCATTCCGTCGGCGCCGGGATAGCGGCCGATCAGAGTGTTGTAGTTCCATCGCACCATCTTGCCCATGCGGATGCCGGGCAGGTGCCAGTAGTAATCGTATTCCGGCAGGTCGCGGAGAATGGCGCGGGCCAGGATGGCGAGGTCGCGAGCGGAGGTCATCTGGTCGTCGGCCGGCAGACCGTTGGGATTGACGAAGCTCGACTGGATCATGCCCAGCCGTCGCGCGGTGGCGTTCATCTCGTCGGCGAAGCCCTCGATCGAGCCGGCCACGCCCTCGGCGAGCACGACGGCCATGTCGTTTGCCGATTTCACCATCAACATCTTGAGCGCGTTGTCGACGGTGACCACCGTGCCGACCGCAAATCCCATCTTCACCGGCGATTGCGCCGCCGCGTTCGTCGAAACCACGAGCGGCGTGTCAAGGTTGAGCCGGCCGTCGTTGACCGCGCGCAAGGTCACATAGGCGGTCATGAGCTTGGTGACGGAGGCGGGATACCACGGGTACCCCGCGTTGTGGGCGTAGAGCACCTTGCCACTCTCTGCATCGATCACGAGCAGCGCTTCGGCCTGCGCGCGGTTCATCGCCAGGCCGGTTGCGGCGCAGGCGATGCTCACCCACATGAGCATGCGCACAACGGAAAATCGCATCGAAGACATCACGGCTCGGCTGTTATCCTTGGCCCTCGGGAAACGCTCCATACGCGAAAAAGGTCTAAGCCCACCGGGGATGAAAGGCAAAAGCGAAAAGCGCTAGGATGGACACGCTGATGCCTGGGAGAGCCGTAGATGATGGTAGAAAACGTCCAAAATTCGGCAAGTTGGACCGCGGCGGCGGGCGTTGCGCGTCCACGCCAATGTGCGGGAAATGACGTTTAAGCTCGAACCCAGGAGATCGCCGTGACCGCATGCATCGTTGGCTGGGCACACACCCCCTTCGGGCGTCTCGAGGGTGAGACCGTCGAGAGCTTGATCGTGCGGGTGGCGACCGAGGCGCTCGCCGATGCCGGGGTCGCTGCGGCGGATGTCGACGAGATCGTGCTCGGGCATTTCAATGCCGGTTTCTCAAACCAAGATTTTACCGCATCGTTGGTCCTCCAGGCCTCGGCGGACCTGCGCTTCAAGCGCGCGAGCCGGGTCGAGAACGCATGCGCCACGGGCTCGGCCGCCGTGCATCAGGGGCTCAAGGCGATCGCCGCCGGGACCGCCCGCATCGTGCTCGTTGTGGGCGCCGAGCAGATGACGACGACGCCCGGTCCCGAAATCGGGCGCAATCTGCTCAAGGCGTCTTACGTGCGCGAAGAAGCCGACATCGACGGCGGCTTCGCCGGTATTTTCGGTCAGATTGCCGCGCGATACTTCCAGCGTTGGGGCGACCAATCCGACGCGCTAGCGCGCATCGCCGCCAAGAACCACAAGAACGGCGTCGGAAATCCCTACGCCCAAATTCGCAAGGACCTCGGCTACGAGTTCTGCCGCACCGAGAGCGAGAAAAATCCGCGCGTGGCGGGTCCGCTCAAGCGAACGGACTGCTCGCTGGTTTCGGACGGCGCCGCCGCCATCGTCCTGGCCGATGTCGCAACCGCGCTCAAGCTGCGCAGGGCGGTCGCCTTCCGCGCTGCCGAGCACGTGCAGGACTTCCTGCCGATGTCGAAGCGCGACGTGCTCAAGCTCGAAGGCTGCGCGCACGCCTGGTCCCGCGCGCTCGCGAGCGCGGGCATCGCGCTCTCCAACCTCTCCTTCATCGAAACGCACGACTGCTTCACCATCGCCGAACTGATGGAATACGAGGCGATGGGCTTGGTACCGGAAGGGCAAGGGGCGCGTGCAGTGGCTGAAGGTCTCACCGAGAAGAGCGGCCAGCTGCCGGTCAATCCATCGGGCGGGCTCAAGGCCAAGGGTCATCCGATCGGCGCGACCGGCGTGTCGATGCACGCGTTGACGGCCATGCAGCTCACGGGGACGGCCGGCGAGATGCAAGTCAAGAACGCGAACCTCGGCGGCATCTTCAATATGGGCGGAACCGCGGTCGCGAACTACGTCAGCATCCTCGAACGGATCAAGTAGCGGGTCCGCCGCTCAGTCAGCCATGCCAGCGGAATGGCCGCGAGCACGATCAGCACGGGTTCCATGGGCAGGCGATATTTCGGCCCCGCCACCGGGCCGTTGAGCAACAGGAAATAGGCGAGCACCCCGCCCGCCAAGACCGCCGCCCACGGTTTGCTCCGCGCCAGCATCACGAAGCCGATCGCCTCGAGCGCGAGGAAGGGGAGCATGGCAAGAAGACCGAGCAGGAGCAGGATTTGATAGGCTCCCGGTTCCGCGAAGAGATAGGCCCGCGCTCGTTGCCACAGGGTCGTGCCCGCCGTGTTGTAAAAGCTCGGTTTGGGCAGCGCCCGCATGCGCGGGTCGGCGAGCAGCGCCGGCGCGCCAAGGTTCACCACCATGCCCTCGAGCCAAGCCTTGGCGTAAGCGGCAAGCGGCAAGCGCGTCATCTCCTCCCGCGCTAGCTCGGTCTCAATCGCCGCGCGCCGGAACGGATTGGTCGCTTCAGTTGCGTCTTGCGCGTTTTTTTGCCGGTAGCGTTCCTCCATGCGATCCACCGTCGCCTGATACGGCATGCCGTCGGCCCGCTGCCTCACCAGCGGCACGATCCACAAGGCAAGATGGTCGCCAGTCTGCGAGGTCAGCGCGAAGCTCTGGTAATGCACGAGGTTGCGCACCAGCACCGGCGCGATTGGTGCGGCGGCGGCGACGGCAAACAGCATTGCGGCGGTGAGCGCAAGACCGAGGCTGCGTCGCTGCACCAATGCACTAGCGAAGAGGAGAGGCACCGCCGCCGCGAGGAGTGGCGCGACGACGGGCCGCGTGACGAGGGCAAGCCCGCCGCCCAGGCCGGCGCAGATGGCGAGTCCCGCGCTGGGGCGGAGCAGAAAGCGCGCGCCGGCGAGCAGCATCAGGGCGAAGAAGAAAAGAAACAGCGAATCGGTCAGGATTTGCGTGCTGAACACGACGAGCGTCGGCGACAGCGCGGCGAGGACCCCGGCGATCAATCCGACCCGCAGAGAGATCAGCGCGCCGAGGGCGGCGATGAGGGCGCAGGTAGCGGCATCCGTCGCCGCCTGGATCAGCGCCACCACCCGCGGAGCGTCGCCGAACGCATGCTGGGTGGCCGCGAGCAGCAGCGGATAGAGCGGCATGCGGTC
>Ga0066388_100003515_pt1 | contig 10188 bp, 9 predicted proteins | sample PanSoiMetaGPlot6_FD_64539 | JGI IMG/M metagenome (GOLD analysis project Ga0066388, IMG submission 64539) | Tropical forest soil microbial communities from Panama analyzed to predict greenhouse gas emissions - Panama Soil - Plot 6 (Hybrid Assembly) | ecosystem: Environmental > Terrestrial > Soil... | reverse complement strand
AGCCCGGGCGGTGGCCGGGTCGCCACGATCGTGATCACCAGCCACGGCCCGCGGCACCTGCACGATGCCACCCCGGCGAACCACTACTCGCTACTGAGCACGATCGAGCACGGGTTCGGCCTCGGCTGCGTCGGTCACGCCTGCGACGCCGCGAACGTGCACCCCATGTCGGCGCTGTTCGCCGTCACCGGCTCGAACGCCATCGCCACCAGGTCGCTGCCGGTGCCGAAGATCGCGACCCCCACGCCCACACCTGCCGAGCCGACGTCGATGACCACGAGCACGGCTAGCGCGGGCGGATGGACCGTCCAGCCCACGGCGCTGGCCGGCACCAACGACAACAGCCTGGGCGCGATCGCGGGCTCGTCGCCGTCCGACATCTGGGCGGCAGGCAACTTCCTGCCGGACACCGCGAACAGCAACCAGGACGCGACGCTCACGTTCGCCGAGCACTACAACGGCACCAAGTGGTCGTTCGTGCCCACGCCCAACACCGGGACGAACTTCAACTCGTTCTACGGCCTGGCCGCGAGCGGCGGCCAGGCGTGGGCGGTCGGGGAGTTTCTGAACGGCAAGTTCCAGGACCGGGCCCTGGCCGAGTGGTGGGACGGCACCAAGTGGAGCATCCTGAACATCCCCCAGCCGGGCTCGATGCGCGACATGCTGTTCGCCGCGTCGGCGCTGTCGCCCTCGGACGTCTGGCTGGTCGGCGACCAAGAGGGCCGCAACGGCCGGTTCGAGACGCTGGCGGAACACTGGAACGGCTCCACCTGGTCGGTGATACCCACGCCCAACCCGGGCTCGACCGATAACCACCTCTACGGCGTGGACGCCGTCGCCCCCAACGACGTCTGGGCCGTGGGCCAGCAGCTCGGTGCGAAGGCCCCCGACCAGGGACTGGTCGAACACTGGGACGGCCGGACCTGGTCGGTGGTGGACTCCCCGGTGTCCGACTCCGCCTCGGTGATGCTCGACGCCGTGACCGTGACCCATGGTCAGGTGTGGGCCGCGGGCGAGGCCGACAGCCCGGCCAGCGGCGGCCGGCCGATCATCGAGCGTCTCCACGGCGGCCACGGGCAGGTGGTGCACCTGCCGTCATCCGCCGGCAACAACTGGACCAACCTGTACGGCATCGCCGCGGCCGGCGACAGCGTCTGGGCGGTCGGCACGTTCGTCGACCTAAAGACCGACAACAACGAAACCCTGATCCTGCGCGGCACCGGCAACCACTGGACCGTGGACCAGGGCCCGAACCCCGGAAGCGGCAGCAACATCCTCGGCGGCCTTACCGCCATCGATGGCCACCTCTGGGCCGCGGGCACCTTCGACGACGGCGGCAGCAGGCTCCCGCTCGTCGAGCACCGGTAGCGCGTACCTCCGCCCTGGCCCGCCGCGCTCGGCGGGCCAGGGCGGCTGGGACCAGATGCTCGCCGTGCTCGTCCTCGTGACCGCCGCGTGCACCAGCCACAAATCAGACGTTTATCGACCATGACCTCATCGACGAGTACCGGCTGCTCGTCTTCCCGGTACACCTCGGCTCGGGGAAGAAGCTGTTCCGCGACGGCACGAAGGCGGCCGCTCTGCGGCTGACCGGCAGCACGACGACGGGCGCCGACGTCGTCACCGCCACCTACCAGCCCGCCGGCCAGTGCGAAACGGTTCCTACGCGCTCGACGAGCCCTAACCAAGGGTTCTCCGGACGGGAAGCACCTATCAGGAGCCCGGCCGGATGGCCACCAGGACCGTGTCGTGGACCGTGACCTCGGCCCCCTCCGGGGTGGTCGCCGGGCGCGGGCGGGCCTCGCTGGCCGCCACCCGCCACGAGTCATCGAGCAGCGCCGCGATCTCGTCCGGTGTGTAGAACAGCTCGGGCATCGGCGGGCGGGGGACGCCGGTGGCCAGATCCGAGGGGTGGTGCCCGACCACGAGCAGCATGCCACCGGCGGCGGCCGCGGCGGCCAGCACGGTGAACAACCGCGTGCGCCGCTCCGGCGGCAACTGCATGAACTGCGCGGAAACCAAGTCGAACGAGCCCCGCTCGGGTGGGCGGGCGATCAGGTCGGCCTGCCGCCACTCGATGCGCGCGGCCGCGGCCGGGTCGGCGTCACGGGCGTGCTGGGCGGCGCGTTCCAGCGCAACACCGGATATGTCGGCCCCGACCACCCTCCACCCCGCGCGCGCGAGCCAGATGGCGTCGGCGCCCTCACCGCAGCCCACATCCAGCGCGCGGCCGGGCGGCCTGCCCGCGACCTCGGCGACCAGTTGCGGGTTCGGGTTGCCGCTCCAGACTCGCGGCGCGGAGCGGTACCGCTCGTTCCAGAAGTCCGCGCCGAAGATCGCATCAGGGGTGTGGGCGTGCTCAGTCATCTGCCCAGTATCGCCGCGCGGGCTTCGCGCACCGGCAGCGGCCGCGGGCCAGAGCCATGGCGCATTTTGTGAGGTATCTGTCGTAGACGCCAGGCGCTGGGCCTCGCAGACTGATGTACCGCGACCGGTTCCGCCTGACACCACTCAAGGAGACACCATGACAACCTTCGGGCTGCTGATCTTCGACGGCGCCGAGGAACTGGACTTCGTCGGGCCCTGGGAGGTCTTCACGGCCTCCGCCATGATCCAGGCCGACGCCGGCGTGGCGCCCGACACCTGCGTAACCGTCGCCGGGCAAGCCGGCCTGGTCCGTTGCGCCAAGGGGCTGCGCGTCCTTCCCGACCACAGCTTCGCCGACCACCCGCCGCTGGACGTGCTCCTGGTGCCCGGCGGCGCCGGCGCCCGCCAGGGCGTCACGAATGACGCCCTGACCGGCTGGATCCGGGACACCGCCGCCAAGGCGAGCTGGGTCACCAGCGTGTGCACCGGGGCCGTGCTGCTGCACGAGGCCGGGCCGGCCCGGGGGAAACTCGTGGCCACCCACCATGCCTACGAAGATGCCCTGGCCGCCCGGGGAGACGTCACGGTCGTGCGGGACGCCCGGTACGTCGTCGATGGCAACCTCGTCACCAGCCAGGGCGTCTCCGCGGGTATCGACATGGCCCTGTGGCTCGTCGGCCGCATCCACGGCCGCCCGCACGCGCGGGCGGTGCGGCGGTATATCCAGTACGACCCGGCTCCGCCCTACCTCGCCGACGAGCCGCTCACCTGACCGCGTGCCAGCCCGGGGATCGCAGGCAGCCGCCCGGCCCGCGGCGCCGGGCGGAACCCGGCTCGGGGCACGTGGTGAACGGCATAGCGTCGGCCTGTGGTCCGTTATCGGGTGCTGATCTCCGGCCGGGTTCAGGGTGTTTACTTCCGTGCCGCCTGCCAGCGGATGGCCTGGCAATGCGGCGTGGCCGGGTGGGTGCGCAACCTTGATGACGGCCGGGTCGAAGCGGTCTTCGAAGGGCCGGCCGCGGATGTTCAGCGTGCACTGGACTGGGCCCGGTACGGTCCCCGGCTGGCCGTGGTGACCGACGTCGCGGTCCGGGCCGAGCAGCCAGAGGGCCTGGGCACCTTCACGATCAGGTAGCCGGGGGTGCGGGCTACCGGGGGCCGGGGGGTGCGGGCTCCCGGGGGCCGGGGGGTGCGGGCTCCCGGGGGCCCGGGGATGCGGGCTCCCGGGGCAGCGGACGGCCGGCTGGTGCGGCAACTGGCTTGCTTACGGCGCGATAAGCACGTCGGTCAGCGGTGCGATTCCGGCCAGTCTGGCCGCAAGGTCGGCGCTGAGCTGATACCGGGCGGCCAGCGCGGCTGGTGAATAGTAGGAGACCTTCGTCTGTGGTCCGTCGGCCCATACCACGATCTTCAGCGGCAGGTCGAGGGCGGACAGCGGTGACGCGTCCATCACCGGCGTCCCTGCTACGGGGCTGCCGAAAATCACCAGCACGGTGTCACGCAAAGCCAGCCCGGCCGCCTTGGCCTCGGCGCTCTGGTCGATGACGGCGAACAGCTTCTGCCCTCGCGCGTTCAGCAGGTCGGTCATGCGGGCAACGGTCTCTGGCACCGATCGCGGGCTGACCTTGGTGACGATTTCGTTCGGGTCCTGCATGCTGCCTTGAGTCATGTCCGGCCTCCTGATCAAGGGGCACGACGAGCGTCAGTCCCGGCCGCCAAGCGAACCACCCCGCACGGGGCCGTGCAACTCCCGTGAACCGGCGAGCGCCCACCGCCGTGAAAGAGGGGTCGGTCCCCGTCACTTCGCTGGCGGCTTATGGCGGGACCGCCGTGACGTGGGACACGTTGTCGGCCTCAGCCAGAAGGGCGCCACGAGCGTGGGTCTTGCAGCGCTGATCACCTGGTCCGCTGGCGTGCTGGCGGGCCTTTACATGTTGCTGGTGTGGCTCATCGAAAATGACGTCACCGGCCGACATACCGCACCCAGCCAGTTGCGGGTGCCGGTGATCTTCGGTCACTTGACGCTGGCCATCACGGGGCTCGGCGTGTGGGTTGCTTACCTGCTCCTCGACCGCGACATACTCGCCTGGGTCGCCGTCGCTACGCTGGCCGCCGTCGTGCTGCTCGGTATCACGATGTTCGCCCGGTGGATACCGGTGTACCGGGAGCCCTTGCGGCCGGCTGCTGCGGGCGTGCCGACCGGGTCCGGGCGGCCCCCCGGGACGGTACTGCCAGCGGCGGGAATGTCGACCGCCGAGCAGGCGCTCGCCGTCCCGGCCGAGAGTCATTTCCCCGTGGCGGTGATCGCCGCGCACGGGCTGCTGGCCGGCGCAACGCTGATCCTGGTCGTGCTCACCGCGCTCGGCGTCGGCCGGAGCTGACCCGAGCGCCCACCCAGGCCTGCGGCAAACACCGGCCAAGCTGCTAGAACTCGATGCGCGAGCCCATGATGACGGTGCGCTCGCGGGGGAGCCGGAAGTGCTCAGCGGCGTCGGCGGTGATCTGCGCGGTCGCAAGGAAAATGCGTTTACGCCACCGGCTCATCCCCGGTGTGGTGCCCAGCCGCAGCGCGATGGTCGACAGGAAGTAGGAGATGTCGCTCTCGTGCAGGGGGCTTTCGACATCTGCTTTGCGGATCAGCGGCAGGAGGGCAGGGACTCTTGTTTCATCCATGTAGCCAAAGCGGGCGGTCACGTGGGTGACCCGGTCGTCCCGGTGGCCGAGGGGGTCGATCGTGAGCCGCTCGGCGACCGGGACGTGCGGAACCGGCATGGTCACAATTGACAGGACGAGGACGTACTCGTGCAGGACATGGTTGTGCTCGACGTTCGCGCGCAGCGCCAGCGGGGCGGTGGCCTTGCCGCGGTTGAGGAAGACGCCGGTGCCGGGCACCCGCAGTATCGGGGGCCTGACGTCATGCAACTGATCGATGAACGCCTGCAGCGGTCCCTCGTCGCGGCGGCGCAGCTGCGTGACCAGTTCCCGGCCTTTTTGCCAGGTGGTCATGATGGTGAACACGACGATGGCGATGAGCAGCGGAAGCCAGGCCCCATGCACGAGCTTGGTCAGGTTCGCGGCGAAGAACAGCAGGTCGACGGAGAGGAGGAAGGCCGCCCCGACCGCGACGAGCCAGGTTGGCCGATGCCACGACCGCCAGGCGATGTAGAAGAACAGCAAGGTCGTGATCGTGATCGTGCCGGTGACCGCCGTGCCGTATGCGTAAGCCAGGGCGGTTGAGCGTCTGAACGTGACGACCAGCGTGAGGACAGCGACCAACAGCGCCCAGTTGATCCACGGCACGTAGATCTGGCCTGCCACCTTCTCCGAGGTGTGCACGATGCGCAGCCGGGGGAGGTAGCCGAGCTGAGCGGCCTGCTGAGTCACGGAGAAGGCGCCGCTGATCACCGCCTGCGACGCGATGACGGTCGCGGCGGCGGCGAGGAAGACCATGGGCAGCCGCGCCCACCCGGGCACCAGCAGGAAGAACGGGCTGGCGATGGCGCGCCTCGGGTCGTCGAGGATCAGCGCGCCCTGTCCCATGTAGCTGAGCATGCAGGCGGGGAAGACGATCAGAAGCCAGACGCGGGTTATCGGCGCACGGCCGAAGTGCCCCATGTCCGCGTACAGCGCCTCGGCTCCGGTGACGGCCAGCACGACGGCAGTCAGGGAGAAGAAGGCCACGGTGAAATGCCCGAACAGGAAGCCGACGGCGTAGCTGGGCGATATGGCCTTCAGGATCGCCGGGTGCGAGGCGATACCGTGCACCCCGATCACGCCGATCGCGGCGAACCACAGGGCCATGACCGGCCCGAACAGCCGCCCGACGGCGCCCGTGCCCAGCCGCTGCAGCACAAACAGGGCGACGATGATCACCGCGGTGATCGGGACGACCAGCTCGGCCACCGACGGCGCGGCTACCTTGACGCCCTCGATCGCGGAAAGCACCGAGATCGCCGGCGTGATGATGCTGTCGCCGAAAAACAGCGAAGCTCCGAAGATTCCCAGCGCGGCGAGCACGGCTTTCGCCCGGCGCCCGCCCGGGGCCCCGCGCCTGCGGATCAACGTGATGAGCGCCATGATCCCGCCCTCACCGTCATTGTCCGCGCGCATCACCAGCAGGACGTAGGTGATCGTGACGATGATCGTCACGGACCAGAAGATCAGCGAGACGACCCCGAACACGGTCTCCCTGGACACCGGCACCGGGTGTGGATCACCAGGGTTGAAGACCGTCTGGACGGTATACAGCGGGCTGGTGCCGATGTCGCCGAAGACGACGCCCAGCGCGCCGAGCGCCAGCACCCCCCGGGCCGCAACCCGCCGGTTCACGGTCACAGTTATTCGCCTTCCGGCTCACGTCAAGCCCTGGCGCACCACCCTAACGAACGGGCTCGCCGAACCGGTGGATCACGAGCGCATGATGGCGTCATGAGCGAACCCGAGTCCGCCTGGCGTAATCCGCGGACGGCGAACCGGGCCTCCCGCGGGGTAGCCAGCGGACCGTCCCGCCAGGCCAGGACGGGGGAGGTGAGGTGGGCGCAGGGATAGCGGCGGAAGAACGCCCCGGCATACTCCTCCACGGCGGCGAGGGTGAGTTCATCACCCGGGCAGCGGTGCTGGCCGGGGCCGAACGCCAGCCACGCGCCGCCCCGCGGGTGATGGACCGCCGAGACCAGTGACGGCAGCACCACGGTCCCTTCGGGGACCGGGCACTCGCCTATCCGCGCGTCTTGGCCGGCGACCAGCGGCGGGGTGACCGGGAACAGGGCGCCCTGCACGATCGCCTCCCGCACCACCTGCGGCCAGGTACGGTCCCCGGGGAATACCCCGGTGACGATATCGGGGTGCTGCAGCAGCCACAGCAGCACCCGTTCCAGGACCGGCAACAGCGCGGTGGCGCCGTTGCTGACCGTGGCGACGGCCCGGACGATCTCCTCGACGGTGTATCCGCTTTGCTTCATGGCCAGGTACATCCGCGCCACCAGCCCATCGTCGGGGCTGGCCTGCTTGGCGGCGACAACCCGCCGGTAATACTCCCAGATGCTGTCCCAGGCGGCCCGGGAGCCGGCCAGCCCGTCCCCGGGGTGCACGACACCGAACGCGGCCTCCCCGGCCGGCCGGATGACCGGGGCCCAGTCCGCGACGGGTATCTGGAGTGCGGCGCATACCGTCGCGGCGGTGGCCGGCTCGGCGTAGCCGGCGCGCAGGTCGCTGTGGCCGCCGACGGCGATCTGGTCCAGCAGGCGGGCGGCGGTTTGCCTCATGCCAGGGCGTAATGCGTCGGCCGCGCCCCTGGTGAACAGGTGCCCGATCGCCCGGCGGAGCTGGCGGTGTGCCGCGCCGTCCATGCCCAGCATGTGCCCAGGCGGGTCGCCGCCGGGGATTTCGGCGCCGGTCAGCGGGGTTTCACACCGGTTGGCCATCCGCCACGCCGGGGAACTCTTCACGCTCAGCAGGTCTTCATACCGGTGGATCACCCTCAGCGGCTCGCCGCCCGCCGGGGCCGTGACCCGGGCGTCGTCTTCGGTCAGCACCGAGGGGAACCGGCCGCCGGGACTGGCAGCGAAGGTGAGGCGGGTTGCGGTGGGCGGGCGGGCCGGGGGGCAGGTTGTTGTCATGGCGGTCACTCCTTCGCGCGACCGAGCAGCCCTTCGCTGCCAGAAACTGAAGGCACCGGCGCGCTGGCCCAGCGCTCCAGGGCGCTCCCTGGGTGCTGGAACAGCACGCGCTTCAATTCCAGGCGACCCCCATTGCGGAAATCTTGATGCGTGTATTGCATCCCAGGTCAGCGCGCTACCTGGGGCCACGTTGCGGCGCTGCGTTCGGGCGCGGCCGCTGCGGTCCCCGGCCGCCACGGCGCTGACCTCGCCTTCCCACCGGAGAAAGGACGAGGCGATGTCGAAACCGCGGTCCGGCGGTTCGTGGAATCAGTGAGTGGGTGCCACCGGGTACCCCCGCTGCGACACAGGAGGCGAGATGAAGTACCTGATACTTGGGGCCATCACCGAGGCGGGCCAGCGGCTCAGCCCGCCGGACCTCGAGTCATGGATGGCCGAGATCGGGGCCTGGTATGAGAAGCACGCCACCACGGGCAAGCTCGCCGACCCCGGGCACCAGCTTGACGGGCCGGACAAGGCGAAGACGGTCCGGGCCAGCGGGGTGACCGACGGCCCGTTCATGGAGGCCAAGGAGGTCCTCGCTGGGTACTCCCTGCTGGAAACGGCCGGCCTCGATGAGGCGGTGGAGATCGCGCAGACCTGGCCGGGCGTGGACCGGGGCTGGATCGTGATGGAGGTCAGGCCGGTCATGGCCCAGTGACGCCACCGGCGTCTACAGCGTGAGGCGGCGGGCGAGCAGCTCGCGTTCGGCCGGGTTCGCGGCCAGCTCGAGGGCCCGCTCGTTCGCCGCACTGGCCAGCTCCTGGTTCCCCAGATCGGCGAACAGCTCGGCCCGCACGGCGTGGAACAGCCGGTAGCCGTCGAGGTCCTCGGCCAGCGGCTCGACTTCGCCCAGCGCGGCCCGCGAGCCGAGCACGAACCGGGTGGCGACGGCCCGGTTGAGCCGCACGACCGGGGACGGTTCGAACACCAGCAACCGGTCATACAGGGCCCGGATCCGGCGCCAGTCGGTGCCGGCATACCGCCGGGCGGCGGCGTGGACCGCCGCGATGGCGGCCTGGATCTGGTAGGGCCCCGGGCGGTGCATCGCCGTGGCCCGGGCCAGCAGCCCGGTCGCCTCGCCGATCAGCGCCCGGTCCCACCGGGAGCGGTCCTGGTCCGCCAGCCGGACCAGCCGCCCCCAACCGTCGAACCGCGTGGCGGCGCGGGACTCGTGCAGCAGCATCAGCGCCAGCTGGCCCAGCACCTCGGGCTCCCCGGGCATCAGCGCGTGCAGCAGCCGGGCCAGCGCCACCGCCTGGACCGCGAGGTCGCGGCGCGCCGGGGTGCGCCCCGCACTGGCCAGGTAACCCTCGTTGAACACCAGGTAGATGACGGCAAGCACCTCACCCAGCCGCGCGCCGAACTGGTCAGGATCGGGGATGCGCGGCGCCGCGCCGGTCTCCCGCAGCGCCTTGCGCGCCCGCGACAGCCGCTGCGCCATCGCCGGCTCGCTGGCCAGGAAGGCGGCCGAGATCTCGGCCGTCGTCAGCCCGCCTACCACGCGGAGGGTGAGCGCGATCTGCGAGTCACGGGACAGCGACGGATGGCAGCAGGCGAAGATCAGTCCAAGCAGCTCATCGGCTTCGTTCTGAGACCCCCAGGGATCCTGTACGCCCGGGTGGCCGGGCGAGGCTGGCGACAGCGGGATGGCCGCGGCCAGCAGCGCCAGCTTCTCCCGGCCCGCGCGTTCCCGGCGGATCCGGTCGACCGCCTTGCGCCAGGCGGTGGTGGCCAGCCAGCCGCCCGGGTTGGACGGCACGCCGTCTGCCCGCCAATGTTCGAGGGCCTCGATGAACGCGTCCTGCACGCACTCTTCGGCGAGGCCAACATCCCCCAGCCGCGCGGCCAGCGCAGCGCGGATTCGCGTGGCTTCCTGCCGGTACGCGCGTTCCAGCTCACCGGCGTCGTCCACACCAGCAGTCTCGCAGCGGAAGGCGGCCGTGCGCCGGCCCGGGTACGGCGATGAGTGAGAATGAGACGGTGACCGGCTCTCCTGTAGCCCCGAGGTTACCGCCAGGCGAAGTCCGGGCGGCCGAGGCATTGTTGACCCGCGCGTGGGGCGAGCCGGCCGTGATCCAGGCCGCGGAGAATATCTGAGGCCGGAGCCACGTTGCTCGGCTGCGCCTTGGCGCCGGTCGCACCGTAGTGCTGAAACGCCGGG
>Ga0066388_100003514_pt1 | contig 10188 bp, 8 predicted proteins | sample PanSoiMetaGPlot6_FD_64539 | JGI IMG/M metagenome (GOLD analysis project Ga0066388, IMG submission 64539) | Tropical forest soil microbial communities from Panama analyzed to predict greenhouse gas emissions - Panama Soil - Plot 6 (Hybrid Assembly) | ecosystem: Environmental > Terrestrial > Soil... | reverse complement strand
TCACGCCGGTTTGGCGCTATAGAGTTCGAGCCGTTTCCGTCGCCCTCGTGCGGGGCGCTTTACGACCTGCACTTCTTCATGGTCGGCCGTCGCGACGGGTGGAGGCTGTCGTGCGAGTACAACACCGACCTGTTCGAGAGCGCTACGGTCGTGCGGCTGCTCAATCTGTGGAGCACCGCTGCCCAGGCGCTCTGCCAGCGTCCGCGCGCAAGACTGAACGACGTGCTGGCCGTTCCTTACGCGAGCCTGTCCGCGCGTGCCACTGAGAGCCCAACGGTGCGGCTCGCTGCGATCTGGCGCCAGGTACTTAAGGTCGGCGACTTCGGACCGAGATCGAACTTCTTCGAGCTCGGCGGCACCTCGCTGTTGGCCGTTCGCATGCTCGCACGAGTCAGGAAGGAGATGGAGGCGGAGGTTGATTTTATCGATCTGGTGCAGAACCCCGTCCTGGAGGACTTCGCGCGGAAGGTCGATCGGCAAGCCGGTCTGCCCAGCGACTGGATCATCCGCCTCCAGCCGAAAGGCGTGCGCACGCCGATCATTGCCCTCAATCACAGGAGCGTCTACTATCCGCTAGCAAAAACCATCGGGGATGACCGGCCCTTCATCGACATCCATTTCGTCGACTCGATGGAAGGGGATATCCGCAATTCCCGGACCTTCGATCAGATCTCGGACCGCGCCGTGGAGATGATCCGCAAGGCTCAGTCCCACGGGCCCTATATCTTGACCGGGCATTGCGTCGAGGGGACGCTCGCGCTCGATGCAGCCCGCAAGCTCAGGGCCGCCGGCGAGCCGGTCACGCTGGTAATTCTGAAGAACAGTTGGGCGCCCGGCTATCTGGAGGACATGCCTTGGCGCCGCCGCGCCTTGCGCAGAGCCCTCCTCGCCAATCTATCGCTGGCTCACCGGTCGAGGGAGCTGCGCCAGGTGCTTGCCGGCAAGATGAAGGGTCTGGTCTTCCTGTCGGGCTTCACGTTCGTCCGGCGGCATCGCATTCTCGAGAAGCTCGAGCGGTTGCGGCTGATCAGAGCCGCTCCTCAGTCGCAGGAGATCTTCGAGGACTGGGCTTACCTCGTCGAGGCCTACAAGAAACATCCAGGGCGCGAGCGGTATGATGGAGCCGTCGTCCTGTTCCGAACCAAGCCTAGCCTGAGGGGCAAGCTGTTCGATTCCAAGCTCGGATGGGGCAGAATCGTGGGGGACAGTATCAAGGTCGTCGAGGTTCCCGGCAACCACTATACCATGACCCAGGAACCTGCTGCCGGCGTGATCGGCGCTAGTGTCAAAGAGCTGCTCAATGAGATTGAGTCGGGAGCCCATCGTTCGATCCTGGCTCCGAGAGCGGAATAAACGGACCGGCATGGTATGCATGGTGCTGACGTCCGTTGCTTTATGCGCCCTGGCCGTGCCCTTGGTTCGGCCGCTCGGCCTGGATGTGATCGTCTGGCGATCGAGCCCGTCGCCTCCTGCCGGACCATTTCAAATACGTGAGCGCGATGTGACACTGCGTGTGCCTTCGTCGGCTACGTCTCAGTCCGCAACGGTTCATGCGCGGCTATGGTATCCGGATGCGTTCGATGTGGCGCGGCTCGAAGTTCCGGTGAGCGGGAATTTCCCGCCCGGCAGGGACGGTTGGCCGCTCGTCATCTTCGCGCCGGGATGGGGTGGGCGTCGCGATGAGTGCAGCATCCTTGTCCGTGAGCTGGCAAGCCATGGGCTCGTGGTTGCCGGCCTCGATGACATCATGCACGATTCCGTGGCAACGTCCGCATCTCCCGAGGACGAGGCGGCAAGGCTTTCGGGTGGCGACTTCAGCACTGAAGTGGAGCAGGCTCAATCTCTGAACCATGCAATCCGGCGCGTGCGGCTGACTGCCCGGAAGATCTCCGCGGCTATCGACGCGTTGCTGGCCGCCGGCGATGGCTCACCCAGTTCACCGCCCCTGTTTGGTCGAATCGGCGTTCTCGGCTATTCGCTCGGGGGCAGCGCTGCGGCCGAGGCAGCCATAACGGATCGACGAATCGCCGTCGCCGTGAACATGGACGGTTGGGTGCTGGCGAATGCAGCGCAGACGGAAACATTGGCGTTTCCGTACGTTCAGCTCAATAGCACACTTCCGCATTTCACCGAGTTCGATTTGAAATCGACAAGGGCGTTGCGGCGATTCATGGCGCGCATGTCGCTGGAAGGTGAGGCTTTGCAGTTAAGGCAGGCTGCGAGCCCTGATGCGCTCATCCTGGACGTCGAAGGAAGCCTACACTCGGATTACACCGATGAGCTGTTCAATCGGACGCGGTGGCACAACTGGCGCCCGTGGCGGGGCCGGCTCATCGAGCCGAGGGCGATGCAGCGGATCATTGTGGCTTATGTCAGCGCGGCCTTCGACCGACATTTGCGGCGGCTGCCGACACCTCTGATCGCGCAAAAGCGATCTCTATCTCCGGAGGTGAAGGTCATCGGGAGCCCTTCGCCTGTCACACACTAGGGTCCAATGGCAGCCAACGGTACTGAAAGGTCAGCGATGGTGGTATTCGGGGAGGACTGGGGGCGTCATCCCAGCTCGACCCAGCATCTCGTGAAGCATCTGATGCACGACCGACAGGTCATCTGGGTGAACTCGATCGGGCTTCGGGGCCCGCGCGTATCGCTGGTCGATATCCGGCGTATCGCCCACAAAGTGAAGGCGGTCGTGGGCGCCCCAAAGCCGGTGCGCTCGGCAGTTCAAGAAAACGCCACTGATCAGACGACCTGCATCGAAATCGTTGCTCCGTTTGCCTTGCCATTGCCCTCAAGTACGCTGGCCGGGAGCATCAATCGGGCTCTCCTATCGCGCCAAATCCGACGGCGGATGGCAACGCGACGCATCAAGACACCTCTGTTGTGGGTAAGCCTACCAACAGCGGTCGTGGTGGCCGGAACGTTGGGGGAAAGAGCGCTCATATATTATTGCGGCGATGACTTCGGTGCATTGGCAGGCGTCGATCATGCGCCGGTGTTGCTTCTCGAGCGGGAGCTGGTGGAAAAGGCCGACCTTATTCTTGCGGCGAGCGACGTGCTGGCTGGCCGTTTTCCGCCTCACAAGACGCGCGTCGTGCCGCATGGCGTCGACGTCGAGTTGTTCACCGCGCCGGCAGCCCGGCCCTACGATCTGCCAACTGACCGGCCGGTCGCCGGATTTTACGGTACCCTGGCGAGCTGGATCGATTTCGCCCTTGTCGCCCATGCCGCGCGCGCGCTTCCCGAGTGGATTTTCTTGCTGATCGGTGCCATCCAGGCGGACGTTTCGGCTCTCGACCGCCTAGAGAACGTGATGCTGCTAGGGCCGCGCCAACATGAAGAACTTCCGGGCTACGTGCAGAACTGGACGGTCTCGCTGATCCCATTCCGCAATACACGGCAAATCCACGCGGCTAATCCCTTGAAGCTCAGAGAGTACCTTGCCGCAGGTCCGCCGATCGTCACAACGGCATTTCCCGCACTTGCGCCCTATCGCGATCTTGTGCACGTTGCCGATGATGCGGATGGCTTTGCGCGCGCCATCTCAGCTGCAGCGCGAAGCCCGGACCTCAGCCATGCACGTCGCGCGCGCGTCTCAGGAGAGTCCTGGGCAGCCCGTGCGAAGGAAGTCAGCTACGCACTCGATCACATCCTCGATCACCGGGGGTGATCCTCGAAACAATCGTCCAGAATTCGTCATGGGGTCTCCATCAACCAGCAAGCTCGTTGTGCACGTGGTGCAGCAGATGGCTCCCGGTGGTATTGAGACGCTGGTTCTCGATCTTTTCCGCGCCGATCCTTCGGATACGCACGTGATCAGCCTGGTCGGGGAAAGGAGCGCACTTGTCAGCTCGTGGCCGGCGCTGGAGCAGATGGGCGAGACGCTCACCGCACTTCAGCTGAAACCGGGCCTCTCGCCGACGGTGGTTGCACGCCTTGCGGTGAGGTTGCGATCGATGCGGCCGGCGTGTGTTTTTTTGCACCATATTGGCCCACTTCTTTATGGCGGCTTCGCCGCGCGCCTATCAGGCGTGCCAAGGCTCTATCACGTGGAGCACGATGCCTGGCACTATCGCAGCCCCAAGCACCAGCGGCTGTTGCAATTGGTCGAATGGGTCGTCGGCCCTCGTCACATAGCGGTAGCCTGGACAGTTCGAGAGAGGATGCGTGAGCTGATACCCTCGGCTGCGATCGCAGTTGTTGCGCCCGGTATCGACCTCGGACGGTTCGTGCCGCGCCCGCGCCATGAGGCGCGCCGACGGCTGGGATTACGCGAGGACTGGAGAATCGTCGGGACGGCTGGCCGGCTGGCTCCAATCAAAGGGCAATTGCATCTGGTGGAGGCCTTGCGCTGCCTTCCCAAAGACGTACACCTTGTCATTGCGGGTGAGGGGCCTGAGCGCTCCGCGCTACTTGCCAGGGCCCAGGCTCTTGGCTTCGCGCCGCGCGTTCACCTGATCGGCCATCGGGATGATCTGGAATTCGTCTTGCCGGCTTTCGACGTGTTCTGTTTGCCCTCGCTTTCCGAGGGCTTGCCGCGCAGCGTCCTTGAGGCGCAGGCACTCGATTTGCCTGTCGTCGCCAGCCGGGTCGGTGCTCTCGAGGAAGCCGTCTGCCCCGATACCGGCGTATTGGTCGACGCGGGCAACATATCCGGCCTCGCCCATGCCTTGGTATCATCTTTAAGACGCCAAGCGCCCGAAGGGGCATCCCGGGCCTTCGTCGAAAAATACTTCTCGCTCCACCAGACGATTGCGGCCTTTCGAGAAGTGGCGGCTGGCTCCAGACAGATCGCATTCCCATGACTTGGGATGGGCTGCTCTGGTGCGTGACAGGCGTTTCGACAGCCATCGTGCTTTATCATCACATCGCCTATCCAATCGCCCTCCGGCAGCTGGCGGCGTGGCGCACGCGACGAGCAGCAGCGACGGCATTGCCGGACGTCCGGCAGCATCCCGACCCTATCCCGCTGCCTCGGATTACGATCGTCGTGCCAGCACACAACGAGGAAAGGTGCATTGCACGCAAGATCGCAAACCTCTCCCGCCTCACTTATGATCCCGAGCGGCTTGGCTTCGTCATCGCCTTCGACGGCTGCACCGACCGAACCCGCGACACGGCGCTTGCCCAGATCGAAGAAATGCCGCGCCCGGGCCAATTCAGGACCGTAGAGTTCAAGAGGAACATGGGAAAGGTTGCGGTTCTCAATCATTGCATCGCGGGCGTCGATGCCGATATCGTCGGCCTCAGCGACGTCTCCGCCGAGGTATCGGCTGACGCCCTGTTGCGAGCGACAAGCCATTTTGCCAATTCCAAGGTCGGTGTGGTATGTGCGAGGTACCAGCTCCAGGCGGCCTTCACGGAAGGCGAGCGCGCCTATTGGGAGCACCAGACTCGGATCAAGAGCGATGAGGCCGCTGTCGGGGCGCCGATCGGCGCGCACGGCGCATTCTACATGTTTCGACGGCGGTGCTGGGCACCGCTTGAGCCGGACACGATCAATGACGATTTCATCTTGCCGATGCGCATCGTCGCAGCCGGATTCGACGCTGTTTACGATGACGAGATCGTTGCCGAGGAGATCGAGCTCACCACCTCCCGCCAGGATTTCGCACGCCGCGTCCGTATCGGCGCTGGGAACCTGCAGCAGACCCTGCGACTGATCCGCCTTGCCGGCCCGAGGCATCGATGGGTGGCATTTCTGTTCGTCTCGGGCAAGGGGCTGCGGCCGTTTATCCCTTTTTTGGGCATCATCGGGCTCGCGGCAGCGGCCCTGTTGGTCCTGCGCGGCAGTGTGGCCGCTGCATGGGGACTGTTCAGTATACTCTGTCCGGCCGTGGCCACTACGGTAGTGCCGGGCCGAGTCGTCGCCATGCTGCCAACACCATTTAGATGGTTCAGATATTTCCTCGTCGGTTACGCAGCCTCGTTGATGGGTGCCATTCAATATCTGGGTGGCTGCCGTGCATTGCGTTGGGGCAATAAGGACCGATGAGCTGAGCAATTATCGGCTGGCAAAAGGCATAGGATGAATCGTAAGCTGCCGCAATCCAGCCCGCAGGCACTGTGCTTGGCTACAACCGCGCGATAACGCTCGACGAATGATCGTGGTCTGTATTGAGATCTGCTCTGTCGTGACGCCCGGCGAGCAGCGTGCGATACCTCGGGTCGTGCTTTTCGGGGCGCGCCAGCATTGTTCTGACTGTCTGGCTCTCGAGCAGGTCGAGTGAACTGAGCCGTGTAGGATGCCAAAAGGCTTACGATTGAAGAATTCGCGGATCACAGCACCTTTTTTGAGCGCCCCTTGACCACTAGATGAAGGCCTTGGTCTAAGCTCGCACGCCAGTGGCTTCCGCGACTTCGGCAACCTGAGCTTCGCTCGGCGAGCGAATCGATTACGAACAGCCGGGACGAACACAACTGCCGGTCCGCCACGGCTCCTCCTCCATACAGCGATGATACCCGGCACGTGAGCGTGATGTATCTTCGCCTAACGATATGAGCTGGCACGTTTCAGCCGACAGCTGCAATCGGTTTTGAACTCCACCATCGAGACCATCTCAGCATCGCACGCGCATTGGCTGGGATTTCTCGAGACCGCAAGATTGGGATGCGCGCCGAGAAGATCTGAAAGCACTTGCTCGCAATGCGCTCGAGAAGCTACTCTTGCGATCGACCTGTCACTATCGTTCTAATGGGGCGGTGGTCCGCAGGCAGGCGATTGCGCTTCTTCCATTGACAACAGAGGCCAGTGTTGGTCGGAGCCATGCGGCATTGAGCGATGCATATTTTGAGTGACTCCATCCATCTCCACCACGCTCTGTCCCGTTCGCATCGGATCAAGCACACTTTGATACGTCGAGGTGGCGCCGGTTTTACGCCCTGGCAACTGTTTCTGGCCGCCAGGAGTGCCGATGCGGTGCTGCTCGACAACGGCTATCCTCATCTCTATGAGTTTTGTCTCTTCAGCGCGCTGCTTCCGCACAAGTATCTGCTTGTGTCGCTTGATATACTTCTAAGGCGACCGGCCACGCGCAAGCAACGCGTGGCCTGCTTTGTGAAGCGTCGGCTGTTGAAGGCAGTCGATCTTTTTCTGCTCTATTTCAAGGATACCCAAGCATATCAGCACTGGTACGGCATTGATTCGGGTCGAACCCAATACGTCCCATTCAAGGTGAACGATTGGGAGACGTTTGAAAAGGCCTATCCGGATCCTTGTTCGGGCTCTTACATTCTCTGTGCGGGGCGGACCCTGCGGGATCATGCAACGTTCATCAATGCAATTGGTCGCACGAAGCTTCCCGGGATCTTGCTCATGCCGCTGGATGGCGCGCTACTCGCTCATGGCACGCGTGAGATTACCAGATCGGCTCTGCCAGATAACCTGCGTGTCATCGTTCATGATGATGGCAAACAGGCTACGTTTTTGGAATGGATTAGAAAGGCGGCAATCGTTGTGATTCCCCGTTATCAGAGTGATATCTCGTCCACTGGGATCAGCACCTACCTCAACGCCATGGCGGCGGCGCGCTGTGTGATCATCTCGCGGGGACCAGGGGTCGAAGACGTGCTGCTCAATCAAGAAGCGATCGTGGTTGATCCCGAGAACTGCGCCCAACTGGCTGAGGCGATGTCTCTTGCGTGGAGCAATCCCGACATGCGGCGTACGCTCGGGTTGGCAGGCCGTGCTTACGCCGAAAAGCTGGCTGGCGCCGACCGATTGTGGTCGGATATAGCTGGCATTCTCCTGGAAGCTTGCCAGAACAGAAGTCGGTAACTTTGGTTGGGCGTCTGAAAGATCAAGACAATTTCGCGGTGTCTTTGGAAGCTACCAGGAAGCGCTCGCTTCTCGCTTCGGTCAATACGGGTGTACTTGCCGGATATGATAAAGAGGCGGCCGATCGCAGCCAACTTCGATGAGATGTGCAATATCCTACCTTGGGACACGCAGGTACTTATTCTGCTAGACCGCCTTCTCCCGAAATGATTTTTTTATCCTCGATGCCGCGGGCGCATGGGCACCAAATATAGTCCAGGACCAAGTTCGCTTGGGCAGAGCAATCGCCGGGCGCCCTGCGACATTCGCGAAACGGGTGACCGGGGCGATGTCGTGGGAATCAACTGTTCGGCGCAGAAGCCGAAACTGCGTGTGGCTAGAGAGGGCCGGCAACTTTCGCTTCCCCGAAGGACGACAGGCTCCGCTCTGCCCTACGATACAATAAGCGTAGCTATATCTGTGGGCGTTGCTGTTGGCGTCCGCGGCACCGTGCACGCAGTTTCAACGATGTCGTCGACTGAGAATTGCCGCCGCTGCTTGATTGGCCCTATCGGGTGATCCGGCTCGATTTTCGGGCAGGTCTTGACGTCGGCGTGGACGACAAGGCGGAAGCAAGGCGCGCAGACGGTGACCTGCCTCCAATTTCCCTCGAGTCATAAGTTGAAGGTGAGAAAGGCCCCACCCTTTCTGCGTTGGTGGTATTGTGGCCCGCCGACACCTCGGTCCCCGTCCCTGCAGCAACGACGCAGCCGCAACTGGCAATTGGTGATCGCCGACCCACCGCGGCGGCAGCGATCCACCAGCGTGGGAATACGATCTACATATGTATTTCAGAAGTGCCGACAGGCGTCATTGCGAATATCGAGACGCTCAAGGGGGCGCCGAAAACGGATCGAGTTTCCGCTGGCTTATTTGCAAAGAAATTCATACCCGGACAACGGCCGATGCTCAGTTAGCCCGCAGGGTTAGCTGCCATACTGCCGACAGAAACGTGCGGGCCTGCTCCGAGCAACGTCCCCGAGGTATGACGGCGGCAAACCGGCTGTCGCGGCGACTCAGGCACTCAGGATGCCCGTGCTTCGGGCCACCGCCAAATTGAGAACTCCGCCCTCGGTTGATCGCGGACTGCGAAGAGCACAATGCGTTTGCAGTCCGACCGCCGCTGAGTCCAACCCAAAAGAAACTGAACGCGCCCACAGATTAGCAGTTGGCGCAGCGCATCTGGGAACTAGTTCGTTTTGTGATCGTTTCAACTGAACGTTGATGCGCATTGTGGAGTCGAGCGGGAGATCTGATCATGGCAGACCAATTTTTGACGGCTGTAGCCGGGGCTGTCATGATGTGCGCCACCGCCGCTGTCGCGCAGGTGCAGCAAGAAAGCCTTGGAGACAAAGGTTCCCATTCGCAACCGGAACCCCAACACGGTAGAGATCAGGGCGGCAAGAATGGTGCGGCCAGCACCATGAAATTGCATGAGGACTCCAAAGAAAACAGGCGCGTCCAGCTTTCACAGGAGCAACGTGGCAACGTACATGCGATGCTTTTAAAGGAGGCGGATGTAAACCGCACGACCAACGTGAACTTCCCCATCAACGTCGGCACGCGCGTGCCCCGGTCCTTGCGCTTGTCACCGTTGCCGGCTTCAGTGATCTCTGTTGCGCCAACGCTCCGAAGCTACCAGTATGTAGTCGTCAACGGTGAGATCTGTATCGTCGATCCCAACAGCTTGGCGATCGTTGAGTTGATCTCAGGTCCTGGGCGAAAGGGGCAGCATGGTGGCCCGGCCACGCTCGTGCTGACCGAAGAGGAGAAAGCAATCATACTGCAAAACGTCGACCTGAATGGCAGCAGCACATTAGGACTCGGAGCGCTATTGGAGGGTGCATTGGTCCCACGCCACGTTCGTGTTCGATTCTTCCCTGCCACTGTAATACAACAAGTACCGAAGGTCCGGAGATATAAGTACTTCACCGCCGACAACCGGGTCGCGCTTGTTACTGCACATGGATTTAGGATCCAATTGGTCATCGATGAGGACCGCTAGGTCCATCGACATTCAAGAATCCCGCCGGGAATCGGTTCTGCATCATTGCGCTTCCGATCAACTGATTCGGAGCGCAGCCCATGGCGAAGCGATACGAGCGGAGCGATACGGCAAGTACAAGAGCCTGCACAAACGCTTCACGCTGGGCGAAATCGCGCGTCTGGGAGCGGGTGTTCGCTGCTCCCATCGATGATCCGAAGAACGAGTACTGATGCTCGATGCCACCCTCATCAGAGCCCACCAGCAGGCGGCCACCGGCAAAGGCGGTGCCAAAAAAAGGGGTGCGGACGAGGGTCTGGAGCGTTCCCGAGGTGGACTGACGACCAAGATCCACCTGCTCGCCGACGCGCTCGGGCGTCCGCTGCGC
>Ga0066388_100003513_pt1 | contig 10189 bp, 9 predicted proteins | sample PanSoiMetaGPlot6_FD_64539 | JGI IMG/M metagenome (GOLD analysis project Ga0066388, IMG submission 64539) | Tropical forest soil microbial communities from Panama analyzed to predict greenhouse gas emissions - Panama Soil - Plot 6 (Hybrid Assembly) | ecosystem: Environmental > Terrestrial > Soil... | reverse complement strand
GGCAGGCCCGCCAGTTCCGCGTACGCCATGCCCTGCGGGACCAGCAGCGTCGTGAGGACGACCCCCGCGACGGTGTCCTTGACGAGCCACCCACGCCGGTAGGACGAAATCACCCGCAGCCCCGGCAGAGACTGCAACACCGACATCACCCCGGCCGTGGTGGTACACAACGACTGCAACGTCCCGTCCGGACGAGCACGCCGCATCACCCGCGGCGGATGAGGGACCAAGCCCGGCACCCGGACGATCCTGGTGAGGTGAACGTCCCAGGCTGTCGAGCGGCGCGGCCGGCCGGTGAGCCCCGTCACCACAGGCACCGACCCGGAACACTCCGCCCGGGAACACTCCGCGGTCCTAGCACGGGCGATGGTGCCGGCACCGACAATGATCGTGCCGCATGCGCGGCGCGTCGCCGGCTCCCCCGCGACGAGCGTAGCGACCAGCGCGATGCCACATCGCTCGAGCGGTGGGCCGCGAACGCCGGTCTGGCCCGCGCCTGCCCGCGTCCGGAGACGGCATGCACCGAACGAACCGTCTGGTACTCCGCGCCGCCGCACCGGGCCGCGACGTGCATGCCGCCTTCGCGTGTTCGACCGGTGCAGCCCGTTCCTCGCTCGTACGGCCGAACGTTCACCGGCCAGACGCCGTCGAACCGGCAGGTCTCGGCGCTCGGGCGCGCTGAGCGGACCGCGGACGACGTTCTCCTCTGCCGAGAAAGGGACTGACTGACGATGGCCGACGAGAGAGCCAAGCGCATAGCGGAGTTCATCAAGCCGCTGCGGATCAAGCCGGGATCGCGGGTCGACCTGCCCAAGCACTTCGATCCGGGCTGGAAGGCGGACTTCCTGACAAAGAAGGACGGCCTCGAGCTGCTACAGACGGGCATCGCGCTGCTGGCGGACTATCAGGCGCGGCTGGCCGCCCAGGACAAGTACGGCGTACTGGTCTGCCTCCAGGCGCTGGACGCCGGAGGCAAGGACGGGACGATCCGCCATGTCATGAGCGGCGTGAACCCGCAGGGCGTGCACGTCAGCGGCTTCAAGGTGCCCTCGGCTGAGGAGCTCGACCACGACTACCTCTGGCGCTACGCCTGCCGCCTGCCCGCGCGCGGGGATATCGGGATCTTCAATCGATCCCACTACGAGGAGGTTCTGGTGGTGCGGGTGCATCCCGAGATCCTCGACCGCCAGAAGCTGCCGAAGGAGGCGAAGGGCGAAGGGATGTGGGACCGCCGCTACCAAGAGATCAACAACTGGGAGCGGTACCTGTCCGGCAACGGGTTCAAGGTGGTGAAGCTCTTTCTGAACCTGTCCAAAGAGGAGCAGCGGGCTCGCTTCCTGAAGCGGATCGACCTGCCGGAGAAGAACTGGAAGTTCTCCGCCGCCGACGCACGGGAACGCCTCCGGTGGGACGACTACCAAAAGGCGTTCTCGGAGATGCTGTCCGCGACCAGCACCGAGTGGGCACCGTGGTACGTCATACCGGCGGACCGGAAGTGGTTCGCGCGCATCTGTGCGGCGGCCGTGCTGGCCCATACGCTCATCGAGATCGATCCCCAGTACCCGACGGTCAGCGAGGACACGCGGCAGCAGCTTGCCGTGGTCAAACGCGAACTGGAGAAAGAGGCACCCGAGGGAGCCCCCGCCGATCCGTACACGGCCGCCCACCAAGACGCCCACCAAGACCATGAGCGTGCGCGGCCCAAGAAGAACAAGGCCGCCACGAAGGAGTAGGCGGCACCGGCGCTGAGGATCACGAGACTGGCCCAGCAAGCCCGGATGGCTGGTATGAAAGGCGATCCAATGTAGACTTGAACTGAGTCGGTCTCGTCGAGACTGATCACCAAGCTCCACGGCACACGCAGGTGCTGGAGGACGTGAAGCCGCAACGGCCGGCGACCCACTGCGTCACCTCGTCCGGGTTCACGTCACCAGACTCGTGTGTCTGCTGGTCGGCGGCCACCATCACGGCCTCGAGTGGCGCCAGCCGGCACGTTCCCGGTTTGTCCGAGATTCGCCCGACTCGACGCCGTCCACCTTGACCGGTTCGGATGGCGCAGGACTACCCCACCTCGAGCCATATCCTGTTCAATCCGATGTGGAGTGTAATCTGCGACAGCGGCCCTGCTCGAAACCTGTCGCAGATGTGCCTCTGAAAAATGCGACCTGGCAGGTAGGGATGGTGCGAATCGGACGGAATTGACGTGAGCATCGCCACTTTCTGGGCCTTCGAATTTGGTTGTGCGCAGGGGGGTGCTTATGGTCGGCCGGTCCGTCCACCACGGACACCGGACCGGCACACCGAATCCTGCCGCCGTTGCCGGTAACGACTACACACGGCAGGAGCGGGAACTCGAGTTCCTCGGCGCCGCCCAGCGCTGGCGCCTTTGGGGTGGAAGCCGTGCACAGCCGGCCGGGCCTCGGCCCGAACCCCGACGGCTCACCCGCAGGTGTGGAGGATCGTCAATGCCATCTCGAAGACGCGGGCGCCATCGTGCGCCCACGGCCGCCAGCAAGATCCGCCGCGCCGCGACCCTCGCCGCCGCGACCGGAGCCGCCGCGGTCAGCCCACTGCTCGTCGCCGGCCCGGCCATGGCCGACTCGGTGAACTGGGACGCGATCGCACAGTGCGAGTCAGGCGGAAGCTGGCACATCAACACTGGCAACGGCTACTACGGCGGGCTGCAGTTCAGCCAGAGCACCTGGGAGGCCTACGGCGGCGCCCAGTACGCCTCGCGCGCCGACCTGGCCAGCCGATCCCAGCAGATCGCCGTGGCCGAGCGCACGCTGGCCGGCCAAGGCATCGGTGCCTGGCCGGTGTGCGGCAGGCACGCCGACTCCACCGCCCACCACCGAGTGGAGAGCGCTGCCGAGTCCTCCACTGTGGACCACTCCAGTGTGCAGCGGGCGACTCGGAGTGCGCGCCGCGCCGCTCCATCCACTCCGGACGTAGGCCGTGCCGCAGGCGGGTCCTACGTGGTCCGCTCGGGCGACACGCTGTCCGAGATCGCCGCAGAGCACGGGGTCGAGGGCGGCTGGCGCGCGGTGTATGCGCTCAACCGCAGCACGGTCGAGGACCCAGACCTCATCTTCCCCGGTGAGCGCCTCCGGTTGCGCTGAGGTACCGACCGACCCGGGCCCCCGGCCCGCCCCCCGCGGGCGCCGGGGGCCCGGCTGCGTCCAGCCTCGGGCATGCCGCGCCGACGCCGGCTCCCACATCCTCGCTCACGGAGGCGACACCCGACCGACTCCGTGGGTCAGGTCTGTGGGTCCGGCTCGGGGTGAACCGAGCCGGGGCCGGTCGCGTTTACTGGGAGGAGGGAGAGAGGAGAGGGGCCTGCACCGCCCCACGCTGACGATGTCCACAATGGAGCTTGTCGCCGTCGCGAGCCGCGAGGTCGGGCTGGCGCGCGCACCGGGAGGCCGTGGCTGGGTCAGGTCGCCCGTTCACGGGGTACTGTCCGGGCGAGGGGCACACGACATCGAAGGAGGCGGTTGTGGCGACTTCCGTGGCACGGGTGACCGAGATCAGCGCCGTATCGGACAAGAGCTTCGAGGACGCCGTGCGGGTGGGGGTGGAGCGGGCAGCGCAGACTCTGCGCGGCCTGCAGTCGGCGTGGATCAAGGATCACGAGGTACAGCTCAGTACGGATGGGGAGATCACCGCGTACAAGGTCAGCCTGCTGGTGACGTTCATCCTGGAGTAGGCCCGGAGCCGGAGGAGGAAACACGCTGGGAGAAAGGCCTCCACCGGCCGCACCGCGGTCTGGCCCGCAACGCGCCGGGCGCGCCCCCGGCGCGCGCCCGGCGGTGGGCCGGGATAGACCGTTAGGGCTGGTTTGTGACTAGAGGTCGGCACAGGACGACGAGATACACCATGGAGTGGTCGCCTGACCCGAAACCCCCGCGGGCCAGGCCCGAACGGCGGCGCCCAGGTACCCCCTCACCTGGGCGCCGCCAGCCTCCCGGCCGAGCCGAACCCGAGGCCGTACCGCGCCGTCGGCCGGCATCCCGGGTCCGGCGCCGGCTGCGACCAGACAGCGGTGGGCCGGACAGCGGCAGGCGGCAGGCGTACGACCCCTGGTTCGCCGGGTAGGACGCCGTCGACATGGGTGGTCATCGGGAGTCTCCGGCGGGGACCTTGCTGAACGGTCGGTACCGGCTCATCGAGCCGCTGGCCAGCGGCGGCATGGGTACGGTGTGGCGCGGTCACGACGAGCTGCTGGACCGGCCCGTCGCGGTGAAGGAACTCCTCCTCCCGCCCGGCCTCGACCGGGCCGAGCAGGACCTGCTCCGCCAGCGCACGATACGCGAGGCCCAGGCGGCCGCCCGGCTCCGCCATCCCGGCGTCATCGTGGTGTACGACGTCGTCGAGCAGTCCGACCGGCCGTGGATCGTCATGGAGTTGGTAAAGTCGCGCAGTCTCGCCCAAGTGCTGAGCGAGGATGGGCCGCTGCCACCGGCCGACGCTGCGAACATCGGGCTGCGGGTGCTCGCGGCGCTCACCATCGCGCACAGCGCCGGCGTGCTGCACCGTGACGTGAAGCCGGGAAACGTGCTGCTCGCCGACGATGGCCGGGTGGTGCTCACCGACTTCGGCATAGCTCGGCTGGTCGGCGACGCCACGCTCACCACCGCCGGCCTGCTCATCGGCTCGCCGGCGTACATCTCCCCGGAACGGGCGCGCGGACAGCCGCCCGGTCCGCCGGCGGACCTGTGGTCGCTCGGCGCGATGCTGTACACGGCGGTCGAAGGGGTCCCACCGTTCCAGCGCGAGGGCCCGCTGCCCACCCTGACCGCCGTACTCGACGAGGAACCCCCGTTGGCGGCCCGAGCCGGGCCCCTGTGGCCGGTCATCCACGGGCTGCTGGTCAAGGACCCGGCGCGGAGGCTGACCGCCCGGGCGGCCCAGATCATGCTCAAACGCGTCGCCACCGAGGGTCGGCACGGCAGGCCGCCCGCCGGGGCCGCGCCATCCGGTGATGTCTCGGCCAGTATTTTCCCGCTCGTCTCGGCCGGCCCCACCATGCCGGCGCTGCCGACCGCCGCGCTCCCGCCGACAGACCACCGCCTGCGCCACCCATCCGACGACGGCACCGGGAACCTCGGGCTGACCCGCCCCATCGAGATGGAGCCGCCCGCCGCGGGAACACCGCCGGCTGCGCAGAAACCGGCCACTGCGCCGGAAACCGCGGCCCCCACCGCCCCAGCGCCGAGGGCACCGACTCCGACCGCCGGCCGCAAACCGCCGGCCGCAGAGAAACCGCCGAGTACGGCGGAACCGGCGACCACCTCAGAGCCGGCGGCGACGCCCGAGGCACCGCACCTCGTGCCGCCGGACCGGGTGGCCGAGCCGACCGCCGCGACGGCAACGCCCCCGACCGGCGACCGCAAACCGCCGGCCGCGGAGGAACGGCCCGCCGGGAAGCTACCGCCAGGTGCGGCAGAACCAGCAGCAGCGGGACCGGTGGCGCGCGGACAGCCGGCCGCGGAGGTAGGGCGAGCCGTAGCGGCATCACCGGCTGCGCAGAAACCGCCGAGTCTGGCGGGACAGGCATCCGCGGGGCCGGCGGCGACCGCCGCAGCGCCTGGGCCGCCCGATACCCGACCGGCGGACCAGGCCGCCGGGCCGACCGCGACGCCGACCGCCCCGGCCGCCAGTGCCAAGCAGCCTGCCACGAAGGCAGAACGGGCTCGGGCGGTGCCCACCTCGAGCCCGGCCGAGCCACGTTCAGGACGGCCTCGTTCAGACTGGGCGCGATCCGGAGCCGGGGCGCCCGCGACGGTGAGCCGCGAACCAGGGCCACCCGGTCCGGGCCGGCGGAGGTCGCTGAGATGGCTCGCCGCCATCCTCGGTGTCGCTGCCGTGGTGGCCGCGACCGTGGTCACGCTGGCGAACCGGAACGACGGCGGTACCGGTCAGGCCGCTCCGTCCAGCTCGCCGACCGCGAGCGTGACGAGTCCCCGCGGCGGCGGGACCCAGCCGGCGCCGACCCGAGCGCCCAGTACAGCGCCCAGTACAGCGCCCAAGTCGGGTCCGACTTCCGCGCCCCCCGGCGACGGTGGGGCGGGGCAGAGCGTGCCGCCCGGCTTCGTCCGGTACCAGGACCGGACCGGCTTCTCCGTGGCGATCCCGGCCGGGTGGCAACCGGTGCACAACGGGCCGAGGGTGGACTTCCACGAGCCCGATGGCGGTCGGTTCCTGCGGGTCGACCAGACCGACTCGCCGAAGGGCGACCCCGTCGCCGACTGGCAACGCCAGGAGACCGGCGTCTCGGCCCGGCTTCCCGGATACCGCCTGGTCCGCCCGATCGCACGGGTCGACTACCGCGGCTGGGACGCCGCGGACTGGGAGTTCACCTGGACCAGCGGCGGCACGACCATCCATGTGCTCAACCGCAGCTTCGTGACGAGCCCGACCAAGGCGTACGCGCTCTACTGGTCGGTCCCGGACAGCCAGTGGGCCAGCAGCCGCCGCATCTTCGACATCGCCGCGGGCACGTTCCAGCCGGCCACCTGACGCACAGAGCTCATACGGGGGGGAACGACGATCCGGCGGCCGATCGCCGACGACAGCATGTCCATGTCGTCGCGGTCACTGGTCACGACCTCGGCGCCATGCCGCCTCACGTGCCGTGTCCTCGTCCAGTGCCTCGATCACACAGTGCTTCAACAGCCGGGACAGGAGCGGTTGAACTCCGCCGCCACGCCTGAACGAGCACAGAGGTAGGGACGATAGGTACCGATCCACGGCCAGCGCCTCGTTGTGCATCGTCCACACGCGCCGATCGTTTGGACTCGGCGGCCAGCAGAGCGCCGGTGTCATGAACCAGCGTCGTCATCGTTCTCGCCTGGCTGGGTGAGAACGATGATGCCCAGCGTCTTGCGCGTCTGGCGGCGCTCCTCCTCGACACGCGCGAACCGGTGCGCGGCGTCCGACAGCCAGGCGGACAGGCTCATCCCCCGCAGCAGCGCGGCCTCGCGCGCCTCCTCCAGCACCTCGGCGTCGAGCGTGACCGAGACCTTCTTCTTCGTTGCCACAGCACCCATGGTGGGCAAGCGTAGTGATCTCGCGCTACTGGAATAGATGCCGCAGGCAATCTGTGGACGACCAGCGAGCCTGTGGACAACTCAGGGATCGGTGCGATGAAAGCGTACGAACTCTACCTCGACATCGCCGCCAGCACGTTCCGGCCGGCCAGCTGACGCGCAGAACTCATACGGGGCGGACGACGATCGGGTGGCCGATCGCCGACGACAACATGTCCATGTCGTCGCGGTCACTGGAAACAACCTCGGCACCGCACCGGACCGCGATCACGATGACCGTCGCATCTACTACATCGCTGCTCCTGGCCATCCGGCAGGTCCGACCAGCCTCACGCGCCGTGTCCTCGTCCAGTGCCTCGATCACACAGTGCTTCAACAGCCGGGACAGGAGCGGTTGAGGTCCGCCACGCCACGCCTGAGCGAGCACGGGCGTGGGGACGATGGGGTAACGATCCACGGCCAGCGCCTCGTTGTGCATCGTCCACACGCGCCGATCGTTGGACTCGGCGGCCAGCAGCGCGCCGGTGTCATAAACCAGCGTCGTCATCGTTCTCGCCTGGCTGGGTGAGAACGATGATGCCCAGCGCCTTGCGCGCCCGGCGGCGCTCTTCCTCGGTGAAGGCGCCGTACTCCTTCTGGTACTCCTCCATGTCCCGCCGGCCTTCCTCGACACGCGCGATCCGGTACGCGGCGTCCGACAGCCAGGCGGACAGGCTCATCCCGCGCAGCCGCGCGGCCTCGCGCGCTTCCTCCAGCACGTCGGCGTCGAGCGTCACCGACACCTTCTTCGTCGCCACAGCACCCATGGTGGGCAAGCGTAGTGATCTCGCGCTACTGGAATAGATGCCGCAGACAATCTGTGGACAACCGGCGAGCCTGTGGACAACTCAGGACGTGAGCTCGGCGGCGACCAGTTCGGCGATCTCGGCGGTGTTGAGGGCGGCGCCCTTGCGCAGGTTGTCGCCGACCACGAACAGGTCGAGGGTGTCCGGGAAGTCGATCGCCTGACGGAGCCGGCCGACGTAGGTGGGGTCGGTGCCGACGGTGTCCGCCGGTGTGGGGAAGACCGCCGCCGCCGGGTCGTCGAGGAGGACCACCGAGGAGGACGCGGCCAGTGCGGCGCGGGCCTCGGCCACGGTCACCGGACCGGCGAACGTGGCGTGCACCGCCAGGGAGTGCGAGGTCAGCACCGGCACCCGTACGCAGGTCGCGGACACCCGCAGGTCGCCGATGCCGAGGATCTTGCGCGACTCGTTGCGTACCTTCAGCTCCTCCGAGGACCAGCCGCCGTCGCGTACCGAACCCGCCCACGGCACCACGTTCAGCGCGAGTGGCGCCGGGAACGGCGAGTCCGGCCCCAGCTCGGCGAGCGCCTTGCGGACGTCGCCGGCCACCTGGCCGACCTGCCGGTCACCGCCGACGACGGCCAGCTCGTCGTACAACCGGTCCACCCCGGCCTGTCCGGCGCCGGAGGCGGCCTGGTAGGAGGCGACCACGAGCGCCGTCAGCCCCCACCGCCGGTGCAGCGCTCCCAGCGCGGCCATCATCGTGAGCGTCGTGCAGTTCGGGTTCGCCACGATGCCGCGCGGGCGCACCCGGACCGCCGCGGCGTTGACCTCCGGCACCACCAGCGGGACGTCCGGGTCCATCCGGAACGCCCCCGAGTTGTCCACCACCACCGCGCCCCGGGCCGCGGCGACCGGCGCCCACTGCGCCGAGACCGCATCCGGGACGTCGAACATCGCGACGTCGACCCCGTCGAAGACGTCCGGCGCCAAGGCCAAGACCTCGACGTCGGACCCACGCACCCGCAGCCGGCGCCCTGCCGAGCGGGCCGAGGCGACAAGGCGGATCTCCCCCCACACGTCCGGCCGCTCGGACAGGATCGACAACAGCACGGTGCCGACCGCGCCGGTCGCCCCCACGACGGCCAGAGTCGGCCGCCCGGGAGCACCCGCCCGGGCGTCGGGGGCACCCACCGCACCAGCGCCACTATCTGCACCACCAGCACCAGCACCAGCGGCACCAGGACCACCACCGGCAGCAAGGGCGCCGCCTGCAGGATCGGCACCACCTGCGGCATCGGCACCCGACGCACCAGCGGCGCCGTGTGCGCCCGCGCCCCGATCGTCACCCGCGGCCCCGGACGCGGTCACCGCCCGCTCCCGGCGTACACGGTCGCCTGCACCGCTCCGGCGAGCCCGAACGCGTCGTGCAGCGCCTGGACCGCCGCCTGCATGTCGGAGTCCCGGCAGACGATCGAGATCCGGATCTCGGAGGTGGAGATGATCTCCACGTTCACGCCGGCGTCGGCGAGCGCGCCGAAGAACCGCGCCGACACACCAGGGTGCGACCGCATCCCGGCGCCGATCAGCGACACCTTGCCGATGTGCTCGTCGTACAGCAACCCCTCGAAGCCGATGCCGTCCTGGGCCTTCTGCAGCGCCGCCATCGCCGCCGGGCCCTCGGTCTTCGGCAGCGTGAACGAGATGTCGGTCCGCCCGGTCGCCGCGGCCGACACGTTCTGCACGATCATGTCGATGTTGACCTCGGCGTCGGCGATGGCCCGGAAGATCGACGCCGCCTCGCCCGGCCTGTCCGGCACCCCGACCACGGTGACCTTGGCCTCGCTCCGGTCGTGCGCGACGCCGGTGATGATCGCCTGTTCCACGTCGGCATCCTCCGTCGAGCCGCTGACCAGCGTGCCGGGCAACTGCGAGAACGACGACCGGACGCGCACCGGCATCCCGTACCGCCGCGCGTACTCCACGCACCGCAGCATCAGCACCCGCGCTCCGCAGGCGGCCATCTCCAGCATCTCCTCGTAGGTGATGCGGTCCAGCCGGCGGGCCCGGGGCACGATTCTCGGGTCGGCGGTGTAGACACCGTCCACATCGGTGTAGATCTCGCACACGTCGGCGCCGAGCGCCGCGGCGAGCGCTACCGCGGTGGTATCCGACCCGCCGCGTCCCAGCGTGGTGATGTCTTTGGTGTCCTGGGAGACGCCCTGGAACCCGGCGACGATCGCGATTGCTCCGTCGCCGAGCGTGGTGCGGATCCGCCCCGGCGTCACGTCTATGATCCGCGCCTTGCCGTGTGCCGCGTCGGTGATCACACCCGCCTGTGAGCCGGTGAACGAC
>Ga0066388_100003512_pt1 | contig 10189 bp, 9 predicted proteins | sample PanSoiMetaGPlot6_FD_64539 | JGI IMG/M metagenome (GOLD analysis project Ga0066388, IMG submission 64539) | Tropical forest soil microbial communities from Panama analyzed to predict greenhouse gas emissions - Panama Soil - Plot 6 (Hybrid Assembly) | ecosystem: Environmental > Terrestrial > Soil... | reverse complement strand
GCCGTGCGATGCCGCGCGTGGTGAACCGCCTGGACGACCGCCTGACGCATCAATCCAGACGAGCCGATACAACAGTCCAGCCGCGTGTAGTTGCCCATCTCTATGATGGTCGGGATACCGCGCCCTTCTTCGCCCACGAGTTGGGCATAGGCGCCGTGAAATTCCACCTCGCTCGATGCATTGGAGCGGTTGCCGAGCTTGTCCTTCAGTCGAACAATTTGAATGGTGTTGCGCTCACCCTCCGGCGTCCAGCGCGGCATCAGAAAGCAACTCAAGCCTTTCGGCGACTGTGCAAGCACGAGAAAGGCATCGCACATTGGCGCCGACATGAACCATTTGTGGCCGTGGAGACGAAAAACTCCGCCACCAGACGGCTCCGCTCTCGTCGTATTGGCCCGGAGATCGGAACCGCCCTGGTTTTCAGTCATGCCCATGCCAACAAGCGCGGCGGTTTTGAGGTGCGCCGGAAGAAAGCGGCGATCATAGTCCCGCGAGAAAATTCGTGGCTGCCAGTCCTTGGCGATCGCCGGCGCATGACGCAAGGTCGGCACCGATCCGTAAGTCATCGCCACCGGGCAATAAACGCCGCTCTCCACCTGCCCAAGCATGAAAGCACCGGCTGCCCGCGCGACATGTGCACCGGGCTTCGGATCGGCCCACGGGCTCGAATGCAAGCCTGCTGTTAGAGCGATCCCCAGCAACTCGTGCCAGGCAGGGTGAAATTCCACTTCGTCGAGCCGGTGCCCGTATCGATCGAGTGTCCGCAGCTGCGGCGTGAATTTATTTGCGTCGAAACCAAGCTGAATGGTTTCGGGTTTTCCCAGGGTGGCACCAAACGCGGCGAGAGCCGCTTCCGCCCAGCGGGCACCCTCGCGCCGCACTGCCTCGCGCAGCACGTTATCGCTTGAAAACAGATTATAGGGCTCGAGTGGCGGCGGTTGGTTCTGGACCTCGAACATGGGTCGCGGTCTCCGACGGCAACGTCATCATTGTACCAGGCGAATCACGGAAACAACGCGACCTGTTCCAAGCCCATCGTTTCCGGCCAGCCCATGATCAGATTCATGTTCTGGACCGCTTGCCCTGAGGCGCCTTTGACAAGATTGTCGAGCGTCGAAACAACGATCGCGCGCCCCGGGATACGATCTCTGGCAACACCAATGAAGGTCATGTTGGAACCCCGGACATGACGCGTCTGCGGCGTTTCGCCGAACGGCAAGACATGGACAAAGGGTTCTTTCATGTAAGACTTTAAAAGTATCGCATGAAGGTCTTCAGGCGTCCGACCCCGTCGCCCCCGCACATAGATCGTTGAAAGAATGCCCCTGTTCATCGGCACAAGATGGGGAGTGAAGGTAACGATCACCTCGCGCTCGGCAGCAATCGAGAACTCCTGGTCGAGTTCTGCCATGTGACGATGGTGCCCTACGCCATAGGCATGGAAGCCCTCGGATACTTCGGAGAACAGCATACTTTCCCTCGCGGCCCGCCCCGCTCCGGTCATGCCAGACTTTGCGTCGACAACGATTTCGTCGAGCTCGATCGCCTTGTTCTTGATCAATGGAATCAACGGCAGTTGCGCGCACGTGGTGTAGCATCCGGGATTGGCAACCAGCCGCGCATGCTTGATCGCGCGCCGATGGATTTCAGTCAGGCCGTAAACCGCCTCCTTTTGCAATTCTGGCGCGTAATGCTCGTGCCCGTACCATTTCGCGTAAGCCGCAGTGTCAGCGAGACGAAAATCAGCCGAGAGATCGACCACTTTGGTCGAGGACGATTTTGCCAATAGATCTTTTATTACCTTTTGCGTGGTTGCATGCGGCAAGGCACAGAAGGCGACATCGAGAGCCAGGCCGCTCCAGTCGAGGCCCTCAATCGCCACAAGCTGTGGCAGCGCGAAGGGCGAAAGCTGCGGGAAAACGTCCCGCATCGCCTTGCCAGCACTGCGCTCGGCCGTGAGCAGAACGATCTCGGCGCGCGGATGTCGCAGCAACACGCGCACAAGCTCGCCACCGGTATAGCCCGACGCACCCAGAACGCCGATCTTCGCTTTTGTAGCCATAAATCGATCCCTATCCAGAGGCCTTAAAGGACTACCGGAAGAAGGCCAACAGCGGGGTTTTAACTGGAATAATGTGCCGCGGCCTAAAATCCGGCGGCACGGGTGACGCTACGCCCGTGCCAGGTCGGCAAGGCGGCGACGAAGCTTTCGTACTGCAACATATAACGGCATGCGCGGGGCATATAGGCCGCGCGCCCGGCTCCGTCAACTCTGGAATTGGGCGCGCGCATGGTCTTCTCCGTAACCTGGTCCACTTTTCGGGATCACGCACGGAGCGGGAGCGGTTGCTCGTTTAGCATAGCTTTAACCACGACTTCGCGCGCGAACGCCGGATCGATCCGATAGGCCGTGATCAAATCCTTGCAGTCAGCCACGATAGCATCGGCGTCCTGCATGATTTTCAGCCGCTTGAAATGGTCGTCATGGTGCAGGCCCATGCTGGCGCCAACGATGTCGAGAATATTGATGATCCGGAATGGCCAATCGCGCTCGTGCGCACACAATTCGCGATGGTCGACGTGATAGATCGCGACCAGTGCATCAATCCCAGCCGCTTCGGCTGCTTCGAGCTCGGCAAGCTGCAAGCCTCGCTTGTACTCCGGCAGCGCGTTGAGAGAGTTGCTCATCAGCCCCACCGCCGGCTGGTGCAGGTCCACGATTTCGATGCCGGGCACCATGCGAAGGAGCTCTGTGCCGGCTTCGACGACGCCTTTCACGCCCGGATGCTTGTGCAGCGCGACGCGCAGATTGACCGGATTTGTCAGCATTGGCCGGAGATCTTCAAACCGGGTCTTCAGAAACAACATGAAGGGCGTCATTTCGAATGGCCGCGAGCCCCTCACCTTTTCGATGGTTGGAATCGTGTTCTCGGTGAATTGCACATAACAGCTCGCACACCAGGAAATAACGCCGGTTTTGCCCTCCGACAGTTTATCGAGCGAATTGGTCGCTACCCGTCCTGACACCTCTGTATCGCCGGTGCGCAATTGGATCACGCCGCAACAATGAGTTGGCCCACCCATGACGCGATATGTGACGCCGAGTGCATCCATAATGTCGAGCGCCGTGAGCGCCATATGCGGAGTCTTGAGGACGTTGCAGCCGGTATAGAATACAAAGTCCGGTCGTTCGCCCGGCTTTGCGGTCGAGCCATTCTGCAAACGCTCGTTGACATATTGGCCAAGGCGCGAGAGGTCTGCCTCATCGAGTTGCATGCGCGCAAGAACGTTCACCCCATCGGCAACCAGGCGAAAATTCTCAATGCCTTGTCTGCGGCGATCCCGCGGCTGTAATGCCTGCCTGGCAATGGCGACGCGCGCCATCGCCAGCAAGAAGCGCGGGTTGACGCCATCATCGCATGCCGCGATGCAGTCACCAGTAAGCGCACAGCCTTTGGCCCATAGTTTAGACGCCGTTGGCCCCTCGCCTGTTCGAACGATTTCAAGCACGCCGGTAATGACACTTTCGGGCGCCGCATCACCAACGCCGGCCGGCTTCGCCATCGGGCAGACTTCGACACACTTGCCGCAGCGGGTGCAAGCGGCAAGCATCTCGTCAGTGCGCGCCCCGAGAGCGGCCTCGAAAGCGGTTTCGCTCATTGAGTTAGCTCCGATGGCTTGCATGATAACGCCGCTCTACTGTCTCGGCCAGCACAACAAAAGAAAAGGCCGCCACCCCGGCGGCCTTTTCGCAAACGCGGTACAAAGTGTTTAGCCGTTCGGATCCCAGGCCACCGGTACCAATCGATAGCCTGTACCATCTTTCTCAATGTGACCAACGCAGGGATACGGCCAGTGATAGCCGACGACCGTCAGCTTCTCGGCAGCGGCCATGTCGTAGATCTTGTGGCGTGTCGAGATTGTCAGATTCGGATCGTTGTCGAACGCGGCCTGCCAATCTGCGTGCCTGACGAAAAAATCTGGGATGTTTGTCACGTCTGACTGCACGAAAATCTTCTTTGGTCCTGACGCCACAACGAAAGATGTGTGCCCCGGCGTGTGACCGGGTGTTGCCACCGAGGTGATGCCTGGCGCCACTTCCTTGTCGGCCTCATAGGGAGTGAACTTGAGTCCATCAATTATTTTTTTGACCATCGGAAACAACGCCTTGTTGAAGGCGTTCGCCTTCTCGGCGTTGGCATCATCTTTCCAGAACGCCCATTCCGTCGCAGGCACTTTGATTTCGGCGTTTGGAAAAGCCGGGCTGCCGTCCGCGTTTTTCAATCCCCCAATATGATCGGCGTGGAAATGCGAAATGACGACAATATCAATTTGCTTGGGGTCGATTCCCGCCGCTTCCATGTTGAGCCGCGTCTGCCCGACAGCGCCTTTGGTCGCCGCATTCGCCGCGAGGCCATTGCCCGTATCAATGGCGACGAGCTTGGATCCGGTGTTTACGATCATTGGACTGAAGGGGATGGTGATCTTTCCATCCGGCATGTAGGCAGCAGCAGCCGCTTTTATGCCCTCGTCCTTGCTGGCATTCACCAAGAAATTGTCCGCAATCGGGAACGTGCGTGCACCATCCATAAGCTGAGTGATTTCAAAATCGCCAAGCTTATAGCGATAGACGCCGGTTCCTTTGCCAACGGTTTCCGCAGCGCGCACTCCGCTTCTCAATAGAGGCGTCAGCGCAGTAGCAGCACTTGCAGCAGCGGCACCCTTGAATAGTTTGCGTCGGGTCAGTTCTGTCATGCTGTTTCTCCCTAACTTCGAAGATCGCCCCTGCTTTAAGGAAGCTATACTCCGGCTTTTTTGTGAATCGCGGGTGACATTCAGTTGATCGCTTTAACCCCGCGTCATCCGGGTTATTCCGCAGACACCATCCAGCGGCGAATCCGGGCAATCCATACAGGCGATATAGGCGAAAGCCCGGCGGTTGGATAAGCTGGCGGCGGGATAGTCCTGAGATTTCGAATGTAGGACAAGAGCCCAGCCGCGTCATAGCGGAACAAAGTAATCACTTGGGAGGGAATACAATGCATCGATTGAGTGTGTTGGCGGGCGCTTTTGGCGCCGCGCTGCTGATGAATTCGGGCGCTTTCGCGCAGGTGGCGGCTGACCCGAACAATCCGAACGAAAATGTGCCGGACGCGTTGAATGCACCGGCCTACGGCGAGCCGATCAACACCGAAAATGCCAAGAAGGCAGCTGCAGCCGCTATTGCTGAAGCTCAAAAGCGGAATTGGAATGGATTCTGCGTCGCCATTGTCGGGCCGTCCGGTGATCTCATCTACTTCGAGAAACAGGATAACTGCCAGTTCGCCTCAATTAACATTTCGCAGCACAAGGCGCGCACGGCGGCGCGGTACCGGCGTCCTACGGTGGTATTCGAACGCCTTCTCGGCAAGGGTGATTTCTTCGCCTATCTGACAACGCTCGACGACATCATCGCGTCGCGCGGCGGCAATCTGTTGATGGCGGGCGGCAAGGTCGTCGGTGCGATCGGCGTCAGCGGGGGTAGCGGCTCTCAGGATGATACCGTTTCGCAAGCGGGCGCCGCCGCATTTAAGTAAACATCCTATTTGAAAAGAAAATCCGCCGGATCAACGCCGGCGGATCTTCTGTTCCGTATCACCACAACCATTTAACGGTCATCGATATAACATCGCCAATAGTGAGCAGCACCGCCGCCCATACGAGGGCCGAAATGACATTGGCGAGTTGAAAGCGCCAGAACGGCATTTCAAATATCCCGGCAATCAAAGGCACCGAGGCCCGCAACGGGCCAAAGAAACGGCCGATGAAAATGCCGAGAACACCCCACCTCTTCATGAAAGCCTCTCCGCGCGGAATAAGATCGGGGTGGCGTGACAACGGCCAAACTTGTGCAACCGCGTATTCAAGCTTGAGCCCAACCCAATAGGACAGCCAATCACCGGCGGCAGCACCGAGCGAAGCGGCAACCCAGATCGGCCAGAAGCTGATGTCACTCGAGCCAATCAAGGCACCGATTGCGACCAGCGCGCCCCAGGCAGGGATCAACAGGGAAATGAAGGCAAGCGATTCCCCAAATGCCAACGCAAAAACGATCGGCATCGCCCAACGTTGGTTATTGTGGACGAAGTCGACCACCTGCTGAGCAATGGCTTGGACATCCATCGGAGAGATCGGCTAGCCCCTTTTTTTTGTGTCTAGCCCGACGGCGTTCCTCGCGCCAGTGCACTAGGCCGGCAGGTCCGGCTCATCCTCGGGGAAGAGATGATCGACCATCACCAGAGCCATGATCAAAAGTGGCACCGCCAGAAACGCCCCGACCGGTCCCCAGAGCCAAGTCCAGAAAACCAATGACAAGAACACGGTGAGCGGATTGAGCGTGAGTCTATGGCCCATAATGGCCGGTGTAACAAAATGTCCTTCCAGTGTCGCCAGCGCCAGAAACAACAGGGGCGCCAGCAGCGCATGTGTGAGCGTGGGAAAAGTGACCAGCCCGACCATGAACAGCGCGGCTTCCATGATCAACGCGCCGATATAGGGAATAAAGTTAAGGATAAATCCGAGCACGGCCCAAGCGATCGGATCCGGAAGACCCGCCACCCATGCTGCGAATCCACCGCAAATGCCGATGGCGATATTGATGACGGCCACAATACTTAGGTAGCCCGTCAAATTGTGCTCGATGTCGTTCATGATCTTGAGCATGCGCAGCCGCGCTTCGCGCTCATCGAAAAACGCAATGAGGACGCGACGGAGCCGCGCGCGGCCTAGCAACATGAAGAACAATGTGCCGAAGAAGATGAAGGTCTGGCCAATCGCCGGCGTTACAACGAGAAGCGCCGGCTGAACGAAGGTCATGATATCGACCCCGATGCTTCCTTTTTTTTCAGATGGCAAAAGCGCATCGCGGAGTTCTTGCAACGCCGCTAGTGGGCGATCAAGCACGTGCAGCTTCTCCTGTATATTGCGACCAATATCGGGCGCTTTGCCGATCCACTCCACGACTGGCGATGCAAGGAGTACGATGACCCCATAAAATACGCCGATCACCAGCAGCCAAAGAATGATGGCCGTCACCAGTGACGGGATTCGGTAGCGATCAGCCCGGGCAGATAACGTCCCGAGCATCATGGCCACCACGAAGGCCGATACAACCGGCAGCAGAAGTGAACGCGCAAGACTAAGCGCGACAACTGCCAGAATCACAAACATGCCTATAGTGGCCGACTGCGCGGCAGTGCGCCAAAAGCGCGAGACTTCCGCTACCGGCTGGGGATCTTTGACCGAAAGTACAAAACGTGACTCTCGGGCGCTGCGCGAGGCATCCAGCTTTTCGACGTGCCGTTGTTCAGCCTTGCTGTTGCCCAACTCCATGGCCTAGTTAACGGGCGAGGTTCCATTTGGTTGCCCATAGGCCCATCCACAGGCATTTGCGCAGGCTGGTATCGGGCTGGGCTGGCCTTTAAACCTCCTTTAAGCATGGCGGCGCAGGTTGTGCCCGCTAACCCGTTCCAACCATGGCATAGTGGGTGGCAACCGATTCGCCACGATCCTATCTGAACGCATCAATGGCCAAGACAGCGACTAAGAAAAAACCCTCGAAACAGCCCGATCTGTTTGATGCGCCGCGTAGCCCGAAATCATCGGCCCGCGCGAAAACCAGTACGCGTGCCAAGTCTGCTGCGCGGGGTTCGAGTGCAGAATCCGGCTACACCGCCAAACATATCGAGGTGCTGGAAGGCCTCGAGCCGGTCCGCCGCCGACCAGGAATGTATATCGGCGGGACAGACGAAAAGGCGTTGCATCACCTGTTTGCCGAAGTCATCGACAACGCCATGGATGAGGCCCTGGCGGGCCACGCCGACTGGATCGAAGTTGAGATGGAAGCGAATGGCTTCGTCAGTGTGACCGATAATGGTCGCGGTATTCCGGTCGACCCTCACCCGAAGTTCAAGAGCAAGTCCGCGCTAGAAGTCATCATGTGCACGTTGCACGCCGGCGGCAAATTCGACTCGAAGGTCTACGAAACATCCGGCGGCCTGCACGGCGTCGGCGTTTCGGTCGCGAATGCGCTGTCCGAACGCATGGAGGTCGAAGTAGCGCGCGAGCAGCAGCTGTACCGGATGGCGTTCGAGCGCGGCAAGCCGAAAGGCAAGCTGGAAAAGGCCGGTCGCGCACCAAACCGCCGTGGCACCCGTGTGCGGTTCAAGCCTGACCCGGATATTTTCGGGCCGAAGGCCGCATTCAGACCCGAGCGCGTATTCAAAATGGCGCGCTCGAAAGCCTATCTCTATGGCGGAGTGGAAATCCGATGGCATTGCGACAAAGCATTGCTCAAGGGCGTGGAGGACGTCCCCGAGAAAGCCACGTTCCATTTCGCCGATGGATTGAAAGACTACCTCGCCTCCAATCTCAGCGGCGCAACGCTGGTGCATCCCGACATCTTCACAGGCTCGGCCGGCAAGACGGGCCGACACGGGGCGGTCGAATGGGCTGTGGCCTGGACCGTGGACACTGACGGTTTTCTTAACTCTTATTGCAACACCATACCGACTCCAGATGGCGGTACGCATGAATCCGGTTTGCGCACCGCGCTTCTGCGGGGGCTCAAGGATCATGCGGCGCGCGTCGGACAGGAAAAACGTGCGGCGCCCGTCAGCAGCGATGACGTGATGACTGGCGCCGGCTGCATGCTGTCGGTATTCGTCCGCGAACCAGAATTCCAAGGCCAAACGAAAGATCGTCTTGCCACCGCCGAAGCCCAGCGCATCGTCGAACAGGCGATCAAGGACCCGTTCGATCACTGGCTTGCCGGCAATCCGATGCAGGCAAACAAGCTGCTCGATTTCGTAATTGAGCGTGCCGAAGAACGCATTCGCAGACGGCAGGAAAAAGACATCGCGCGTAAGACGGCGGTGCGCAAGTTGCGTCTGCCTGGAAAGCTCGCCGATTGCACATCGTCAGCGTCGGACGGCTCCGAAATTTTCATCGTGGAGGGCGACAGCGCGGGCGGATCCGCCAAACAGGCACGCGACCGCCGCACACAAGCCGTACTGCCACTCCGGGGCAAGATCTTGAACGTCGCGTCCGCCGGCAAGGATAAGTTGGCGCAAAATGCTCAGCTCGCCGACCTGATTCAGGCGCTCGGTTGCGGCACAGGAACGCACTATCACGAGAAAGATCTGCGCTACGAAAAGGTCATCGTGATGACCGATGCGGACGTAGACGGCGCACATATTGCGTCGCTACTGATCACATTCTTTTACCGGCAGATGCCCAAGCTTATTGAAGGCGGCAAACTTTATCTGGCCGTGCCGCCACTTTATCGGCTCTCGCACGGCGGGAAGATTGTTTACGCGCGCAACGACAAAGACAAAGAGACGCTGCTCAAGAAGGAGTTTCACGCAAACGCAAAGGTTGAGGTCAGCCGCTTCAAGGGCCTCGGCGAAATGATGGCCGCGCAGCTAAAAGAGACCACCATGGATCCCGGCAAGCGCACTCTCCTCCGGGTGGTCCTGGTGGACAAAGAGACGAAACCGACTGCACGCGCCGTAGAACGCCTGATGGGCACCAAAGCCGAGGCGCGCTTCGAATTCATCCAGGAGAAGGCAGAGTTCGCGAGTGCGGAGCTGCTGGACGTGTGATTAACACCGTCAGTGCGCCCCGTTCATTGCACTTTTGCAATACTGGTGTTTTTTTGCCGCGCGCAAGCGCGACACCATCTTTAACTCGCACCGCACCGCCGTCAGGCTGGTTGAAGAGTGTGCGCCGCGTATTGCCGCGCACGGCAAAGATGAGTTTCTGCCGTTCTTCAACTTCTGTACCGGGCTGGAAGATCACGTTGACCGCCAGGTTGGTCGCAGAAATCTGCTCGGCCGACAGCACACTATAACGATTAATCGCGAAGTCTGGACCCAGGTCATGGTCCTCCAGCACAAGGCCCGAACTCGGATGCGTAATGCTGACATGAGGGTTAATCGGTGTCGCCGGCCTGGCACAATCGGTCGCCCATGTTCCGAACAGACCAAATTGTTCGAACAGGTCATCGACCGAAGCGGCGCCTGCGTGATTTGGCAGGAGAAACCATGCCACAAACGCAAGGACCTTACCCAACCGCATGTTACCGCCAGCTCCCACAACAGATCACAATAGCAGCAGCCTCGAAGGCAGCAATCGATTTGCTCAACCGCGC
>Ga0066388_100003511_pt1 | contig 10189 bp, 9 predicted proteins | sample PanSoiMetaGPlot6_FD_64539 | JGI IMG/M metagenome (GOLD analysis project Ga0066388, IMG submission 64539) | Tropical forest soil microbial communities from Panama analyzed to predict greenhouse gas emissions - Panama Soil - Plot 6 (Hybrid Assembly) | ecosystem: Environmental > Terrestrial > Soil... | reverse complement strand
GTTGGGATCGATACCCCTGATACCTGGCTTCCAGAATCGGCCGAGGAGGCCCATAGAATCATTTCTGATTTGGGTGGCCTTATTTTAATAAAGCCCCGCTCGCAGCTCGCCGTGCGCAGTTACACGAAGGGCATCATAATTGACGCAATCGCGACTGATGGACGCAGCGAGTATGATCGTGTACTGCGGCAGGGCCCGCACGACCATAGCTTTGCCAGGCAATTTCCCGAGACCATGCTGCCGATGCTGCAACGATATCACCCTGAGGCCATGGAGGCGGTCTATTCCTTATCCGGGTTCCGCGACGTCTCGGGCTCGCACGTTGTTATGCTCGGGGCGCACAAAGTTCTGCAGCGCCCGAGCCGAGCCGGCATCGGATTGTGCTTCGAGGAAGCTGATGTTGTCCCCGAACTTGCCGAACGCACCGTGCGCCTGTGTGAGCGTGTAGGGTACTACGGTGCCTTCGAAGTGGAGTTCATTCTCTGCCGCGGCCGGCCATTGCTGATCGATTTCAACGGGCGGTTCTACAACCAGCTTGCTTTCGATATTGCTCGCGGCATGGACCTGCCCAGCCTTGTCTACGCTGCATTGACCGGCCAATCGGACGAGGTCGCACGCTTGACCTCCGCCTTCCTCACACGCGGCGCAACCGGAGGATTGGTCTTCTGCAATAGCTTCGGGTTGTCAGTAACCCTCGCAGCCCAGCAGGCCTCACGAGCGATATCCCCTGGCGACGCGAGGCGCTGGAAGGCCTGGCGCAAAGCTTATGACGGGCGAATCATCGACGCCGTGCGTGATGCTGATGACCCCCTACCTGCTTTGATTGACGTGGCTCAACAGTTTTTGCAGTCCGTGCGCCATCCTCGTGCCTTTGCCAGGGAAATGGGACCCGCGAAGTGGCCCAATGCGAGAATCGCATTCGACAATTTGACGAAGGGAAGCACTGGAACATGACCGACACAACTGACGTAGTGATTGTTGGTGCTGGCCCTTACGGCCTATCCCTAGCTGCCCATCTCCGTGCGCGAGGCGTTCGTTTTCGCATTTTCGGTCCCGCTATGAAATTCTGGCGCGATATGCCGACCGGCATAAACCTTAAGTCGGTTGGCTTCGCAACGAACATATCCGTCCCGGAGGGAGGCTATACATTCGCCGAGTGGTGCCGGCAGCGCAACCTGGAGGACTTCGAGCCATGTACCATGGAGACGTTCGCCGCGTACGGTCTATGGATGCAGCGCCGCTTCGTACCGGAGCTCGAGGAAATCCTCGTGACGAACGTTTCGAAGGGCGGACACCGTTTCGAGGTCATCCTCGCGTCGGGAAGGCGAGTGAGCGCGCGACGGGTTGTGGTGGCAACGGGAGTCTCGTATTTGGAGCGGTACCCTGAAGTGCTGCGCGACCTTCCGCGAGCGCTTGCGCGCCATACTTGTTCCATTTCGGATTATTCTAAATTCCGCGGTCAGGCAGTCGCGATCATTGGCGGTGGCGCTTCCGCAATCGAGGCTGGAGCCCTTGTTAGGGAGGCGGGTGGCGCACCCGAGATATTCGTCCGTGGACAGAATGTTGTCTTTCATGGTCGCACCGCGCGAGTGCGCCCGCTATGGGAGCGGATCAGAGAGCCCATGACGGTGCTCGGATCGGGACGGAGGCATTGGATCTTGCAGCATTTCCCACCGCTCGTGCACTTCCTGCCGGAAGCGCGTCGCGTCCGACTGGTCAAGAATTATCTGAGTCCGGCGTCACCGTGGTGGATCAAGGATCGCGTGCTCTGCAAGGTACCGATCCAAGTGCAAAGCGCGGTGACGGACGCTCGCGCCGTGGGAAACAGGGTGCGGCTTGAAGTGCGCGACGCTAGCCATAGAGTGCGAGAAGTGGAAGTCGACCACGTCATAACAGGGACTGGCTATGACTGGAATGTTTCACTGCTACCCTTCCTCGATCCGAACCTTCAGCGTAGCATCCATCGCACCGAGCACGCACCTTCGCTCAACCTGAACTTCGAGTCCTCCGTAAAAGGTCTCTACTTCATCGGCCCAATGTCAGCTATGAGCTTCGGCCCATTGTTCCGATTCGTGGCCGGCGCCAACTTCACCGTCCGAATGGTCGCCCGCCACCTCGCAGGTCCCTTCCCGCTAGCGCGAACAGCGGTCAATGGCTGGTTGAAGACGGTGCTCGGCCCACCACGCCACAAGGCATCATCATCGCGATAGGTCCACCCCAAATAGGCCGCTCGCAGTTGGCAAAACGAGGAAAACCTCGACACACACACCCACAACAGCCCAAAGATCGGCATTGACGGAGTTTGCCCGCAATTAAGGCGAGGTTTTGATCGCGCCGGAGGCGGCCGAGCCGCCGGGCCCAGAAGGCGATAAAGCAGAAGAGCCGCAGACCCGAGTTTGTCTGTGGCGCAGCGTGTGATACCAGCGCGGAATGTCGGTTTCCGCGTGATGTTGGCGTGCTGAGCCATCATTGACATGGATGCGTCGTAACATTACGACCTCCACCATGCAGGTTCCGATTGACCTGCGACGCTGCCTCTTGCTCTCACCACTTGGGGTGCGAAGGCGGAGATAATTGCGCGGGACCGCTCACGCAGCTGCGCGCAACACACGGCTTTATTGCGCGTGAACGTACTGACAAAGCAATTCGGAGCTCGCCCGGCATGCTTGAGGTCACAACCGATCCTGCACGAATCAATCTGGGCCGAGTGCACGCGTGGATCTCGCGCGAGACCTACTGGGCAGCGCAGATGCCGCGCGCGACCTTCGATCGGGCGGTGCGTGGTTCGCTATGCTTTGGGGCACTCAACGATGGAGACACCGTTGGTTTCTGCCGAGTCATCTCAGATCGGGCAACATTTGCCTACCTGTCCGACATGTTTGTCGATCCCACGTGTCGCGGTCTCGGCATCAGCAAAGCCATGATGGAAGCGATCGTCGCTCACCCTGACCTACAGGACCTACGGCGCTGGCTACTCGTCACCGCGGACGCACACGGCCTCTATGCGCGCTATGGTTTCGAACCGCTTGCCGCTCCCAATCGGATCATGGAGCGGCGCGATCCGGAGGTCTATCAACGCGTGGCCGCCCACTAGCATCGCGGCTCGAACCCTCGCTAAGATGACTGGCCGAAGGCCGTCAGCTCGTAGTGAATATCTGGTCCTCGCTGCCCTGCACTCACGTCAGCCGGGGCCACGCATCGAGTGCGACTTTTGAGTGTTTGGAGCATTCGCGATCATCCTTGGCCTAAAGCTGGGCCTGACGCTTGCCTATGCCAGGTTCATCGTCTGATCGCACAGTCTGCTTGCGACCGCGCTTGACCGCAATCTCTCTTTCTTGCGCACCAGTACCACATCCTGATCGGCTCTCGTCGCGGCTAACATTGGCTCCTCGGCCAAAGGAAAAGGGAAGGCACAAACGGTCTACAGCGCCGTGGCGAGGCTTCGCCACAGACCGAACGGGCTCTGCGCATGCGTGGCGACTTGCTGTCGCCGTCTTTGACGGCGTCCTTGGCTGCCTTGCCGCCTTTTTTCATCCGACCTCGTCTTGAACTTCCCACAATCGGCCTTGTTGGCGCTGCAGTGATTGTCGAGATCGCTGCTGACGAATGAAGACAATCATGGCCCCTGGAGAAAGCTGAGCCGGCATCTTCCAGTGAATTCGAAGAATGTGGCGCTGAGCCAGTGTTTGATTATTTTGCTAGGAACCGAAGTCAGCCCCCTGTCAGCTCAGTCTACTCTTGACAAGCCAATAAAGGAGAACAATCAGTGCTACGCCAAGCGTGACGCCCGGGGGAAGCGTCTGCAAGAATTTTGTCGCATTCTCGGAGACAGAGGCAATGAAAGCGCCTCCTTCGTTGCCGAGGAGGATGTTCAGAAGAACACAGAGCACGATGACGAGAACGCCCGCCTCAGCGGCGAGCCAACCGATTTTCCTGACCCGATCGATCATAGTGGTTGTCTCGATAGCAAATGGGGCGGGTGCACAGCCCCGCCCCCCACGCAAATGTCTAGCCAATAGATCGCTTCGAAAACAGCCACATGATGACGCCGACCGCGATCAAGCCAACCAGACCATTGCTGCCGAGGTCCTTCACCAGCGCCGTGATGTTACCGACCACGCCGCCAAAGAAAGGCAACGTGCCTCCAACAAGGAGTGACGCAACAATCGCAAGCGCTAGCAACATCAAACCTATGTCCGTGAGCGCCCCGATCCATGATTTGAGGGAGTTTATCGCGTCCATCTGCCATCCCCATTGATTTCTCGAGTTAGGCTCGTGTCGAATCTCGACACTCAAAGAAGATACACGATTTCAATTCTTTCCGGTGGCGAACCAGCATCGATGTAACCTATTGCACCACAGCATCCCGAAAGCCTGCGCGATTGTGCAGCGAAGCATGCGCCGAGAAAACCATGCGGCACGCTTCGTTTCATCGCGCCGTGGAGAAGCCAGTGGCATTTTCCCCAGCCAGACCAGCAAGTTGAGTACCGATCCGAGCATTGCCAAACTTGACTGATCGGCGGTTATGTATCCGCAGTTATCCTATACTTTGCGGCGGTGCAGCAGCGGGAGAGACGCCCGTTCCGGCCTTGTCTCGCGGCGAACCTTATGACAAATGCCATTTCGAGATCTCCAGATCGGAGCCGACAACTCGCCAAGGGACAGGCCGGGCATACACGCCGTTTGCGTGTCGGATTGATTTTCCTTGAACGGACATTCTGTCCTCAAGGCTGAGACCATTTATTGGTTCTGCCAACACACGCGGTCCTCCTTGATTTGCAGCCTTGCTGGCTGCTCCTCTCACCCGCTGGAACGCCAGCTAGACTGGCTGCATCACACCTTCCGACACTCGCGTGCCGCCGCCTCGATGGTGGCGCGACCGGCAGACCTATCGAAGATCGCACCCTCGCAAACAAACGGTTGTTGCACGGCCGGTCGCGCAAGCACCTCGTCCACGACGTCCTTCAAGGTTGCCGGCGTGACGCGCAACCCGGCCTGGTGGGACGCGGACATCATTTCATCGAGCATCACCCGAAGACGGCGATAGACCGGATCGGCAGTGTCGCAGTAGGCGTAGTGATTGTGGGTGATGCTGTTGAGGACCGGCACCGCCGGCGCGCGCTCGCCCACCTGCTTCACGATGTTGCTAGCGATCGTTCGGTAGCTCACATCGTATTGGCCCGGCCAATCGACGTCGGGTCGGAAGTCGGCAAACATGCCGCGTCCAGCGGGACCGGCAAGGGGTCTTGAGAGGTCCGCTGAAAGCGGCATGTTGGCGAATTCGAGCGGGCCCTGCGCCTGGCGAAAGACGGCGCTCGTACGGTGCGGATCGGGCTGGCCGCTCGTCCATATCGCTTGCATCTCGGGTATTTGCCGGCCCGGCGCGCTGCACGAGCCGCCCCGGAACCCTTGAGCCGCGAGTACTTGGAAAATGGCATCGTTGGCAGAGAATGTGCCGGGCCGAAAATAGTACGGACGGTGACCGATGGCCTCCGCCCAAAGCGCCGAAGATTCCTCAAGGATCTCCTGCTGTTCAATTGCCGACAGACCGCCGTAGTGCGCGAGGTATTTGCGCCCCTGGTGACGCCAAAGCGAGTACTTCCAAGGATGCATGTGAAGTCCGAGGCATGCCCCCTTGTTCTCGAGCTCTCGAAAAAGTGCCGACTGCGCGACGGCTGCCTCCGGATGGACGAATAGCGTCACAGGAAGATCGTACTCGGCCGCAATACTCGCGTAGCCGCGCACGGCATCCTCGCCTGCACGCCAATCGGCAGGTCCAGTGGCCTTGGGATGGCTCGTGGCGGTCGTGGGTTCGCAGTCCATGGTCAGGACAACTCTAATGGTTTGCAACCGCCGTACTCCGAGGCTGAAAGGACAAGGACCATGGCATGGCGGGTGGACTCCGACAACCTGATGCATGGGCCGGCGATACTGGCGGCAAAGGAATGCCGTGGCCACGGACTCGACTGACGATGCTCCCTGCGGGCCGCGCATGTGTCGCGCTCGTCTTGAGGTGCCGAGGAGGCTAGAATGGCGGCAGTGCGTAGGGCTGAAGACGCAATGTCCCACGGTCGAAGTACCGGTCGGCGCCGAACGCATCATCGAGGGTGGATCCTGCCGCACGTGAAGGAGCCGGAGGGGCCGTTCAGCGAGTTTCACCGGCTACGCCTCCTCAGCACACGTATTTGTGGCTCATCGTATCGGCATGCGGCGCGACGCCATCTAGCATTCGGTCGCGTCGGTTATGTCCAAGGACCACATTCTCATCGCCTGCGTGACACGGGAGGGTGAGAGCCCCAATAGTCTGAAGCGCAATGTGATCGGCGCGCAGGCGCGTTTATGGCCTTTATTAAAATGACGCAGACGGCGCAGGGCGAGCCACAACAGACAATCCTTACATCAAGCATGTCGTCGTCGACGACACCGTCGACATCTTCGATTTGAATGACGTGATGCGGGCGGTGGCTACACGCGTGCGACCGGAGAGCGACATCTTCTTCATTCCCGGTCAGCGCACGCCCGAGAAAAAGCGATTTGCAGGACGCGGCAGCCCGAGCGTGTCTCGCAACGTGGATCCCGGATACTCGCGCCGGAACAGCCCGCGGCGCTGCAATTCCGGTACCACGCGTTCCACGAAATCGTCGAGCCCCCTGGGAAGATAGGGAAACATAATGTTGAAGCCGTCGCTGCCCCGGCCGACCAGCCATTGCTCCATCTCGTCAGCAATGCTGGCGGGCGTACCGACGAACGCTAGTCCACCGTATCCACCGAGGCGCTGCGCAAGCTGACGCACGTTCAACTTTTCTCGCTTGGCGAGCTCGATCACCCGTTCGCGTCCGCTCTTGCTTGCGTTCGTCTCGGGTATAGGGGGCAGAGGGCCGTCCGGGTCGAAGCCTGAGGCATCCTGCCCGAGCGCGATCGAGAGCGCGGCGATGGCGCTGTCAAAATGCACGAGGCCGTCGAGACGCGCCCGGCTCGCACGCGCCTCCTCCACCGTGTCGGCTACGATGACCAGGGCACCCGGCAGGATCTTGAGGTGATCCGGGTTGCGTCCTGCCCTCTCCGCGCGGCCCTTGACGTCAGCGTAGAAGCGTTGGGCTCCGGCAAGATTGGACCCCGCGGCGAACACGACCTCTGCGGTTTCTGCAGCAAGCTGTCTGCCCGCATCGGAGGCACCGGCCTGGACGATCACCGGCCAGCCCTGGATGGGCCTGGCAATGTTGAGCGGCCCGCGCACCGACAGGTACCTCCCCTGGTGGTTGAGCACGTGCAGCTTGCTCGGATCGAAGAAGGTGCCGCTCTCGACGTCGCGCAGGAAAGCGTCGTCAGCCCAACTGTCCCATAAACCAGTCACCGCATCATAGAATTCGCGCGCACGAGCATAGCGCTCGCCATGCTCCATGTGGTCCTCAAGCCCAAAATTCAGCGCCGCGTTGGGGTTGGAGGTCGTGACGATGTTCCAGCCCGCACGTCCACCGCTGATATGATCGAGCGAGGCAAACCTGCGCGCAATGTGGTAGGGCGCATCGAAGGTCGTCGATGCCGTAGCAACGAGGCCAATGTGCTCGGTGACGGCCGCCAGCGCCGAGAGCAACGTAAACGGCTCAAACGACGTCACGGTATGGCTGCGCTTCAGCGCCTCGACAGGCATGTTCAGCACGGCGAGATGGTCGGCCATGAAAAACGCGTCGAACTTGCCGCGCTCAAGCGTCTGCGCAAACCGCTTCAGGTGCGCCAGGTTGAAGTTGGCATCGGGGAAAGCTCCCGGATAGCGCCAGGCTCCGGTATGAATACTGACGGGCCGCATGAACGCCCCAAGATGCAGCTGCCGCGGACTCATTGCACCTTCCCGTTGTCTCAGGCCGCGCAGCGGCGCCCTTTGCTCGTCAACACAATCTCCGCCGGTTTGCCTCAGTCGGTTTGCTCAGGGGACGCGCCACCCGCCACGAGAACCGCTCTGAGCCCGGTGCGCCCGTCAAGCACCGGACGGCCCTGCAGGACGCGTGGGGGAGCTCCGCCCTTCGAGCGCGCCAGCTCGCGGAGACAGTTGGAATGCTACACGCACCTCGCACATGTGCACGTGAGATTTCCTCGCCGCCTTCATGAAAACTTCTTGGTTGTGTGTCGAGGGTCCATCCCTATCTGTAGTGTCGCCTAAAGGCGCCGGCAATGCCACCCGATAGCGCTCCAGGACGGAGACAGTGCGTCGGTCGGCGGTTGCGCCTGGTCGCGACACAGGATTAGCCCGAGGAGCCAAAGCATGAGCACGCAGCGCGCACACAACGACGTCCTGCCATGGGTGAAGGCGGAGCTCAACTATCTTGCACCCACGCGGGAGAAGCCACGCACGTATACCTACGATCCGCCCGCCGGGGTGGCGCGCACCACCGTGGTGAACGATCCCCGTCAGGTCATGATCAGTGACGTGCGCTCGCTTCCCTCACAGGTGTCGCTGGACGAGGAGGGCTTCGCACTCATCAGGCACAAAAGCGCCGTTGGCAACTTCTACGATGATGCGGAGGTCAAGCGCGTCTACTACCAGGAGGCCGAGCAGCTCCTGAAAGAACTCACCGGCGCCCATCGGGTCCTGATCTTCGACCATACCGTGCGCCGGCGCTTGCCTGGCAGCGAAGATCGGCGCGCCAATGCGCCGCGCCAGCCCGTACCGCGCGTGCACGTCGACCACACGGCCAGATCCGCACCGCAGCGCGTGCACGACCTGCTGCCCGGCGAAGCGGATCGGTTACTGCGCGGCCGCGTGCAGATCATCAACCTATGGCGGCCGATCCGTGGCCCCCTGCGCGACGCGCCGCTCGCCGTTTGCGACGCGCGCACCGTGCAGCCGGAGCACCTGGTACCGTCCGATCTCGTTTATCCCAACCGCGTCGGCGAGACTTACTCCGTGACCTTCGATCCGCAGCATCGCTGGTTTTATGCGCCGGAGATGGGGGTTGAAGATGTGCTGCTGCTGAAGTGCTACGATTCCGAGACCGACGGCCGCGCCCGCTTCACACCCCACACGGCATTTACCGATCCGACTTCGCCGCCCGATGCGGCACCGCGCGAGAGCATCGAGCTCAGAACCATGGTGTTTCACCCCATTTGAGCGCGCGGCTTGAGGAGATCCGATGTGCCCCATATTGCATATTGGATCTTCCCGGCCGGCGCGGCCCGCGATGTGCGCATGTCCCCGGATCGCCTCGATGCCCGCGTTATCTCGCCTACGTGCACGGGCTTGCAGACCACGCGGTCGACGCCGGCCGCGGCGGCGTGGCGTGACTGGCCCCTCAGCAGCGCGACGACGGCCGCACCATTTGCTGCTCGATGAGGCCCGGCGTGTGCGCGACGGGCCGTTCCGCGCCGGTCGCCTGAAAACCGCAGCGCCGGTAGAGGCCGAGGGCCGGCGCATTGGTGGACACCACCCATAGATGAAGGTGACTGTCCCCTCGCGACATCGCCCAACACCTTATGCCCTCGATCAGGGCTTCGCCGATCCCGAGCCGACGCGCGCTCCCTTCAACGAACATGCCCACAAGGACGGGCCCCATGTGCGCCAGCTCCCTTGGCGCTTCAGCAAGCCCACTCGCCATGCCCACCCATGGCCCACCGCGTTCCGCCACAACCGTGACACGCTCGATACCGGCCGCCCCATCGGCGGCTCGCTGATGCCAAACCTCCTCGGCGAACGCTTGCTCGCGCGCCCATGTCGAGCCAAACGCCGTCGGCGCATCGGCGAGCGCGTGGAGCCGGAACGCCCGCAAGAGGAGACCTTCGCCGACACGAATGCGCCGTACTTTCCATCTGGACACGAGCGTTCCTCTTCGTCCATGCACCCGGACTGACCCCTGGAGCGCGGAGCTCGAAGGGCGATCTGCCATGCGCGAGCTCGCGCCACCGTCAGTCCTTCCCTGCGCAGAGACGAGCCAGCTCTACGCCATCTTAATCCCATCGGTCGGCATCGGTCGCGCCTCGACCCCACGCGGGGCCGCAGCCATGCGCTCGCGGCGACCGGGCATGGCAGGCGCCGGCGCTTTGTGGGCGGTGATCGGCGCTTGGCGCGTGCACTGCCACAGCACGCAGGAGGCAAGATGGCAAGGTGGGCCATCAATCGCTGAGCACCCCGGCAGCGGTCGCCAAGCACAAAACAAGCAAGACAAAGGCGCCTCGACGGGGGGAGCGAGGCGCCTGG
>Ga0066388_100003510_pt1 | contig 10190 bp, 8 predicted proteins | sample PanSoiMetaGPlot6_FD_64539 | JGI IMG/M metagenome (GOLD analysis project Ga0066388, IMG submission 64539) | Tropical forest soil microbial communities from Panama analyzed to predict greenhouse gas emissions - Panama Soil - Plot 6 (Hybrid Assembly) | ecosystem: Environmental > Terrestrial > Soil... | reverse complement strand
AACCGTTCCTGCAACCCTCTTGTAAGTCCTCAGGGTTGTCCGCATCGGCGGGTGATGACCTTGGGTTTCCCCTCCCAGCGTGGAGAGAGCCTCTTCAGGGAGAGGAGACGAACTTAGCACTAGGACGGCACCATGCGGTCGGCGAGCGGCTCCGCGGCACCGGTCCAGCGGAACAGCTTCGCAGCGGCCGGCGCGGCCGCCCTGATCTCGATCCAGGTTCTGCGGCTCCCGGCCCCGGCCCAGGCCGCCGTGGACCAGGTGCCGCTGTTGAGGTAGCACGCATTCGCTCCCAGCGACATTCGCGCGGCGGCGTGCGTATGGCCGAACGCGTAAAACGGCACGGCACACTGGCTGCGGGCCATGAGGTCGTGCACGGCGGCGGCAGCGAGGGGCAGGTAGCCGGGGCGGCGGCGCCACAACCGCGTGCTGGCCAGCCGCCGCCCGGCCCCTACCAGCGAGAAGCTGGCGAGATGGTGCAACTCCGCCACGACGCTCTCCGGAAGCCCGATCTCGCGCGCGCGCGACGGAACCAGCCTGGTGAGGTACTCGGCGCGGCTTGCGGCCGGGGGGCGGCCGCGGAGCCCGGACAGGGCATCTCGCCACAGCAGGCCCGGGCTCGCCGGCAAGCGCTTGAGATCACCGAGCCGGGCCGCGGGTGGCCGCTCAAGGCGCCCGTCGTTCGCCGCGTACGGGTACAGCGGGCGCGCGAACGCGTTGATGTCGTGGTGCTGGTGGCCGTGCTCGGCGTAGAGCAGGCCGGGGATGTACAAGATCCAAGGGTGCACGCGGATGCGCGCCCCGAGCAGTGCGCACAGCCGCTCCTGCACCGCCGGGCGGACTAGTTCTGCGTCGTGATTCCCGCACACGAAGTCGGCCCGCACCCCCGCGGCGAGCGCGGCCGACAGGGCCGTGATCATGCTGGAATGAGCTGCGGCGATCCGGTCAAGCTGGGCGACCGCCTCGGCGTCGCAGCGGGCGAACAGGCCCGTCCTGGTGCCGGTCACGGGCACCCGCAGGAAATCGAAGGTGTCACCAAGGAACACCAGACGGCTGCCCGGGCGGCGGGCAAGCCAGCGGAGGAAGTCGCTGAACGGCTGGTCGTCGGCGAACTCATCGCTGAATCCCGCCCCGCACGCCCCAGCAGCGGGGCCGCCGCCGAGGTGGAGGTCGCTGACGATCACAAGGCAGGAGCCGTCGCTCACCGTAGCATCACTAGGAGCATATTCAGCAGCGCATGGCCTGCCACGGCGCCGGCCAGGCAGCGGGTCCGGTACACCACCACGGTGGCCAGCCCCGAGAAGACGATCACCGGCACCGCCGCGCCGGGCCCCATCCACGCCACGGCGACGTAGGCCGACGCGGCGAAGCAGGCGACAGCGCCCAGCGGCCCTGCCGCGTCGGCCGCGACCCGCTGGAGGGCACCGCGCCAGGCCAGTTCCTCTGCGGCACCGGCAAGCGCGAACAGCGCTGCCCCCGCCCACTTGGCCGTGTCCTGGTGGAGCAGCACGTGCGGGCCCGGGTGGGGAAGGATGTAGGCGGCGAACACGCCGAGCTCGGCGCCCGCCACCACCATGGCCGCCTGCCCGGCAAGCGGCGCCCAGCCGGGACCGGGCACCAGCTTGGGGCGCGCCCCAGGGAGCCACCAGGACCGGTAGGCGTACACGGCGGTCAGGCCCATGGGAACCACCCAGAGGGCGTTCGGGTATAGCCGCAGGTACGACACGGCGGGGACGCTGAGCACCAGGAGCCGGTCGAGCGGGACCATGCTGGCCGCTATGACGAGCGCCGCCAGTTCGGGGCGCGTGCCCTTGCGCCTGCCGGCAAACGCGGCAACCTGAACCAGCGCGAGAAAGAGGGCAGCGAAGCAGACGGCTCCCCACAGCGCGCCGGCGAGGCGGTACGCCGTTTCGCAGCCGGCCAGCGCGGCCGCGAAGGTGGTGGTGCCCGCGGCCAGGCTGACGCGTGCCGCCCGGGTCGGGCGTGCGAGCACTGCTGACGTAGTCACAGGGGCCCCCCGAGCATGGTGTAGGCGCGGAGCCCGACGAACAGGAGGAACAGGATCATGAGCGGAAAGACCGCGAAGTCGATGACCCGCTGCGGTACCGTCCGCGCCCGCCCGAGGCGGGCCCGGATCACCTCCCGCTCCATGAGGAGGACCAGCAGGACCGCGATCGGCACGAAATCAACGGGCGCGATGTCCCTGAGCCGCAGCGGGCCGGCGGCCAGCAGATGAGTCATGCGTCCCCCTTTACGTCCTCACGCGACGCGAAGTGGGACCAGGTAAGCCCGGCCAGGCACAGCCCGAGCAGCAAACCGAACTCGCGGCCCGGAGACCAGACACCTCCATAGAAGAGGATGATTGAGGTACCAGCCACTACTGCCAGGCTCAGGGGTACAGCCACCACCCACTCAGCGAAGCGGTCGCGTAGGCCCAGCCCTCCGGCGAGGCTCGCACCCGGACAGACGAGCACGAACCACAGCGCGGCGGCCATTCGCCACCCGTCACCGATCCCGGTGACGAGGAGTATGACCAGCACAGCCGCGGAGACTGTGACGATTCCAGGGCGCAACCACCTTGCATCCATGACTCACCCCCGGCAGACGTTCGTAGATCTTCGCATCTGGGTTTGAGTAGACGAGCGCGAAGTTCGGCGACGCCGCCAGCAGGCGCTCGAATGTGCCGAGGTAGCCCCGTGATAGCGGGCCGCCGAACGTGTGCACGTATATGTGTTGAGAGCGGGTCAGGATCACAAAGCCAGCTGGGTTACCCGGGGCTGGCATCAGCTCGCGTGAGAACCAGTTCAGGGCCTGGGCGGGGGAGGGCGGGGGGCGCTGGGTGATCATCGCGGCCAGTGACCGGGCGTGATACAGCTCATACTCTTGGTACTTCCACGGCAGGTACGGCTGCTCGAACGCGAACGTGGAACCGGGCCGGGCGTGTGCGTAGAGAAAGCTGATCGCGGCGTGCTCGCCGGGGGTGAAGTAATCTATGCGCTCGTTCCCGTACCGCGCGGGCAGGCACGCGGCCAAGACGGCGGTGACGGTGACGCCGAAGGCGGCGGCGGCGGCGACGCTGCCCCGGAGGGCGGCGGGCAGGCGGGCGCGCGCGGACCAGACCGCCTGGAGGTCCCGCAGGCGGGCGCGCGCGGACCAGACCACCGGGAGGGCCCGCAGGCGGGCGCGCTCGAACCAGACCACCAGGAAGTCCCGCAGGCGGGCGCGCAGGCGGGCGCGCTCGGACCAGACCATCACGAATTCCCGCGGGCGGGCGCGCTCGGACCAGACCGCCAGGAGGTCCTGCGGGCCGGCGCGCGCGGGCGAGGGCGGCAGCCGGGCCGGCAGGAAAGCGGCTGTCGCGAAGAACGCCACGAACGGCAGCATGAAGAAGTAAATGCGCATGAGCATCTCGCCGCCGTATGCCTGGAGGGGAAACAGCAGCAGGGGGGTGAGGGCCAGGGCGGCGGCGGCGTGGTCGGCGTAGCGGCTCCGGAAGCGGCGGATGGCGCCGAGCAGGGCGAGCAGCCACAGGCCGCCGCTGAGCAGCAGCCGCTCCCGGATCACCAGCAGGTGTAGCGGGCTGCCGCTGATGCGCGCGGTGAGGTTGGAAGAGGTGGCCGCGTTGATGTCCCCGACGCCGCTGACCAAGTGGGTGAAGTGGCCCGCGAGGTAGCCTCGCGCGACGAAGGTCACCCACAGGGTGAGCATCACACCCATCAGCAGCGGCAGCCCACGGGCGGTGCACTCTCCCAGGGCGACCAGCGCCAGCACACCGATCAAGATGGCGAACGGCGTGAGCTGGTGACTCGCGACGATGACGGCGTAGAGAAGCACCACCACTGCCAGGATCCCCGCGACCGTGGAGCGGGAGACCGGGGGAACCTGGGCCTCAGCCGCGCGTACCCGCAGCACCTGACGGAACCGGCGCAGCCGCCCGCCTCGCTCGAGGTCGGTCGCGCTCGGCCGGAGGTAGGTCAGCAGCAGGCCCATGATGGTCAGATAGAGGAGGTAGGCGAAGGACTGGGGCGCCAGGTAGTCCTGGTTGATCCAGTTGGCCGCGTAGAACACCCAGACGGTGCCCCACACCAGCCGGGGGTCGCGCGTCAGAGCCCGCACCACCAGCAGCAGCGGCGGAAGGAACAGCAGGTTGAACGCGACCGTCGCCCAGGTGGCGAAGCTCAGCGCGCTGGGCACGCCCGCGAGCTTGACCAGCGTGCCCAGCCCCATGAAAAACCCGGGCCAGTTGAAGTAAGCGTCGATCCTCGGGTCGACGACCCTGTTCTGGATGAGGTCCCCGGTGATGCCCGCGTGCCGGTACACCACCGGCCCGCTTGGCTCGTGGGAGGCGAGTGCCGGGAGCCCGTACAGCATGACGATCAGCAGCAGCACGTGCACCAGGAGCAGCCACGTCGCCTGGTCGGCGCGCCGCCAGCAGACGATGAACCCGAGGGTGAGCAGGGCAAACGCGAGCCATGTCGGCCATGGAAGGACCGAGACCAGGCCGAGGTCGTTCATGGCGCGCAGGTGAATGCCTGATACCGACCAGGCCCAGAGCACGGCCGCGGCCGCCGCCGGGGCCAGCAGGCACAGGTGCCTGACGATCAGGGCGCGGGGCGGCCTGTTTTCCGATGGTTCCAGGACCGGCTGGACTTCCGTGGGCGCGCTTACCACCGGGCCGCCCAGAGCCGCAGCCCGGCCCAGCCGGACATCACCGTCTGGACGGCCACCCAGGTGACCGCCATGCCGGAAAGGCCATGGGCCGCGCCCGCCGCCGCGGTCGCGAAGACGGCCGCGGTCCCGCCGAGGACCCCGGTGGCGATCGCCTCGCCCAGCCGCCCCCGTGCCCGGCACCTGGCGTAGTAGGCGCTGGTGAACGCCATGGGGACCACGCCGAGCAGCAGGATGCGCAGCGGTGTGGCGCCAGCCGCGGCGTACTCGGGGCCGAGCAGGTCGAGCACGGGGACGGCGAGCAGCGCCAGCAGAGCCGCCCCGCCGCCACCGAAGATCAGCGAGATTCTGAGGGCCTGGGTGGTGGCGCCGGTCATCGTGGCCGGCCGGTGGGAGCCCTCGGCGAACAGCGCGACGCCCACCGACAGGGGGGTGATGAACACCACCCAGGCACTCATCCAGATCACGTACCAGTACGCGTTCGCCTGCGGGGAGAGCAGCTCGGTCACCACGATCGGCAGCACCAGGCCGGGGACCCGCTCGCAGAGGGTGAGCGTGTGGTTGGCGATGCCGGTCGTCAGCATCGCCGGGACCAGGCGGCGCACCAGCCGCGGCCAGTACAGGTAGCCGTCGCATGTCTTCCAGAGCTGCCACAGGCCGAACGCCACGGTCCCCACGCCGCCCAGCACCCACGCCAAGAACAGCGCCAGCTTGGACACGCCGAAGCCAAGGGCGGGCAGCACGCCGAGCGGGGCGAGGGTGAGCACGCCGCAGGCGACGTTGCGGGTGACCACCTGAGCGCCGCGTTCCAGGCCCATCGAGATCTGGTCGAAGACGATCTGCGCGGTGCCGAACACCGACAGGGCGATGAAGGCGGCCGCCCAGACCGGGTCGTGCGCCACGTGATCGAGCTGCCTGAAGTACGTACGGGCGAACAGCAGGAAGGCCAGGGCGCTCCCGAGCGCCCCGATCACGGCCATAGACAGCACGGTGTCGAGCAACGGTGCCGGCCCGCGCCGTCGCCTGGGATACAGCTTGATGAACGCCTGGCCGGTGCCGAGCTGGCCGATCTGCGTGCACAGCATCATCGCGGACACCACGCCGGCGGTGAAACCGACCTGCTCCGGGGTGGCTACGTGCGCCGCGACGAGCCAGAACAGGAAACCGAGGCCCAGCGAGGCCATGCGGCCGATGATCAGCCCGATCGCATCGCCGCCCATCGCGCCCTTGCCCAGGACCCGGCGTACCAGCCGCTCGGTTACCCCAGGCGTGACGTGGGCCAGCTCGGCGGCCATCGCGAGATAGTTGAAGAACGCGAAGCAGAGGTAGTAGGGGATCCACTGCGGGCGGAGCCGGGCGAGGCTGAGCACGATGCCGCGGGCGGCCGCGGCGGCGGGCAGCGCGAGCAGGCGCGCCCCCCGCCAGCGGTGTTTGCGGATCATCTTGCCAAGGCCCCGGCCGTCCATCCGGAACTGCTCGCGGGCAAAGGCGAAGGAGTCGCCGTCGAAGCGGTGGGTGACGATCGTCCGTTCCGAAACGCCCACGGACGCGCCCTGGCGCTCCAGCCGCCAGCGCAGCTCGATGTCCTCCCCCGAGGTGAAGTCCTTGTCGAAGCCGGCCTGGATCAGCGTGTTCCGCTCGAAGATCGTGGCGACCAGGCCGAACCAGTTCTTGCTGCGCCCCCATTGGTGATGCTGTGCCAGCGCGCGGCCCCAGTACCCGGGCCCGCCGGTGCTGAGCAGGCCGGCCTGCAACGCGGTGTAGCCGTCATCCTCGAACTCTTCACGAAGCTGGTAGAGCGCGCCCTCGTGGAGCACAACGTCGGCGTCGACCAGGGCGACGTAGGGGGTCCCCGCCAGCTCGGCGCCGAGCTGGCGGGCCACCGGAAGGCCCTGCCCCTCGTCGGACACCACGATGGCGCCGTGCTCGCGCGCGATCTCGACCGTCCGGTCGGTCGACTCCCCATCCACCACGATGATCGCCCGCGGCTTCTCCCGCACCGCCGATTCCATGCACGCGGGGAGCAGCCGCTCGGCGTTGCGGACAGGGATGACGACCGTGAGGTCCGCGAGCTGGACGTCGTCACCAACGAGGCTCATGAGCTGCTCTCGGCGGACGCGCCTAGCGGGGCGGTCACTGCCGCTAGCTGGTCAACGATGACGTCGGAGGCCTGATCCGCGCCATAGTGGACCGGCACCTGGAGCAGGAAGGCGGGAACGTTGTGCAGCGCCTTGGCGAGGATCATGGCCTTGTCTGCGAAGATGTCGTCCAGTGGTACCAGGCCGGTCGCGCCCAGGAGGTTCAGCACCTCGCGGGAATGCGTGGTCATCTCGATGTGGAAGTTCCCGAGCATCCGCGCGACCATCGCCGGGCGGTCGAGCTGGCTCAGCCGCGGGTGGTCGCCGTCGTGCCGCTCGATGTACACCGCCGCGGCCAGCGGGGCGGACCGGACGATGGGGGAGCCCCTGAGCGCCTCGCTCGGCGAGATCATCATGTGCTCGGGCGACCATCGCCGGATGACGGCGGCGGCCTTCGGGTAGCGCACGATGTAAGGGTGCACCACGGTGGCGAGGCGACCGACCGGCCGTGCCAGCCGCTTCGGCACCAGGGGCTTGCGCGCCCGCTGGAACAGGTGCGGGTAGATCGTGCGGTGATGCGGCTTGATGAACATCGGCTTGGTGAAGCCGAGCAGCTCGCCCTGCGCCGAGACGAAAGCCCAGTCGTCGCCCATGAAACCGACGCCAGGACGGCGCATCAGCTTGGCGATCGTGCTTGTCTTGCCGACGCCGCCGGCCGCCGGCAGCGCGACCCCATGGCCGTTGATGCTGACGGTCGCCGCGTGGATCATCGCGACATCCCGTTCGACCAGAATCCGGTCCAGCAGCGGAAGGACGGTGGTGAGCAGCTCGCCCGGGCCGTTCAGCCGCATGCGTGGGCCGTCCCTGATGATTTGCAGGCGTGGTGTGCGCAGGCAGATCGTGCTGGCCGTGTACGTGAAGTCGTCCTCGGCGTAGGCGACCCCGCGGACCGGCTGCATGTCCCCGGTGACCTCGAGGTCGAACGGCCCGGCGCCGTCTTCGGTCAAGAAGTCGGCGAACATCGTGCGCAGTTGGGCGGCCGTCGGCGCCCGCCGGGCCACGCCCATCCGGGCTCGCCCGTGCAGGTCGAAACACAGCCACCCGCTGGCCCCGGCAGCGTTCGTCGTCATGGGGCCACTATCCGTGGCAGGGCCGCGGACGTGGTACGCCTGTATGTACGAGAGGGACTACGACGATCGCGGTAATCCATCGCGGGACAACGGCGTGACCTGCGTGGTTAGCCTCCTGCGGAGCGGACGGCGATGGCTGAGCCCATCTGGTTGATGGAGGTGGTGTGGTCGGACGTGGCGACGGTGGCGTCGGCCAGCCCGGTCGGGGCGTTGGAGGACAGGGCGAGCGCGCTCATCTCAATGGCGGCGTTGGAGATCCCGGAGACGGCGCTGGACACCTGCGCCACGTCGGTCATGCCGCTGGGCGCGGTGAAGGTGGCCACGGAGCCGTTGCTGCCGTTGCGGACCGCGGCGAAGTCCAGCAGCAGCGCGTCCTGCTGCACCGGGGTGATGGAGGGGATCTCGACGTTGGGGAAGGCGACGCCGCTGTTGGCGTCCGCCGTCGGGGTGACGTCCTCCGGTGTGGTGTTGTCGGCGCCCTGGATGGCCGCGGACACGGCGGCGAACCGCCCGGAGGTATGGCTGATCGTGAGGCTGTTCGGGTCGCCAGGCTGCATGACCCGGCGCAGCACACCGCTGAGCGAGCTGGTGGAGCTGGTCGACCGGAACTGCGGCACCGCCTGGACCCACCCGGGGGGAGCGGTGAGCGAGCCGTTTGCGCTGGTCAGCTCGTAGCCGACGTAGACCACGTCGCCGGGTTGCCAGCCGGCCGGCATCGGGATGATGGACGACGACTCGGCCGCGGTGCTGGCGTACGTGGCGCTGCTGCGGATGGACGCCTGCGCGCCGGCCGAAGTCGATGTGGGACTTGGTGACGGGCTGGCGGAGGGACTCGGCGAGGGACTAGGGGTCGCGGAGGGAGACGGCGACGCCGTCGCGGAGGGAGACGGCGACGCCGTCGATCCGGACTGGGTCATCGAGAACGAGTCCGTGTAGCTGCCGCCGGAGCCACGGACGAATTGCGCGGACATCTGGGTGGCCGAGACTGTGACCTTGAGGAACCCGTAGGTGGCGTTGTTGTTGGAACCCATGTACGTCTGGAAGTACGGCGCCCAGGCCAGCGTCGGATCCTGGGAGTTTATCGACAGCCCGCCGCTGCCCACGGTCGCGATCACGGTGCCGTTCCCCGCGGTGTAGGCGGACGCGGGATTGGCGTCGGCCACGCAGGCGGAGTTGAAGCTCGTGCTCGAGACCGAGGTACAACCGGGGCTGTACGCGAGCTGCTTGCTCCGCGAGTAGGCGTGGTCGTGGGCCTGGAGGTAGAGGTCGACCTTCTTGGAAATGAGCAGGTTCATCAGGTCGTCGCTGACGAAGCAGGAGTGGTTCACCAGCGACAGGCAGTACTCGTGCATGCCCACCACGACCCACGGGATGCCCGCCGCCCGGGCGCCGTCGATCGCGTTCGCCGTCCAGGTGTAGTGGGGCTTGCCCTGCTTGTACGACCAGTTGGTGCCGTCAGCGTTCAGGTCGAGGCCCGGTGAGATCGTGATGAACCGCACCAGCGGGGCACCGGGCGGATAGTCGAAGTAGTACTCCGTCGGGTAGGTGCCCTGCACGCTACCGATCTGGTCGGGCAGGCACGCTGCGAAGTTGCCGATGAATCCGTCGGGACCATCGTTGTCCTCGTGGTTGCCTGCGACCAGCTCGGCCGGATAGTTCGCGCCGAGTCTCTGGTGCACGAAATCGCACCATGCCGACTCCGGTTTGACCTGGCTGTAGCTGAGGTCACCCATGGGGAAGAAGATCTGCGACCCGCTGGCGGCTACCGCGTTGAGCACGGCGGACGTGTTGCTGTTCGCTCCGAGATCGCCCGCCAGCGCGAAGGAGAACGTGGTGGCCGCCCGGGCATGACTGCCGGGCCCCAGGGTCGCGGCGGCGGCCGCCAAGCAGGCGAGTGTGGCCACGGTCAGCAGGATCACGACGCGCCTCATCGCCCGCACCGCCACATCACCGGGTGTCGGCCGCCCTTGGCGTCCGCCAGGTAGCCCGCCGCCGATCGTGCCGAGGCGCCGACCACCACGGTCTGCTCCATGCCGGTCCGCCCGCCGAGCAATTCGGGATGCCCCGCTCGCACCCAGCGCACGGCCTGCGCGACCACACCGCCGCCGGCCACGGGCATCTGCGCCGTGCCCACCACGACGCCGCCCGGCAGAACCGCGGTGGCCTGTGCCGTGCGGCTCCCCGGCGGCAGGCCGAGGTCGGTGATCCGCCCTGCCGCGTCCCATTCCACCGGGTGGTCCGTGCCGTCCACGGCCACCGCGTCACCCGCTGCCAGGCCGCGTGGGCCGAACGCGCGAACGGCGGCGTACCCGCCGCC
>Ga0066388_100003509_pt1 | contig 10191 bp, 8 predicted proteins | sample PanSoiMetaGPlot6_FD_64539 | JGI IMG/M metagenome (GOLD analysis project Ga0066388, IMG submission 64539) | Tropical forest soil microbial communities from Panama analyzed to predict greenhouse gas emissions - Panama Soil - Plot 6 (Hybrid Assembly) | ecosystem: Environmental > Terrestrial > Soil... | reverse complement strand
TCCGGGCACACCCGCCATCGCCCGGACGGAGCGGGCAGCTCGTGCGTCGAGTGCCACATGCCCCGCACGGTCTTCTCCGTCAAGGCGCGGATCCGCGATCACACGCTGGCCGTCCCGGCGCCCGAGACGACCGTGCGCTTCGGCATCCCCAACGCCTGCGGCGCTTGTCACGAGGACAAGGGCGCGGCGTGGGCGGTGAAGGCGATGCAGGCCTGGGGATCACCCGGGCCCGCGCGGCAGCGGCTCGTCCGCCGCGCCGAGGCGTTCGCGGGCGGGCGGCGCGGGGAGGCGGCCGCCGAGCCCGCCCTCGTCGCCCTCGCGGCCCGGGAGGACGAGCCGCCTCTCCTGCGGGCGAACGCGGTCGGTTACCTGCGTCGCTTCGACGGCCCCCGCGCGCAGGCCGCGGTGCTCGAGGCGCTGCGGTCCGACCATCCGCTGGTGCGGACGGTGGCCGCCCTGACGCTGGCCGAGTCGGGGGCCCGGGCCTTCCCGGCGGCCCCGGCCCTCACGCGCGCCCTCGCCGACCCGCAGCGCATCGTGCGCGTCGCCGCCGCCTTCGCCCTCATGAACGCGGGCGTGCGGCGCCTGCCGGGAGCGGACGGGGACCGGTTCGAGGCGGCCAAGCGGGACTACGTCGCGCGCGCGGGCCTGCTCCCGGACGATCCGGAGACGCAGCTCACCCTGGGCAAGTTCCTGTTCCTCGACCAGCGCTACGACGCCTCGGCGGCGGCGCTCGAGCAGGCGCGGGAGTTGAAGCCCGAGCTTCCGGGAGGCGACTACTTCCTCGCTCTCGCCCGCATCGGGCAGGGGCGCGCGGACGAGGCGCGCCGCCTGCTCGGAGGCCTGCCGTCTTCCGATCCCTTCGCGGAAGCGGGCCGGGCGCTCCTGACGAAGCTGGAGGCCCGGCCCTGACGCGACGCGACTAGTCCAGCGCGAGGGGCTTCAGCAGGCGCACGCGCCACTGGGAGCCGGCCGAGAGGGTCACGTCCGGGCCGCGGGTGGCGAGCACGACGCCGGTGCCGGCGGCGCCGCCCACGGCGGCGCCCTTGGCCGCTCCCGACCCGCCGTCCACGAGAGCGCCGACCACCGCGCCGGCCGCGGCGCCCCCGCCGATCGTCGCGGCGTCCTTCTTGTGGGCGTCGTGGCCTTCCATCCCGTTGGTGTGGGTGGCGATCGGGTACGTCTTGCCGTTCACCACCAGCTCGTCGAACTTGAACGAGAGGTAGCTCTTCCCCTTCACCTTGCCGGGACGGCGCACGGTGACAACGTGGCCCCGCAGCTCGCTGCCCGCGGGGATCACGACGGCGTCCCCCGAGCGGACATCGGTCCGGACCTTGGCGATCACCTTGTCTTCGGGATGGCTGGTCGCCGAGGAGATGGTGGTCTCGAGCGCCGCCGGGATCACCGTCTCGGCCGGAAGGGACCGAGTCGCCGCCAGTGCCTCATTGGCCAGAAGAGCCGTTGCCACGCCAAGCAGCGCATGGGTCCACACGCGGGTGTGGGTCATGGTTCCTCCCTCCAGGGGCATCACTTCCCCCTATTACAGAAGATAGGGCAGTACTCGATGCGGGAGGTGACGTCCGTCACTTTCTCGCGACGGATGGTCGGGCAGGAGGTTCAGCTCGTCAGGCTCTTGGCCAGGGCCTCGTGGGCGCGGGGAATGACGACGTGGGAGACCAGCATCCCGTCCTTCTTGATCGTGGCGACGCCGGCGGCGACGGCGGCCCGGACGGCGCCGACGTCCCCGGTCAGGACCACCAGGCCCTTGGCGCCCGGCTGGTTGCGGGCCTCGATGAGCGTCACCTCGGCGGCCTTGGCCGCGGCGTCGCCGGCGTAGATCGCGGAGGCGACCTCCTTGGTCTCGATGAGGCCGACCGCCTCCACCGTCTCCACCTTCACGCGGCCCTTGATGGCGGCGGGGAGCTGCGGGTGGACGTTCTGGATGAGGAAGTGGTCGAGCACGGAGTCGGCGGCGACCTCGCGCCCGGCCACCATGGCGGACTCGACGTCGGCGACCATGCCGCCGATCATGATGATGTACTTGCCTCGGGGTACGATGAGAGTCATGAGCAGCTCCACCGCCGCCTTCTTCATCATGGCGTCGGTGGCCTCGATCCCCCGGGCGATGGAGCTGGTCTCGAGGAACCCGATGGAAGGGCCGTTCATGACAGGGCGCAGTATACAGGGATAAGGAGCTGACGATGCCCGTCGACGATGCCACCCTGAGCAAGATGGCCCAGCGGCTCCGTCGCGACTGCCTGGAGTCCACGTCGGAGGCCGGCTCGGGCCACCCCACGAGCTGCATGTCCGCGGCGGAGCTGGCTTCGGTCCTCTTCTTCGAGGAGATGCGCTTCGACCCCCGAGACCCCAGCGGGCGCGACCAGGACGTGTTCGTGCTCTCCAAGGGCCACGCCGCCCCGCTGCTGTGGGCGGCCCTCAAGGAGGCCGGCGGCATCGACGACGACCTGCTCACCCTGCGTCGGTTCGACAGCCGGCTCGAGGGCCACCCCACGCCGCGCGTGCCGTGGGTGCGGGTCGCCACCGGATCTCTCGGCCAGGGCCTGTGCGCGGCCGCCGGGATGGCGTGGGCGCGCAAGGTCGACCGTTCCGAGGGCCGCGTGTACGTGCTGCTCGGGGACGGCGAAGCCGCCGAGGGCTCGGTGTGGGAGGCCGCAGAGTTCGCGTCCTTCCACGGCCTCGACAACCTGTGCGCGATCGTCGACGTGAACCGGCTGGGCCAGAGCGGCCCCACGATGTACCAGCACGACCTCGAGCCGTACCTCTCGCGCTTCCGTGGCTTCGGCTGGGAGGCGGCGGCGGTGGACGGGCACGACGTGAAGGCGGTCAAGGACGTGCTCGCGCGCTCGCGCGCCACGAAAGGCAGGCCCTTCGGCATCGTGGCCCGCACGCTCAAGGGCAAGGGGGTCTCGTTCCTCGAGAACAAGGACGGCTGGCACGGGAAGGCGGTCAAGAAAGGCGAGGAGCTCGGCAAGGCGCTCGCCGAGCTCGGGGACACGTCGGTCGCGATCAAGGTCGAGCCGCGCCGCTACCCTCCGTCCCGCCCGCCCGCCTCCGCCGAGCCGCGCGTGGAGCCCGCCTACAAGCCCGGGCAGGAGGCGGCGACGCGCGAGGCGTACGGCGCCGCGCTGGCCACGCTGGCCCGGACGTGCCCTCAGGCGGTGGCCCTCGACGGCGACGTCAAGAACTCCACCTTCAGCGAGAAGTTCAAGGAGGCCGCCCCCGAGCGGTTCGCGGAGGCCTACATCGCCGAGCAGGTCATGGTGGGGGCCGCCCTCGGCGCCTCCACCGAGGGCAAGATCCCCTTCGCGTCCACCTTCGCGTGCTTCCTCTCCCGCGCCTACGACTTCATCCGCATGGCCGTGTACTCGAAGCCCTCCCACCTCGTGCTGTGCGGCAGCCACGCGGGCGTCTCCATCGGCGAGGACGGCCCTTCCCAGATGGCCCTCGAGGACCTGGCCATGATGCGCGGGCTCATCGGCGCGACCGTCCTCTACCCGAGCGACGCGGTGAGCGCCGAGCGACTGGTGGAGACCGCCGCGCGCACCCCGGGCATCGTCTACATCCGCACGTCGCGGCCCAAGACGAAGGTGATCTACGACAACGCCGAGGCGTTCCCGGTGGGCGGCTCGAAGACGCTGCGCTCCAGCGCGCACGACCGGGTGACGATCGTGGCCGCGGGGGTCACGCTGGCCGAGGCCTTGAAGGCCCACGAGGTCCTGGGCAAGGACGGCATTGCCGCGCGCGTGATCGACCTCTACTCCGTGAAGCCCATCGACGAGGCGGCGCTGCGCAAGGCCGCCGAGGAGACGCGCGGGATCGTGACCGTCGAGGACCACTGCGCGAGCGGAGGCATCGGGGACGCCGTGGCCTCGGCGGTGGCCGGCCGCACCCGGGTGGAGATCCTCGGCGTGCGCGACGTCCCGCGCTCGGGCAAGCCCGACGAGCTGCTGAAGGCCTACGGCATCTCGGCGGAGGCGATCGTGGCCGCCGCGCGCCGGCTCGTCTGAGGCTAGGCTGCGGGGGGAGCTTCCTTGCGGCGCACGACGACGATCGTGGCGTCGTCCTCCCAGCGCCGGCCGTCGCCGAAGGCGAAGGCGGCGGTGAACAGGCGGTCGAGCAGGGCGGAAGCCGTGCCCGGCGACTCCGTCACGAGGCGCTGCAGCCGCGTCTCCCCGAAGAACTCGCCGGCCGTGTTGCGGCGGTCGAAGATGCCGTCGGTGCAGGCGACGAGGACGTTCCCGGGGTCCATCCGGACGACACCTCGCTGGAACTTCACCTCGGCCAGGGGGCCGATCACGGTGCCCCCGGTCGAGAGCTCCATCACCCGGGTTCCCGTGAACAGCAGCGGCGGCTGGTGGCCGGCGTTCACGTAGATCAGGTTGCCGGAGGGCTCCAGCTCGCCGTAGAAGACGGAGATGAAGCGGCTGGACAGCCGGCTGCGGTGGATCACCCGGTTGAGCTTGGTGAGCACCGTCGCCGACTTCAGCTCCCGCTCGATCCCCATGCGCAGGCCGGTGACCACGTCCCGGACGAGCAGGGCGGCGGGAAGGCCGTGGCCGCTCGCGTCGCCGATGGCGAGACCGAGCAGCTCGCCGTCGAAGGGGAAGAAGTCGTAGAAGTCGCCGCCCACCTCCTCCGCCGGCAGTGAGCGCGCGGCCAGCTCGTAGCCGGGAAAGGCGGGCGGCTCGTCGAGGAGCAGGCTCTGCTGGATCTCGGCGGCCTCGCGGAAGCTCCCCCGCACCCGAGCCTCCATCAGCCGGGAGCCCAGCGCGGCCCGCAGCGTGTTGAGGGCGAAGTCGAGCTCCTCGCGCACCCAGCCCTCGCTCATCAAGATGAAGATCAGGTGGCGTTCCTCGCGGCTGCCGATGGCGAGGGCGGAGGACGGGCCGCGAGGCAGGATCCCGGCCTTGGCCGGCGTGGCTTCCGTGCCCGAACCGGGGAAGATGTAGACGCCATGCTGGAGGACCAGCGACGCGGGCGGCGCGGCGGGGTCGAGCGTCTCGCGGGGGGACGTGCGCAGCTCGCCCACCGTCTTCACGAGGGCGAAGCCGTCGCGGCCCTCGGTGTAGAGGGCCGCGGCGCGGAGGCGGAGGTCGTCCTTGAGGGTGCGGAAGCCCTCGTCGAGGAAGTTGGCCATGGCGTTCCGGCCCGTCCGCGAGACGTCGAGGGCGCCCAGGAGGCTGTCCAGCCTCCGGTAGAGGAGCTTGGCTTCGAGATGTGTCGCGCCGTCCATGCGAATCCGTAATCGTATCAGACGAGCCGGCCTGCTCCTGCTCGCCCTGCTCGTGCCGTCGGTCGCGCGCGCGCAGGAGCTCGGCCGGAGCCTGCCCCGCGGCATCCCTTCCGCGGCGACGCTGGCCGGCTGGGAGAGGGCGGACGGGCGAGCGGACGATGGGAACTGGAGCGTCGTGTACTCGCTCTACGTCAACCCGGACCGCCCTGGTCTCTACGAGGTGACCCGTTTCCGCGTCGGCCGCGTCACGGCGCGCCCCGGCCAGCCGGCCCGACGGGTCGACGAGACCGAGAAGCTGCTCTGGAATGCGCGCCCGGGCTCCCGCGACCCGCTCGTGTGCTACGAGCGGGCGGGGCGCCGGAGATGGTGGACGTTCGGCATCCGCCGATGGTCGTGGCGGACGCTCACCCCCGGCACCGACGCCTATCGCGCCGCCATGTTCACCGCCATCCGCGTGTACGACCTGTATCGTGCCCGTCTCGGCCTGCCCCCGCCGGGCCAGTAAGGCTCTTCAACGCGGAGGACGCGGAGGAGAACAGAGAGGACGCGGAGAAAAAATGGGATTCAATGATCCCTCCGCGACCTCGAGCATTTCTGGGCGCTCTCCGCGCCCTCCGCGTTGATCCGTTGAGCCTACGCCAGCCGGCGGAGGAGCCGCGGCGGGAGATACCACAAGAGCGTGCCGCCGTCGGCCGGGGGGCCCGGGATGTCCAGGAGCGCCGCCCCGCCCTTCTTGAAGGTGAGCCGTTCGCCGCGCGAGGTTCCGAGCAGGCGGCCGAGCAGCGCCGAGAGGTCGGGCTCGTGGCCGACGATCACCACGACGGCCTCGGCGGGAAAGCGTCCGAGGGCCGTCGCCACTTCATCGAAGCTGCCACCGGCCAGGGCGGTCGACTCCTCCGGCTCGATCTTGCCCCAGGCCGCGGCCGCGATCTCCGCCGTTCGGCGCGCCCGCGGCAGGGGGCTCGTCAGGAGCGCGTCGGGCCGCCGGACGGCCCGGGCGAGACCCTTGGCCGCCGCGTGGAAGCGGCGCTCGCCGCGCTTGGTGAGCGGCCGCTCGTCGTCGGGGACGTCCGGGGTACCGCGGGGAACGGCGGTGGCGTGACGGATGATCAACAGTCGCATCGGGGTGCTCCTTCCTTCCAGATGGCGACACCCTGTTCTCGGTTTTATCTTCTATTGTAGGCCGCTGTTCGGGCCGAGGGCGGCCCCCGCTCAGGCCGCGGAGCGCGACGCGCCCATGGCCTCCAGGCCCCGGCGGACGGTGATGGCGGGGGACTGGGCCAGGAAGGCGCGGTGGTGCTCATGGCTCGCTTCGAGGAAGAAGGCCTCCTCCGCCCGCGCCGCCTCCGCGAGGTCGACCTGGCCGCGGGCCGTGGCCGCCGCGGACTGACGGCCCATCCACGCCGACAGCACGTGGTTGTCACGGATGAGGCCCAGCGTGTCCTGCAGCTGCCGGAAGAGGGCGGGCGCCTCGGTGGCCTGGCCGGTGATCTTCTCCGCCAGCTCGGCGGCATAGCGCAGCCGGCGCAGGCGGATCCGGAGCCGGTGGAGCGCCGCCGGATCGAAGTTCTCGCCGAGGGTCTCCAGCGACTCGAGGATCATCACTCCCCGCTGATCGCGGGCGTCGCGCAGGCGGATGAGGGCGGTGAAGACCAGCTCCGCCCTCCGGGCCACGACGACCCGCAGGTCCTGCCGGAGACGGGCGATGTCGATGTCCATGAGGGCTTCCGCCATCCGGACCCGGCTGCGGCGGCGGGCGGAGCGGAGCCGAGCCCGGAGCGTCCGGCGCTCCGTGGTCGTCTCTCCCTGCGCGCCGAGCCGCTCCTCGAAGAGCGCCGCCCCCACGTCCAGGTCGCGGCTCGTCCCCGCCGCCCGGGTCAGCTCGCGCAGGATCCGGCGGGTCCGCCGGACGCGGCGGCCGTGGGGCTTGCGCCCGAGGAGCGGGAGGGCCACCCGGAGCCGTCGGCCGGCCACCCTCATCTGGTGGATCGACTCCTCGTCCCCGCCCAGGGCCTTGGGAAGCTGGCGGTAGAGGCCCCGGACCCGATCCTTTAGCAATGGGGTAGCGCGGTCGACAAGGGTGCTTACCACGGGTGTCCTTCCCGAAGGGCCCCGACTATACCACGTTCGCCGCGAATCACAATAACTTTGTCGCCGGACCGTCACGCCGTCGCGGTTAGAATGCGGCCGGTGAGGATCGCCGCCATCGACCTCGGCAGCAACTCGTTCCACATGGTGGTCGTGGAGAGCCGGGCCGGTGGCTTCCAGGTGATCGACCGCGAGAAGGAGATGGTGCGGCTCGGCGAGCGCACGCTCTCCCGCGGCCGGCTCTCTGCCGCCGCCGTGCGGCGGGGGCTCGACACCCTCCGGGAGTACAAGCGGCTGGCCGACATGCACGGGGTCGACAAGCTGCTGGCGGTGGCCACCTCGGCCGTGCGGGAAGCGGCCAACGGCGAGGACTTCCTGGAAGGCGTGGGCAGCGAGATCGGCGTGTGGCCGCGGGTGGTGTCGGGCGAGGAAGAGGCGCGGCTCATCTACCTGGCCGCCCTCCACAGCATCCACCTCGAGGGCAAGCGCGCGCTGGTCGTGGACATCGGCGGCGGCAGCGTGGAGCTCGCGGTGGGGGTGGGACATCGGGTGGAGTGGGCGGTGTCCGAGAAGCTGGGCGTGCTGAGGATGAACGAGCGCTTCGTCAAGAGCGATCCCCTCTCCGCCCGCGACGAGCGGCGCCTCGCCAGCCACGTACGCGAGGTGATCGGCCCCCGCGCCGCGCGCGCGCACGACGAAGGGTACGACTGCGTGGTGGGGACGTCGGGCACGATCCTGGCGCTGGGCGCGATGGCCCACGCCGCGGAGGCGGGGGCCGCCACGGAATCGTTGCACCACCGTACCGTGAGCGCCTCGAGCCTGCATGACCTTCGCCGGCGCCTGGCCGCCACCACCCTGAAGGGGCGGCGCCGGCTGCCCCTCATGGACGAGCGGCGGGCCGACATCATCGTGGCGGGCGCGGTGGTGCTGGACGAGGTCCTGGCCGCGATCGGGGCCAAGGAGATCGTGCTGTGCGAATGGGCGCTGCGCGAGGGCCTGATCCTGGACTACCTCCACGGGCACGCCCGGTCGGTGGCCCGCGCCGAGGCCTACCCCGACGTGCGGCGCCGGAGCGTGGTGGCGCTGGCCGAGCGCTGCCGCTACGACGAGTCCCACGCCCGGCAGGTCGCCCACCTCGCCCTCGAGCTCTTCGACGCCACCGCGCCGCTCCACGGCCTCGCGGCCCCCGAGCGCTCGCTGCTCGAGCACGCCGCGCTCCTGCACGACATCGGCCGCCACATCTCCTACCCCGACCGGAATCGCCACACCGAGTACCTCGTCCGCAACGGGGGGCTGCGCGGGTTCCACCCGCGTGAGGTCGAGATGATCGCCCTCATCGCCCGCTACCACCGCCGCGGCGTTCCCCGGAAGAAGAACCCCGCCATGGCCGCGCTCGCCCGCCGGGACCGCTGGTCGGTCCGCCTGCTCGCGGGCCTCCTGCGCCTGGCGGACGCCCTCGACCGCAGCCACCGGCGGGTGGTGAAGGCGGTGGCGGTGTCGGACCGCGCCGGCGCGGTCCGCCTGCGCTGCGAGGTCGCGGGCGACGCGGGGCTCGAGGTGTGGTCGGCGCCGCGGCGGGCCGACCTGCTCGAGCGCGCGCTGGAGCGCCGGCTGCGCGTGGACTTCGTGCCCGTCGCGGCGGCGGCGGCCCCCCGGCTGCGGGCGGCGAGAGCTTGAATGGCCCGGCCCCGCAAACGCAGCCTCACCCCGAAGAAGGCGGCGCCGGCTCCCGTCCCCGTGGAGTCGCCGCGGCCCGTCGGCGTCCTCGACATGGGGGCGAGCGCGATCCGGCTCATGGTGGCGGAGGCGCCGCCCGGGAAGCCGATCCGGATCCTGGAGGAGGCCTCCCGCGGCGTGCTCCTCGGCAAGGACACCTTCACCAACGGCCGGCTGGGCGCGGCCACCGTGGAGGCGACGCTGAAGGCCCTGGAGGGCTTCCGGCGGATCATGGACGGCTACGGCGTCGTGCGCTACCGGGCGGTCGCCACGAGCGCCGTGCGGGAGGCCCAGAACTCCGACGGCTTCCTCGACCGGGTCCGTCTGCGCACCGGCCTCGACGTGGAGGTGATCGACGGCTCGGAGGAGAACCGCCTCACCTACATGGCGGTGCGCGAGCGGCTGCGCGACCACCCCGCCCTCACCAGCGGCGACACGCTGCTCGTGGAGGTGGGCGGGGGTAGCGCGGACATCTCGTTCCTGCGCAAGGGCCAGCCCATCTACTCGGGCACGTATCCCCTCGGAGCCATCCGCATGCGGCAGAGCCTGGCCGGCTGGCACGGCAGCCAGGAGCAGGGGATGCGCCTGCTCCGCCGCCACATCCACAACGTCGTCGACGACATCCGCCGTGAGATGCCGCTGCGGGAGGCGAAGTTCTACATCGCCCTGGGCGGCGACGTCCGCTTCGCGGCGCAGCAGATCGCGGGCGACCCGCCGGAAGGCGCGCCCACGATCCTCGGCCGCGAGCCGTTCGTGGCCTTCTGCGACCAGGTGACCAGCTTCGACGTGGAGCAGCTCGTCGAGCAGTACCGCCTCCCCCCGGCCGAGGCGGAGACCCTCGTCCCCGCCCTCGTCGCCTACCGCGAGCTGCTCCAGGAGACGGCCGCCGAGCAGGTGATCGTGCCCGACGCCTCGCTGCGCGCGGGACTGCTCCTGGACGTGACCCAGGTGGACGCCGGACAGGGCATCGAGGACTTCTCCCGGCAGGTCCTCGCCAGCGCGGCCGCCCTCGGCGAGAAGTACCGGTGGGATGCCGCGCACTCGAAGAAGGTCGCCCAGCTCGCGACCCGGCTCTTCGACGAGCTCACCGCCGAACACGGCCTGGGCGGGCGGGAGCGGCTGCTCCTGGAGGT
>Ga0066388_100003508_pt1 | contig 10191 bp, 8 predicted proteins | sample PanSoiMetaGPlot6_FD_64539 | JGI IMG/M metagenome (GOLD analysis project Ga0066388, IMG submission 64539) | Tropical forest soil microbial communities from Panama analyzed to predict greenhouse gas emissions - Panama Soil - Plot 6 (Hybrid Assembly) | ecosystem: Environmental > Terrestrial > Soil... | reverse complement strand
TTCCAGATTCCGCGCGAGAGCACGGGCGTGCTGCCCGGCACACACTGGATCCAGGTCGACAACAACGACGTCGTCTGGGGCACAGAGAACTGGGGCCACAACATCTATCGACTCGATCCGAAGACCGGCGATTTCAAGCGCATCCCCTGGAAGGTCACCGAGGAGGTCAATTCGCCGGCGGTCGGCAATGTGGCGTTCGATCCCGACGGCTTCATCTGGCGCACGCGCGACAAGCTCGTGAGCAAGGTCGATGCCCTCACCGGCAAGCTGGTGACGAGCTATCCCACCAAGAAATTCGCCAGCACCTATGGCAGTGCCATGAGCAAGGACGGCCGCTATTTCGGCGGCGGCGCCTGGCCGCGCGACGGCGTCGTGGTGGTCGACACCAAGACCGGCGAGGTGTTCGAGCCTGATACCAGTCCCAATTCCGGTCCGGCGCGCGGCGAGTTCGATCCCGACAACAACTACTGGGCGGCCGGCCGCGGCGGCATGTTCGTGAAGTTCGACACTGCCAAAAAGCGCATCTTCGAATATCGCCTGCCGGTGCCCTACGCGTCGCTTTACACCGCTCACCCCGACAAGAACGGCGAGGTCTGGGCCGGATTGATGCACGCCGGCCGCTATGTGCGATTCAACCCGAAGACCGAGCAGTGGACCGAGTATGTGCTGCCGGAGCCTTATGGACTCGACCGGCAGTCGTGGATCGACAACTCAACCGATCCCGTGACGGTCTGGTACACCGACCATGAAGGCCAGGTCGTGCGCATTCAGCCGCTGGAGTGAGCGTTGCGGCCGGCGAGGCGATCACTGAATGGGAATGCCGGCCGCTTTCACCAGCGCCGCGTTGGTCGTGATCTCGTTGCGAATGTAGGTGTCGAACTCATCCGGCCGCATCAGCATCGTCTCGGCGCCGAGCTTGGCCATGCTGTCGCGCACCTCTTTGACCTCGAGCGCCTTCGCGATCTCCTGATGCAGCCGGTTCACGATCTCACGCGGCGTTTTCGATGGCACGAACATGCCGACCCAGAAATTGTAGTCCGAGTTTGGAATTCCGGCTTCGAGCGTCGTCGCCACGTCCGGCAGGGCTGCCGAGCGCTTCGAGCTTCCCATGGCGAGCGCGAGCACCTTCTTTTCCGTGATCATCGGCAACACCGCATCGACTGGGCAGAAGTAATAGTCGACACGGCCGGCGATGATCTCGGTCAACGCCTCCGGCGTCCCGCGGAACGGCACATGGACGGCGTCGATGCCGGCGCCGAGACGGAAGCGCTCGGCGCTGAGCTGGGTCGCGGTGCCAACGCCGGCCGACGCATAGTTCATGGCGCCCGGCTTCGCCTTGGCGGCGCGCACCAGGTCCTGCACGGTTCGGATGTTTTTGTCGGGCGAGATCACCAGAACCTGCGGCAACAGCGCCAACGGCGTAATGCCGATGAGGTCGCGAACGGTGTCATAAGGCGTGTTGGGATAGGTCGTGGGCGTGATCGTGTAGGAGGACGAATGCACCAGGATCGTGTGCCCGTCCGGATCGGCCTTGGCGACCGCCGCGACCCCGATCGTCCCGCCGGCCCCGGCCCGGTTCTCGACCACGAACGGCTGACCCAGCTGCTCGGAGAGGCGCTGTGTCACGGTCCGCGCCATGATGTCGGTGGCGCTGCCGGCCGTGAACGGCACGATCACTTGCACCCGCTTGGTCGGCCATGATTGCGCCAGTGCCGCGCTGGAAACGAGGCACCCTGCAAACGCGGCAACCCACATCCAGGATCGTCTCATAGCCACTTCCTTTCGTCAGCGCCTCACATGCTCATTCGATTATGGACAGGGCGCGTTGCGCGCCACAAGAGGGGGACGTTAGACTTTCCGACTATAGGGTTGCGACCAAATCGCCTTGATACTATCGGTGGGCGGCGTTGTTGAGGTTGCCCATTGAAATCGCCCCCCTTTGAATATGCCCGCGCAGCCTCGATCGATGAGGCCTGCGAGCTGTTGTCGCAGCACGGCGAGGCCGCGAAGATCATTGCCGGCGGCCAAAGCCTGGTGCCCATGATGGCGTTCCGGCTTCTCCGCCCGAGCTGGCTGATCGACATCAACGAGATCGCGGCGTTGAAATTCGTTGCCTTCGAGACCGACGCGGTGCGCATGGGCGCATGCGCGCGCCAATGCGTGGTCGCGCGCGACGACGCGCTCGCCGCTCGCGTGCCCTTGTTGCGACAGGCGCTCGCCTTCGTCGGCCATGCGCAAACCCGCAATCGGGGGACCATCGGCGGCAGCCTCGTGCATGCCGATCCATCGGCGGAGCTGCCGCTGGTCGCGCAAATACTGGACGCCCGCATGGTGCTACGCGCCAAGTTGGGCACGCGGACGCTGCCGGCGTCCGCGTTCTTTGCGGGTCCGATGATGACGAACCTGCAGCCCGACGAATGCCTCGAGGAAATCCACTGGCCGGTCTGGCGCGAGCGCAGGACAGGCTCTGCCTTCACCGAGATCAGCCGGCGCCATGGCGACTTCGCCATGGCTGCCGCCGCCGCTCAGATCGCGATCGATGAGGACGGGCATTGCGCACGCGTGACGTTCGGAGTCGGTGGCGCGTCGCCGACGCCGATCGCGTTTCCTGAATTGGCGCAGAGTCTCGTCGGCCACCGTGTGGACAAAGCAAACGCACGTGCTGTGGCACAGGAGGCGGCAGCGGCGCTCGAACCGGACTCCGACATTCATGCCAGCGCCGCCTATCGGCGGCATCTTGCCGGCGTGCTCATGACGCGTGTGTTGCAGCAGGCCTACGATACAGCGAGGGCCGTGCAATGAGCGAGGTGCTCTATTCCATTGCCGTCGAGGTCAACGGCGCGCAGCGTGCCGGACATGTCACGGCCCGCACGTCGCTGGTCGATTGGCTGCGCGAGCATCTTCATCTCACCGGCACGCATATCGGTTGCGAGCATGGCATCTGCGGCGCCTGCTCGGTCATGCTCGACGGCGAGCCGGTCCGTTCCTGCCTGATGTATGCAGTCCAAGCGGATGGCCATCGGATCACCACGGTTGAAGGCCTCGCACAGCCAGACGGCAGCTTGAGCATCCTCCAGGACAGTTTCTGCGAAACGCACGGGCTGCAGTGCGGCTACTGCACGCCGGGCATGCTGATCGCCGCGCAGGCGCTGCTCGATGCCAATCCGCGACCGACGGAAGCGGAGATTCGCGACGCCATCGGCGGCAATCTCTGCCGCTGCACCGGCTATCAGCAGATCGTCGATGCGATTGCGCTTGCAGCGCGTCGTATCGCCGAGGGGGCGACATGAGCACGAGCCATGCCAAAAGCCCCTACGGCTACCGCTATATCGGCGCCCATCGCCGAACCAAGGAAGATCCGCGCTTCGTCACCGGGCGTGGACGCTATGCTGCCGACATTGCGCTCCCTGGCCTCAAGCACGTCGCGCTCGTCGCCTCGCCGCATGCGAGCGCGCGCATATTGTCCATCCGCACAGACGCGGCCCGCGCGCTGCCCGGCGTTCGCTACTTGCTGACCGGCGAAGAGTTCTGCGCCGCGACCGACTCGCTGCCGATCGGCGTCGACGCCCCGAAGGTGACGCGCTGGGCGCTGGCGCGCGACCAGGTGCGCTATGCCGGCGAATGGATCGCCGCCGTCGTGGCAGACAGCCGCGCGCTCGCCGAGGACGCCGCCGAGCTGATCGAGGTCGAGTACGCGCCGTTGCCGCACGTCACCGACCCGGAACAGGCGATGGAAGACGGAAGCCCACTCGTTCATCTCGCGCACGGCTCGAATGTCATCCTGCACCGCAATTTCGTCTGGGGTCCGGTGGAGGAGGAATTCGCCAAGGCCGAGCACCAGATTAGCTTCCGCGCGATCTGGAATCGCAACGCGACGGTGCCGATCGAGACCTTCGCGGTCGTCGCGCAGTGGAATCCGGGCACGGAAATCCTCGACATCTGGGCCTCCATCCAGATGCCGAAATATCCCGACCAGACCGCGCGGGCGCTGCGGCTCCCTGGCAACGCCGTGCGCGTGCACTACGACGTCGATGTCGGCGGCAGCTATGGCGTCAAGCGCGGGCTCAAGCACACCGTGCTGGTCGGCTATCTGGCCAAGCGGCTCGGCCTGCCGGTGCGTCTGATCGAGGACCGGCTCGAGAACATGCGCGGCGGCGATATGCACGGGCCCGAGCGCACTTTCGACATGACCGCAGCCTTCGACGGCGACGGCACGATCCGCGCGCTCAAGATCAAGGCCGTCGACAATGTCGGCGCCTATGCGGGCCGCGCGCCGTTCCAGCTCGGCAAGCCGGTCGGCGCCATCTGCGGGTCCTATCGGATCGGCGCGATCGCCTACGAGCCGGTCTCGGTGCTGACCAACAAGACGCCGCAGGAAGCGGTGCGCGGCTTCGGCCAATCACCGACCAACTTCGCGCTCGAGCGCACCATGGACCGCGTCGCGCAGTTCCTCAACATGGACCGGATCGCGCTGCGGCAGAAAAACCTGATCCGCAAGGACGAGTTTCCCTACACCATCCCGAGCGGCTCGACCTACGATTCCGGCGACTATCACACCGTGCTCGACAAGGCGCTCGCCGCGATCGACTATCCGGCGCTGGTGCGCCGGCGCGACGAGGCGCGCCGCGCCGGGCTCCTTGCCGGCATCGGCATCTCGACCTGCCTCGAGCCGAGCGGCGGCAACTCGGCCTTCGAGCCGCTGCTCAATCCCAAGAACGAGACCACGACGTGGATGGATTCCTGCCTGGTGCGTGTCGATCTCTCCGGCGCGATCACCGGCATCATGGGCACGTCGTCATCGGGACAGGGCCATGAAACACTGGTGTCGACCATTGTCGGCGAGATTCTCGAGCGCGACCCGGCGCAGATCCGCGTGATCCACGCCGACTCGCTCAATGCGCTCCCTTCGAACAGCCCGGTCGGCAGCCGCATGGCGATCATGCTGGGCGGCGCCGCCGCCGGCGCGGCGCGTCAGATCAAGGACACGCTGATCGCCATCGCGGCGCACAATTTCGAATGCGCCAAGGAGGACGTCGACTATCGCGACGGCAACGTCAGCCTGAAAGGCGTGCCGGAGAAGGTCATGCGTTGGGACCAGCTGGTCGAGATCGCGCATCGCAAGTTTCATCAACTGCCGCCGAATCTCGAGCCGGGGCTGCAGGCGAAATTCGTCTGGGAGGTGCCGACCGGCGGCGGCCTGCCGACACCCGATGGCCGCATTCACATCTATCCCTGCTATGCATTCGAAACCCACATCGTCTATGTCGAGATCGATCCGGAGACCGCGGCTCCCGCAATCAAGCAATACGTCTGCGGGCACGATTGCGGCGTCATGATCAACCCGGATATCGTGCACGGCATGACCTATGGCGGCATCGCGCATGGGATCGGCGCCGCGCTCTACGAAGAATTCACCTATGACGACAATGGCCAGCTCACCAGCGGCACGTTCATGGACTATTTGATTCCGAGCGCTCTCGAAGTGCCGCCGATCAGCATCGTCGACCACTGCACGCCCTCGCCGCTGACGACCTTCGGACAGAAAGGATCCGGCGAAGCCGGCTATCTCGGCGCGCCGGCCGCCGTCGCCAATGCGGTGAACGACGCGCTCGCGCCGCTCGGCGTCGAGGTCAATGCGCTGCCGATCTCGCATCTGGCGATCTGGGAGACGCTGAGCAAGGCAACGCGAGATGGCAAGTGATCCCAACCTTGGCAACCATCACACACTCTCCACGTCATGGCCGGGCTCCGTCCCGGCCATCCACGTCTTTCTTGTATGGCGCGTTGGAAGTAAGTCGTGGATGCCCGCGACAGGCGCGGGCATGACGAGTCAGAATTCGCCGTAATCCAGTGCCAATCAACTCCACATAAAGCGAGTTCTCCAGTGACCCAGCTCATCATCGACGTCCACGCTCATTTCGTTCCCAAGTGCCTCTACGAGCGCTTCGATGCACACGCCGCGCAGTTCCCCGGCGTCAAGCTCATGCGCGATGACAAGGGCGTGCGCATGCAGTTTCCGGGCACCGAGCCGACGCGGCCGGTTTCGCCCAGGCTTTCGGATCTCGCCGACCGTCGCGCCTGGATGGACAAGAACGACATCGACCATCAACTCCTCGGCGGCTGGCTCGACATCTTCGGCTACGAGCTTGCGCCGCAGGAAGGTCTCGCCTGGAGCCGCTTCCTCAACGATTGCATGTGGGACGAGCTGCGCGAGGAGCCGCGATTCACACCGCTCGCCACGGTGCCGCTGCAGGATGGCGCGCTTGCCGCGCAAGTGCTGGACGAGGTGATGGCCAAGGGTTTCGGCGGCGTGATGATCGGAACACTGCCCAAGGGCACCGGCGGCAATCTCGATGATCCGTCGCTCGACCCGTTCTGGACCACAGCATCAAAGCTTGCGGCCGCTGTCTACCTGCATCCGATGTTCATCTGTGGCGAGCCGCGGCTCAATGACTATGATCTCGTCAACGCTATCGGACGCGTGGCCGATACGTCGATCGCCGTGTCGCGACTCTTGTTCTCCGGCCATCTCCTCAAATTTTCCGGTCTCAAGTTCATCCTCTCGCACGGTGGCGCGGCGCTTCCGTTCGCGCTCGGACGGCTCGCGCGCAATCATCAGATCGCGCAGGGCAAGTACGCCGACCCGCGCAAAGGCTTTGCGGCCATGTATTTCGATTCCTGCGTGTTCGACGCCGATGCGCTGGAATATCTGGCGAGCAAGGCCGGCACCGACCGCGTCATGCTCGGCTCCGACGCGCCGTTCCCGATCGGCGACCCGGAGCCAACCAAAGTCGTGCATGCCGCGCAATTCTCCGACGGCGACCGGACGAAGATTCTCGGCGCCACCGCGCAGCGCGTGTTCCGGCTTCGCCCGGATTGCTGGTGTCGCGTTGTCGATCCGAGCAAGGCTAGCGCGTCATGACACGCCGAGCAGCGCGCCGGCGTTATCGCAAAGAACCTTGGCCTTGTCGGCCGCTCCGATCGCGAGCGCCTTCACCTGCCGCACGCACTCGCCGGTGCCCATGTCGTAGGGATAATCGCTGCCGAGGAGCACGCGCGCGGGCCCGACCGATGAGACCAGGAATTCGAGCTGTGGCTTCGCATGCAGGATGGTGTCGTAGTAGAAGCGATCGATCCACGGCTCTGGCGATTGCTTGATGTTGATCTTTGGCTCGCTTCTCACGTGCCAGCCGTGCGCCCAGCGTCCCGCCTGATAGGGCACGAAGCCGCCGCCATGTACCAGCAGCACCTTCAGCGCCGGATGGCGCTCCAGCACGCCGCCGAACACGAGACACGCCGCCGCAATGGTGGTGTCGAGCGGGTTGCCGATCAGGTTGTTGAGATAATAGGAGCGCAGGCGATCGGCGCCCGCCACGTTCACCGGATGCACGATCATGAAGGCGCCGAGCGCAGCGGCTTCCGTCCACAGCGGCTCGAGCGCCGGATCATCGAGATTCTTGCCCTGCACGTTCGAGCCGATCATGGCGCCGCGCAGCCCGAGCGTGCGCACCGCGCGGCGCAATTCCTCGGCGGCACGCTGCGGCGCCTGCATCGGCAGCGTCGCAATGCCGAGGAAGCGCTGCGGATGCGCCTTGATGAGCTTGGCGATCTGGTCGTTCTGCAGCGCTGCGCAAGCGGCCGCGAGCGAGGGCTCCTGGTCGTAGTAATAGGTCTGCGGCGTCGCCGAGAGCACCTGCACCTCGACCTCGGCCGCCGCCATATCAGTAAAGCGACGGTCGAGATCGAAGCCGCCGCGCGGAAACGGCCGGTACGGAACGCCGGCAACGTCGAGCACGGCGAAATCGGCGTCGATCGGCGTGAGCCGCGGCGCGATCTTGGGGGCCTCCTTCTGCAGGAGCCCCATGGTCTCTTCAGTCAGAACGTGGGTGTGAATGTCGATGGTCCGCATGGTTGCCTTTCACTGGCGCATGTCCCGGAAAAGTGGGAACCGGTTTTCCGATAAGGACATGCGCCACTCAACAAGTTTGCAGCGCGGCAGCTCGTCGCTGCGCCGCAGCGGCCGTTCTTATGTTATAGAGGGCAGGAAGGCTACAGGAGAAAGCGCATGAAGATCGCATTGCTGGCGCTGTTTGTCGTATCCGCCAGCCCGGCGCTGGCGCAGCAGGACGTCGCCGACTTCTACCGCGGCAAGACCGTGCGCATCGTGGTCGGCGTCGGCGTCGGCTCGGGCTATGACATCAATGCGCGCGCCATCGCCCGCCACCTCTCAGCTCACATTCCGGGCAACCCGACCGTAATCGTGCAGAACCAACCAGGTGCCGGCAGCGTCGCCATGGCGAACGCGGTTTACAACAACGGCCCCTTCGACGGCACGACGATCGGCGCACCGTTCAACGGGCTGCCGACGACGCCACTGCTGCAGCCTGCGGGCGTCCGCTTCGATCCGGTCAAGCTCATCTGGCTCGGCAGCAGCAATCGTGAGACGCAAATCACTTACGTGTGGCACACGGCGCCGGTCGAGAAGTTCGAGGACATTCGCAACACGCAGATCGTGGTTGGCTCGCAGGCGCCCGGCACCACGCAATACGATTTTCCGATGCTGGCGAACGCCCTGTTCGGGTTCAAGTTCAAGGTCATCAACGGCTACGAGAGCACGCCCAAGATCCATCTGGCGATGGAAAGCGGCGAGATCCAGGGCAACGCCGCCACCAACTGGACCACGGTGCGCTCGCTCAATCCGCATTGGATCACCGAGAAGAAGATCAAGATTCTGGCGCAATGGGCACTGCGGCCCAATCCCGAGCTCGCCAGCGTGCCGATGGCGCTCGATCTTGCCAAGACCGACGCCGAGAGGCAGGCATTGCTGCTTCTGTTGGCGCGCCTCGAATACGGGCGGCCTTACTTCCTGCCGCCGGGCGTGCCAACCGAGCGCGTCGCGGCGCTGCGGCGCGCCTTCGACGCCACCATGAAGGACAAGGAGTTCCTTGCCGACGCCCAGAAGATCAGTCTCGACGTTGATCCGCTCACCGGCGAGCAAGTCGCAGCCCTGGTCGAGCAGGTGGCGCGCACGGCGCCGGAGACGGCCGCACGTGTGCGCGCGGCGCTCGAGGCGAAGTAACATATCTCGTCGTCGTCCCCGCGAAAGCGGGGACCCATAGCCACCGAGCTTCCGGTTTCTCGTCATCAATCCGCATCGCGAGGACACGGCGTATGGGTCCCCGCTTTCGCGGGGACGACACCCGAGAGTCATCATTTCATCAAACCGGGAACGGGTCTCTGCGCATCGGCCAATCTGATCCACTCTGAACGTCAGTTCATCTCGCGCCGTTCACGCCGGAAGCTGACACCTGCGGTGTCAGCAATCGATTAATAGGCGTTCATCGGAAAACAGATCAGCGAAATTGATTCTTTGAATCTCAGAAGTTCCCGGAACGTCAGCGCGCGTCTCGCATTCGTTTGGGGCGGGGAGGCTCACCAGGAGGACTCAATGCGAAAACTGCTTCTCGTCAATATCGCCGCCGCCGTGCTCGCGACTGGCGCGCTGATATCGGATCGCGCACAGGCTACGACCTTCGGCGCCGCAGCAGGGCTGAGCTCAGCCGCCGAAGGCGCTGGTCCGGTCGAGCAGGTCCAGTATTGGCGCTGGCGCCATCACCGACGCCATTATGGCTACGGATATGGGTTCCGCTCGTACGCCTACTATCCGTACCGCTACCATCATCGGCGGCACTTCTATCGAGGCTGGTAGAGCGGCTACTCACCAGAGGGCATGCGCTTCACAGGTTGGCATGCTGCTCCGGCGAAGGTGGCCCGCTGAGCGGGCCACCTTCACGAGCATCCGGCTGCAAAGAGGGCCGATGTTGCAGGTTATCGCCCGCGCAGCGGCTTGATGCCCGCCTCACCCGCAAATGCATCGAGCTGCTCGATCAGCTCGCGCGGCATCGGCACGCCGTTGGCGAGCCGGTCGGCACGGCGCGAACGGCGCTCCTGCCCAGGGAGACGAACTGCCTCGAAGCCAGGGAGCGGCTTCGAGGTGCGCAGGTCGCGCAGATGGCGATCCATCTCGGCCTTGAAGATGTCGAGCGGCGTGAAGCGGGCGACATCGAGCGCAATGATGAAGTGCCCCGTGTTGCAGGCATCGGTGTCGTTGAAATTGAAATCGAAAACGTCGCGCCCGAAGGCGGCGCCGTTGAGCGGGCCGGCCAGCAGCCCAAGAATGAGCGCAAGCCC
>Ga0066388_100003507_pt1 | contig 10193 bp, 7 predicted proteins | sample PanSoiMetaGPlot6_FD_64539 | JGI IMG/M metagenome (GOLD analysis project Ga0066388, IMG submission 64539) | Tropical forest soil microbial communities from Panama analyzed to predict greenhouse gas emissions - Panama Soil - Plot 6 (Hybrid Assembly) | ecosystem: Environmental > Terrestrial > Soil... | reverse complement strand
ACCGCCGCCAGCACCACCACCGCCACCTGCGGCCGCTTGGCCACCAGCGACTTTCTCTTCAATAGTGATGTCTTTGTCGGTCTGGGCAATCGTCCAAGTCACACTATCTGCACCTTGGATTCGCGGCGATAGACCCTGGCTCTTGCTCTTATCAAGCGTCCAGGTTCCGGCAAAACTTGCTGGCGCCGCAGCGTGCACTGCAAGCGCTAATGTGAGTGCGCCCGCCATGCTAATAGCGCTAATTATCTTTCTCATTCAGGATCTCCTTCAGATATTTAGAATTTCGAACCTAAGACGCCGTTCGCTAACCAAACGTTTGATCTTTTCTTTCCCTGGTTTAGGTTGGCTGGCGAACGAAATTTTCGGGAGTGTGATGAGTGTATCAAAGTAGATGTCAGATATCTGTAAGGAACTGTAAAGAATTGTAAAGGATGGTAAAGCGGGGCGACGATTTGCTTAGGAAATACATCATAGGCGGGCGTTACATCGATCAAGTATTGAAGGAGTAGGGAACCTTTCAAACAAGAGATGCGTACCATCGCAGGTGTTCGCGGGGGGCGCGAATGACGAGTGCGAGTTGTTTGACATTGATTCAGTTAAGCGATGCGAATCAGCAAAGATCCGGGAATATGGAGCGAGTGACTGAGGTATTAGTGAAGGACACTTCCGGCCTGGTTGAATTTTTGTCATAAGGAAACTTCGAGTGGTGTTTATCCGCAGAGGAGTTCATAGGAACCAACTTTTGGGTGGTTAAGCGAATCGCATCAAGAGCGACCATTTTGAAAAGTTTGGGAATCAAGGCTTGTTTTTGTGAATGACCATGTAGGAGTCACCAGGAGTAAGCCGAACTAATAGCAAGGAGAGATGTGATGAAGTCAATTCTAGGTAGGGTGGTAGTAGTTTTGATGGTTGGCGCACTAACGTGTGTTGCCGCGCTGGCCAAAGTACAAAGGCACAAAGTGAAATTCGAAAACGACGTGAAGGTTAACAACACTGTTCTCAAGAAGGGAACATACGAGATCAAGTTTGATGACCAGACGGGTCAGTTTTCTGTGCTTCAGGGTAACAAGGTAGTGGTGGAGACAACGGCTAAACTCGAGCCGCGTACTAAGAAGGCTGGCGATTTCCAGATGCGTTCCGTTGGTACGGGTGACGGCACTGAGCTTATCGGTGTGACTTTTGGTGGTTCTGACAAAGACATCGTAATCAGTGGTGGTAGTACTGTGACCGGTAACTAACTGTTGCAATAGTCGAACAGTTGGATTAACTGCTACGCCCCGAGACCTCGATAGGTTTCGGGGCGTAGTTCTGTTTGGAACACGTCATCGCATTGAAGCGAACGAGCTAGGAGCGTAGACGCCTGCTGTTTCAAACCAGTGGATGCGAAATGCAGGCGGGCCGCCTGCGGTCCCAGCTACTGCGCAATCGGCAATCAGATGAGTTAACATAACGCCACACCAACTAATCTGGAGAGGCTGATGAGACATCGACGGTTTGGACGTCTGGGCTGGGACGTAAGCGAGATTGGCTACGGAATGTGGGGCATGGGCAGCTGGTCCAACTCGAACGACGATGAGTCGCTGGAGTCGCTGCAGGCCTCGGTTGACCTTGGTTGTAATTTCTTCGATACCGCGTACGCGTATGGCGAGGGCCACAGCGAGAAGCTACTCGGGCAGATCGTCAGGTCCAATCCCAACAAGCGTCTCTATACCGCCACCAAGATTCCACCCAAGACTTTGCAGTGGCCCGCGCCACCCCAATCGACCTTGATGGATTCCTATCCGCCGGACCACGTCGAAGAGTTCACACATCGCAGCCTGCGAAACGCCGACCTGCAACAGTTCGATCTGATCCAGTTTCATACCTGGTCTGACGAATGGATGCGCGATGACCGCTGGTTCTACAAACTCGACGATTTACGTAGTCAAGGTTTAATCAAAGCAATCGGCATCAGCATTAATCGCTGGGAACCGTGGAACGCCGTTCGGGCGGTGCAAAGTGGTCAGGTCGATTCGGTGCAAGTGATCTACAACATCTTCGATCAAAATCCGGAAGACGATCTCTTTCCCGCTTGTAAGGAGAAAAAGGTAGCGGTGATTGCTCGCGTACCCTTCGATGAGGGTACGTTAACCGGAACATTGACGAAGGAAAGTAGATGGGCCGAAGGTGACTGGCGGAATAGCTACTTCGTCCCTGAGAACCTGATCCCAAGCGTTGAACGCGCAGAGGAGATCAAGAAGGTGCTGGCGGATTGGAACCGAGAACGGTCAACCAATATCACCATGCCCGAACTCGCGCTGCGATTCATCCTGGGCAATGACGAAGTCACCACGATCATTCCAGGTATGCGGAAGCGAAGACACGTGGAGACAAACGTTGCTGCCAGCGATGCTGGACCACTGCCTCAGGAATTGCAGAAGAAGTTGCGCGACTTCCGTTGGGTACGCAAACCCGCCCCCTGGTCTGACTAAAGAGCAGGAGCAGCAAATCAGGAGCAGGAGCAGATGTCAGGAGCAGTAGAAACAGGAGCAGCTGTCAGGAGCAGGAGCCAGCAGTCAGGAGCAGGACCTGCCCCTGCCTTCTGCTCCTGCTCCTGATTTGCTGCTCCTGTTTCTACTGCATCGCCAGCGTCTTCACCAGAAACGCCCACCGGTCAGCAATCTCTTCGATGATTTTGGAGGTTGGTTTGCCCGCGCCGTGTCCCGCCTTGGTCTCTATGCGAATCAAGATCGGCGCGTCGCCTGACTGGGCCGCTTGCAGGGTCGCAGCAAACTTAAAACTGTGCCCCGGCCAAACACGATCATCGTGATCCGCCGTCGTGATCATTGTGGGCGGATATGATGTCCCAGCTTTGATATTGTGCAACGGCGAATACGCGTAGAGCGCCTTGAAATCCTCAGCATTGTCTGAAGAGCCGTAGTCTGAGACCCAGGCCCATCCGATAGTGAACTTCTGAAAGCGCAACATATCCATCACACCAACTGCGGGCAGCGCCGCGCCGAAGAGATCTGGGCGTTGCGTGAGAGCGGCCCCGACTAGCAGACCCCCATTGCTGCCTCCGCCGATCGCCAGTTTAGGTTTGGAAGTATATTTATTGTCGATGAGCCACTGAGCCGCGAAAATGAAATCATCAAATACGTTTTGCTTCTTGAGTTTCATTCCGCCCTGATGCCAGTCCTCTCCGTACTCGCCCCCACCGCGGAGGTTCGGCTGCGCGTAGATGCCACCCATTTCCATCCATACCAGGTTGCCAACTGAGAACGCCGGAGTCAGCGAGATATTGAAGCCACCGTAGCCGTAGAGATAGGTCGGGTTGCTGCCGTCGAGCTTAAGCCCCTTCTTGTGGGTAATAAACATTGGCACCCGCGTTCCGTCTTTACTGTTGTAGAAAACCTGTTTCGTTTCGAAGTCTTCGGGATTGAAGTCGACCTTGGGCTGACGGAAAATCGTGCTCTTACCCGTCTCCATATCGTAACGATAAATGGTCGTCGGGGTGGTAAAGCCAGTAAACGAATAGAATGTCTCTTTGTCGGTAGCTTTGCCGCCAAAACCTTCCGCTGATCCGATCCCGGGAAACTCGACTTCTCTTATTGACTTGCCCGAAGTCTCGAAGACCTTGACCTGGGTATACGCATCCTTGAGGTAATTGAGAATCAACTTGTGATTGACCAGGGTCACGGCCTGGAGCGTTTCCTTCGCTTCAGGTACTACGACTTTCCAATCTGCCCGAGCCGGCTTCGTGATATCGATTTCGATCACTTTGCCGCGCGGCGACTGCCAGTCGGTCTGAAACCAGAAGCGCGTTCCTTCATTGCCCACGAATGAATAAGCAGCATCAAACTCATCGAGTAGCTTCACGACCGACGTATCACCTGCCTTAAGGTCCTTGTAGTAAACACGACTCTTAACATCTGTGCCCTGAAACACTGTAATAATTAGATACCGGCCATCCTCGGTTACGGTCGCACCGAATAGCCAATCCTTTTGATCAGGACGTTCGTAGACGAGCATGTCGTCATTCTGGGGTGTGCCGAGTTTGTGGTAGTAAACTTTCTGAAAGTAGTTTGTGGCCTTCAGCGAGTCAGACTTTGGTTCGTCATAACGACTGTAAAAGAATCCTTTTCCGTCAGGGGTCCAGGAAGCGCCCGAGAACTTAAGCCATTTGAGATCGTCAGCGAGATCCTTGCCTGTCTCCACATCGCGCACCTTCCATTCCTGCCAGTCGGATCCTGAAGCAGATAGACCGTAAGCTAATAGCTTGCCGTCATCGCTCACTGCCATACCCGAGACAGCTACGGTGCCATCGGTTGACAACGTATTGGGATCCAGCACTAACTGCGGCTGTCCTTCGAGTGTGGTGACGGTATAGACGACGCTCTGATTTTGTAGACCACTGTTGCGACTGTAGAAGTAGCGCCCGCCTTCCTTGAACGGGACTCCGTACTTTTCGTAGTTCCAGAGCTTGGTCAAACGATCCTTGATTGATGAACGCGCGGGAATACCCTCGAGGAAGGCGAAGCTGAGATTGTTTTCTGCTTCCACCCAGGAGCGGGTTTCAGCCGAGTCGAGATCTTCGAGCCAACGATAAGGGTCGGCTACTCTGACGCCATGGTAGTCGTCGACCTGATCACTCTTGCGAGCCACTGGATACTTAAGGGGTCTAATCATCGATTGGGTCACACCTGTCTTGGAATTCTGTGCTCTGACTCCACTTGGAAGGGCCGAGACAGCAAGAGTTGTTAAGACCAGCGAAGCGATGGTGGCACAACAACTCTGCAGCTTAATGGGCATAGTCAGCTCCCTCTGTTTTATCGGAGACTAGCGATGTATCGGGGCGGGATTCACGAAAATGGCAGAAGAGTATACAGATTGCTAAGGGAAAGAGGAAAAGCCGGACTAGTTAGTGGGTTAGTGGTTAGTGGTCAGCTGTCAGTGGATAGTGGTTGAGATGATATCGGACCTATTCGACCGAGAGGACCGATTTAATCCCTGGGAACTAACAACTGACCACTAACTACCAACCAACTTAGATATATCCCAAATAACTCCGGAGTGTATTTTCCAGGCGATCCATGTCGAGTGGTTTCGTTAGGTACTCATCGCAACCCGATTCTGTCGCCGCCTCTTGCATACCAAAAATGTCAAACGCTGTAATAGCGATTATGGGCACGTTTGAATAGCCCCTCTTCAACTGCCGAATGTTCTCGGCCGCGGACAAACCGTCCATTTTCGGCATATTCAGGTCAAGCAGAATCAGATCCGGATTCAGGCTCGTCACTTTTTGCAACGCTTCGAGTCCGTTGTAGGCGCATACGGCCTTGTAGCCAAGAGCGCGCATCGTCCTCATTAACATCTGGCACGTGTCTACCGAATCATCGACGACAAGCACAGTCTTTCCCGGTGTCATGGTTCTCAACTGCTTCATAGAGTCGTCGGGTAAACGAGGGAAGTTGAGGGGTAAGGTCATATTAAAACTTACTTCAATTCCGGTCAATCGCACTTTCACAGAAGTCCGAATTATTTCGGGGATGGGCTGCTCTCCTTTTAGATGTAGCAGCCTCATGAGCAACTGTGGTTAATCCGGTGGCTCTCTATGGTCAACACCGTTGAGCGACGGTCCTCAACCGTCTAATGTGCTGCAACTGTTTGGACCACGAAAGGAGTAACTCACAAATATGAGTGACGAGCGGTCAGGAATGTTTCGCGCAGCGATTGTAATGGCGATTGGGATCATCATTGCCACCATGATCGGTGGTCGCTTCTTTGTACAAGGCAAACGCGACGATCAAACGATAACTGTAACCGGCTCCGCCCGAGAACGCATTCGATCGGATTTGGTCATCTGGCGTGCCGGAGTCTCCCATCAGGCACCAGTGCTCGCAGATGCCTACCGTTCGCTATCAGAATCGGTGCCCAAAGTTAAAGCCTATCTCGTAAGCAAAGGCATTCCGGAGAATGAGATCACGGTCTCTGCCATTTCTTCGCACACTCTTCACGGTAAGACGATTGAGGGACAAGAGACTGCCGAAATCACTGGCTACTCGTTGCGTCAGGAACTGGAAGTACGTTCGAATGACGTCGACAAGATCGCCCAGATCGCCCGGGAAGCAACCGAATTAATCAATCAGGGTATCCTGATTGAATCGATGGCACCTGAGTATCACTACACGAAGCTGGGCGACCTGAAAATAAAAATGTTGGCCGCTGCTGCGAAAGACGCCAAGGAGCGAGCACAAAAGATCGCCGAAAGCACCGACAGTTCCGTTGGCGCAGTTCGTACGGCGCGCATGGGAGTGCTGCAGATTACGCCCGCTGACTCAAATGAAGTGTCAGATTCCGGGATGAACGACACTTCCTCGCTCGAGAAAGACATCACCGCCGTCGTCAATATTGGATTCGCGGTTAATTGATCATAGAGAACCGCGAGCGGTAGCGAGCGGAGAGAATTAGCGACCAGTACACAGTATAGTGAGTGGTAGCGACCTGGTCATCGAAGTGGTGAACCCGACGACCGCGCTGCCACTCGCTCTAACTGCGTGGCGGTCGTTGCAGTAGAAAAAGGTTGACAACCTCGGTGCATATGGGCGAATCTAACCCACACTTATCGCCCCTCGATAAGTTTCCGATTTAAAAGACTCTCCTAAAAAAACGAAATGAAGAGTAATATCCCTTTTGTCCCGCTCGCCGCTACCTTACTCGTATTCGTCATTACTCAAGCACAAGCACAAGATCCGAGTTCGCTGGTACGCCCGCGTACCGTTGGAGGCGCAACTCAAAAAGCGCCAGTCTCGAACCCACCGAAGACGCAGACGCAGCAGACGCCGGTAAAACCCAAGCTCCCAGTCGTAACGACCCCGCCAACCTCGAACATGCCGCAGACTAAGGCGCAGCAGACGCCGGTAAACCCGACCCTGCCAGTCATAACGACGGCGCCACCCGAACCTAACATTGGGGCCACAGAGTCCGAAAACAAGAGTGTCGTTTCACCAGCGACTGTGTTTCTTGCTCCGGCTGTGATCCAGTCGCGCATTACTGAGGCTGAGCGACTACTAAAATCGCGTCCGTTGACAACCGCCTCTACTCCGTCAATTGAATTTGTCACTATTGCCGCGCTTGACGCAGTTGCTTCGCGCACTCATCTGGTTACTCTGTCAAAAGAGACGTTTCTAACCAAGGGCGCCGAAATAACCTTACCCAGTTCACTCGGCACGCCACTCAACGTACGAGTGCTGCGCGCCAACGGTGTCAATACGGCAGTTTCAATTTTCGATCCCACGGGACGAGCGCTGGTTCCGTTAGTGGTTGAGTTTCCGATTGAGAAGCGCGGCCTGTTCCGCGAGATGGCCTACTACACGTCCGCTCATCCAGCGTTGTTGACCAAGGCTCTGTCCCTCTCTGGACAGTTGTACATCCGCAGCATGATCGATCTCGCTGCCAAGCGTCTGCGCGACAGAGGTGCCTTTGTTTCACCGGAGATCGTCAACGTCGCTGAAAGACTTTGCGTCGTGGAACACGTCGATCACGACCGCTTCAAGCAAGAGAATCGACTGGCCTTGTACGACGAGATCTACTCGCTCTACGCTCTGAATCAACTCGATACCTACCGCTATTCGGTAAGTAGCGCCGGTGCCGGGGGAATGGTGCAGATGATTCCCTGGGCATATAACCTCGAGCGGGAGCGCCATCCTGGTGTCGGCCTCATTCCTGACTTTGTCACGGGAATGCGCAACCACGGAAATGCTTTGCAGGCAATGTTGCTCTACATGCAGGACACGTGGAACGAATTGTCGGCCAATGAGGACGTGAAGTACGCGTTGAATGCGAAACTCGCAACGACCAGTGAACTGCTCGCGGCCGGTTATAATTCCAATGCTGCTAAACTGCCGTCATATATCCGGCGGGGCGGTGAAAGCTGGAAAGGCTTAATCCCGCGGGAAACACAGACCTACTTGCAAATCTACAAGTCGTTCGAAAGCCTCGTGCCACTTAAAGAGCGCACGAATGCTTCGCTTGTCGCCGGAAACTAGTAACCCCAAAAGTTCATCAAGTCCTATGTGGGCGTCCCTCCGTGGGCGCCCTCTTTCTATGCCACATTCCGTTGATGCGAGAGCGGCGCCCACGGAGGGACGCCCCTACACTTAGAGTCTACATTTCAGCGTTTGCCGTGAGCATTGCTACAATGCGCTACGCAGCCAAGGCTCGTCCATTTTAGCTTTACCTAAAATCAATATCGCTAACTCTTGCAGCCAGGAGTCAATCTAAAACCATGTCGCAACCATCAGCTCAATTGCTCAGATCTGTCATCCTGTCGCTTTGTTTCATGTTGGGTTTGACACTGCTCATCGTTCACACCTCTGCCCAAAACCCACCCCCAACCGCACCAGCTACAACCGAAAAATCTGCTGAAGAGGTACACAAGAACATTCAGGTGCTACGAGGGCTGCCAGAATCGCAATTAGTCCCGGTAATGAACTACATGGGTGCGTCGCTGGGCGTCAGATGTAGCTTCTGTCACGTGAACAAGGATGGCAACTGGGATTACGCCTCGGATGAAAAAGGGGCCAAAAAAACGACGCGCGAGATGATCGCCATGGTCAATGGGGTCAACAAGAATACCTTTCACGGTAACCCCGAAATAAGTTGTTACACTTGTCACCGGGGCAATACGTCCGTCGCCCACACCCTGAGTGTTCCCTTACCAACTCCCGAGCCACGTCCACAACCCGCACCCAACGCAGCCGACCAGCCGCGTGAGGCGCTCCCGACAATCGAACAGGTGCTCGACAAATACTCGCAAGCACTTGGTGGCGCCGCCGCAATTGAAAAGTTGAAGTCCCGAGTGATGAAAGGCACCGTGACGACGGTTACCGGAGCATCATTTCCGTATGAGCTGTATCAGTCAGGACCGGACAAGATTCTGGCGGTAATCACGGGTGAGCAAGGAACGACTGAACGAGGCTTCAACGGCAACGGCGCCTGGGAAAAGAGTCCCAGAGGAGTTCGGGAGCTGGGTCCGGCTGAAGCTTACTACCTGCGTCGCTATCCTGACATGCTTAAGGACATTAGGCTTAAGGATCAGTTCTCGAGGATGGCAGTGGCGGGCAAAGACAAAATTAACGGTCGGGAGGTTTATGTGGTACGCGCCAATACCACTGACAACCGGCGTGAACGACTGTTTTTCGACGTAGAAACGGGCTTGTTAGTGCGTCGGAGTTCGTCGGTAGTAACGCCGGTGGGAACGATTCCCGAGCAGGTGGACTTTGAGGATTATCGTGAAGTTGAGGGAATGAAGTTGCCGGGCACGATTCGCGTGTCGGCAGTGGATCCGTTTTACAGCATCACCAGAAAGTTCACCGAAATAAAGTTGAACGTCCCGATTGATGACAAGCGCTTCAACAAGCCCGGCTAAACATTGCCAATTGCCGATTGCCGATTTGGATTGATCCTGGGGTCGCACCAATTGGCGATCGGCAATGCTCTTAGTTTTCACTGAACTGCAGGCGAGTCGGCGATGTTGGCCCACTCTCTGCTTCTTTCTCACCAAGGTAGCGCGTGGCAGAGTCTGCGTACTGTAACTTGTAAAGTTTCCAATACAAGCCGCGCTCGGCCAGCAACTCCTGATGCGTTCCCTGCTCCCGAATCTCGCCGTGATGCAGGACAATTATTCGACTCGCATTTTGAATGGTCGATAGCCGGTGAGCCACCACAATTGATGTTCGATCTCGCATCACGCGCTCGATCGCCTGCTGAATCAATTGCTCAGTCTCAGTATCAATCGAACTGGTTGCCTCATCGAGAATCAGCAACGCGGGATCGAACGCCAGCGCGCGAGCGAACGACACCAACTGCTTTTGTCCTACAGACAGCCCGGCACCTCTTTCCCTGACCTCGGCGCGGTATCCTTCCTTCAATCGTTCAATAAAACGATCAGCGTGTACTTCACGCGCCGCCCAACGCACTCGCTCCTCCGGAATCTCTTCGCGCCCCAGGCGAATGTTACCCTCCACCGTACCGCTAAAGAGAAACACATCCTGCAACACCACCGCAAAGTTCTGTCTCAGAGCGGTCAGATCCCAGTCGCGTAGATCGACGCCGTCCAAAAGAATCTTGCCGCGCTGAATATCGTAGAAACGCATCAGCAAGTTGGTGATGGTCGTCTTTCCGGAACCCGTGTGTCCGACCAAAGCAATCGA
>Ga0066388_100003506_pt1 | contig 10194 bp, 7 predicted proteins | sample PanSoiMetaGPlot6_FD_64539 | JGI IMG/M metagenome (GOLD analysis project Ga0066388, IMG submission 64539) | Tropical forest soil microbial communities from Panama analyzed to predict greenhouse gas emissions - Panama Soil - Plot 6 (Hybrid Assembly) | ecosystem: Environmental > Terrestrial > Soil... | reverse complement strand
CGACCATCCCTTTCAATACGGCGGGAATGATTCCATGCCGGGATTTTTGGCTGAGCTAAGGCACGATGAAATACTTCGGGAAAACCATTGGCTTGACTTAAGGACAACGAAAGGACGCCTTTCGTGGCAACGCTTGTGGAAGTCCTTGATTCAAAAACTCTGGCTGCTGAAGAATATCGCCAGGTTTTGTTACTTCGCTGGTGGATACGATGCCTTTGTGTTTCTCTACAGCAGCTCCTTCCGTACCAAATACAGGTTTGTCAAATTCAACGACCTCTTCTGGTTGCGGCTGCTCGGAAAGACGGTAGTCTGTCATATCGCCGGTAGCGAAGGCCGGCCCGCATATCTAAATGGGGCACTGTTTTTTGGCCTAACTGATCAATCGCCTGAAAGCATCGTTCGTGTCACCCAACATATGAGAAACGACAACCGGACGGTTGAGAAATATGCCACCTATGTGATAGCAAACAAATTTACCGCTTACTTCTTTCGGCAGCCTGTTGTGCCTGTGCAATTAGTCGGCAACGCCGTGCAGGTGGATGCAGAGCCGTTGCCACCTCCCACTGGTAACGGCGAGGGAGCGGTGATTATCGTCCATGGCCCATCGAAACCCGTCGCAAAAGGATCTTCCGAGATCGGCGCAATGATCGAAGAGCTGCGGCTTGAAGGATTGAATATCGATTTCCGAGTCGTTTCGGGCAAGACTAATAGGCAGGTTATCTCCGAGATAAGTTGCTGCGATTTCGTCATAGATCAGATGTACGGCGATTTGCCACTTGGCGTCTTTGCTGCAGAGGCAGCCTGCCTGGGAAAGCCTGCTGTAGTTGGCGGCTATTTGACGAAAGAGCAACTGATTTCAGCCTATGATCAGTGCGGTGTTCCCCCATCTGAATATTGCCATCCGTCGAATATGAAAGACGCGATTCGGCGATTGATCACCGATGCAGATCACCGAAGACGGTTGGGTAAAGAAGCGCGAGAATACGTAACGACCTACTGGACTCCCAGGGCCGTTGCCGAACGCTATCTGCGCCTGTTCCGGCGGGATGTGCCTTCGGACTGGTTGTGGAATCCTAATGAGCAAGATGTGGCGATTCCCGTTTGCATATCGGCAGAGACATCCGGTGAACTGATTTCCTCCATCATCGAGAAGCTTGGAGAAGCCGCGCTTTGCCTTGATGAAAAGCCGGCAATGAAGCTCAGGGTCAGAGCACTCACTTCATCTGCCAGCAAGAAGGGCATGGGCTCGATGGACATCTTTAGCCAGGTTGTGACAAGGCCGTGACGTATCGATCCGGTCCACTACAAAGAATACGCGATGTGGAAATTGGAGACGGTTCCATAATCGGCGACTTCGTCAATTTGTATGAATGCCGAATTGGGGCCGACGCCACCATTGGAGCGTTTGTCGAGATTGGCAAGAACGCGAGCATCGGAGAAAGATGCACCATTGGCAGCCATGCGTACATCTGCCCGGGCGTCACCATCGAAGACGAAGTGTTTGTGGGCGAGCGAGTCTCCTTCATTAACGACCGCTACCCGCGTGCAATCAACTCCTCTGGGTCTCTGTCCACAGAAGCTGATTGGACGGTGCAGCCCACGACCGTAAAACGTGGCGCATCGATCGGCGCCGGCGCAGTCATTTTGTGTAATGTCACAATTGGTGCGCAAGCGCAGATCAAAGCGGGTGCTGTAGTCACTAGAGACGTGCCCGAAGGAGCGACTGTAGCAGGCAATCCTGCGCGTCAGGTGCACCCTTAAGCTGTAAGTCCCGAGTGTCCCCGCAGCACAACTGTGCGCGCATTAAATACGGGTGCGCAAAAAGGCGCTATAGAATGCGCTTTTGCTGAGCGGACCACGCGGAGTTAGTCAACGCTCGGGATCGACAAAGTATGATAAAGATTCCTCAAACGGCGAATTAACGTGGCCGCTAGAGGCTGGCGCTTGTTGGCTGCCAACTGGCAAAGCGAAAACAACAGACGCGAAAATCTTTCGCGGTCCAGCTCACCGTTGTTCAGCACCGGGTAGATTTGCTGGATCATGGCAACCATGTCTAGTCGACGCTTTAGCTCTCGACGGTAGCGCTGATAACGCTCCACCGTTGCTGGTGCAACCTGCCTTGATAACATTGTTACAAAGGGTTTTTCGGGCAGATCCATGGCTTCGACCAAAGCAACCAGTCGGAGCATGTCTCCGAAGCACATGGAATTGGAAAAGCGAGCAGGAGTGGGGAAGCAATCGAGGAAGGCCCGCAAACCGTCTGTGCGATGCAGTGGATGTGTTGCTGTTTCACGATTAGTAAAGGTTCTTGTGACACCCGGCAGCATCGGTCCGACACTAGCTGGCAGGTGGTTATCAAGGTAGTACTGTCGGGCAGCTATTCTGTGAACCTGCAATTGCTGATCATCGACCGAGCGCAGCCAATCTGAAAGCTCTTGCCGACTGCTCCAGACAAAAGCCCCTTCGTATGTGCCCGTTTCGCCGGATAATAGTCGATGCACGTAGCTTCGATGAACAGCCACAGGAATGCCGGCTCCCATGGCTTCCACGAGAGCAGTGCACCCACACACCGGAAATGAGTCGATGTATATGTCAACTTCATTATCGAGCAGAGCCTGCCACAAGCTTTCGACTCTTGGCAGCCAGAGGAAGCGTTCCATAGCTATGCGCTGCTGGACCAGTTTGGCTTGCAGTGCCTCTACCGTCTCGGGCGACAAGCCTCCGATATGAATGTGGCGGCCGCCAGTAGCCTCTAGCCAATCAGGTATGCACTGCACCAACTGGAAAGCATAGGGGATCTCAAACTTACCATCACCACTGGTGCACGTGGTCAATTTCGAGCCGCTGCCAGCGCTCCTGGCGGGACCATGTGATGGCCCGCGATCAGGAACAGTTAGAGGCACGATCACATTGTTTCTTATGCCAAGATGCTCACGGCAGTTCGCAAATCCTGGACGCCTGAAGTCCAAGTGCGCCTCGACGTCCACAAAGGTTCCAAGGGTAAAAGTATGATCTACATGATGTACAAAGGCACGCCAGGTGCACAGCGATTTATTCATGCATGCAACAGCGATCGGATCGTCAGGGTGGTGGACGAAGTAGGTAGCCGCAGCAGCTGACGATTGCAATTCACCAATCAACCAATTTAACTTATCGGCTAAGGAAGCCGTAACCGGGCTAAACCGAATGTCACTACATACAGTACCAAGGCGTGCGATTATTGAATCGTGGTCGGCGCAGTTTGCTGGGTCGGTAACCAGGATGCGCGTGGTCCTATCGGGTAACGCTCGAATGTATTCTTCGACCAAAGTTGTATGTCCGCCAGTTTTATAAAACTCGCTGCCGACGAAAACACTATCTGCAGGATCCCGACGCACGAGGCCCTTTTGCGATAATGCCCTCTCACCAATATCTAGACACAGCGCATCCAACTCGGCGCTTCCCCACACCCGCCCGATTAAGCGATGATCGCAAGCCAGCTTGCTGACCCAGGAGCGAAGAGTTAGCAAAGCCGTATTAATATCACCTCTGCCGATCCAATATTTAACTTCCGCCAGTATCAGATCCAGCTCATGCGTCATGCATCAGATCCTCACTTCTGACTCTGCTGTCAAAGGAAACGCTGACGTTTCGGTTTGGAAACGGGTTTTCGAATACGCAGTAAGCGTCATATCCACAATGGAGTTCGTCACGGTCAAATTGGAATTGGTGCGAAGCAAGGACATCACGCTCTAAGTCGATGAATTTGGCTGGTTGTCCATCGACTTCGATCCGAACGCTCACATCACGATGTGTGGAAAAATACTCCCCGACATCAAGGCGAAGGTACCTCGATCCGTTGCTCAAAACAAATCGGTGGTGCAACAGATCCGTCCCTGCCAGATCGAGATGAGCAAGCTGGCTGTTCTCTTGGGAGAAAGCCATGGATTGGGAATGGAAAAGCTGCAAGGAAAACAAGCGATCGGTGAGCAGTGTCTGACACTCAAATATCGACTCCGTTTCTTGATCTGCCTTTGACCTATTGACTGTTGTGAAATCGTCAGCATTTAGAAATGCAAAGTTACCTTCCCGTCCGACCGTTAAGTTCAGTCCAAGTACTTCCCCCATCTCATTAAGGCGATGTTTGAACCTATGCCCTTTGTTTATTGCAATTTGCGATGCTCGCACCAGCTCTGAGCGCCGTGCCTCATCATTCAAGAGCTGTTGGCACAATTCCCGTGCAGCAGACGGGCTGTCATAGATTGGGATGTTGACGTCCGCGCCGAAAAGCAACTTAAGATCATCCTGATAGTCGGAAATCACAGCACCGTTGCATGCCATCGTGTCAAACACACGCCAGGGCAACCCACCCCGCGCCTGAGCATGAGAAATGTTCAAGTTGATTCGGCTTGCGTTGTATATTGCCTCCAACTCCGATTTGAGCGTAACCGGCACGGGGTTATAGCTAAGCGCGGTGCCCCACGAAAAGGGCAAGACGCCAGGCCAATCTCGTGTGCCATAAATGACCAGCCCGAGATCCTGAACCGCATCAAGGATCCTGATCCGCTGATTTATCGAAAGGGTGTTCAATATGTACGCCTCATCCCAGCCATCGGTAAATAACCTGCTGAGTCCGAACTCGGCCAGCCGTTTGGAAAATGGGGCGTCACGATCCTCGGCGTAAGAAGTAACCAAGCTACGAATACGTGCCATTGTCTCGAAGTCGCCCAGATGTGCCTCGATGGCTTTTTGCAGGCGCCAACCGGTGAAAAATGTCCCAACAAACGATATATTCTGCTCTGGAGCAAGGTCTTGAGCTTGAAAGTCCGAAGCAAATGGCAGGTAATGAAGATTGCCATTGCTAAATCCAAATCCGTCCTTGAGATCATCGCGAAATGCTCGAACCGGAACAAACATGTGATAGCGCGTTCTTTGCCTGCGAACTTCGTCTGGCTCGACTAGATACGAAGGTCCATCGAGCAGCCACACTCCAACAGGACAGTCCAACTGTTCGGCGAGGTTTCGGAACATTCCGGAGTGATTCATAGAAACAATCAGCTCTGGGGCAAATTCACGAAGCCGAGCAACGAGGGCGGACTCATCTATGGTTTCAGCAAGGTGATTGGAAGTTTGATAGTCATGCAAGAAGTCATTGGTGCGCAAAACGAGAACCTCGTTGCCTTCTCTTGCCAGTGCTTCAACAAATCCCTGTCGAAAACCGTCCAGGATCTTGCCTGGCATGTTGGTGAAAGTAGCAACCAAGACTTTTGCCATTGCCTAGCGTATCTATAGACTACCTAACCGCGCCGTTGGACTCCAACGGCGCGTCTTCCGTGCGTATTCTACCTGATTGGTAGCTGAGTTGGTTGTAGCTGGGGCCAAACGTACGCGTTAAGTCGTGCTGACGTGACCTTGAATTGAGTGCCAAGAGAAGGTTGACAGCTGATAACCCCCAGACCCTAGACTTGAGCTCGAGAATGAACGTCAGCTCATAAGGAAGAGTCGATTTACGGAAGAGCTGATAGTCGGGATCCTGAAATAGGTGGATGCTGGAGTGGGTGCCAGGCGTGCGAGTTAGATCAACTTCTGGGACTCTATCGCGCAGGAGCGTCCTGACCAGGGCAGCGCATTTCCCTGGACCGGTACGGGACGATAACGGTCCGGCCGTGATCAGAGACTGCATAATCATAGTCAACACGGACCTCATAACAGCCCCGGTTTTGATCTGGTGGTGTCACCGGAGCGGCCGCCAGGGGCGGTTTGACAAACTCCTGCAGCTCACGCGCACGTTCTGCGGGGTCGCCTGAGATCGTATAAAGAGAGCCGTCCTTCCTGAGAAGAACGATGTCGCCATTATCGCTGTGCCCAGGCAAGACAAGCTGGCTCCCCGCCTCCCTGCTGGCGCCAGAGTTCAGATCCTTGATCTCCTGTATGTGGTGCTGAACCTCCTCGTCGGTGGCTCCCTCACCGAGATGTCGTCTGGCCATCGACTCCAGCGTCTCTCCCGCCGCCAGTGTGTGAAGCTCCGGCGCCACGTTCCGATATATCGACTGATAGGGAAAGTCCTCATGGTCGGACGGCTGCTTGCCGGCTGATGCCAGGTCCGATGATTCGGTGGAGCTGCGGACAGGTGTTGCGGTTCCTTCAGTCGGCAGATCTTTGGTCATGGCTGAGCCCTGGGAACGCCCCTTCCTTTGTGGTAGGTCATAGGCATCGGCGAACAGGTGGGCAGCAGCCACGTCGGCGCCAGCCACGTTTGATGATGCCTCGATTTTGTTTGTTTGGTCTCTTTCAGTTGTACGTCCCAGCATGTGCGTTCTCCTGTCTCTCGAGTCGTCTGGCCGTGTGTGCGCCTTCAATCCAGTCCAGAACCGTTCCTTAGATTGTATTCAGGACCGCCGGGAAGACAATACGCAAATACGCGTAAACGCGTTTCAGTAGAATGGTCGGAGCGGAACCAACGGAGCTGAAAAATCTAAACGTGGCCGATTTCGGTGACAATCTGGTCGTTCGACTGGCATGCGGAGAGGAGATTCCCGATCTGCAAGCGATCGACAAGGCAGCGCGTACCAGGTACGCTGCGCTTCCCGGTCTCGAGTTTGTTGCTGATGCAGAGCCGATTTCGGCCGATCGCTTGGTCTCGGCAGAGGTGTGGGTGGCGCAGTCATCGGGCCGGATTAGTGGATTTGCCGTGCTGCAGCCGATGGATGAGATGCTTTACCTGGCCAACATTTCGGTCGTACCCGATGCATCGGGGCGCGGCATCGGTGCCACTTTGTTGGCTGTCGCATCCAATAGAGCGAAGGCGCTTGGCTTAAGTGCTGTTACGCTTGCCACCTTCCGTGCTCCGCCCTGGAACGGACCATGGTTCCGAAAGCAGGGCTTCGTGCCAATGCCGGAGGAAAGAATTGGTCCGGGTTTGCGTTCCATCCTGGAGCGTCATGCGCGCTCTCTCGATATGGAGACCCGTGAAACACTGTGGCAGCAGTGTGCTTGAACCTTATGGATGGGGATAACGCAGCGGGAAGCTGCAAAAGCTCTGCCGGCCGCTGTATCGCCCGATACCACCTGGTTGCCATGTCACCTGGGGCGCGGGCATCCTGCCCGCGGTCTCGGCAAAACACCGCAACGTTCAGGCGAGACGCTTGCGCCCCGGAAGTGGACAGCGCAGGTCCTGCTTCAGCCAAATGGGCAAGCCATTGAACGATGCGTCCGTGCTAATGCTACGGCTTTCCTGACACAGGTTTATCGCCTCCTGTGCCAGCGGCAGGCTCCTCGCCGACCGCGCTTCTTGATTGTGAGCCGTAGAGCTTGACCAGAATATTGACCGCTTCCGCTCGGGTCATCTTCTGCTGTGGACGCAGGTATCTCTTATCATCAGTTGAATTATAGGGGCTGACATCAAAGGATTGCTCCAGGACCCCGGCCTGATGAGCTACGGCGAGCCACTTGCGTGCCCAGTCGTCCACGTCGCCGACGTCCTTGTAAGTCAATTCTCCAAATGTGGTGGTGCCGGGATTGTAGCGAAGATACTTGTCGATGTCGTCCTTGGAGAGTGTCTCAGCACGACCGCGCTTTCCCGAGAAGGTGCCGTACATGACAGCAAACTCCTGGCGAGTAATGAACTGGTCGGGCTTGAAGTCCTTCCTGGCTGCGTCTTTTACAGTGTAACCCTGGACCATGTTGGCGCGCGTTGCCCCCTCAATGTCCTTGTAGTACGTGTTGTTGCCAGGCACGTCGGCATAAGTTGGCTCGGCGGGAATGATCGGCTGAACCTGACGCACCCGCACCATCCAACGTGTGAAGTCTGCCCGGGTAACCGGGTCGTTGGGCCGGAACTTCTTATCCTTCGTGGGGTCCAGAATTCCAGAGTCGGCTGCACTCTTCAGGCTTGATTGCAGCCTCATGTCAGCAGTGGTCAAGTCGGTGAAGCTGGTGGCGGCGGGGGTTGGAGTCGCGGGTGTGGCGGTAGTCGCGGTTGTGGACGGTGTAGGCGCGGTTGTCACCGTGGTTGATTCAGCTGCTCGCTTTGCCAGCGGTGGACCGAGTGAGGCGTCCACTACGAGCACGTGGCGGCTATTGAGACCGACAGCATAGGCGACGAAAAAACTGTCCAGCACGAGCAGGACCGAAATGAAAATGCTTGATGGCTTCCACATCGTCCTACTCCAGGGTGACAAAGGTCAGGTTGTCGTTATAGTCCTCTGTTTCGTTCGCCTTCCGACTATAAGTGAGCAATACGTCGCTGGAAGAGTAGTCGTGACCGGGTCCCATCTTGTTGGCGATGACGTCCACGTCCAATTCGTAATAGTCCTGAGCTCCCATCCTCATGCTGGCCGGAAGGCACTTCGCTTGAAAGGCAACCTGATTCTCGCCCGGTTTGACGAATCTGGTTATCTCTACATCCTTTCCCGGGTTGTAGATTTTGTCCACAAGCTGTCCATTGACGGAAATAGTAATCGCATAACCGACATGCTCGTTCCCTCGAGAGTGTATCCAGTACTTCTTCTGTAAGGTTGAGGGAGCGGTTTGGCTGGCAGGTGTCTGTCCGGTGCCCCCCGCCACTTCACCGACTGCCCCCGGTGTTCCAGGCGCTACGTTCTGGATGGGAGCAAACTTTTGATACGTGCCAAAGAAGTAGCCGCCTGCTCCTGCAAGAACGACCAGGAGAACCAGGATCAGGATGCCTTTGGCAGTGGCCGCGCCACCACCAGTGGTGCTAGTTTGCGCCCCAGGTGCCATACGGGACCTCCTTGCAAAGTAATGTGGAGCTGCTGAACGGTCGGCGAAGTCAAGGACTGAATGCCGCGCGCGCCCTCGCGCAGCAAGGGACCACCAGAAACTGATCGTACTTCAATCAGGGTTATTTGTGTGCAGATCCCGAGCCTGCATTAACCCGTGTTTCTGCTGACATCCTCCGAGCCCAGTACTTTTCAGCTTCAATTGCTCAGAAAGCCAACCGGCAGGGGACTGGTCGGTGGTGAGTGCAGGCATATGCCTCAACCGGACCGCGCCGTAGCCTTGACGCGGAGAGCCCGATCGGCGGCGTGGCGCGCGGCAGTTATTGCTGATTCGGCTGACGGCAGACCCTGCACGCTGTTGTGGGCTAAGATGAGCGGTCCGCTATCGATCGCCTGGAGCTGCCCCAGTCGCTGAAACGTTCCCGGGCGGACGATAATCATTGCGTGTCCCCAGCGCGTGAGCACGACCTCCTCCAGGTTCTTCTCGAACTGCTCCACCAGCCGGGAGATCTGCTCAACGAGCGAGCCGGCCAGCTCCTGCCGGTTGCCCGCCATGAGAATCGCCCTGCCTGCCGAGCTGGGCGGGTAGGGCTGATATACGGTAAGCACCGATCCCATGGACGGCCTGTAAGTCCCGGTCGCCTGGTATGGCGTTTCCGCCAGGGTCATATCTGCGAAGCTAAACGGGCTGCCCACCCAGTTGTCGTATGCTCCATTGAAGACTTTTCTGGGCATGCAGAAGTTTGCAACCAGATAAGAGCCGAACTTGAACCAGAGCAAGCTGGCTTTGAGCCGATCGTCCATCCCGGGAATCAGCCGGGCCGCAACCAGTGGCGGTGCCGTGACAATTACCCGCCGGCAGTCGACACGGTGGACGGTATCATCCGCGGTGCTATAGACCACAGAGGCTCCGTCGGTCCTCAGATCAATCGTCCAGACAAAGGCCCGCGTGAGGGTACGGCCGCTGCCTGCCTTCTCCAGCTTAGCTGCAAGTGCCCTGGCAATTGCTGGGTTGCCACCTTTGAAGACGTAGCTTGGGCTGACCAGGTCCTCGGCAAGGTAGAAGCCCGCCAGCGCCGAGAGTTGCTCCGGGCCGGCGCAGCACGACGACTTGCAGAAGGAATCCATGATTGCCATGAATTTTGGATCGTAGTTTTGCAAGTAGGACGAGAACAGAGTGGAATCAAGTTTGGTGAGCTCGGCGCCTTCCAAAGGCAACCTCGGTTCGCCAGCAGGCATGCGGTCCCAGACAGGCTTGCAGTCGGAGATTAACCGTTTGAACTCCCGGTAAATTACTGCCTGTTGACCGCCCTCGATGCCTGGCAACCAGTCTCCCTCCCAGTACCAGGAGTTTTTGGTCGGGGGCAAGGTCACAGGCTTGATCCCCAGCTCTGCGAACAGCTGGCCAAATATGCCCTCAATTGATCCCATGTAGGCGGCGCCGAGGGAATAATCAATGCCCCGGTAACTTCTT
>Ga0066388_100003505_pt1 | contig 10195 bp, 8 predicted proteins | sample PanSoiMetaGPlot6_FD_64539 | JGI IMG/M metagenome (GOLD analysis project Ga0066388, IMG submission 64539) | Tropical forest soil microbial communities from Panama analyzed to predict greenhouse gas emissions - Panama Soil - Plot 6 (Hybrid Assembly) | ecosystem: Environmental > Terrestrial > Soil... | reverse complement strand
GGTCAACCCCGCGCTGCGCGCGCTCTACTACGACGTGCACGAGATCTCCTTCGCGGTGCCGCTCTTTCTGTGGGCGCTGCTGTTCCTGCAAAGCCGGCGTACCGTCCCGATGCTCGGCGCGTTGTCGCTGGCGATGCTCTTCAAAGAAGATGTCGGCGTGTCCGCCTGCTTCGTCGGCGTCTACCTGATTCTCTTCCAACGCAGGTTCCATCTCGGCACCGCGGTGATCTTCCTGGGCTTGGCCTGGGTCGTCGCCGGCATCAACCTGATCATCCCGTACCATGGCGGTAACCATGCGCACGTAATCATGAGCCGCTACAGCGCGCTGGGCGATGACTGGCTCGAGCTCCTGCTCTCGCCGGTGCGGCGACCCTCGGTGTTCTTCGACATCGTCTGCTCGCGCGCCACCGCCGAATACCTGGCGTCGGTGCTGTCCCCGTTTGCCTTCCTCCCGTTGCTGGCGCCGGCGGAGCTGGTGCTCGCGATCCCGCCGCTGGCGCAGAACATTCTGTCCGCGCAGATCGAGATGCGCTCCGGCGCGTATCACTACGACGCCCTGGTGGTTCCAGCGCTCTATCTGGCGTTCGTCGTCGCCGTCACGCGCTTGTGCGCGCTCGCGACGCGTCTCGCCGCGCGCGGTCGTCTGGCGCAAGCGGCGCGCGGCGCTGGGGCGGCGCGGCTTACCGCGTTGCTGGTCGTCGCGCTCGTCGTCGCCGGTCATCTGCGCGGTCGGCCGCCGACGCGCGGATTGCTGCGTGACGTCGACGGCGATCCGGCGCGGGCGGAGATCGACGCGATCGTCGCCGGCATCCCTGCCGAGGTCTCCGTCGTGAGCCCACAGAACGTTCAACCGCATCTGAGCGACCGGACGGTGAGCGCCTATCTCGACGACGCCACCACGTTCAGCGACGAGCATCCACCGTTTGCCTATGCGGTGCTTCCGTCTTCCATCACCGCCCCACCGTCACGGTACGAGCTTGCTTGGCAGGGCACGTCCTATTGCCTTTTTCGCCGGCGCGAACCGTAGGGGCTCCGCGAATTACAATCGCGCGCTGCGTAGATTGCGATCTCGAAGCGCGCCGCCAAGCCAGGCGATGCACGCGCCGTCGGCGTGTCTCTTGCAGAAAGTGTCAGTGGAGGAGTTCTCGAATGCCGCTCGATGCTGGTCGCATCGTCAAGCCGGCCGCCAAGCTGAGACAGCTGCTCCGCAAGGCGCGCAGGCGGCCGTTGCCCGACGAGATTCACGACCTGCGCACCAACGCGTTGCGGTTCGAGGCGTCGATCGAGGCGTTGCGCAGCGACGCGTCGCGCAGCGAGCGCCGGCCCTTGCGTGATCTGGCCAAGGTGCGCTCCCGCGCGGGGAAGATCCGCGACATGGACGTGCTGACGGCCAACGCGGCGACGCTGCACGCGGACGGCGAGCAGGACTGCGTGGTCCGATTGCTCGAAGGCCTCGGCGCCGAACGCGACAAGCAGGCGCGGAAACTCAAGACGTCGCTCGACAAACGTGTGCCGACGCTGCGCCGTCGCCTGAAGCGCAGCGGCGCTCGCCTCGAGCGCCGGCTGCGCCGCGCCGAGCGCAAGCGGTCCATGCGCATCGCGGCCGACGTGTTGGCGCAGGCGCTGACGCTCGCCGCCGAGCTCGCCGCACCGATCCGCCTGAACCGCAGCACGCTGCATGACTATCGCCGCAGGGTGAAAGAGCTGCTCTACGTGTTGCAGATGGCGGCCGACGCGGATCGGCATCAGTTCGTGCGCCTGCTCGGCGAGGTCAAGGATGCGATCGGGGAGTGGCACGACTGGGTCCGGCTCGGCGAGATTGCGGATGAAACCGCGTCGGCCGACCACAAATCGCAGTGCGCGCTCGCCCGTTCGCTGAAGACGACGAGCGACGCCCGCTACCGGCATGCCCTCTCGCTGACCAAGCGCATGCGCATGATCCTCACACGCGGCCTCGCGGCGCAGTCGAACGGCGCCGGCCGCAAATCGATCGCCGCCGGCGCGCCGGTACCAACGGCGATCACCGCGCTGATCGTCGCTCCCGCCAGCCGCGGTTGACCAATCCCGCCAGCAGTTGACGAACCTCGCCGGACGAAGAAGAACTGGCGAGACGAAGCTGCGACGCGGGAATCGAGCCGACCTGTCTTGATGTCCTTCAGGGCGAGGCGCCCCGTTCGTTGGACGGGAGTCTCGCCGAGTACGAGCTCGGGGGGAGCGCATGAATGCACGCGCAGGGCGCAATGACCGTTGGGCCGCAATCTTTTGCACGTCGTTGCTCGCCGCGGCTGCGGTAGGCTGCGGCGACTCGCACGGAACGATCGTGCAGGGCACGCAGACCCAACTGACGACGACGCGCCTGTGCGCGCTTGTACCGGCGCGCGACCCCGCCGCCGCGGCGTTTCCGCCCAGCCCGCCGGTGCGCGCATTCGGAACCGATCTCGGCTGGACCTATGAGCTGAACGGGACGATCACCATGCTGTTCGGCGATACCTGGCAGCGCATCGACATCTGCCCGCTGCAGGTCAACGACGACTCGCTCGCGACGCTGCAAATGCCGGCCAGCGATTGGCCGGGTTATACGGCGCACGAATCACTGCCCGACTCGGAATGTCCCGAGCTCACCTTCGCCGTCGACGATGCCGGCACTGCGTTCGCGCCCATCGAGCTGCATCGATGGGACGGCGTCCTCGTCCCGCTCGGACCATTGAACACGCCGGTCACGGCCTTCCACGACGGAAACAAGGAATGGGCCATCTTCATCGTCGGCGGTGGTCAACCGTGCACGGCCGACGAAGCGAATTCCGGCGCGCAGTGTCCGGCCGAGCTGTCCGCTCAGGCCGCGGACCTCGTATGCGGATTCGTCGGCACCCAGCCGCTCTGCGTGGACCCGACCAGCACCAAGCACGGCGACGGCAGCCAGGCGTACTATCTCCACGTCGCGGAGCGCGTCGGACCGACGGCCTACGTCTCGCGCGCGATGTTCCTCACCAACAAGTACCTCAACCTCACCGCGCGCGCGGTGCGCGCCTTCGATCCCACTCGCCAGCGCTACGACTACAACGAAGGCACGGGCGCGCTTCTCGTCTGGGGCCGGCCGGGTTTCGATGATCAGAACCGAGACGGCGAGATGCCACCGTTCTTCATGTATCTCCCGCTGCCGTTCGAGCTCGAAGGCGATCAGATCGCCTTCCACCCGCGCTACTTCCGCGGCGCGACCGACGATGTGCCGGAGTTCAGCGCCGACCAGGCGGACGCCGTGCCGCTCTATGGCGGCGAGCTCGAGCCGGTCAATCACGCGGCGATCAGCTTCATCGCGCCGCTCTCGCGCTGGCTCATGATCTACGGCGGCAGCGTCGTCGATTTCATCGATCCAGGGAACATCGCCGGTGAATCGCAGCCGGTCCGCGGCGCCATGTATGCGCGCTTCGCGCGCGATCCCTGGGGGCCGTGGACCGACGCGACGCCGATTCTGGTCGAGGAAGACGTCGCGCAGGACATGGTGTGCGGCAAGCGCGCGCCGGTCGGCTGTCTGCCCACGCCCGATCCGCCCATCCGCCCGGGGTGCCTCGAGCTCGTCGACCCGCACGGCGGCGGGAACCTCTACGGCGCGAACATCATCGATCCGTTCACCCGCCGCGTCCCGGCCGAGTCCGGCCGCGGACCCGCAGCGGACGTGTTCTGGAATCTCTCCACCTGGCACCCGTACAGCGTGGTGCTGGTCAAGACGCACATCGAGTTCGACTGAGCCCGGATCATGAAATTGCTGGAGCGCCGCGCTTCGGCTGCTCTTCCTTCCACGCGGGGAGCGCGGTAAGCGTGACGCCATGGACATCGTGCAGCAGTTCATGGCGTATGCGGGAGACTTCGAGCGGACGCTCGCCGATGACGATTGGCAGCGGCTGCGGCGCTACTTCGCCGACGATGCCGTATACGAGGTGAAGGCCAACGCGTTTGGCTGCCGCTTGACCGGCCCGACCGCGATCTTCGCCGGCATACGGAAGTCGCTCAACGGGTTCGACCGCAAGTTCAGCACGCGCGACATCGCGGTGACCACGGGGCCGGACGTCTCGGGCAACGAGATCCGTCTGAGCTGGGCGGTCACCTATCACAAGGATGGCGTGCCGCCGTTCGTGCTGCGCGGCAGCTCGGTCGCGCGCTACGCCGGCGACAAGATCGCCTACCTCGCCGATTCCTACGATCCGGCCGTCGGCGACGAGCTGGCTGCCTGGCAGCGCGAAAGCGGCATGGCGATCGACCCGTCTTATACATGATTGCACTGCGGCGGCTTGGCCCCGCTTTGGAGTGCGGTGGCTTGCCACCGCTTTGGGGCGGGCGGTGTACGGCGGTGAAATAAAACTCATCTGACAACCGCCACCCCTCCCACCCCAAAGCGGCAGCAAGCTGCCGCACTCCAAAGCGGCGCCAAGCCGCCGCACTCCAAACGCTTATGAAGATTGACGGCGCACTTCTCGGCACTGAGCTCACGCAGATCGGGGCGGCCGCTCGCACCCTCGAGCGGCAGGGGTTCGACGGCGTGCTGAGTTTCGAGGGGCCACACGATCCGTTCCTGCAGCTCGTTCCGGCCGCCGAGCACACGGCGCGGGTCGAAATCATGACCGCAATCGCCATCGCCTTCGCGCGCAATCCCATGGTGTGTGCGTACATGGCGAACGACCTGCAGCTGATGTCGCGCGGCCGCTTCGTGCTGGGGCTCGGGACACAGATCCGGCCGCACATCGAGAAGCGCTTCAGCCAACCGTGGTCGCGGCCGAACGCGCGCATGCGCGAGTTCGTGCGCGCCGTGCGCGCCATCTGGCGGGCATGGGAAACCGGCGAGCGCCTCGAATTCCGCGGCGAGTTCTACACGCACACGCTGATGTCGCCGTTCTTCAATCCCGGCCCCAACCCCTTCGGACCCGCCAAGATCTTTCTCGCCGGCTTCGGGCCGGCGATGGTGCGCGTGGCCGGCGAGGTGGCGGACGGCTGGTTCGTGCATCCGCTGCACTCGCCGTCCTACGTGCGCAGCGTCGCGCTGCCCGCGCTCGAGCAGGGCTTTGCACGCGCCGGCCGCAGCCGCGCCGGGTATGAGATCGCCTGCCAGACCATCACCATGGTCGGCAGCAACGACGAGGAGATCGCGCGCGCGCGCATGAAGGCGCGCGGCCAGATCGCCTTCTACGGATCCACACCGTCGTACAAGGTCATGCTCGACCACCACGGCTGGGGCGATCTGCAGCCGCAGCTGAACCGCATGTCGAAGCAGGGGCAGTGGGGCGAAATGATGGCGCTGATCACCGACGAGATGCTCGACGTCGTCGGCGTCAGCGGCACGCCGGCGCACGTCGCGCGCCGGCTGCGCGAACGCAACGACTTCGCCGACCGCACGCTGCTGACGCTCTACAACGAGACCGAGCCCGAGGCGGTGACCGACATCGTGCGCGACGTCAAGACGCCGGCCGCCGCCACCGGGTGATCGGCCGCACTCAGCACGCTGCGATCACAGCTTCCTGAGGAACGCGGTGATCTTGGTCGTGTCGATCATGCTCTTCTTGAACCGGTTCTTGGCGTCGAAAATCGCGTAGGCTTCGTCCGCATACTTGTCCAGCCAGCTCCACGTCATCTGCTGCTTGCGCCCCCAGGTCACGCACACCGGGCCGGCCGACGTATAGCCAGGCACGTAGACGTAGTGACCGCCCCAGGAGCCGGGAGCTGCGCTCGGACCCGTCGTCACGTCCCATCGTTGACCGGCCTGAATCTGCGTCTTGGCCGATTTGGGAAGCTGGACTCCCAGACCGACGCCGACGTTGGCGAAGATCGACTGGCGCACTTCCGGGTGATCGGTGAAATCCACCTCGGCGAACGCCTTGATCTTGTAGGTGTGCTTGGCGACCTTCCAGCCCTTGCCGCGCCAGAGCTTGAGCGAATCGAGCACCACCAGTCCCGAATCCGGTCCGCCGGTCTCCTTCTTGTACTCCGACACGACGGCCGAATCGGTGATCATCAGGACGGAGCCCTGCTCGATCAGCTCGAAGCGCAGTGTCTGGTGCGCGCGGCCCGCGATGACGCAGTCGCCCAGCTCGTCGTTGGCGAACATCGGCGTCGGGATGCCCGGATGCGTGGTGTCGAAGTCGTACGACTTCGGCAGTGCCGGCAGCTTCTTGCGCAAGACGGTCGCGAACTTCAGGTTGCGCGTGTCGCGCTTTGCCCCTGCCTTGCCGAGCTTGAACACCTTGTCGGCATGAATGCCTTTCGCCTTCCCCTTCGCTTTGACCTTGGCCATCAGCGTTCCTCCTCTCGGGTGGATGCGATGCGACGCGCGTCGCGCGTCACCGGATCATCAGCGCGGTTCCGACGGCGGAAGTGAGTATCGCAACCCTCGGCTCAATGGAAACAGAGGTCCCACCTCCCCAGCCCCAGCCCGAGCCCAGCCCAGTCCAAGTACTCACGGGCTTGGGCTGGGGTTGGGGCTCCGGCTGGGGTTGGTCGTTCGCAACGATCGTCGTTGTTCTACACGCTCTCTGTTGTCCGAATAGCGCGCGCGGAATACGTTCGAACCTTGCGGCTGGCGCAGGCCGCGGGCTATCGAACACGATCCGTCGAATGGAGAAGAGATGAGTCACGCGCTGGCTTCGTCGCTGCCACTGGTCGCACTGCTCAATGTTGGCAGTTGGCTTGCCACTCCGGCGCCGGCGTCGGCGGCGGGCTTCCAGGTGCTGACCGTCGGCAAGATCGCGCGCTTCGAGAACCGCGGCGATCCAGCCCAGAACGGCGGCGTCGTAGTGGTCGGGCGGGATCGGGCGCTCCGCACCTTGCACGACCCGCGCTGCCCCGCCGCCTCCGCGGTAGAGGTCGAGGCGTATCTCCAATCGACCTTCCGCGACGCGCTGCTCGCGCACGTCGACCTCGACTGCGCCAAGTGGTCACGCTCCGGTAACGGCTTTCGCTACAGCGATCCCGACGGCACGATCCGCTCGATCTATTATTCGCGCATCGGTCTGCGCATCGACGTCCGCGGCCCGGGCTACACGCCGATCGCCGGGCCAGTCGGCTTTCTGCAGACGCAACTGCAGATCGGCGATCAGATCCTGCGCGCGCGCTTCCACAATTTCCGGCGCAACGACGCGCAGGTGGTGTGGAGTCGCCGGCCGTCGACCGCCGCCGCGCTCGGCGAAGCCGCCTTCTGGGACGCGCTGCTCGGCGACGACAGCTCGGAAGCGCGCGAGCAGGAGTGCCTCCAGTTGCTCGCACGTGCCGTGCGCCAGGACAGCGGCGACGGCCGCTCGCACTTCCTGCTCGCCATGTTGCATCTGTATCGCTTCGCGCAGCGGGTGAGCCGCTTTGAAGATGCCAGCGCCGAGGCCATCGCCGAGCTGTCCGCCGCCAACGCCTCGTTCGCGACCGCGGTGCCGCTGCTGTGGAACGACGCGGCGGGCGCCGGCGACTCGCGCGTGGCCGGGTTCGCCGCGGCGGCGAAATACACGCTCGGCGCGCTGCAGCACGACGACGCGTTGCGCGCGCAAGGCCTCGCCGATCTCGAGCGCGCCGTCGAGGTCAACAGCTTCTTCAACGTCTTCGACTACATTCCCGTTCTGCAGTTTCTGCCGCCATCGGATCCGGTCTTTCAGCAGGCCTACACCTCCTTCACGACCTATCTCACCGACCCGGCGACGCTGCAGTGCGTGGCGACCCAGCCCGAGATCTGCTCCAACGCCGGGTTTGCGCCGCACAACATCCAGGGGTCGCTGACCCTCTTCGGCGACATCTATGCGAAGGCCGGCGATCTGGCGCAGGCCGAGCTCTGGTATGGCCTCGTGCGGCTGTTCCCCGACACGCCGAGCTGGCTCTTCCTGCCCGCCATCCAGCAGCGCACCGCGAACACAGCAGCGCGGATCGCGCTCTACGCCGACGACGACGCGAGCAACGACCCGCTTGTGATCGGCGCCGGCCCGGAAGCCTGCGTCAATTGCCACAACCGCTGATGCCGCGGCGTCCGTAAACACCGATGAACACTGAACCTCCCCGGCCCCCCAACCGATAAACACTGAGCCGCCCCACCCCCTTCATTAGAAGTACAAGGCTTGGGCGAGAGAAGTACAAGGCTTGGGCGGGGGGGATCCGCGTTCATCGGCGGGGTGGCGAGGAGGTTCCGTGTTCATCTGTGTTTCATTCCTGGGACTGCGGGCGGCCCACCCGCAGGCACGCCCGGCCGCGCTAACGGGCGGGCGAGCCGCCCGCGGTCCCAGGGCGTGGTCGCTTCACGAGCGCCGCTGCGCGGCGCTCCGGCCGCGCGGAGCGCGGCCCTCCAGCAGGGTGGAAACGCGTATCATCAGCAACCACTCCGGGTAGGAGAGGGAATTCGCTACCGCGAAATCTCCGCTCGATCGCGGTGCGGCGCGATCCTCGAACAGCGCTTTGGCGGTCTCGTCCAGGATGTCGGTGATGCGGGTCGGGTGCCCCCTGGCGAGGGCTTCGAAGCCGAATGTCCAGTGACGCGCCCGGCCGACGCGAATCTCGGTCAGCTCTATGTTGCAGCCGTCGGCAGGGAAGCGCGTCGTGTCGGCGGGCATCTCGTGCAGGCCGCGGTCGAGGGAGAACCGCCGCAAGCTGCGCGCCTTGGTGACTGCGACGACGAGCGATCGCTGGCGGATCACGCGGCGGCGCAACGCCGCCACCTCGGGTGCGCTGTCGCCCCATTTCACCCACGTCTGCACACGCCCGGCGATGGAACCCCACCGGTGCACGCCGCAATGCTCGATCAACGACTTGATCTCGAGGTTGCCCTGGCGGAACTTCACGCCGACGTTCGCGGTCGGAAACGCCAGGTACTCGTCGGTGCGCGTGAGCGCCGGCGGCGATCCCTCGGGGAGAAACCACTCGCGCATCGCGGGCGGCATCGCGCCGGCGAAGAACCAGCGTACCTCCGCGCTGCGCTGCATCATGGCGCGGGCCGGAACGGCACGAGTCAGGCGAGACCGTACAGCGCGGCGACGTTGTCGTGCAGGATCATGTCGCGCTGCGGCGCGCTCAGATGCGCCGCCTGCTTGTGCAGAACGTCTTGCGACCATGGCCAGGTCGAATCGCTGTGCGGGAAGTCGTTCGCCCACATGAGACGCGCCGGATTCACCAGGTCGACCATGCGGAACGCGACCCAATCGTCCTGGAAGGTGACGTAGATGTTCTCGCGCACGTAGTCGCTCGGCATCTTGGACAGCGCGGCGGCGCGCAGATAGCGGTGGCGGTCGTAGTAGTGATCCATGCGGTACATCCAGTGCGGCAACCAGCCCGCGTCGGCCTCGACGCAGACGATGCGCAGGCGCGGATGGCGCTCGAAGACGCCGCCGAACACCAGCATGGAGATGATGTCCTGGTTGCCGCGGATGATACCGACGGCGTGGTTGATCACCGGTCCGCGCGGCCGCAGCGCGAAGTCCTGGGTGTCGGTCAGGATATGGAAGGAGAGCGGCAGGCCGAGCGCGATCGCCGCCTCCCAGAACGGGTCGTAGAGCGGGCTGTCGTAGTCGGCTTCGGCGGGCCGGCCCGGCAACATCACGCCGCGCAGGCCGAGCGCCTTGATGCGCTCGAGGTCGGCGATGCCCTCGGCGGGCGAGCGCATCGCCGTCTGGCCCACCCCGAACAGGCGATCGGGATGCGCGGCGCAATACTCCGCGATCCAGCGGTTGTAGGCTTCCATGCACGCCGCCTTGAGCGCGAAGTCCTGGTGGCCGCACAGCACCATGCCGACCGTCGGGTAGAGGACCTCGCCCGCCACCCCGTCGCGCTCCTGATCGCCGAGCCGCGCCTCGGGGTCCCAGCCGCCGCGGTGCCAATCGTCGAAGCGGCCGGTGAGCTTGATCTGATCGCCGCGCAGACCGGCCGCCGCAATCAAGCCCATGGGCAGCATGGCGTTCGGCATGTCGGGGATGACGTACACGTCGCTCTCGTCGCCGCGCACCAGATGCGGCGCGCGGTCGCGAAAGCGCGGCTCGATGTACTTGCGATAGGTGTCGGGATGCTCGGTGATGTGCGAGTCGGCCGAGTAGATCTTCGCCGTCATGGGCGCTCCTTCCGCGTCGACGATAGCCCGTCCGCGCCAGATGACAAAACATCCACATACGATCCGCGACATCTTCTGGAGGGCCGCGCTCCGCGCGGCCCTAGCGCCGCGCAGCGGCGCTCACCCGCGGGACGCTGAGCC
>Ga0066388_100003504_pt1 | contig 10196 bp, 7 predicted proteins | sample PanSoiMetaGPlot6_FD_64539 | JGI IMG/M metagenome (GOLD analysis project Ga0066388, IMG submission 64539) | Tropical forest soil microbial communities from Panama analyzed to predict greenhouse gas emissions - Panama Soil - Plot 6 (Hybrid Assembly) | ecosystem: Environmental > Terrestrial > Soil... | reverse complement strand
TCTTACAGCTGACTGCATCCGCTGGGTATAATGTTGGAGCGTAAAGCGTTCTTCGATTCTTTGACGTGCGTTGGTGCCCAAGCGCCTGGCTTCATCCGGATGTTTGAGCAGGAACTCAATCTGACGTCGGAGCTCCGAGATGTCGCCGGGCGTAACATAAAGTCCATTCCATCCATCTTCAATGAAATCATCTTTTTGCTTAATTTTCGAAACGATAACCGCCTTGCCCATCGCCATTGCCTCTAATATGACCGTATATCCGGCAGAAAATGGCACGTCTAACAATGGAATGACGACAAAGAGAGACTCGGCGTATAGCTGACGCAGTGCATGGTATGTTCCGTAGCTTCGCACCTCCAGGTGATCTAGCAATTGATTCGACGGGATGTTTAGTTCTTGTTTGAACCACGGACTGTCTGCCGCTATTTTGACATCAACATCAGTATCGCGCGTTGCGGCGACCAATGTCGCATAGTCGCGGCTGGCCATGCCCGCACTGCAAATCTGGTTGCGTACAGGAACCTCTGGCATGGGATGAAAGAAATTGTGATCGACATGCCAATGCAGTAGTTGAATTTGTTTTTCGGTGACTCCAAATCTTTCAACGAGCATCCTCGCTTGGGTCTGTGACAAGCACTGAAATTTCCGGACAAAAGAACCGACTTTGAGTTTTCCCAGGAAAAAACTTGGTCGTCGCGTCGATATGTTGTGACAGGTCATAACAAGCGGATCGCCTCTTCTTAGAATTTTCAATAGGAACGCCAGCCGAAGCCCAACGTCTTCACCTGTTGCAATGATCACATCATATCGACGCGCTTTGAATAGCGCAGACACGGCGATTGCCCAAGGCAAGCCCAGAATCCGTTTGGATGCGGCGATGAGGGGATTGGTTGTGTTCTGTACGACCTGAGTATCAATGATGTCTGGTTGTAGAATGTCTTTCAACGGTTCGTAATCGGGAGTGGGGTTTTCCTGATTTGGAAGTTGAGTGGCGGTCGTAATGTTGACCCCGCTAATGACCAATATTTTCGGGGCATTTTCAGCGGTATGTTTGCCGGAAGTCGGTGCGGTGAGCATTGAAGATTCCCCTATTGCGGTGCGATCGGCCTGGTCCGGCAGCCAATCTCGTCGATCCCCAGAGATGGCAACGGTTAGCTGGGTCTTGCGAGTGATGTGGCAACATCCATGCCCCAGACGATCACAACTCCGAGACAAATCGCTCCCGCATCTATCGCCAGATCTTTCAATCGGGCGTGACGGCCAGGAACAAAAAGCTGCGCAAATTCGATTGCCGCGGTGAGACCAACAAGCCCGAGCGCCAGCAGCTGCCACCGCCTGGCATACCCAATAGCGAAAGTGATGCCGAGCACGAAGTGGATGAGGAAATGTTCCAGGTCATGGCCGAACTGGGTGACCGGCCGATACGAGGGTGGACTTAAAGTCAAAAAGACAATTGCCGCGAGCAGCAACCAGCCCGCAACCCTCGCAACCAGCTTCATGGAGAGTACATCCAAGTCGAAGGGTCCTGCACTTCGAAAGCCCGGCGGGCTGGATGGCCCGCGCCCGTCAGGCTGATAGGCTTTAATCGGATGCAGCGCAATGATTGCGGAGTCAATGGATGGTCTTCCAAGTGCGGCTGCGCGAGGACACTTGAGGCAAGTCTATTCCCCTCTGGCAAGCCTTGGAAGCCAAGAACGTCTTCGTTTCAGAAATCCCGCATTGCATATCGCCCCTGCACTTGCGATGCTGCCAAGTGTACATTTGGGAACGGCACCCACGCACATGCTGGACACACCGATGTCTCGCGCTGCGCACAACACGCCAAATGATGCTCCATTGAGGAGCAAGGCCGGCCGCGACCCATCCTCTGCGACGCCCGACACGGCCGATCCCCACGACGAGGCACTCCGCCTTCAACTGGCCATGTGGCGCGAAGAGGCTCGGAAGGCCTCCGAAGGGCCCGATGCATCATGGGCGAAGCGCTGGATCAGTCGATCACTGTTTATTTTCGGTCTTCTGGTGACCGGGATAGTGACGTACTACGTCTTCTTTGGTGAGAGCGGCGAGCGATTGACCGCAAATCGGCTGATCGCACGTCAACCGAGCTCAATGGAGACGCTAGCGCCGGCCCGCCTCATGCTCACAAGGCAATCCGGGCCGGTGGACGATTCCCTGCCCCTCGGCATTCTCATGCTGGGAGGTAGCGGTGAGGAAACGGTGATCCTCAAGGGTCTCGTTGAGGGTACCGAGCTGTCACTCGGCACGTCGACGGGCGACAATGGCTGGATCCTCCTGGCCCGGGATCTCGAGCGCGCCGTTGTCGAGGCTCCTGCACAATACACCGGGGTGATGCGCGTTACCGCCACGGCCCATTCCGCGGAGGGACTCGTGCTGGATCAGGGAATGCAAGAGCTTGAGTGGATCACCCACGCGCCGCAACCTGGGGTCGGACTGAGTGACGCGTCTCTACCTTCACCTCTGTCGGCACCTCCATCTGCACCTCTACCTGACCCTCCACCTGCTTCTAAACCTCTACCGGCACCTCAAGAAGCGAATATTCCTGCCCCCCGCATTGAAACCGCGGCCGCTGTCCCGCAGATCGGACCTGACGAGTTGAATACGTTGACGGTCCGTGGGCGAGAATTGCTCAGACACGGCGACATCTCCGCTGCGAGGCTTGTGTTCGGGCGCGCGGCGCGCGCGGGCCATGCGCCGGCTGCGCTCGAACTCGGTATGAGCTTCGATCCGAGATTCCTGCACCAATTGGGCGTGGTGGGACTGACACCAGAGATCGCGCTGGCAAGGCATTGGTATGAGGAGGCGGCTAGGCTCGGCTCACGCGAAGCCCAGCAGCATCTCGACCAACTGGCTCAGACACGCTCGAAATAAGCGCAAGTCAGCCCTCGGCAACGTCATCAAAATTCTGCAAAGATGGCGTTGATGGTTTGCGCTGGAAAGTGGGCCTTAATTCGCACTTCTGGATATCGGCCGAGATCCGGGCTGTGAACTTGACGATCCTGCGTTCATTGTCCCCGTAATGGCCCACGCTTTTTTCCTGAATATATTCAAAAATCTTGAGCCTCACCCGTGGAGGAAGTTGTGGCGCTGCCAGCATCCGATTGATGATGGCAGCAGAAAGCCCAGAGCTCTTGTGGCTCGCCTTTAGGATCGTCCACGTCGTGCTGCGCGCGAGGCCCAGGGCTTTTGCCTGCTCGTCAAGCGCACAAATTCCATCGGCAATGAGAGCCTCACCGACTTCTCTGATCTTGGATGACTGACGCGCCTTGAAATCGACCATGAGGAATGGCCTTCGTGCCTGATCCTTCTGAGTGGAATGAGACAATTGGGTCGGTCGCAACATCTGATGCAGGGTCGCCTGAGATTCCGAGAGGATTCTGTGTGTACGCATCACAACACCTCACTCAAAAATGCCTCGCTCCTCCTGAAGGTCCTCATGGAACCGGGCACCTCCGAAGGTAAATCCCTTTTACAACCTGATGTCGCGGTGTAAACCGCTCTGCGAGAACACGTGCGCAAACTGTTGCCGATCTGCAACTTGGCGCGTGTTGTGTAAGTAATTGAAAATATTTCTGTTTCTCACTGCCCTGCGTTGTGCGAATTTTTTGCGCTACATTATGACTCCAAAGTGAGGCTTATGGGCAACACAATATGGCCGTATTCTCAAACATCCACGTCAGCCAAATGGCAATTGCCAGGAAGACTCCAAACGGTATGCGGCTCGATGCCGACAAGGGTTGCTTCAGGATCACTTGGCGAAGGCCATAGAATGCCAGCGCCGACACCGCCGCAAATTCAACCACCAAGGGCAGCATCGGCCAGCCGAGCCACACGCCCGCGACGCCCGCGAGCTTCACGTCTCCAAGACCCAGACCTTCCCGTCCGCGTATGCGCTGGTAGCAGAAACGCAATGCCCAAAACGCCGCTGCCAGAACAGCACCGCGCGCAAGCGCCATAGCGAGTGCGACAAGCGGATCTTGCGGGTCTTGCCACCAGGCGTGCACGAGACCAAGCACGAACGCGGTTGCATTCAATCGATCGGGAATGATGAAGTGTCGCCAATCAATCACAGCAATTGCCAGCATCAGCTCTGCAAGCGCCACTCCAAACCAGCCGATGCTTTGTGGAACGCTCGCCAGGCTGGCCAGAGCCATCATGACTGCCAGCAGTCCGATGGCGATGATGGCCCGCCATGAAGGACCAAGGCGAGAATTCAACAACAAACGTGATTTTCTCGTTGAAGAAACGTGCACGATCTCACTCTTGATTCCGACGCGGGTTCTTGGCAATCGAACGCGGCTCAGGCCCCGCTTCAGCGCTAAATACACCGCGCATCTTTCCGCGCAGCTCTCGGGCCACTCGGGCCGCGTCAATTCCGTTTCGAATGATTTGCGGTCTGATAAAGATGATGAGTTCGGTCCGCGCCATGGTTCCGGATGAACGTGACATCAAATCTGCCACACCCGGAATTTGGTCAAGTCCTGGGATTCCCTTGCGACCGCGGTCTTGGCGTTCGCTGATCAGACCCCCCAATAAAACCGTCTGTCCGCTCGCGACGGCAATTGAGCTTTTGACCTTGCGCTGCGAAATTGTTGGCGTCAGGGTATCGGCGGTCGTCGTGTTGGCAACCGCACTAATTTCCTGCTCGACATCGAGCAGCACGTTTCCGTTGGCGTTGATGCGCGGCGCCACCCGCAGGATGACACCCGTATTGCGGTAATCGATATTGTTGACAACTGGAGCCGTCGCCACATCGACCGCTTGAGCAGTCCGAGTGGTGATGGGAATTTGATCGCCGACCAGAAGCGAGGCGAATTGATTGTCGACCACGACAACAGACGGCGTAGACAAGATCTTGACGTCCGTTACAGAGTGAAGTGCGTCAAGAATGACCCGAGGCTGCGCTTCGGTTCCGACCAGGAAATTGAAACCAGGCAAGACCCGGCTCAGGACCACGTCTTTGGCAGTGTTGAGGATTGAACCAGAATCACTTGGCAGCCCAACGTCTTTGCCTTTGAGGAAGAACTGAACGCCATATCTGAGATCGTCGTTTAGCGTAATCTCCGCGATCGTCGCATCGATGGCGACCTGAAGCTGCGGTTGGTCGAGCTGTTGCACCGTGCGCTCGATAATTCGGTAATGCTCCGGACTGGCGTAGACCAAGAGTGCGTTGTTGACCACGTCGGGCGTGATTCTCACGTTGGCGAGAAGCGGGCCCTGACCATTGCGGCCATAGCTGGTCGTCTGCGACGGTGTATTGGTTGTCTGGGATCGCGATCCCACTGCCGCGTCGCTAAAACGAGAGTCAAAATTTGTCCCTGAAGAGACCCCCGAGGTGCTCGCAGTGCGCACGGGGTTTGTACTCGTTGGGGAAGACGATGGGGCATTTGGACGATCGCTCGTCGCCGACATCACCCCGCTTCCGGGTGCTAGCTGATTAGTTGGAGAGTCATTCCCTCCCCCGCCACTGCCAAGGAAGATATCATTCAGGAGGGCCGCGACCTGACGCGCATCGCCGTAGCGCATGCGATAGACTTTGACTCCTGTCCCTCCCCCACCGCTCTTGTCCAAACGTGCGATCCACGTCGACACGGTTCGCAGATATTCCGGCTTACGGCTGACGACAAGAATGGCATTTTGCCGGCTGATGGCCTGCAGCTTGATGACGCTTTGGCTCAGCCCGCCTTCGCCTGAATCGATAATGCGCTCCAGCTCCGATATGACGGGCTCGGGAGTGCTGTTGTTGACCGGATAGATGCCGACGGATTGACCTCGCATCCAATCCGCATCGAAGCTCAGGATTGTATCGACGGCCGCCTGTCGATCTGCACCGTTTCCTTGAATGATAATCAGGTTGCGGGACTGTTCAGCCCGCACCATTCCTTGTTTGGCGGCAAAGTTGTCAAGAAGCTTGATCAGTGTCGGGGCTGACACGAACTGAAGCGGCACAACGGTAATCCCAAAGCCAGCCTCCAGATCCCGTCCCCTGTCGATTGTGCCGGTGCCAAGCGCTTCGGCCGCAGGAACCAACCGATAGCCCTGAGCATCGCGTATGAGTGCAACGTTGCTCACCCTGAGCGCACTCTCGAACACGTAAAGGAGATCATTTCGCGGAATTGGCCGTCCCGATGAAAGGCTGACGCTGCCTTGCACGCGCGGATCAATTGTATAGCCAACTCCGAGGATGTCGGTCAGCACGGCTTTGGCGACCGTCGCAATCGGCGTATTTTCGAAATTCATCTCATAGCCCTTGCCAGCCGTCGCTTGGCCGGCATCGGGCAAAGCACCTGTCGTGAGCACGTCAGCTTGCGGGTTGCGCGTCCGTGACGTTGTCGCCGCGGTCGCGGTCGCGGGACTTCCATCCCCATAGTAGACTGCGGCCTTGCTCGGGTCCTCGGTCGCATTGACGGATGCTTGTTGGCGCGGACCGCGTGGACTGAGATCAACTTCACGAATTTGAGTGCTCAGATCGGAGCGCGGCGGAGACCCCCAACCACTTCCAGAATTGGTCACACAGCCGGCGACCGTCAACGCTGTAACCAGCAGCACGATCAATCCCGGACTGTTGTGAGCCAAACGTACTGAAAGCGTGGGCTCCCGCATGGAAACGCTCTGTCCTCAACTGCCGCACCGCTAAAACCGGAGGGTTGCCAACCAACGCGCGGCCTCCAGCTCCATAAGAGGTTTCAAAACTCTTAAGCTTCCGGACAATGACGCCGGATGGTAAAAAAAGCGCTAAGCAGCGCAAAAACGCCCGTGAATGTTGGCTTGAGGAGCCCTGTTTTCCTCAAACGATTGTATTGGCACTCCGGACAACCGATACGCCATCAAATCGCTTGCTGCTCTCATCCAGCGTCCTGCCTAAAACTCATTTTGTTAACGCAAATCAATTAGCCACGCGTACAGACGTTTATCTCTAAGGCCACCGATGCGTCCTGCCACAGTCGAACGCGCCGAGAGTTCGTCGACAGCCCCGCAGCAGCAGCCAATGCCGGCGGTCGCTGATTGGCGTGAGTTTGCCTTTTATCTGGCGCGCAAACAGGCGATCGCGGGAGACCTGTTGAGCCTCGGGAATGATCCACGAAAGAGCCAAACCCTACGTGCTCTCTGGCAAATAACCGACCTTTCATCGAGCGAGTTCGCCGACGAGATCGCACAATTCTATCAACTCAAGCGGGTCGACCTATCGCAGCTGCTCGATGCATCGTCGCTTGCGACGCGGTTCGCACGACGTTTCATACGAGAGACAAGCATTTTCCCGTGCATATTCGCAGGAGAACAAGACGTCACCTTGGTTGTTGCCGATCCGACCGATCGGACGGCCATTCGCGCGGCGGGGCTTGTTCTCAGCCAACCAATTGAGCTAGCGATCGCGTCCTTTGAGGACATCTCAACTGTCCTATCGGAACGCCTCGGTGAGGACGAACCAACTGAGGCGAATGCCAAGCTCCGCCCTGACGCTCGTGATCATGATCTCGAAAACTTGCGTGATCTTGCGAGCGGCGCCCCGGTCGTTCGTGCGGTCAATGATCTGCTTGAAATGGCCGCAGAGTCTCGAGCAACTGATATTCATATTGAGCCGCACCGCGGTGGGATGACCGTGCGATTGCGGGTCGACGGAATACTGCGCGTGATGACCACACCGCCCAATGTTCCGCCCCAGGCTATGATCTCACGCATCAAGATACTTGCCGGCTTGAACATCGCCGAGCGTCGGCTGCCGCAAGATGGTGCTGCGCATGTCCAAGTCGGGCGATCGGAGATTGACGTTCGTGTCGCCACGATGCCCACCCAACACGGCGAGGCCGCCGTTATCCGACTATTGCCGAAGGACCGCGGATATCTCGAGATTGTCAAGCTTGGCCTGTCAAACGAAGACCAGACCAAACTCGATGGCCTTCTTACGTTGCCGCATGGGATGATCATCGTCACCGGCCCCACGGGAAGCGGGAAAACCACGACGCTCGCGACGATGTTGACGCGCTTGAACGATACCACGCGCAAGATCATGACAATCGAGGACCCGATCGAATATGAGCTCCGTGGGATCAACCAGTCACAGATAAAGCCAGAGATTGGTCTCACATTCGCGACCGCTCTGCGGGCGTTCGTGCGCCAGGATCCCGACGTCATCATGGTCGGTGAGGTCCGCGATCGTGAAACCGCCAACGTGGCAATTCACGCAGCGCTGACTGGCCATCTCGTCCTCACGACATTGCACACTGACTCGGCGACAGCAGCCGTCCCTCGGCTGCTCGATCTCGGCGTCGAGAGCTTCTTGCTGCAGTCAACCTTGCGCGCGGTGATTGCCCAGCGACTCGTTCGCATTCTTTGTGAGCGATGCAAGCGAACAGAGGTTATCAGTGCAGACACGATCGGAACGGACCCGCGCTATGCGATGTTCGGTCTCGCCGTTGGTGACCTCATCCATGAACCGCTTGGATGCGAGCACTGCGCCGGGACAGGCTATCGCGGCCGCACCGGCCTCTTCGAGGTGCTGGAGGTCAATGATGATATCCGCCGCCTGATCGGCGCGCGGGCCGAGGCTCAGACTGTCGCCGAGACCGCAAGACGTGCCGGCATGGTGACAATGTTTGAACACGGCGTGGCGAAATGCCGGGCAGGCGTCACCACCGCGGCTGAGATCCTTCGCGTGACGATGGCGAGCTAGAGATGCCGACCTTTCGATATCAGGCCCTGACCGAGTCCGGCGAGCTGGTCAACGGACAAATCGTTGCGGCCAACGCGGCTGAGGTTGCGCACCGGATTGATTATCTACGGCTCGTTCCCATCGATATTGCCCGTGACACGGGCTCACGGCGGTCATTTCTCTCCGGCTTGTCGTGGAATCGGCAGGTCCGCCCCGAAGAGATTACGACGTTTACTTTCGATCTTGCGCTGCTCCTCAGAGCAGGCGCCCGGCTCGACGATGCGCTTGGCTTTCTTGCCAACGACGTCGATATCGGCCGTTTGCGCTCCACGGCAAGCGGGTTACGGTCTGCGATACATGCGGGCGAAAGCTTCGCTGATGCTCTTGCGCACTACCCAGACTTATTCCCCGAGATTTACGTTGCCCTGGTGAGGGTCGGTGAAACATCCGGCACACTCGAGAATATTCTGCACGTGCTTGCGCACGAGCGAACGCGCGCCGATACCCTTCGGCGCAAGCTTGCAGATGCGCTGCGTTACCCGGCTTTCCTCCTTATTGCCTCTGTGGGCGTCCTGATTTTCTTTTTGACCGTCGTGCTTCCGCAATTTGGCGTACTGCTGCACGACTTCGGGGCAAAACTTGACCCGGTGGCCGGCTTTTTCATGCAACTCTCTGAGTTCGTGGTGGCAAATCGGGACATGGTGGCCGCGGTGTCCCTCGCGATCATAACGACAGGCATTTTGGCGGGGCGCAGGCCGGCTCTGCGCAACAAAATAACAGAGTGGCTGGTCCGCCTGCCGTTTGTTCGAACGATTGTCGGCTACCATCGCGTCGCGCTCTTTAGCCGCAACCTCGGTGTGCTCTTGACCGCGGGAGTTCCCGTTCCAACGGCGCTTCGCATTCTGGCCGGCTTGATGGCGACGCTCGGCAGAAGCTCGATTTGGGCCCATGTGGTCGAGTCCGTTCGCCAGGGGGACAAGCTGACCCAGGTCCTGGCCGAGACCGAGGCAATGCCGATGATGGCGGTCCGCATGCTGCGGCTTGGCGAAGAGACCGGGCAATTGCCCCTGCTCTCAGGCCGCGTCGCCGAATTTTACGAAACCAAGCTTGAGCGCAGCCTCGACCGGCTCGTCGGCATCATCGGCCCGCTGGCGATTGTGACCATCAGCATCATCGTAGGGGGTCTTATCGTCTCGGTAATGACCTCCTTGCTATCAGTGAGCCAGCTGGTCGGATGAAGTCACGGAGCCATGGTTACCAGATCGTTACGCCAAGCTCGAAAGGCCGTACTGCGGCACGGCGAGAGAGGATTTACTCTCGTCGAGATCATTGTCGTAATCACGATCATTGCGCTGATCATGACCCTGGTCGGCCCACGCGTCCTCAACTATCTCAGCGAATCCAAGGTGAAGGCAGCCAAGATCCAGATCGAGAGTCTCGCCAGCGCACTTGATCTGTATTTTCTGGACACTGGGCAATTTCCCTCGAATGCGGAAGGCTTGAGCGCGCTGGTGCAGCGCCCCGGCAG
>Ga0066388_100003503_pt1 | contig 10200 bp, 8 predicted proteins | sample PanSoiMetaGPlot6_FD_64539 | JGI IMG/M metagenome (GOLD analysis project Ga0066388, IMG submission 64539) | Tropical forest soil microbial communities from Panama analyzed to predict greenhouse gas emissions - Panama Soil - Plot 6 (Hybrid Assembly) | ecosystem: Environmental > Terrestrial > Soil... | reverse complement strand
GCTCTCTACAGAGAAAGGGCGCGAGAAACATCAGGTTTTCTCAGGTTCGATGGGGCTTTGCGTCTACAACGCTGTCAGAGAATTGAATACCTGCGCGCCTTTAGCAAAGGCTAGAGGCCCAAGCTGCGCCCAAGCTGCTATTGTTCAACGGGTCTGACCGGCGCCGCGAAGTGACCTCTGACGGTCGCGGCCGCAAAAAGGCGGACCGAGACAGTTCGGGAATCTCCCCCGAGCGGCGCAGAGTTGCACGCCCAATTTGCCGACAAGCAACGCCGAAATGCCGGCGCAGGCGCCATAAAGCGTCCGGCGCCGACACTTCGGGCTGAAAACCACCCGCTGCTCTGCCACTGCTACCCGGCATAGCTGGGGACTCTTGACGAACTAGTGGACTGTAGTCGTCATTTGTACAGTTACGCAATGCGCCGCGTCGGATCCGTATAGGACCAGCGAAACGGTTTGGCGGCGCGGTTATAGCGACGAATGTATTTCATGATTTTGCGGCGAAGATCGGTGATTGAGGTAAAGATCCCGCGCGCGATGACGTCTCGCTCGATCTTCGCAAACCAGAGCTCGACTTGGTTGAGCCACGACGAATAGGTCGGGGTGAAGTGCAAATGGACCTGCGGATGCGCAGCGAGGAACGTCCGCACTTTCTGCGTCTTGTGCGTCGCGAGGTTGTCGAGGATGAGATGGATCTCGCGACGCCGCGGTTGGGAGGCCACGACGGTCTGGAGAAAGGCGATGAAGTCGTCGGTGGTGTGGCGCGCCGCGGTCTGTCCGACCACCGCGCCGGTCCGCGTGTCCAACGCGGCGTACAACGACAGGGTGCCGTGACGGTAGTACTCGAAGCCGTGGCGCTCCGCGCGGCCTGGCGACAACGGCAGCACAGGATCGAGACGATCGAGTGCTTGAATGGCGGTTTTCTCATCGACGCAGAACACCGCGGCGTGCTGGGGCGGGTGGAGATACAACCCGATCACGTCGGCCGCCTTCGTTTCGAAGTCGGGATCCGTCGACCGGACGTATCGCTCGAGGCGATGCGGCTGCAGGCCGGCGCGCCGCCACACCAGCGCCACCAAAGAGTGACTGATCTTCAAGACCGCGGCGAGCTTGCGCGAACTCCAGTGCGTCGCGCCATCCGGCGGCGCCTCGCGCGTTTTCGCGAGAATGCGCGCTTCCACGGCGGGCGTCAGCGTCGTTGGTTTCGAGCCGCGGTGCCGACCGCGCAGTCCGGCCAGCCGCTCCGTCAGAAAGCGCATCTTCCACGTTGCTGTGGTGCGCGAACTCCAGCCCAGGCGCTGATGCACGTCGGCGTACGTGGCTCCGTCGGCGAGCATCAAGATCCCCTGGGCGCGCGTGACGTGGTCCATGCGATCGCGTCGCGAACGCGCCAGACGCTCCAGCTCCGTCCGCTCAATCGTCGTCAGCACGAGGTCGGTCGGTGGCATGCGCCACCGTACCATTTACAAATGATCCGTACAAGCCACTAGTAGCGGATCACAGTAAACGTTTCCCAAGGGCCGACCGCTGTTCGGTTGGCGTTGACGATGTCACCACCGCCTCCCTCTGCAACCAGATAGTGTCCGTTAAGCGTCTGGATCGCTATCTGATCACCGTTCTGAATCTCGCCCGGACCCGCCAGCCGAATGATATAGAATTGTTCCCATGTGATGGCCTGTTGAGCATATGTGTTCAGCGTTGACCCTCCTTCGTCAACTGCTGAGAAATACCATCCGTCGCCAGTCTCGATGTTAATTGCGTCTCCCGACTGCAAGGAACCGCCATTCAAGTCCCGGATGGAAAAGGTCTCCCACGTCGAAGCATTATCACGATTGGCGTTAACGATGCTATTTCCATTTCCTTCTGCGCACACAAACCGGCCGTTACTGGCACGGAAGCTAAACGAGCCGGCGAACACGGGACCTCCACCACCTCCCCCTCCAGGGATTCGACTCTTGTATAAATCAAACCCTGGTCTATTTGTCCAGTCTGGACGAAGAAGGGCTTCGGCCCAGTACTCGCCGTCCCACAACCGGTAATAAAAGAACCTGGTCAAATATGAGGGACGCTGACTACTTTGGAAATAATCGAGCCACTCGGTAAGGAAACTAGTCTGATCAAAATCGCCGGTCGGTGTCAGGGGTCCCGTTTCGGTGATCCACACCTCGCGGCCAGTGTAGTTATGCAGCGCTTGAGCTAATAAAGTCGGATTCGCCTGACCAGGGTACCAGTGTGTGGATGCTATGTCCTGTGGCCGGAGGGTGCCATCGTCGCGCAATGTCCCCCAGACCAGCTGAAACCAGCCCGTATTCCAAGCGCCCGGTGTCGTGTCCATAAGAGCAAAACGTGCGGGAAGTCCGGAGTCGTTCCTGGCATAAAGGGCGAACGCTGCAATCGTATAGTACAACCACGGACTTGGATCGTTTGGGTCGTCCGGGGTGCTACGTAAGAAATCTCGAAGGTCTGGCTCATTCCATACACCGAAGGTAATCGCGTTACCGTACATTGGATAGTATCGTTCGATTACATTCCGAACGTACCAATACCACCCGTTACCCATCTGGTCCGTCCACGGCGCACATATATTTGGACAGGGCGCTGCCCACGCTGGCGGTTTGCCTAAGTTTACATAGATCTCCATTCCCGCGTTTCTGGCGTTTTCAAGTCTATGATCTATCCGATCCCATTGAAAGGAGCCGTTCTGCTGTGGCTGAACCTCGATCCAGTCTATGCCGATCCGAACAGACCCATTTCCAAGTTCTTGCATCTTCTGCAGGCCTATTTCGCCGTTTTCCAGAAATTGACCTGACGTGACCAGACCATAGCTGCTGCGATCTTGGGCCGTTGCCGGCTCAGACAGAATCACAAGTGTCGCTGCCAAACTGAGGTGACGCAATAGTACTTTCATAGGGCCTCCGCTCATGCTCGTCTGATCGTCACGCGACTGCACAATGCACCGCAAAATAGCAAGATAAGAATATGCATGTGTCGACTGGCACAACAGCCACGCCTGCGGCTCAGAGTCGCAATCCTTACTCCAACGTCTATCGCCGGTTCGCCGGTCCGCTAAAATGCCGCCTGGCGCCAAATGATCGCAAGCCGCTGGGCTGACAAACTCCGTTAGCGCAGAAATCGCCACACCGCACAAAACGAGTGCCCTTGTTACACGAAATACCTATTCACTGCTGACATCTCAGTGTATGGAGGCCTAAGCGTCGCAAGGATCACACAGCCGCGCACGCCCAGCTTGTTGAGCCTTGCGTGAATGAACGATATGTCACTCGACTCAACGTCGGCCCGGGCCGTCACGTGACAGTACCAATCTTGGCGGGACGGTTAAATAAAGGTACCCCGCCGGACGAATGACGGAAAGAAACCAGGCAGGAAAGGATGTGGCTCTAGAGAACATCGCCGCCTCACTAGAGCCCTCAACTCGCAGCGGGCAGAGGCTACAACATGACATGCGTAGCCGTCAAGAGCTGTTTGTGCACGGCTGTGAATGAGACCGATGGCACAAAGGCTGCCGCTTCCTTTGCTTCGAGCCAGGAGATGCGTAGACCCGTGGGCCATTCATTTGACGTCGCCGCGTTTCCACGCTACAAAGCGGCGGACCACCCGACCAGGCGCTCGCAGACGGTTGCATGGCGCAAAAGTTGGTTGGCGATCGACAGGTTTGATCACCTGAATCTAGGATTCACTAACGACTCGAGCGGGTTCAGCTGGCTTGACACTCGTTCCAGCGACCAGCGCCCCGGTAGATGTCGTCCTTGTAACGGCCGCAGCGCAAGATAGTCCTTGACTAGCCCTCCCCTCCCGCTATAGGCTCCGCTGCGCTGCGAGCTAGGGGGCTTCCGTGAAAGGGAACGATGTTTCATCGTGCCACTTGCTTGCGGCATCACGATCATTCCTGCCTGGCACCTATCGACATCCGAGCCGTTTCCCAGCGGCAGCCTTGTCGGCGGTCCGAGTGTTGTTCCCTGAGATCGAGTAGCCTCGATGGGAGCTCGGACTGGCTACGAGAAGAGCGCTCTGACCGGTCGCTATTCATAACTGTCGAAGTCAGTACTCGTTCACCATAGCTCTCGGACCTTAAACACTTCTAGAGTGCCAAACAGCCAGTGCGCTTGTGCCAGACCCATCTCGCAACCGGTCCGGCTCAAATGGGGCAGGTATGTTTGCACCAGGCTGTCTATCTGACGATTACCCCGTACGAAGCGTTGTGACTTCTGCGCGCCGCTGACTACGTACTGTCTAATGCAGGCACTCCACACACTTCGTCGTGCGCATTGCGCACACGGATGCGCGTCTAGGCCAGCCCCGACATGCAGGGAATTGCGTTGCGAAAGCACGACACTGTCTTATATCCAAGGAGGACGCCATGACACGTCATAAACTCGTCGTCTTGGTATTCGTTGGAATGATGCTTGTTGACGCAAGCGACGCGGCTTCGCAACCGACGAGGATAGGCGGCGTGACAGGGATGGGGCTCGGCGACTGCTACGCGAATGCGGCCATGAACGCGAACATCGTCAGAACGGGATTTGAGTGGTGGCGGCTTCAACCTGCACCGGGTCAGCCGGACTGGAGTTACCAGGACGGCATCTTTCAGTGCTTTGTTAGCCACGGGATGAAGATTTACTACACGCTTGGGTATGCTCCAGACTGGGCTGGTGGGCACTACAACGGCCCGCCGGCTGAGGTCCAGACGAACCTGCCGGACATAAACGCTTGGAAGCAGTTCGTGCGAGACGTGATTTATCACTACTCTTATGAGGTTCCGTTGGGAGACAACATTATATTCGGTGTTTGGAATGAACCGGAGGGCCATTTTCTGCACGGGTGCCCAACGTCAAATAAGGGTGATTGCTGGGGCCAGTACCTGTGGCTACCAGCGGCGCAGGCGCGAGATGAGGTCAATCCGTCTGCCAGGTTAGCGGGGCCGGAGATGGGGACTTTGGATTACCAGCTCGACTCCGCGCTGTACTGGATGAGTCAGTCGATTAGGCCGCAGGACGTAATTACAACGCACTGGTACCCGAACTTTTATCCTCCTGCAGGTGAGTGGGTCGCAACCGTTGCGTGGAAGGCCGGTTTCCGTGAGACCTGGCTAACTGAGACTGGGATCAACGACTGTAACGATGCCAGTCAGGCGAACCAGATCGATAACCAGCTGTCACTGTTTGCTAACGAGAGCCCGTACGCGTACTATTGGACCACGTATCTCTACTATCAGGTGACGCCTGATCCTGGCGATCAGTGTTTTCCGGTACATGAGGGCGACCCAGGGTTCAATGTCATTAAGTACTGGGCGAATTACGTGCAGCAGCCACCGCAAGGACCTGTGTTGGCTGGCGCAGTGAATTTCCGTGCTAGTAACGGCCAGTTTGTTGTCGCTGAGGGAAATGGAAACAACATTGTCAACGCCAACCGTGATGTTGCTTCCACATGGGAGACGTTTTACATCTGGGACCTAAATGGCGGCTCACTGCAGTCTGGAGATCCTATCAACATAGTGACTAGCGATGGATGGTACTTCTCGGCTGTGGATGAGGGAGGGTCTACGCTGAACACGTACGTTCAGCAGGCCCTGACCTGGGAGGAATTTTCTATTGTGCGCTTGTCAGGTGCCGGCGAGGTGCATGATGGAGACCTCATCGCAATCCAAACGCGTAACGGACACTACTTGGTAGCGGAATCAGGCGGAGGCGATATTGTCAACGCCAACCGTACAGCAATCGGTTTGTGGGAGACGTTTACCATCTTTCGTCAGTAGCGCGGGCAGCACAGCGGTCGCGCTGCCTGAAGGTATCAAGACGCGCCGTCGGGCTCGAGTAGTGGGTCGGCTGCCGGTCGATCCACTACTCGACGGATTCTGAGAACTGTGAAAAGGAATGCACTTGGTCTTGTCGGGCTCGATGACCGACGCAGGACATTCTTCGAACGCAATCAGTACTGCACGGTTGGCCAGGGCCGCCACAATATGTTTGTGGACGCCGTGGCCACGTCACATCATCGTGCGGCCTCGACGCTGTGGGCGTCCACATGGCCTTTGCTCACATGGCGCTCGTATGGCTGAGACTCTGAGGGTGCCGACAGCGCTTGCGCAATGTATTCGGGCCTTCAGAGGTTGTGCGCGCGTGCCGCGTCTCGGCTCACGGTGAGACGCGGGAAGTAAGACTTAGTTACAGGGTCACCGGTCGTCGACGGCAACAGCCGTGTCGGCCGAAGTCCGTCGATCCCCTTACGAAGCCTTCGGAGGCGTCGCGAAGCACTGCCGCCGCGCTTGCTTGTGACTGAGCCTCCGCCAAAACAGCCCTTCACGGATCGCTTCAGGCCCTGGACCGCCGCTCCAACGCTGACGAGATCGGGTATTCGGGGCGTGAGCGAACCGCTCGTCCGTTTGCTGCTGACCGCTGCTCTGGGCGTTGCAGTTCAAAATGGCATTGCGTGTGGCAGATTCGTTACACTGCCGTCTGAAGAGATGCCGTCAGAGGCAACCGGAATCGCTTTACATTGGCGTATCGCTACTTGAGCTCATCGATCAACCCTCATCGGAGGCGTCGACATGGTTCCCTGAAGTCGTCGAGACGGCATTGTAGAAGCGAGACCGCGGACATGTCGAGGGTTGGCCTCGCGTCGCGCATTGTTGGGCACAGCCGAACAGCCGGAGACCGGCGGTCGCCCGTGAAGGCGTGCAAGTCGTCTCTAGTGTTGAGATGAGTCGGTGTATGACATATGGAATCTAGTGCACGCACGCTGCCGTCGGTTGCAGCGACGCTTCCATTCGTGGTGTTTATCGCCGTCTACGCTCCTGCGGTCGGGCATGGCTTTGTCAAGGATGATTTCGGTTGGATCGCCAGTAATATTGCGGGCAACCTCAGCGATGTTGGCTCAATCTTTCTCCGAACCTCTGGTTTTTATAGGCCTCTCGTGGGTCTCACGTTCGCGGCAAATTATGCGCTATTTGGTCTTGACCCGCTCGGTTACGGCATCACGAACTTGTGCCTCGCGCTCGTGTGTGCAGCTGCGGTCTACAAACTAGCTCACACATGCGGTCTTGCGTGGGGTTCGGCCGTAGTGGCGTCTGCGTTCTGGCTCCTTAATGTTCACGGCATCAATATGGCCGTCCTGTGGATTAGCGGTCGCACCGCTCTACTCCTTACAGGGTTTTCTGTACTTGCTGCCGATCAGCTGCTGCGACGCCGGGTGTGGGTCGCCGCTATTTATCTAGGCGCCGCGCTGTTATCTAAGGAAGAAGCGGTTGTACTGCCGTTTGTGCTGACAGCGTGGCTGTTTCTACTCCAGCCCGAACGGGATCAAGCGTGGAGGCGATATGTGTTGAAGTGGCTAATGGTGTCTGGTGGCGTCCTTGCGGTGTACTTATACGTGCGGCAGCAGCTAGGAGCGGTGACGCCATCAACAGCGCCCATTTACTATCAATTTGTGTTTGACCCGAGAGTTGTTCTCCGGAATGTAGCGGAGTACTTGGACCGTGCAGCGACCGTCGCCGTTGCATCAGTGCTCTTAGGTGCAGTCAGCTTGTCAGGAAGACGTCCGTGGGGAGCGCTTCGCAAATATTTACGTACGGATTTGGTCGCGGCCGGAATCGTGTGGGCGGTCGGCGGTTATTGCCTAACCGTATTCCTGCCGGTCAGATCTAGCTTGTATGCGTGCTTTCCATCGGTTGGCGTGTGCCTGGTTGCGGCCGCTTGTCTTGAAGCACTTTGGCCGCTCGCCTCCGAACATCGGCGACGTAGAACACTTTGCATCGCTATTGTCGTCACGATAGCTGTAGGAATGATTCATCGATCACGGACAGGCCGCTGGACGGAAATTGCCGACTTGACGAGCGAAGTCCTTCCAGTCATAGAACGTTATTCTGCACAGTTGCCAGCGGGAGCGAGCGTGGTGGTGTACGACGATCTTTCCACAAGGCGAAACCTTAGCGCGGCGTTTGGCACGGCGCTGAACTTGGCGTTCGAGCTTAGGAATCACCGTCAACTAAATCTGTGGATCGAGCCGCCGCTCCCGGACGCACCGCTGGCAGGCCTCTCACCACCTTGTCGAGGGTGTGAAGCGCTGACATTGGCCTTGCGGAACGGCGTGCTCGTTCGACGCTAGGTGGGCATGTCGTTGGGGTGCTGAGCTGACTCGGGGGGACCTCCCTCACTTCGGAATGCTCTGTGGCCTCGCCGCGGCCCGTTGTAGAAATGCGTTTCCGGCTCGTCTAAGAGTCGTGTCGAAGTGAGCTCTAACAACACGGCTCAGGCTCCCAAGAAGGAAATTGATTGATTTCCTGGCCACCTATTTTGGCCTGGAGCGCGCGCCCCTTCCGATCAGTCGCGTAACTTCAAGGTGGACGAGCCTTCAGCCTTGGAGCGCCACCCAATGAGAGAAATCCATTGGCGGCGTTCCTTCAGAACACCGAAGACCTCGGTCGCCGCGGCAACGCCGGAGGAGGCGGGCAGCGGGAGCCCTAAGAGATTCAGGCCAATGTCGAGTCCGATTGCCTGCATTACTCGTTGAAGCACCGGCACCTTGGCGACGGCATCAGCGGTCGCCTCACGAAGGAACTCCCCGTCAATCAACGCTTGGATCTCGCTTTCGTTCTGAACGTGGGGCAGTGTCTCCGTTACACGCTGGGAGATTCTCTCCAGCACGACCCGGAAATCGCGCCCGGCGGGGGACTCGCGGATGTCGTGCAATTCAGACCACGTCGCTTGCGAAAAGTCCGGCAGCCGCATGGACACCCAGCGCTGATAGACACTCATCGTTGGGTCGGGAGCGAGCCTAGAGACCGTGCGTTGAATTCCCCAATCCGCAATAGGCCGGACGTCTGACGCTGTCGAGAATGGGAGATTTAGCGCCCGGGCCGCCGCGGCGTCGATGTAGAGTGCTTCCAGGAGTCTTCGATTCACTGACCTTCCGCCAGGAAGATCGCGGAATCCTTCGAGCTTGGAGTCGCCACTTGCCCGTTTCTTGCAGCGTTTTTGAGCGTCGTCATTCAAATCCCCGTCCGAAAGCTGGATGTACGACTCGGTTCGGATTCCGGCTCGCTCGAGCAGGGGGTAGAAATCGACGCCCAATGACGAGGCGATCGGCCCGTCAATGAGGGATCTGAATTCTCGGCTGGGGCCAATCGCGACCGCGACCGAACTGATCTGCCCCTCTCGGGCAAAGCGGGGCTGGCTCCTGTCGAGCTGAGCCATCTGTCGCGCACCGAGCCTTCCCTCCATGTCGAGGCCGTTCTGCCAAAACGTCAGCTCATACCGCCCATCTTGGATAACGAGGCTGTCGTGCGTCACGACCAGGTTTTCAGCCTCCTGTCGAGCGCGTCGTACGTGTCCTCATTTGCAAACCAACCGGCATTCGAGCGCAACGGCAAGAAGATGCTGCTCATGGCAGATGTGCCTATAGTGTGCCTATCAAAGAAATGGCCCGGATTGCTCCGGGCCGTAACTCATTGAGTTGATTGGTCGGGATGGCGGGATTCGAACCCACGACCCCCTGACCCCCAGTCAGGTGCGCTACCAGGCTGCGCTACATCCCGAAGTTATCGCTTCTTCTTCACCGGCTTGGCGGCCACCTTCGCGACCGGCTTCGTCTTGGGACGCGGCCGCGACACCTCCAGGCTGCGAAGCTGAAACCCTTCTTCCAACGCCACGCCCGGCGAGCGCGCGAGGATCGTGGCGAGCTCGCGCAGCCCCTGCCTCACGAGCAGGATGCGCTCCCGCGCGTCGCTGCCGAAGAGATCCTCGAGCTCTTCGAGATCCTCGTCTGCCCCATTCGACGCGGCCCGCTCGTCGAGCAGCCGGCGACGCGCGCCGGCCAGCGTGAGCCCTTCGACAAACAGCATGTGCTTCAACCTCAGCACGCGCTCGACGTCGGTGCGACGGTAGACGCGAGGGCCCCCCGCGGTCTTCGTGACGCCAAGGTCCGGGAACTCCGCCTCCCAGGATCGCAGCACGTACGCCTGGATCCGGGCGATCTCACATACTTCAGGCTGGCGAAACAACGAGCGGTTGGGAATCTCCGGCGTGTCCGGTTGAGACATCTGCTGTTCGCGGAAGTATAACAGAGTCTGTGCGATGCCACGATCGCGCTGAGTTGCGTGCGATGCCGCCAGCGGTGAGATTCGCCAGGCAACGCGCGAGCGAGCATGTTGGAGAGTCCGAGGGGCAAAGCCCTCTCGGATGAGAC
>Ga0066388_100003502_pt1 | contig 10200 bp, 5 predicted proteins | sample PanSoiMetaGPlot6_FD_64539 | JGI IMG/M metagenome (GOLD analysis project Ga0066388, IMG submission 64539) | Tropical forest soil microbial communities from Panama analyzed to predict greenhouse gas emissions - Panama Soil - Plot 6 (Hybrid Assembly) | ecosystem: Environmental > Terrestrial > Soil... | reverse complement strand
CGGCGGGCACGAGCTGGAGCTTCCCCGCCGAAGCCGGGAGCGACGCCGTCGAGCTCCGCACGCCGCCCGCGGAGCCGGGCCAGGACGCCGCGGCCGCCGGCGCCTCGGCCGATGCGCACCACTACGTGGCGGCCGCCTTCGCCCTCGGCGAGGTGGAGGTTCCCCCCATCCCCGTGAAATACCGCCTCCCGGACGGCACGCCGGGCGAGGTGAAGACGCCGGCGGTCAAGCTGAAGATCGTGTCGGTCCTTCCGAAGGACCCGTCCCAGCAGCAGCTCGCCGACATTCGCGAGCCGCAGCCGCTCGCGGCGGGCGCGGTGTTCTGGGTCGCCTGCGCCCTCGTCGTCCTGCTCGTCGCGGGCGTGATCCTCTGGCTCTGGCGTCGCCGCCGCCGTCCGGCCGCCGCCGCCGTCGCCCCGGTGCCCGAGCGTCCCGCCGAGGCGGAGGCGCGCGAGGCGCTGGAACGCCTCGCCGCCTCCGGCATGCTCGCGCGCGGGGAGTACCGGCCCTACTACATCGCCCTCGCGGAGATCGCCAAGCGCTACCTCGAGCGCCGGCTCGGCGCGCCCGTCCTCGAGATGACGTCCACCGAGACGGTGGCCTTCCTGCGCGACCACGCCGACGGGCACGGCCTCGCCACCCCGATGCGCGACCTCGCGGCGGCGGCCGACCAGGTGAAGTTCGCGCGCGGAGAGGCCCAGGCCGCGGAGGCCGAGCGTCACCTGGCAGTGGCCCGGCAGATGATCGACGCCCTCGAGGCGCGGCGGCCGCCCGCTCCCGCGGCCGCCGGGGAGAAGGTCGCGTGAGCCCGCTGGAAGGCTTCCGCTTCGCCGACCCCCCCTGGCTGGCCGCCGCGCTGCTCGGGCCCCTCGTCCTGGTGGTCGTCCTGCTCCGCGAGCGGCGCGGGCGGGCGATCGTCTTCCCCGGCCTCGCCCGGCTCGCGCACGCCAGGCCGGGCTGGCGGACGCGCCTGCGCCACGCGCCGGTGGCGCTGGCCGCGGTGGGCCTGATGCTCGGCTCGGTCGCGCTCGCCCGGCCCCAGTGGGGATCGGTCAAGCGCGACGTGACGACGAGCGGGGTCGACATCGTCGTGGCCCTCGACGTCTCGGGCTCGATGGCCGCGGAGGACTTCCAGCCGAAGAACCGTCTCGCGGTGGCCAAGCAGGTGGTGGCCGACTTCGTCCAGCGCCGCCCGAGCGACCGCGTCGGCCTCGTGATCTTCGCGGGCCAGAGCCTCACCAAGGCGCCTCCCACGACCGACAGCGCGCTGCTGCTGCGCCAGCTCGACGACGTCCGGCTGGAGACGCTCCCCGACGGCACCGCCATCGGCTCCGGCCTCGCCACGGCGCTGACGCGCCTGCGCCGCTCGAAGGCCAGGAGCCGGGTGGTGGTGCTGGTCACCGACGGCGCCAACAACGCGGGCGAGATCGACCCCGCCACCGCGGCGGACGTGGCCAAGGCGATGGAGGTGCGTGTCTACACGATATGCGTCGGGCGGGGCGGGCGGGTGCCGATGCCCGTGCAGGTGCAGGACCCCTTCAGCGGGAAGGTCATGCGGCAGACCGCGATGGTGGAGGTCCAGATTGACGAGGACCTGCTCCAGCGGATCGCCGACCGGACGGGCGGCGAGTTCTTCCGCGCCACCGACGCCGGCTCGCTCAAGTCGATCTTCGACCGGATCGACCACCTCGAGAAGTCCGAGATCAAGCTCACGGCCTACCAGCGCTACCGCGAGCTCTTCCCGGAGGTGCTCGCGAGCGCGGCGGCCGCCCTCGGCGCGGCGGGCCTCCTCTTCCTCGGCGGCCTGCGGGTCGCCCCGGTATGAGCCGATGATCTTCGCGCAGGCGGCCTGGCTGTGGGCGCTGCTCGCGCTGCCGGTCGTCGCCCTGCTGGAGGTGTGGACGACGCGGCGCGACCGGGCGCGGACCGCCCGCCTCGTCGCGCGGCCCCTGTGGTCCAAGGTCGTGCGCACCCCCGCGGAGCGCTGGCGCTACGTCCGCCTCGGCCTCGTCCTGCTCGGAGCGGCGGGGCTCGTCCTCGCCCTCGCCCGCCCGCAGTGGGGCATCGTCCGCGAGAAGGTCGAGCGGGAGGGCGTCGACGTCGTCCTCCTCCTCGACACTTCAGGCTCGATGGCCACCGAGGACGTCTCCCCCAACCGCTTCCAGCTCGCGAAGACGGCGCTGCTCAACCTGATCCGGCGCCTCGACGGCGACCGCTTCGCCCTCGTCGCCTTCGAGGGCGACGCGTATCCGCTCGTGCCCCTGACGCTCGACGCGGACGCGATCGGCCTCTTCCTCGAGACCCTGGAGCCGGGGGCGGTGCCGTCGCCGGGTACGTCCGTCGGGGCGGGGCTGGCCAAGGGCCTGGCCGCGTTCGCCGACAAGGCCCGGCAGAACAAGGTCATGGTCCTCGTCTCGGACGGGGAGGACCTCGAGGGCGAGGTCGACTCCGCGGTGCGCCGCGCGAAGGAAGCGGGGGTCGTCGTCCATACGGTGGGCGTCGGCACGGCCGCCGGCCAGCCCGTGCCCGACTTCGACGCCGAGGGCAACCGGAAGGGGTACAAGAAGGACCGGGACGGCTCGGTCGTGGTCTCCCGCCTGCATCCCGAGACGCTGGAGGCGATCGCGCGGGGGACGGGTGGCCGGTCCTTCCTGCTCACGGCGGCGGACCTCAGTCTCTCCCCCCTCGCGGCCGCCATCGAGGGGATGGAGCAGAAGACGCTGGCCCGCGAGTACTCGTACCACAAGAAGGAGCGCTTCCAGCTGCCACTCGCCGCTGGCCTCGCGTGCCTCGCGCTGGCGTTCATGCTTCCGCCCCCCGAGCGGCGGCGGGGCGCCGGCGTGGCCGGGCGCGCGGCCGCCGCCGGGGTCGCCTTCGCGCTCATGGCTCGCCCGGCGGCCGCCGCCGACTCGTCGCGCGTCACCGACGAGCTGCTCCTGAAGCCGACGCGCCTGACCGCCGAAGGGCGCAAGCAGTACAAGGACGGCAACGCGCCCAAGGCCCTCGAGGCGTTCACGAACGCGGCGGCGGCGCGGCCGGGCGACCCGCGGGCGCAGTTCAACGTGGCCGACGGCTTCTACAAGACGGGCAAGTACGACGATGCGCAGGCGCGCTACGAGGCTCTGGCCGCGGATCCGCGTTCGCCGGTGGCGGCGGCCGCCCGCTACAACCTCGGCAACACGCTCTTCCAGAAGCAGGACTACCCGGGGGCGATCCGAGCCTACCGCGACGCGCTCCGGCTCGTGCCCGGCGACGCCGATACCCGCCACAACCTGGAGATGGCCCTCCGCGCCCTTCAGCAGCAACAACAGAAGCAACAACAACAGCAGCAGCAGAACAAGGATCAGCAGAACCAGAAGGACCAGAAGGACCAGAAAGACCAGCAGGACAAGCCGTCGCCGGACCAGAAGAAGCCGGACCAGAAACCGTCCGGCGCCCCGAAGCCGGAGCGGCCGAAGACCGAGGAAGAGAAGGAACGCGAGCGCTTCGAGAAGGAGACGGGCATGCCCAAGGAGCGGGCGATGCAGCTGCTCGACGCGCTCCAGCAGAACGAGAAGGCGCAGCAGAGGAAGCAGCAGGCCGCGCGGGCGAAGCCGGCCCGCAACGGGAAGGACTGGTGATCCGGGCGGCGCGGACGTGGGGATGGGCGGCCGCCCTCGTCGCGGCGGCGGCCCTCGCGCGGGCCGACGACGCGACCGTGCGCGCGGAGGTGGACGCCACCCGGATCGGCGTCGCCGACCAGGTGCAGCTCACGGTCACGATCGAGGGCCGCTCCGCCGAGCTGGCCGGGGACATCGCCCTTCCCGCGCTGAAGAACCTGCGCGTCGTCGGCGGCCCGTCCGTCTCCCAGCAGATCTCCTTCGTCAACGGCGCGATGTCGCAGTCGCGCGCCTACACGTACGTCCTGCAGCCGACGGCGGTGGGCAAAGCGGAGATCGGCGCCCTCCAGGTGAAGCTCGCGAGCGGCGTGAAGACGACGGCCCCGATCAGCATCGACGTCGTGTCCGGCAGCCTGGGCGGGCGGCCCGCGCGGCGGCCGGGGGACTTCGAGGGCCTGGGCGAGGACCCCTTCGAGTCCTTCTTCGGCCGGCGGCGGCCGGCCGCGGAGCCCAAGCTGAAGGTGGTGGCGGCGGCCAGCCGGCCGAAGGTGCACGTCGGCGAGCCGGTGCTCGTCACCTTCTTCCTGTACACCCAGGCGTCGATCACCGACATCCAGCTCGCCGACGCGCCCCAGTTCGCGGGCTTCTGGGCCGAGGACGTCGAGGCGCCGAAGGGCGGGCCGCGGGGCGAGCGCGTCGCCTTCGAGGGCGAGAGCTACGCGCGGTTCGCGATCCTCCGCAAGGTGCTCTTCCCCACCAAGGCGGGCCGGCTCACGATTCCGCCCGTGAAGTTCCGCTTCGGCCTGGCCCGTATCTCGCTCTTCGACGCGGGCCCGCGGGCGGTGGAGCGCGCGACGGAGCCGCTGACCCTGACCGTCGACGCGCTGCCGGCGGAGCCGGGCTTCGCCGGAGCGGTCGGCGAGTTCGACGTGAAGGCCAGCCTCGACCGCGACACGGTGGCCCTCGGGGAGGCGGCGACCCTGCGGTTCACCGTGAGGGGCAGCGGCAACCTCAAGTGGGTCGACCGCCCGCCGGACCTGAGCCTGGCCGGGGCCAAGGTGTATCCGCCGCAGACGAAGAGCGACCTGAAGGTCGGGCCGGAGGGGATCACGGGATCGAAGACCTGGGAGTTCGTCGTCGTCCCCGAGACGAGCGGCGCGCTCTCGATCCCGCCCCTGTCCTTCGAGTATTTCGCCCCCTCGGCGGGCACGCTCAAGCGCACGCAGTCGGCGGCGCTGACCCTCCAGGTGCACGGCGCGGCCGCTCCCGCCGCCGCCGGCCCCGCCGCCGCCCCCGCGGCGGCGACCGCGTCCCGCGCCACCGGCCTCGCTCTCCGCAGCGACCTGGATCCCCCCGGCCGGCGGCTGCCGGTCCTCGGGCCTCGTTCGGTGCTGGTGACGCTCGGCGTGCTGCTCGCGCTCCACGCGGTGATCGGCGGGGCCGCGCGGCTGTCGGACCGGCGACGGCTCGCTGCGGGCCGGCCGGCGTCCCGCCAGGACGTCCGGGGCGCCCTCGGCGACCTCGAGCGCGTGCGGCGCGGGCGGCTCGGCAAGGAGGAGGCCGCCGCCCTCATCGAGCGCACGCTCCACGGCGTGTTCGGCGCGGTGACGGAGAACGGCGGCCCGCGCGGCGGCGAGCGCGAGCAGGCCATCCGTGACGTCCTCCAGCAGGTGCAGTTCATCCGCTACGCGCCGCAGCTCGGCGATTACTCGGAGGCCATCCGGGACGTCGCCACGCGCGCGGCGGACCTCGTGCGGAAATGGGCATGAGGCGCGTCGTCCCGGCCTTCGCGTTGCTGCTCGCGCTCGCCTCGCCGGGCCGGGCGGAGACTCCGGCCGAGCGCTTCCGCGCGGCCGGGGAGCAGCTCCGCGGCGGCGACGCCGTCAAGGCCGTCGCGACCTATCGCGAGCTCGCGGCGGCGGGGGTCGAGAGCGCCTCGCTCTACTGGAACTGGGCGCAGGCCGCCTCCGCCCGCGGCGAGACCGGCGAGGCCTTGTGGGCCACCCTCCGCGCGCGCGAGATCGACCCCGGCGACCGGGCCCTCCCCCGGGAGATCCAGCGCCTGCGCGAGGCGGCGAACCTCGATCCCGCCGAGATCGCCCCGGAGCCGCTCGCGGCCCTCGAGCGGGCGAGCCGGCGCTTCCACGTCGGCTGGCTGGTGGTGGCGCTCGCCGCGCTGTCGCTCGCGAGCCATGCCGCAGTGCGGCTCGCGCCGGCGCACCGCTGGCCCGCCCCCACCGCCTGGGCCACCCTCGTCCTGGCCGGCGCGCTCGGGGCGGTGCCCCTGGCGGGCGCGCTGGCCCGGCCCACCGGCGTGGTCGTGCGCGGCGGGGCGCCGCTACTCGACTCCGCGTCGACGACCGCCCACTCCATCGGCTCGCTGCGCCAGGCGGAGGTCGTCCCCTTGCTCGAGAGCAGCCCGGACTACGTGCGCGTCGAGGACTCCTCGGGGGCCCGCGGCTGGGCCCACCGCGACGACGTGTGGCCGGTGGAGCCCTGAAGCGCTCACTCGTACCGCAGAGCCTGGACCGGATCCGTCCTCGTCGCGCGACGGGCGGGCACGTAGCACGCGGCCAGGGACGTGGCCAGGAGCGTGGCACAGACCCCGCCGAACGTGAGCGGATCGATGGGCCGCACCTCGAAGAGGAGCGAGGCCAGCATTCGCGCCACCGCGCCGGCGGCGGCGAGCCCGAGGACCACCCCGGCCAGGACGAGCCGCATGCCTTGCCGCAGGACGAGGGCCAGGACGTCGTGCGGAGCCGCGCCCAGCGCGAGGCGTATGCCGAACTCGTTGACGCGGTGGCCCACGCTCAGGGCCATGACGCCATAGACGCCGACCGTGGCCAGGGCCAGCGCGGCCATCGCGAAGGCGAGCAGCAGCCGGTTCGTGAGCCGGCGCGTGCCCAGGGAGCGGTCGACCGCGCTCTCGAGGGTGTGGACGTGGTGCAGCGGCAGGCCGGGGTCCACCGCGTGGACCGCCGCCCGGACCGAAGCGGTCAAGGCGGCGGGGTCGGCGGCCGATCGCACGACAACGTCCATCTCCCCGCTCGGAGCCTGCGCGAAGGGAAGGTAGACGTAGCGGTCGGGCCGGGCGCCGGGGTCGGCGTGCCTCACGCTGGCCACCACCCCCACGATGCGGCGCCACGGCCCGTCGCCCAGCCGGAGCTCGTGGTCGAGGGCCATGCCGTCCGGCCAGAACTGCCGCGCGAGGGCGTCGTCGACGATCGCCACCAGGGGGGCGGACTCGACGTCCGTCTCCCCGAACGCGCGGCCCCGGCGCAGCGGCGTCCCGACGGATCCGAAGTAGCCGGGGCTGACGCTCCGGACGCTCGCCACGAGCGTCGGCTCTCCGGCCCGGGGCTCGCGCCCGCGGACCACGAACGTCTGCTGGTTGTTGCCCTCGCTGAAGGGCGCCGATGACGTGAAGCCCACGCTCCGGATCCCCGGCAGCCCGTCCAGGCGATCGCGCAGCTGCGGGAAGAAGGCCCGCGCCCGCGCCTCATCGTAGGCCGGCCACGGCAACGAGACGCGACCCACGAGGACGCTCCCGGGGTGAAAGCCGAGGTCCACCGCCCGCAGGTTGCGGAAGCTCCGCAGCAGGAGGCCGGCTCCGACCAGGAGGACCACGCACAGCGCGAACTGGGCGATGGCGAAGGCCTCGTTGAGGCGCCGGCTGCGGGCCGCGCGGCTCCCGCGCGCCCCCTCCTTCATCGCCTCGTGGAGGTCCACGCGGGCGCCCCGGACGGCGGGCGCCAGACCGAAGACGAGGACCGTGACCGCGGTCAGGCCCACCGAGAAGAGGAGCACGGTCGGATCGAGCGGGACGTCCCGCACGTAGGGCGCCCGTTCCGCCACGAGCCCCGAGATCGCGCGGGCCCCGCCGAAGGCAAGAGCCAGACCCACGGCTCCCCCCGCCAGGGCGAGGAGGAGGCTCTCGACCACGAGCTGCCGGACGATCCGCCAGGGGCTCGCGCCCAGGCAGCCTCGGACGGCGATCTCGCGGCCGCGCGCGGTCGCCCGGGCGAGGAGCAGGTTGGCAACGTTGGCGCAGGCGATCAGGAGAACCATCCCCACCGCGCCGAGCAGGACGAGCAGGGGTGTCCGGACCGGACCCGCCATGTCGCGGGCCAGCGGCATGGCGATCGTCACGGACTTGGGGCTCTCGGTCGAGCCCGGCTCGTGGCGAGGCTCACCCTTGCGGTCGCGCCAGAAATCATCGGCCAGGAGCGAGATCTCCCGGGACGCCGCCGCGGGCGTCTGTCCGGGGGCCAGGCGCCCGATCGTCGAGTAGCACCAGCAGTTGAGGCTCTGCGGATCGAGGGCCAGAGGGACCCAGACCTGGGCCCGAGGCGGGAAGTCGAAGTCGGAGGGCATGACCCCGACGACCGTGGCCGGCTTGCCGTCGAGGACGACGCTCCGGCCGACGATCCCCGGGTCACCGCCGAAACGACGCTGCCAGAGGTCGTAGCCCAGCACGGTGACCTGGTTCCGTCCCGGGACCTCCTCCTCGGGCAGGAACACGCGACCGAGAAGCGGCGCCCTCCCCAGCACCTCGAAGAAGCCGGCCGTGACGACCGCGCCCGGCAACTGCTCGGGTTCCCCCGCTCCGGTGAGGATGGGCCCGATGTCGTTGGACGCGCCGATCCGCGTGAAGGACCGGCTCCTCTGCCGGAAGTACGCGAGCAGGGCGTCGGGGTAGTTCACGACCGGGAGGCCCATCTCCGGCGCCGAGCCCCAGAAGTGGACCAGCCGGTGGGGCTCGGAGAAGGGCAACGGCCGCAGGAGGACCGCGTTCACGACGCTGAAGATGACGGTGCCGGCCGCGATACCCAGCGAGAGCGTGAGGAGGCTTACCGCGGTCAGGACGGGGCTCTTCCGCAGAGCGCGGAACCCATATCGAACATCGCTGCCGATGCCCACGTAACTTCCCTTGGCCGTGAGACGGTGCGGGTCCTTCCGGGGTTATCGGGATTTCTCGCGCCTTTCATGACGTAGACTGATCCCTCGTGCTGCGGCGACTTCGCGACCGTCCGGAGTGGAAGTTCTTCGCCGTCCTGCCCCGGGCCGATGCTCCGCTGGCCGTCGCCTGGTGGACGGTCCTCGTCCTGCGCGGCGTCCTCCCCGCCGTGTTCGCGGTAGCGATGGGCCTCTTGATCCGGGCGGTCCAGGGAGGCGAGAGCCTCGCCTCGCCCCTCGCCCTGGTCGGCGTCGTGTTCGTCCTGTTGCAGGTCCTGACCCCGGTCCACGCCGCGCTCAGCGCCAACCTCGGGAGCCGCGTGTCCGCCTGGCTCTACGATCGCCTGGCCGAGGCGTGCGTCCGCCCGCCCGGCGTGGGCCACCTGGAGGACCCGCAGCTCACGGGCGACCTCGCCGTCGCCCGTGACTTCGACCTCGGCATGACCGGCCCGCCGATGTTCATCAACGTGGACTTCATCGCGGGCAGCCTGGTGGAGATGGTGAGCGGCCTGGCGTCCGCGCTCGTCCTGTTCGCCTTCGCCTGGTGGGCCCCGATCGTCCTCGCCGGCGCCTGGCTGTCTACGCATTGGCTGCTGCGCGAGAGCGCGGTCTGGCGCGACCGAAACACGCCCGAAGTGCGCGCGGCGCAGCGCCACGCCGATTACGCGTACCGTCTCGCGGTCGAGCCGCCGGCCGCCAAGGAGCTGCGCCTGTTCGGCCTCGCCCCGTGGACGATCGACCGCTTCACCGAGCTGCGCCGGCAGCTCTACGACCGCGTCTACCGGGCGACCCGACTCCGCGAGAAGTCCGTCGCGTGGAGCGTCCTGATCCTGATCGCCGCGAACGTCGCCGTCTTCGGGGCGCTGGCGGCCGCCGCCGCGGCCGGGCGCCTCGACCTCGGCCGGCTCGTCGCCTTCGCGCAGGTCGCGGTGGGCACCAGCCTCATCGCGTTCGGCGGCCTCAACTGGGCGCTCGACGGGGCGGCCGCCCCGGTGGCCGCGGTCCTGCGGCTGCAGCCCGCGATGGCCCCCGCCGGCGCCCTCGCCGCGCCGAGAGGGCCGGCGCGTCCGGCCCGCGGGATGCCCGCCCGCGAGGTCCGGTTCCGCGACCTGACTTTCGCCTACCCCCGCAGCGACCGCCCCGTGCTCGAGGGCTTCGACCTCGTGATTCCCGCCGGGACGTCGCTCGCCATCGTCGGCCAGAACGGCGCCGGCAAGACGACCCTCGCCAAGCTGCTCTGCCGCCTCTACGACCCCCAGGCGGGCGCCATCGAAGTGGACGGCGTCGACCTGCGCGACCTCGACGTGGCGGACTGGCGGTCGCGGGTCACCGCGGTCTTCCAGGACTTCGTCCGCTTCGAGCTTTCGATGCGCGAGAACGTCGCTCCCGCCGGCGCGCCCGACGAGGCGATCCTCGCCGCCCTCGCCGAGGCGGGCGCTTCGGGCCTCGCCGCCCTCGACACGCCGCTCGCCCGCGGCTATGAGGGCGGCACCGACCTGTCGGGCGGCCAATGGCAGCGCGTGGCGCTCGCCCGCGCGCTGTGCGCGGTCCGCCTCGGCGCCGGCCTCGTGCTGCTCGACGAGCCGACGGCCCAGCTCGACGTGCGCGGCGAGGCCGAGATCTTCGACCGCATCCTCGCCACCAC
>Ga0066388_100003501_pt1 | contig 10200 bp, 8 predicted proteins | sample PanSoiMetaGPlot6_FD_64539 | JGI IMG/M metagenome (GOLD analysis project Ga0066388, IMG submission 64539) | Tropical forest soil microbial communities from Panama analyzed to predict greenhouse gas emissions - Panama Soil - Plot 6 (Hybrid Assembly) | ecosystem: Environmental > Terrestrial > Soil... | reverse complement strand
AAAAAGTGGGCTTGCGCCCACTGGTGTGTTCCGCCAATCCTGGTACTACACAGCAGTTCCAGTAATTAATATACGCTCGGGTGAGGTGAAAGACAAATGAGAGCGTCGTCTGTCGAGGTTGACCGAGTCTACATGTGATGAGACACTTCTTGCATTCCAAACGTGGCACGGTTAAGCCCCATGAAACCTTGGCTGTTGTCGTTTGTGGTCCTGCTTGGCTCCAGAACGGTTGCTCAATCGCTTAACTCCGATCCCTTCGCCACGGCGGGCGCCGCGACTGCTGGGACTAAGAGCTACCAGTCGGAAGGTGCGGTGCTAGTGGTGAAGGTTTTAGATGAGAATCGCGTTCCGCTAGATCGGCAATCCGTGATCAAGTTGGAAAACAAAGCTACGCGCACCGCCTCATGGCAGACCACAGCCGATCACTCGGAAGCGTATTTTACGGACCTGGGCATCGGGCAGTATGACGTAGAGGTTAGCGCGGTGGGGTACCTCAGCGCTCATAAGCCTCAAATTGTAGCGGGGGCTTATGCCACTCATTACGTCGACATCATTCTTCAGCGCGATCCAACGAGCGTCAATTTGCGGGAACCGAACGCACCCGACATCCCCGCGAAGGCCCGCAAAGCAACTCAGCGGGGTGTTCGGGCTTTGAAATCGGGCAACTTGAAAACCGCTCAACAACAGTTAGAGGCTGCTTTCAAACTCGCGCCCAATAGCCCAGACGTGAGTTTCCTCCTCGGTTATCTATATTTTCTGCGAAAAGATTTTCAACAGGCACAGGGCTTTCTTGCCAAAGCGGTGACGGGTGACCCGCACAACGTGCAAGCATTAACCTTACTGGGCCGCATCCGATTACATCTCGGAGATCACGTAGCAGCCAAGGCGACACTAGAAGATGCCGTTTCCACCGATCCAGATTACTGGATGGCGCACTATCTCCTGTCAGACGTTTATCTCAGGCAACATGAATATGAAAAGTCCCGAGCGCAGGCTGAGATTGCGCTCGATCGCAGCAAAGGAGCGGGCAATCCCGCTCGGCTGGTACTTGGGCAAGCCCTGGCGAATCTTGGTAAGAACGACGAGTCTATCAGTACTCTCTCCGCCTTCCTTCGTGAGTCGCCTGACAGCCAGCAAGCAGCCCAGGTTTGAGATTTGCTCGCTGAAATTAAGAGGCGTGCTTCGGCACCGAACCCGGTCAGCGTGCAGCTTGCCCTTCCTCCCTCAGAATCGTTGGTTGACGACACGGATTTGCGTCTTTCCATCAAGACTTGGGAACCGCCCGGCGTGGATGACGTGAAGCCCTGGGTTTCATCAGGTGTAACCTGCCCAGAAGGTCAGGTCGTAAGCGAAGCAGGTACAAGCGTAAAGCAACTCGTAGACGACATTTCCAAGTTTGCTGCAATAGAGGAATTGCTGCACGAGAACGTAGATGAGTTGGGAAACGCCATCACCAAGGAAACGAAACGTTACAACTACATAGCCGACATCTCAGAAGCAAAGCCGGGTTATCTAGAGGTCCAGGAATATCGGACGGAACATGGAGAGGTGCCTCAATTTCCCGACAATATTGTTAGTAGTGGCTTTCCGACGCTGGCATTTGTGTTTCACCCCACAATGTGGGGGAATTTTGAATTCAGTTGTGAGGGCATGGGTGAACTGGGTGGCAAAGCCATGTGGTTGGTACACTTCCGACAAAGAGACGACCAGCCTAACCGCATACACGCGTTCAAGATTGGTGGCATGATCTACGATGTCAATCTTAAAGGTCGGGCCTGGATCACGCCTGACAAGTTTCAGATCGCACGCATTGAGTCTGATCTCGTCAAACCAATGCCGAATATTCAGCTGTTAACAGAGCACCAAATCGTTCAATACGGTCCGGTCGATTTTCCCAAGAAGAAAGTTCAACTTTGGCTGCCCAAGAGCGCAGATCTCTATGTGGATTTTCGCAAGCACAGGTATTTCCGGCGGCATAGCTTCGACCATTTCATGCTGTTTTCAACGGAGTCAGAGGAGCGCTATAGCGGCCCGAAGCGTGATCCCAACGTGGCGCCGGCAACTAATGACCCGCAAAAGCCCTAGAGGGTTGTACTCTCAAAGTTCTCTATCCCCGACAACTCTAAGTTTATTTCCACCCGGTTGCGGCCATTCCGCTTTGCCTGATACATGGCAGCATCCGCCATGGCGACCAGAAACTCGGGATCGCTCTCGGCAGTACCCAACGTCGTGCCCAGGCTGATTGTGATCGTGGCGCTTTCGTTGCCGAGGTCAACCGCCTCGTCACATATTGCCACGCGAATGCGCTCAGCCAGCTTTTGTGTGAGTTCGAGGTCGCAGCCAGGAGCAATGATCAGGAACTCTTCTCCACCATAGCGTCCAATGACGTCATAAGGGCGTAGAGTTGTGGAGATGCGCTGCACAACGGTTACTAATGCGGCATCCCCGGCGCCATGTCCATAATGGTCATTGATCTTCTTGAAGTGGTCGACGTCGGCTATGATCACGCCGAGCGTGTTGTGCTCGCGTCGGCAGCGTGCAAGTTCGCGACGCAGTACATCGCGGATAGCGCGCCGGTTTAAGATTCCAGTCAACGAGTCATGCTCGGCATGGAAGCGCAGGGACTCCTGCGCTTGCAAGAGCTCCGACTTGCCTTTCTGCATCGTCGCCAACATCGCGTTAACTGCCCGCGCCAGTGCGCCGAGTTCGTCACTGCCGCCCGATTCGAGACGAAGGGATAAGTCTCCACTGGCAGTTATCTGCTTAATTCTGCGGCTCAGCTTCGCTACCCGTGCCAGAAGGTGCTCTTCTAGCACCAGCAACAAAACGCCGCAGTGGACCAATCCCGCGAGCATGAGAAGTAACAGCAGATAGCGCATCACTTTCTGGCCCTCAAAGTTGAGGTCATATGGGATTCGGGCCACCAAGAGTCGCCGCGAAATACCCCACATGTCCTTGAGCGGAAGATACACCAGCATCGTAGAATCACCCTCTAGCAACACTGAATTAACGCCATCACTCCAGGCAGAAGTCCTGGCATCCCCTACAGGTGCGCGATCCGACGGTTCCAGCCATAGCGGCAAACCTACAGACCTCGACAATGAGGTCAACAACGCCTCGTTCAGTTCGCGTCCCATCACTAAAACACCACGCGATTCGCCGTTGCCACGGCTCGTAAGAATAGGTTGGTAGGTCAGCAGTAAAATGCGGCCTCGTATCTGCAGTAGCCCGTTACCTTCCGAATCTCGGTATCTCTGAGGCCGGAAGGCGGCAATCGCAGCAAGGTCATCAGGCGGTAGCGACCACACACCCAAGCCTTTCTGCAATACCACCTTGCCATTGCGGTCGAGCAACAGAAAGACATTGATGTGAATTATGCTGAATGTGTCGTCAGTCAACTCAGTGCGAACGAACTCGGAGTTGCGGCTTTGCATGAAATCGTAGGTGCGATCCCATTGCGCGTAATCTCGGGCCATGATGGCCAGTCGCCCGTGTTCGTCCGCCAGCCCGTCTTGCAAGCGGCGCACCTTTTCACGGGCATAATTGCTCTCCAAACGAGAGAAACCGTTGAGCAAAGCGAACCGCGAAGCGAAATAGACAGCAGTGAGGAAAGCGCCCAATGCCAGGGCGGAAAACAGCAGAATCTTCTTACGAATAGTCATAAGCGCGTCACCCAGGACAGACGGCGCGAATGAATCGGACTGGGTTCCAAGGTCAAAGCGCCAATACTACGTACTCGTTCCGTACCCCTCGAATCTCTTCGTTCGTTGCCACCTCCGTGGCTCTAGGGGCGTTTCCGCCCTGCAGAGTAGCGTCGCCGACTACTTCCTGCCACCATAGCATTCAGAACCCCCTTTCTCAGTAGCCTTGAGCTTTTTTCGAGCACTTTGGTAACGTGAACGAAATGTAACTCGGCGCACGGGTCCCAAGAAACTTGAGACAAAGGTGCAAATACACTGTCCATTTGCCTCGGGTTCAGTGGCTCTCTACAATAAAGCAAAATCATGATTCACTTCCCCGTTCCTGAAGCTCTTACCTTCGATGACGTCCTGCTTCTGCCCGCCCGCACCGATGTGGTTCCGGCGGAAGCTAACACTCAGACCCAGCTTACCCGCAACATCCGCTTGAACATTCCGGTGATCAGTGCGGCGATGGACACCGTAACCGAGTCCCACATGGCGATTGCTTTGGCGCAGCAGGGCGGGCTCGGAATCATCCACCGCAACTTGACTATCGAGCAGCAGGCCGAGGAAGTGGACAAGGTGAAACGTTCCGAGAGCGGCATGATCGTGGATCCGGTGACGATGAGTCCCGACCAAAAGGTCTCCGAAGCGCTCGACATAATGCGGAAATACAAGATCTCCGGCGTGCCCATCACCAAGAACAAGAAGTTGGTTGGCATTCTGACGAACCGCGATCTGCGGTTTGAAAACCGCTTCGATATACCCATCAGCCAGGTGATGACCAAGGACAATCTCATCACAGTCCCTGTGGGAACCACTCTCGAAGGCGCGGAGAAGATCCTTCACAAACACCGGGTCGAAAAACTGTTGGTGGTCGATGATCAGTACAACCTGAAGGGACTGATCACGGTAAAAGACATTCAGAAAAAACTTAAATATCCCAATGCGGCGAAGGATTCGCATGGGCGACTGCGAGTAGGCGCGGCGATCGGTGCAACCGGTGACTTTCTTGAGCGCGCAGAAGAGCTAGTCAGAGAAAATGTCGATGTTCTCGCGATTGACAGCGCGCATGGACACTCGTCGCGCGTTCTGGAGGCGGTAAAGAAGGTCAAGGCAAAGTATCCCGAAGTTGATTTGATTGCTGGCAATGTCGGCACATTTGACGGCGCGTGCGAACTGGCGCGCGCCGGAGCGGATGCAATTAAAGTGGGAATTGGTCCAGGATCGATTTGCACCACCCGCGTAGTGACCGGCGCCGGTGTGCCGCAGATTACGGCGATTGCCGAGGCTTATCGGGCCACGAAAGATGCCGGTGTGGCAGTCATTGCGGACGGCGGGATCAAATATTCCGGCGATATTACCAAGGCCATCGCCGCTGGCGCGAGCGCGGTGATGATTGGATCGATGTTCGCCGGCACGGACGAGAGTCCGGGAGAGCTGATTCTGTACCAAGGCCGCACGTTCAAGTCCTACCGAGGCATGGGCTCGATCGGCGCGATGGCGGCGGGATCGAGTGAACGCTATTTCCAGAGCGCAGCGGGAGAAGCCTCAGCTGCGGTACCGAGCCTGGGCGGGGATCCGAACCGGATGGCAAAGCTGGTGCCGGAGGGGGTTGAGGGGCGGGTGCCATATCGGGGTTCTGTCTCCATGATTCTCTATCAGATGGTCGGCGGGCTGAAGTCAGGCATGGGTTATTGCGGCTGCGCGACGCTGCCCGAACTTCTGCAGAAAACCAGATTCGTTCGCATCAGCGGCGCGGGTTTGCGCGAGAGCCATGTGCACGATGTGATGATTACGAGAGAAGCGCCGAACTACGCCGCGGAATAGCAATCGTGCCGGCCGGGTTGGGCGCGGCGCTTCATTGCGACGACGGGATCGGAATCTGCACCAATGAAAATGCTTCAAGCACTTAGCGGAATTCTCCTTGTGCTCGGAGCTGCATATTGTGGCTTGCGCGCGTTGTTGTTCGGCGCAAAATTACGAGAGAAGGTGCATGGTAACCCCGAGCCACCAACTAGTCTTTTCAATGAGGAAGGAGTTTCAAAGCAGCCCACTCCGCCGCGCTCCGCTTGAAGCCCGAACTCCGTGGGCGTATGCTGGATGCCTCGTAACCATGTAAGCTTCTCGTAATTCGGGAGCGCGCCCGCGTTCCCAAGGACTGGGAAAGGAGGTTCTACATGCCCACGTCCAGAGAATTAACCATCCACATGGAAAACAAACCGGGAACTCTGGGAAAGCTCTGCAAGGCCTTGGCTGACCAGAGAGTGAACATTCTGGCGTTCCAGTCTGTCCCCTCCGAAAAGGACAGTGTGGTTCGCATGGTGGTGGACAATCCAACAACCGCCAAGAAGGTGCTCGATAGCGAGCGCCTGAAGCATGTCGATACTGAGATCGTGCAGACTCGACTTGCTAACCGTCCGGGAGAGTTGGCACGCGCCGCCTCCGAACTCGGTGGGTCGAGCATCAACATCGAGTACGCCTACAGCGGCCTCGATTCAAACAATCAGCCCGTTGTGTTTTTCGGAGTCAAAGATGCCGGCAGAGCAGCGATGATCCTCGACAAGATCGCTGCCGCCGCGTAGAAATCCCTCTCCTTGGACGCAAGCCAACCCACCCTCCGACCGGAGGGTGGGTGTGTCGTGTTTGCTTTTGCCACAGGAGTTTTTAGTAGATGGAATCGTACTTCGTGACCACCCATTCCCGGCTACGATTGTCGAGAGTCACTGATAGCAGCTCCTGGTAAGTAGACCCATCGCCTTGTCGCTTTCCGCTGTATTGCAGGATACGCAGTGGAGGGCGATCTTCCCAATCCACAATCTTCCACGAAATCAGGGGATGCTTCGCCTCTGAGTCGCAGATAAACGCAGCGTATTTCTTGCGATAGTCTTTCTTCCAATCCGACAGCTGTTGCTCGCATTGGCCCTCACGCATTGCGCGAAGGAATTCGCCGGCCGCGCGTTCCGAAGATCGGTCGCGCAATGGGTTCAGGCTGATCGAAATCGGAATTTTTGTGAGCGGGTCAACTTCCGGCGACTTCGCCAGAATCGGCGGCTGGCTGTTCAGCCACATCAAGTAGACAAAGAAGCCCAATAGAACCAGAAATCCGGCTCCTGAGGCAATCGCGATATGGAGCTTGGAAAACTTCATCTCTCAAACAGAGTTTAGCCCGGAAAATCGCGGTGAGCAGGTTACTTCCGTGACGCACAACGGTCCTGTACCGACGGACAGGAGAGAGGCTGCGGTTGGTTCAACTGGCCTGCGGCTGGTGTCAGTCCAATGTCCGAGTGGAAAGCTGCGTTCCTGTCCACCCCTGCCTTATTGTCTGATCTCTGAATGTTTAGTCCTCGCGTCGAAGCTCCTGCGTTGAATCATTCCTTACGCTTCAAGAATCATTAACATGTACAGCCGCTCTAATCACCTGAACTTGATAAACTAGAACTCTTCGTCTCGGGCTTCTGACATTCGCTGTACTCCAGGGAGAAACTCTGATGGCCGTTAGCGATCAGGCGGTAGTCACAGGCAAGCAGCTCGATCTTCTCAGCATTAACACCATCCGCACGCTCTCGATGGACGCCGTGCAAAAGGGCAACTCCGGCCATCCCGGCGCGCCCATGGCGTTTGCCCCGGTCGCCTATATGCTCTGGCAGAAGTTCCTGCGGTTCGATCCGGCAAATCCGGTCTGGCCAAATCGCGACCGCTTCGTACTTTCAAATGGCCACGCTTCCATGCTGCTGTACTCGATGCTTTACCTGACCGGAGTGAAGACGGTTGATTCGGAATACAAGGTCCTGGATCGGCCGGCGATCACGCTCGACGATATCAAGAGCTTTCGCCAGCTGGACAGCAAGACTCCCGGCCACCCTGAGTATCGCCACACATCTGGTGTCGAAACCACGACTGGGCCGTTGGGCCAGGGAGTTGGCAACAGCATTGGCATGGCAATCGCTGCTAAGTGGCTGCAGGCCCACTATAACCGTCCTGGGTTCGACATCTTCGACTACAACGTTTACACGTTCTGCAGCGATGGCGATCTTATGGAAGGCGTGGGCAGCGAAGCTGCGTCGCTCGCCGGACATCTCAAGCTACCGAACCTATGCTGGATTTACGACGCTAATCAGATCACGCTGGATGGCCCGGCCGATTGGTCATTCAGTGAAGACGTGGCTATGCGCTTTCGCGGCTATGGCTGGAACGTCATGCACGTAGGCGATGCGAATGACCTGGACGCTCTTTCAAATGCATTCAATGAATTCTTGAGCACGAAGGACCGGCCAACCCTGATCATCGTCAACAGCCACATCGGTTATGGCGCTCCGCACAAGCAGGACACTAACGCCGCACATGGCGAGCCGCTGGGGGAAGATGAAGTGCGGCTAGCAAAAAAATTCTATGGCTGGCCAGAAGATGCGCATTTCCTGGTGCCGGGTGGAGTGCTCGATCATTTCCAGGAAGGCATTGGCCGCCGCGGTGAGGAACTTCACGGTCAGTGGGGCGATCTCTTTGCTCGCTATAGCAAGCAGTTCCCTGATCTCGCCGACCAACTCCGGCGCATCCAACGTAGGGAACTCCCTGACGAATGGGACAAGAACCTTCCCACATTCGCCGCGGACGCAAAGGGTATAGCGACGCGTGAGAGCTCAGGGCAGGTGCTCAATGCGTTGGCCAAGAACATTCCTTGGTTGATTGGTGGTTCGGCGGACCTTGCGACCTCGAATAAAACCACTCTGAAAGGCGAGGCAGGCGACTTCAAAGCCGGCAACTATGCTGGTCGCAACTTCCATTTTGGTGTCCGTGAGCATGCCATGGGCGCGGCGCTAAACGGCATGGTGATTTCGAAGCTGCGAGCTTTTGGCGGGACTTTCTTCAATTTCACCGACTACATGCGACCTTCCATGCGCCTGGCTGCGCTCACCGAAATTCCTGTCATCTACGTTCTAACTCACGACTCGATCGGCCTTGGTGAGGATGGCCCAACACACCAACCGATTGAGCAACTGGCGTCGTTGCGTGCGATGCCCAACATGATCGTGATGCGTCCAGGGGATGCCAATGAAGTTGTCGAGGCTTGGAAGACCATCATGCCGCTTAAGCACAATCCCGTGGCGCTGGTGCTTACTCGCCAAGCCCTACCAACGATCGATCGCGCTAGGTATGCTCCAGCTTCCGGCGTAGCCAAAGGCGGGTACGTCCTTGCCGATGCTCAGGGGGGAAACCCTCAGCTCATTCTGATCGGAACCGGCAGCGAGCTTTCTCTGTGCGTCAGTGCCCACGAAAAGTTAACATCTGAAGGCATTCGCGCCCGTGTGGTTAGCATGGCTTCGACTGACATTTTCGACATGCAAGATGAAGCATACAAGAACTCAGTCCTGCCGCCGGATGTGACTGCTCGTGTGTCCGTTGAGGCAGGCTCAATTTTCGGTTGGGAGCGATACGTAGGTCTGAAAGGCAAGATCATTGGCATGACGACTTTCGGGGGGTCGGCCCCGGCGAAGGATTTGTTTAGGAAATTCGGGTTCACCATCGATCACGTGATTGAGGCCGCGAAGGAAGTTTTGGCCAAAAACTGACACTTGCTGCCAAAAACCATGGCCCGCTCTGCACTTCTGTGGAATGGTGTCAGCAAAATCTGGCCGCCACCGCAGTGGGCTTTAATCAGACCACCGCGCAAGCGGTACCAGGTCACAATGCGAGTGCCGCAAAGGACGGCATGACCGAAAATTGGATGGCCAGAGACGACGAGGTTTTTATGCAGTCCACCGAAGTTCTCGATACTGTGAGAGCCACTCACGGCGAAACGACTCCAAAGATCAGCCAGCAAAGCTACCAACTGCCCGACACGCTTGAGAAGCAAGTTGCCGAAGCGATGAACGACTGGAGCGCAAGCGGCAAAGTCCGCAGACTGTGGCAACGCGACGCATCGTTGTGGACCAATACTGACGAGTCTCAGTGGCTCGGGTGGTTGGACATTGTCGAGAAGCAGCGCGATAAGAAAGACCTATTCCAAAAACTTGCCGGTGAGATTCGAAAAGAGAATTTAACTGACATCCTCTTGCTTGGAATGGGCGGCTCGAGCCTATGCCCAGAAGTCCTGGCAAAGACCTTCGGTCAGCTTCAGGGCTTCCCGCGGCTGCATGTGCTCGACTCGACTGATCCTGCGCAGATAAAAACACTTGAAAAACACATTGATCTCGCCAAAACGCTGTTCATCGTCTCCAGCAAGTCAGGATCAACACTCGAGCCCAACATCTTTAAGCAGTACTTTTTCGAGCGTGTAACAGAAACCATCGGCCAGGACAAGGCCGGCAGCCGCTTCCTCGCAATTACCGATCCCGGCTCAAGGTTGGAATCCGAAGCGATGACAGACAAATTCCGCGACATCTTCCACGGCGTTCCAAGCATAGGCGGTCGCTACTCAGCGCTATCGAACTTTGGAATCGCGCCTGCCGCGGTTATGGGTCTCGATGTTGCTAAGTTTCTCGACCGCACCGCCGAGATGGTTGAGGCCTGCGCGGCTGCG
>Ga0066388_100003500_pt1 | contig 10202 bp, 8 predicted proteins | sample PanSoiMetaGPlot6_FD_64539 | JGI IMG/M metagenome (GOLD analysis project Ga0066388, IMG submission 64539) | Tropical forest soil microbial communities from Panama analyzed to predict greenhouse gas emissions - Panama Soil - Plot 6 (Hybrid Assembly) | ecosystem: Environmental > Terrestrial > Soil... | reverse complement strand
GCCATCATCTCGGCCTCGTCGACCGCCTTGCGGATCGAGTCGACCGTGGCGTCGATGTCGACGACCACGCCCTTGCGCAGCCCGCGCGACGGGTGCGTCCCGATTCCGATCACCTCGATCGAGTCGCCCGCAGGCTCTGCGACCACCGCGCAGATCTTGGTCGTCCCGACGTCGAGGCCGACGATCAGCTCATCGTGCTTTGCCATCCTCACCACCCCCCGTTGTTCGCTTGAAATCGCGCAGCACCGGATTGCTCCGGAAACGCAGATCGACTTCCTGGGCGCCCTGGCTCTCGACCAGATCGCTGTCGGCCAGCTGCCGCCAGTCGGCGAACGACGCCGCCGCGTCGCGGCCCACCACCAGCTGCACCGCGCGGCCGAGCGTGCGCACGCGCACCTCGCCGCGGCCGCGCGCGTCCACGCTGGCCAGGTTCAGGCCCGCCTCGCGCGCCGCGGCGATCACCGGCAGCGCCGAGCGCGGGTCGCCGGACAGGAGCGGCAGCCGCGCGACCTCGTCCGAGAGCGGCGGGAAGCGCTCGCCCGACGCGTCGAGCGCGAGCCCGCTCTGCGCCTCGAGCGCCACCGGCACGCGCTCCACCAGGCTGATCACCAGGCGGTCGGGCGGGAGCCGCATCGCGCGCACCCGGGCGATCCGCGGGTGCGCCGCAAGCGCCTCGGCGGCGCGCGCCGGGTCGAGGTCGACCAGCGGCGTGCCGGCGAGCACGCCGGCCAGCCGGCACAGCTCGCTGCGGTCGAGCGCGCGTGCGCCCACGAAGTCCACGTGGCGCAGCGCGAAGGTCGGCCCGCGCAGGCCGCTGCGCAGCCACTCGAGGTCGATGTAGCCGTGGTGGCGTACCCAGCCCGCGGCGAAGACGAGCGCGAGCAGCGCAAGGCCGAGCTTGAGCGGGCGGGGCAGGGTGGCGCCGTCGAGCCGGCGGGCGGTCATGGCTCCGCTCCCACGATCTTCACTTCGGTCTCGAGCGCGACGCCGAACTTCGCCCGCACCGCCTCGCGCGCGCGCTCGATCAGCCGCAGCACGTCGCCGGCGCGCGCGCCGCCGTTGTTCACGATGAAGTTGGCGTGGAGCCGGGAGATCTCGGCGGCGCCCTCGCGCGCGCCCTTCAGCCCCGCCGCCTCGATCAGCCGGCCCGCGAAGTCGCCCGCCGGGTTCACGAACACCGAGCCGCACGACGGCTGGTCGACCGGCTGGGTCGCGCGCCGCTGCGCCAGCCCTCTCTTCTGGCGCTCGCGGATCGCGTCCGGGTCGTCCGCGGTCGTGTCGAAGCGCGCGGCCAGCACGACACTGCCCGGTGGCAGCTCGGCGGTGCGGTAGGCGAAGCGGAGCTCGGCGCGCGCGAGCTCGCGCACGAGCCCCTCCTCGGGGTCGAAGATCTCGACCGCTGCGATCACGTCCTTCACCTCGCGCTCGCGCGTGCCGGCGTTCATCGCCACCCAGCCTCCGATCGTTCCCGGGATGCCCACCCCGAACTCGAGCCCCGCGCGGCCGCGCTCGGCGCAGAAGCGGGTGAGCTGTGCATGGCTCGCACCCGCCTCGGCGCGCACGCGGCCCTCTGCGTCGATCTCGACCTCGCGCAGACCCGCGAGCCGGGCCACGACCCCGCGCAGCCCGCCGTCGCGCACGAGCGTGTTGAAGCCGCCGCCGAGCACGAACAGCGGGAGCCCGTGCGCGCGGCAGAAGCCGCTGAGCAGGACGAGCTCCGTGCGCGTCTCGAGCTTCGCGAACGCATCCGCCGGGCCGCCGACCCGCAGCGAGGTCCAGTCGGCGAGCCGCTCCCCCGGAACGATGCGCTCCGGCAGCAGGGCGGCGAGCTCGCGCGCGATCGCGGGATCAATGGTCAGGGCTCCCTCCGTCGTCGCTGGCCAGGAACTCGCGCGCGAGCCGGCCGATGTCGCCCGCGCCCATGAAGAACACCAGGTCGCCCGGCCGCACGAGCTCGCGCAGACGCGGCACGATCGCGGACTTCTCGGGCACGAAGTCGACCGCGCGGTGGCCGCACGCGCGCACGGCGTCGGCGAGCACCGAACCGGTGACCCCGGGCAGCTTCGGCTCGCCCGCGGCGTAGATCTCGGTCAGCACGAGCACGTCTGCGTCGTGGAAGGCGCGCGCCAGCTCGTCGAACACGTCGCGCGTGCGCGTGTAGCGGTGCGGCTGGTAGGCGACCACGATGCGGCGGTTCAGCCCCTCGCGCGCGGCGGCGAGCGCCGCGCGCACCTTGGCCGGGTGGTGCGAGTAGTCGTCGATCACCGTGATGCCGCCGCGCTCGCCCACGATCTCGAAGCGCCGCTCCACGCCGCGGAACTCGGCCAGCGCGCGCGCGATCACCTCGACCGGCACGTCGAACTCGAGCCCGACCGTGATCGCCGCCAGCGCGTTCGACACGTTGTGCCGCCCCGGCACGCGCAGCGCGAAGTTCCCGAGCGGCTGGCCGTGCGCGCGCACGCCGAAGCGCATGCCGAGGCCGTGCGCCTCGACCCGCTCGGCGGCGATGTCGGCCTGGGGCGAGAAGCCGTAGGTCCAGGCACGCCGCGTGACCTGCGGCAGCAGCGTCTGCACGTGCGGGTCGTCGACGTTCAGCACCGCACAGCCGTAGAAAGGGACGCGGTTGGCGAACTCCACGAACGCCGCGTGCAGCTTCTCGAAGCTGCCGTAGTGGTCGAGGTGGTCGCGGTCGATGTTGGTGACGACCACGACCGTCGGCACCAGCCGCAGGAACGAGCCGTCGCTCTCGTCGGCCTCGGCGACGAGCACCTCCCCCTCGCCGAGCCGCGAGTTCGCGCCCAGGCTGATCACGCGCCCGCCTACGACCGTGGTCGGGTCGAGCCCGCCGGCGGCGAGCACTTCGGCGGTCATCGAGGTGGTCGTGGTCTTCCCGGCCGAGCCGCCGATCGCCACGCCGTACTTCATCCGCATCAGCTCGGCGAGCATCTCGGCGCGCGGGATCACTGGGATGCAGGCGAGCTCGGCGGCCTTGAGCTCCGGGTTCGTCGCTGGCACCGCGGACGAGAACACCACCACGTCCGCGCCGTCGACCAACGCCGGATCGTGGCCGATCGCGATGCGGATGCCGAGCTCGCGCATGCGGCGGGTCGCCGCGCCCTCGCGCACGTCCGAGCCCGACACCGAGTAGCCCTGCACGTGGAGGATCTCGGCGATCCCCGACATGCCGACCCCGCCGATCCCCACGAAGTGGACGCGCTGCACGCGGCGTCTCATGCCCGCCTCCCCCGCTGGCGAAGAAGCTCGGCACAGAGCTCCCAGATGTCGCGCGCGGCGTCCGGCCGTGCGCGGGAGAGCGCGGCGGCGGCCATGCGCGCGCGCCGCGCGGGGTCGCGCAGGAGCTCCACGACGGTGTCGCCCAGCCTGGCGGAGGCGTCCGCATCGGGCACCACCGCGCACGCGCCGGCGCGCTCGAGCTCGCGCGCATTCGCCATCTGGTGATCGTCCGCTGCATAAGGATAGGGAACGAGCACCGAGGCGACGCCGGCGACGCAGATCTCCGCCACCGTCCCGCCCGAGCGCGCGACCACGAGGTCGGCGCGCGCCATGCGCTCGGGCAGGTCGTCGAAGAACGCGGCGACCTCGGCGCGCACGCCCGCCGCGTCGTACGCCGCGGCGGTCTCGCCGAGATCCGCCGCGCCGGTCTGGTGGGTGATCTGCAGGTTCGGGATCTGCGCGAGCCGGGGCAGCGCGGCCGCGATCGCGCGGTTCACCGAGCGCGCTCCCAGGCTCGCACCGGTGACGAGGAGGCGCAGGACGTCGCCGGTCCGCACCTCGGCGCGGGGCAGCGCGCGCACGGGCCGGCCCGTGAGCACGGCGCGGCCCTTCGGGAAGAACGGGATCGCGTCCTCGAACGCCACGAAGGTGCGCGCGGCGAAGCGGCCGAGCAGGCGGTTCGCGCGGCCGGGCTTCGCGTTCGGCTCGAGCAGCACGGTGGGAATGCCGAGCGTGAGCGCCGCAGCGACCGCGCCCACCGAGGCGTAGCCGCCGACGCCGATCACGAGATCGGCAGGGCTCGCGCGGAGCTGCGTCCGCGCGATCCGGACTCCCTGCAGCGCCTGCGCGATGCCGGTGAGCCCGCGCCGCCAGCCGCGGCCGGTCACCTGTCCGCTCGGCACGAGCTCGAGCGGGTAGCCCGCGGCGGGAACGTACTTGGTCTCGAGCCCGCGCGCGGTGCCCACGAAGCGCACGCGCGCGTCCGGCTCCGCCTTGCGGATCGCATCCGCCAGCGCGAGCGCCGGGAAGATGTGGCCGCCGGTGCCGCCGCCCGCGAGCACGATCGCTAGCGCCATCCCGCCCTCCCGCGCTTCGACGGCCGCGCCGCGTTCGCGATCAGGCCGAGCGAGGCGAGGCTCGCGATGAGCGACGTCCCGCCGTACGAGAGCAGCGGCAGGGTGCTGCCCTTGGTCGGGAGCAGCCCCATCGCGACGCCCGCGTTGAGCAGTGCCTGCAGCCACAGCGTGAGCCCCGCGCCCAGGGTCAGCAGCGTGGCGAAGGGCGACTTCGCGCGCTGCGCGATGCCGAGCGACGCGAGCGCGAGCACCGCGAAGCCGGCCAGCACGAGCCCGACGCCGAAGAGGCCCGCCTCCTCCCCGACCACGGAGAGGATGAAGTCGTTGTGCGCCTCGGGCAGGAAGAAGAGCTTCTGCTGGCCCGCGCCGAAGCCCACGCCGAAGAGGCCGCCCGCGCCGAACGCGAGCTGCGACTGCACGAGCTGGTAGCCGTGCCCGCGCGGATCGGCCCAGGGGTCGAGGAATGCGAGCAGGCGGTGCACGCGGTACGAGCGCATGAGCAGGGCCGCCGCGAGCACCGGCAGCGCGAGCGACGCCGTGAGCAGCAGATGGTCGACGCGCGCACCTGCCGCGAACACCAGCACCGCCGTGAACAGGAAGATCAGCATCGCGCCGCCGAAGTCGGGCTGCGCCAGCAGCAGGGCGATCGGGATCCCGGCCAGGACGGCGGGCACCAGTACGCTGATCCGGTAGTCCGCGAGCTCGGACTGCTTCGCCGACAGCCACTGCGACAGGCCGAGGATCACGCCGAGCTTCGCGGCCTCGAGCGGCTGGAAAACGAGCGGCCCGAGCGCGATCCAGCGCCGCGCGCCACCGCCGCTCGCGCCGAGCGGCGTGAACGTCGCGAGCAGCGCCAGCACCGACGCGCCCCACAGGTACAGACCGATCTTCTCGAGCCAGGCGAGCGGCGCGTAGAAGCAGAGGGCCGCGACGGCTAGGCCGAGGGCGAGCGCGACCGCCTGCCGGCCCAGGTACGCGAGGGAGGTCCCGAACACGACCTCGGAGCGCGCGGCGCTCGCGCTGTACACCATCACCAGGCCGAAGCCCACGAGCAGCACCCCGGCGACCGCGAGCTGCGAGGTTCCGAACCGGCTCAGCATGCGGCGCCCTCCGGCAGCGCGCGCGCCAGCTCGGCGAAGCGCTGGCCGCGGTCCTCGAAGCTCTTGAACTGGTCGAAGCTGGCGCAGGCCGGCGCGAGCAGGACCACGTCGCCCGGCTGCGCGAGCGCGGCGGCGCGCGCGACGGCCTCGGGTAGATCCTTCGCGCGCTCGACGGGGACCGCGCCCTCGAGCGCGCGCTCGAGCTCGCCGGCCGACTCGCCGTAGAGCACCGCCGCCCGCACGCGCGCGGTGCGCGCGACCCGGGCGAGCTCGTCGAAGGCGAGCCCCTTGTTGCGCCCGCCCGCGAGCCAGATCACCGGCGCGCTCTGCGCGAGCAGGCTCGCGGCGGCCGCAGCCGGGTTCGTGGCCTTGGAGTCGTCGACGTAGCGGACGCCGTTGCGCACGCACACGTCGCGCACCCGGTGCGGCAGGCCCTCGAAGCGGGCGAGCACCGAGCGGATCGCCGACTCGCTCGCGCCCGCGGCGTCCGCGGCGGCGGCGGCGGCGAGCGCGTTCGCGACCGGGCGCTTCGCGGCCGTCGACAGCTCGGCGAGCGGAATGCGCGCGCGCCGGTCGCCGTCGCGCACGAGGACGAGCGTCTCGCGCTCGAGAAACGCGCCGGTGGAGACGCGCGCCTGGGTCGAGAACTCGGCCAGGTGGCCGGGCGCCGAGACCGCCGCCACCGAGCTCGCCCACTCGTCGTCGCGGTTCGCGACCAGCCAGGCGTCGTCGCGCTGCAGGAGCGCGAGCCGCGCCTTGGCCTCGCCGTAGCGCTCGTACGTGCCGTGCCGGTCGAGATGGTCGGGCGCCAGGTTGAGGAGCACGGCGACGTCGGCGTGCAGCTCTCGCGCGTGCTCGAGCTGGAAGCTCGAGAGCTCGGCCACGAGCCAGGCCTTGCCCTGGCCCACCAGCGAGCAGAGCGGCGTGCCGATGTTCCCGCCCACGCCGGTCGCGAAGCCGCTCGCCTCGAGCATCTCGCCGACGAGCGTCGTGGTGGTGCTCTTCCCGTTCGAGCCGGTGACGCCGACGAGCTTCGCGTCGAGGAACTGCGCGGCGAGGTCGACCTCGGGGATCGCCTTGCCGTGGGAGTAGGTGTGGATGCCCGGGCTGACGATCACCGCGTCGAACCCGTCGTAGCCCGGCGCCTTCGCGCCGGAGAGCGCCTCGACCCCCGCGGCGAGCCCGGCGAGCGCGTCCGGGTTGCGGTCGTAGATCGCCACGCGCGCGCCCGCGCGCAGAAGGAGGTCGACCGCCGCGCGGCCGGAGCGCGCGGCGCCCAACACGAGGACGTGTCGCCCTTCGTAGTTCATCGCAATTTGAGCAAGGAGATCGAGACCAGGCCCAGGATCACGGAGATGATCCAGAAGCGGACGATGATCTGCGGCTCGGGCCAGCCGCGCAGCTCGTAGTGGTGGTGGATCGGCGCCATCCGGAAGACGCGCTTGCCGCGCGTCTTGAACGAGATGACCTGGATCATCACCGAGAACATCTCGAGCAGGAACAGCCCGCCCGCGATCGCGAGCACGAGCTCCTGGCGGATGATGATCGCGACCGTCGACAGCGCGCCGCCCAGCGCGAGCGCGCCGGTGTCGCCCATGAACACCGACGCGGGGTAGGTGTTGTACCAGAGGAAGCCGAGGCCCGCGCCCATCAGCGACGAGCAGAAGATCGCCAGCGTCCCCGCGGCGGGCACGTGCTTCAGCTCGAGGTAGTTCGCGATCACCGCGTTGCCGACCACGTAGCTGAACAGGCCGATCACGCCGGCGGTGATCATGGTCGGCCCGATCGCGAGGCCGTCGAGTCCGTCGGTCAGGTTCACCGCGTTCGAGAAGCCGACGATGAAGACGACCGCGAGCGGGATGTACAGCCAGCCGATCACCGGGTGGAAGCCCTTCACCAGCGGCAGCGAGATCGCGGCGTCGAAGCCGGTCATGGTGTAGAGCCAGACCGCTGCGATCCCCGCGACGAGGCATTGGCCGGTGAACTTCTCGCGCGCGGTGATGCCCTTCGGGTTCTTCTTGATCGCCTTGCGGTAGTCGTCGACGAAGCCGATCGCGCCGCAGCCGAGCGTGACGAACAGGACGATCCACACGTACGGGTTCGTCCACTCCGACCAGAGCAGGGTGCTGATCACCACCGCGGCGAGGATGAGGACGCCGCCCATCGTGGGCGTGCCGCGCTTGCCCTGGTGCCGGTCGGGCGTGTCCTCGCGGATCGTCTGGCCGATCTGGCGGTCCTCGAGCTCGCGGATCAGCCACGGCCCGGCGATGAAGGCGATCAGCAGGGCGGTGAGCGCCGCGCCGACGCTGCGGAACGTCAGGTAGCGGAAGACGTTCAGGCCGGAGATCTCGGCCGAGAGGAGCTCGTAGAACAGGTGGTACAGCACTTCGCTAGGTCTCCGTGAGGATCTGCACGACGCGCTCGAGCTTCATCCCGTGCGACGCCTTGACCAGGACCACGTCGCCGGGCTTGGCGACCGCGCGCACGTGCGCGGCCGCGGCGTCGGCGCCGTCGGCTTCGAGCACGCGCGCGACTCCCGCCTCGCGGGCCGCGCGCGCGGTGTGCTGCGAGAGCGGGCCCACCGCGACGAGCACGTCGACGCCGTTCTCGCCGGCGGCGCGGCCGACGCCGGCGTGCAGCGCCGCCTCTTCGGGGCCGAGCTCGAACATGTCGCCGAGCACCGCGATCGTGCGGCCGCCGGCGCGCAGCTGCGCGAGCGTCTCGAGGCCCTTCGCGACCGAGTGCGGGTTGGCGTTGTAGCTGTCGTCGAGCACGCGCAGGCCGGCGGCGGTCTCGAGCAGCGCCACGCGGCCGGGAACCCCCGCGAATGCCTCGAGGCCGCGCGCGATCGCCTCGAGCGGGCGCGCGCCCAGCGCGCCCGAGGCGAAAGCGGCCGCCGCGGCGCACAGGCCGTCGTCCACCAGGTGCATACCCGGCGAGCGCATGCGGATCTCGGCGCGGCCGGCGGGACACTCGAGCGTCCAGGCCGCGCAGCCGCGCTCGACGCGCACGTCGCGGGCGCGGAAGTCGGCGGGGGCGCGCACGCCGAAGCGCAGCTTCGCGCCGGCGAAGCGCGCCGACTGCGCGACGCAGTTCGGGTCGTCTGCGTTGACGATCGCGGTGGCGCCGGCGCGCAGCCGCGCGAACAGCTCGCCCTTGGCGCGGGCGATCGCCTCGATGGAGCCGAGCAGGCCGAGGTGCGCGGGCGCGACGTTGGTGATCGCGCCGACGGTCGGATCGGCGATGCGCGCGAGGTGATCGATCTCGCCCTCGTGATTCATGCCCAGCTCGACGACCAGGACCTCGTCGGCCGGCTCGAGCGCGAGGATCGAGAGCGGCAGGCCGATGTGGTTGTTCAGGTTCCCGGGGGTCCTGCGCACGCGGCGGCCCGCGGTCTCGAGCAGGCGCGCGCACAGCTCCTTGGTCGTCGTCTTGCCGTTGGAGCCCGTGATCGCGACCACCGGGCCGGCGAACCTGGCGCGGTGGAAGCGCGCGAGCTCGCCGAGCGCGAGCACGGTGTCGGCGACGGCGATCGCCGGGACGTCCGCCGCCGGCGCCCGCGCGACCAGCACGGCGGCCGCGCCCTTCGCGAGCGCGTCGGCCAGGAAGTCGTGCCCGTCGAAGTTCTCGCCGCGCACGGCGACGAAGAGCGCGCCGCGCGCGAGCTTGCGCGTGTCGGTCGAGACGTTCGTGATCGGGAGCTCCGCGGGGCCGTGGAGAGTCCCGCCGCAGGCGCTCGCGAGCTCGCCGAGCGTCCAGCTCATCCCGCGTTCCCGCCCGTGTCGTTGTGGTTCTGGGCCGCGTCGAGCGCCCGGGCCGCTTCCTCGCGGTCGTCGAAGTGGCGCTTTTCGCGGCCGACGATCTGGTAGTCCTCGTGGCCCTTGCCCGCGATCACGACGCAGTCTTCGGGCTGCGCGCGCGCGATCGCGCGCGCGATCGCGCGGCGCCGGTCGGCGATCACCTCGTGCGGGCCCGACAGGCCGACCGCGACCTCGCGCAGGATCGCGTCTGGATCCTCGGTGCGCGGGTTGTCGCTGGTGGCGATCACGTAGTCGGCGTTCGCGCAGGCCGCGCGCGCCATCGGCGCGCGCTTGGTCGGGTCGCGGTCCCCGCCGCAGCCGAACACGGCGATGAGCTCGCCGCGCACCAGCGGCCGCACCCGCTCGAGCACGCGCTCGAGCGAGTTCGGCGTGTGCGCGTAGTCGACCAGCACGATCGGCCGCGCCGTTCCCACGCGCTCGAGCCGGCCCGGCACCGGCGGGCAGGTCGCGAGGCCGCGCAGCGCGTCGTCCCACGACACGCCGAGGGCGCGGCCCGCGGCGAGCGCGGCGAGCGCATTGTCGACCTGGAAATCGCCCGGCAGCGGCAGCTCGAGCTCGCGCTCGGCGTCGGGTCCGCGCACGCGCAGCCGCGAGTGCGAGAGCTCGACCTGCTCCTCGAGCGTGGTGTAGTCGGCACCGCTCCCGGCGCCGCGCCCGTAGGTCACCACGGCGTTCCCGCCCGCGCGCGCGATCTCGGCCAGCCGCTTCGTCCACGGGTCGGCGACGTTCAATACCGCGGTGCCGGCGAGGAGCTCCGGCGCGAACAGGAGCGCCTTCGCGCGGCCGTAGCTCTCGAGATCGCCGTGGAAGTCGAGGTGGTCGTGGGCGAGCTGGGTGAACACCGCGACCGCGAAGCGCAGCCCGCGCACGCGTCCCAGCGCGAGGCTGTGCGACGACACCTCGAGCGCGACCGCGGCGACCCCGGCGTCGCGCATGCGCGCGAGCCAGCGCTGCAGATCGAGCGACTCGGG
>Ga0066388_100003498_pt1 | contig 10203 bp, 4 predicted proteins | sample PanSoiMetaGPlot6_FD_64539 | JGI IMG/M metagenome (GOLD analysis project Ga0066388, IMG submission 64539) | Tropical forest soil microbial communities from Panama analyzed to predict greenhouse gas emissions - Panama Soil - Plot 6 (Hybrid Assembly) | ecosystem: Environmental > Terrestrial > Soil... | reverse complement strand
GCGGGAGGTTCGTGGCGAAGAGCCGATCGAAGAGCGCGCGCCGCTCCACCGGGCTCAGGATCTGTCCGCTCCGCACCGCGGCGTGGCAGGCGAAGGATTTCGCGATGTGCTCCTCGGGAGGGTCTCCCCCTTCGCCGAGGGAGTCGACCGAGCCGAGGAGCGCCCGGAGCGAATCGATCGCGGCCTCTTCGGGGATCGAGGCGGGAACCCCGCGCACCGCGACCTGCCGCTCGCCGAAGAGTGAGACCTCGTACCCGAGCCTCCGCAGATGGGCTTCCATCACGAGGAGCGCGTCGAGCTCCGCCGGGGCGAGGTCGACCACGCGCGGAAAGAGGAGCGCCTGGCTCAAGCCGGCTCCCCCATAGAGCGTCGCGCGGGCATCCTCGTAGAGGATCCGCTCGTGGGCGGCGTGCTGGTCCACGATCACGAGGCCGCCGCGGATGGGAGCGAGGAGGTAGCGCTCGTGGAGCTGCCAGATCGGAATCTCCGGCTCGCCGAGGCTCTCTTCGACGACCCCGTGCTCGCGCTCCCGCGCCTCGGCGCTCGGATCCTCGACGACGGGCGCGTGGAGCGCCAGGAGGAGCGCGCTCTCCTCCGCGAGGGCCGCTTCGGTTCGGAGCGCCACGGCCGAGCCCGTCGCGCTTCCGTACGGAACGCCGCGCCCTCCCGGCTCCGCGACCCCCGACTCCGGCATCCCGATGCCTCCCGGGACGTAGCGCCGCATCGCGGCCTCGACCGCGTGGCGCAGCACCTGGAACACGCGTCCCTCGTCGCGGAAGCGGACTTCGCGCTTGGTCGGATGGACGTTCACGTCGACCAGCGAGGGCTCGATCTCTACGAGCACGAGCGCGAGCGGATAGCGGTCCCCCGGGATCAGGTTGCCATAGCCCTGGCGAAGCGCGGCGCCGAGCGTCGCCGAAGAGATGACGCGGCCGTTCACGGCGAGCGTCTGGAAATCCCTCGACGCGCGGGCCGATTCCGGGGCGCCGAGCACGCCGCTCACGTGCACCCCTCCCGCCTCGTGGTCGAAGGGGATCGAGCCGTCGTCCGCGCCGCGTCCGTAGAGGACCTGCCAGCGTTCGAGCAGGTCTCCTGCCTCCGGAAGATCCGTGTCCTCCCGGCCTTCCACCGAGAACTTCCAGTGGATTCTGGGATAGGCGAGGGCGTAGCTCCAGACCACGCGGCTCAGCGCCCTGATCTCCGCCTCCCGCGACTTCAGGAAGCGGAGCCGGGCCGGCGTGTTGAAGAAGAGATCCTCGACCGTGACCGTCGTTCCGACCGCGCGCCCGACCCCGGAAACCTGGATCACGGCGCCCCCGAGCGCCTCCACCTGCGTGCCCGCCAGGTCTTCGGCCGCCCGGGTCGAGAGGCCGAGCCGCGACACCTCGGCGATGCTCGCGAGCGCCTCCCCGCGGAACCCGAGCGAGCGGATCCGCTGGAGGTCGTCGACCGATTCGACCTTGCTGGTGGCGTGGCGGCGCAGCGCGAGCAGCGCGTCCTCGCGCGACATCCCCTGGCCGTCGTCCTGGACGCGGATGAGACGCTCGGGATGGGAGGCGGCGTGCACCGCGATGAGAGAGCTCCGCGCGTCGAGCGCGTTCTCGACCAGTTCCTTCGCGACGGCGGCGGGACGGTCGACGACCTCCCCCGCGCGGATCTTGCCGACGACCGAGGGGTCGAGGATCCGGATGAAGGGCATCGGCTAGCGCAGGGTGAGGAGCGGAAGCTCGCGGGGGAATCGAGAGAGGAACTCGGCCCCGCCGGGACCGACGACCACGTCCTCTTCCAGCGAGACGAGCCCGTGCTCCGGAAGATGGATGCTCGGCTCGAGCGTGTAGACCGAGCTCTCGCGGACGATCTCGTAGGGGGCGTGTCCGTAGCGTTCCCAGCGGGGACCGAGCACTCCCCCGCCGTCGTGGACCGCGCGCCCCAGATGGTGTCCGAGCGCGTGCGCGTATTCCGGATATCCGAGGGAGGTCAGCCGCTCGCGAACCCGGTTGTCGACGTCCCAGCTCTCGACCCCGGGCACGAGCGCCTTGGCGGCGAGGTCGATCGACTCGACGATCGCGGCGTAGGCGCGGCGCACCGGCTCGGGCGCCGGGGCCTGCCCCTTGCGGGCGTACCAGACGCGCTGGAGATCCGAGCAGTAGCCGTCGCGCACGATGCCGAAGTCGACGTGGATCAGGCACCCGTCGTGAATCGCCTCCTCCCCGGGGGCCACGTGCCCCACCGGCGACTTGGAGCCCACCGTGACGGTCGGGCAGTGACGCCGCGACCACGCCGTGGGAACGCCGGCTCGGGCCGCCTCGGCGTGGAACCGCTCCGCGATCTCGACCGCCTTCATTCCGATGCGGAACTCGCGGGAGACCCGGTCGAACATGAGCTCGGTCTCCTCCACCGCCCGGGCGATGAGTGCGCGCTCCGCCGGCAGCTTGACACTGCGCACGAGCGCGAGGAGCCGTTCCGCGCTCTGGAGCCGCCCCGCGTAGGGCGTGCCCTGCAGCGCATCGGCGAGGTAGTCCCGAAGTCCCGCGGTCAGACCGTCCGCGAGCGCGTCGTCCTGCGAGACGTTGATGCCGATCGAGCGCGGGTGGATCTCGTCTAAGAGCGCGATCAGGGCCTGCCTCGGCCCCTCGCGATACGTGCGGATGTCCTCGAAGACGCCTCCGCGGGTGAGGTCGGGAGCGTCGAATGTCGCGACCAGCGCGTAGGAGCGCTTCGGCGTGACGAGGAAGAAGCTGTTCCACGTGAATTCCTGCGCCGTGAAGAAGCGCAGGTTCGGATCGGGGCGCTCCTGCGACTCGCGCACCAGGAGGAGCCAGGCATCGAGGCCGGCCTCGGCGAGCAGCTCGCGGGCCTGTTCGAGCTTCTGCGTTCCGAGGGAGCGGGTCTCCGTCGCGAGCGTCGTGGCCATGATGGCAACCATAGCCCGCCTGCATGGGAACGGCAACGAAAACGTGGCGCCGCGCTACGAGAATCGAAGAACTACGTGCCGCGGAGAATCGTGAGGAGCTCTCCTCCGGTCGCGATCTCGTCCGGGAAGGAGTACTGCCGGCCGTCGAGGCGCACGTCCCCCGCGTTCGGGAGGCTCCGCACGCTGGCGAGCTGCCCCACGAGCCCACCGACACGCCGGAGCAGCGCGCCGTGGTCCTTTTCGCTCGCCGGAGAGAGCACGGCGAAGCGCCCGTCCTCGATCCGCGCGACCGCGTCCACTTCGCGCACGTTGCGGCGGAGCACCTGCGCGAATTCCTTGAGGAACCCTTCCGTCCACGCGGGACCGAGACGCTCGTGGAGCGTGTCGAAGTTCTCGATCGCGCAGAGCGTCACCACGAACCGCTCGCGGTACCGCTCGGCGCGCTTCACCTCGTCCTGCATCCGCGACTCGAATCCGGCGCTCGCGAGGAGACCGGTGACCGGATCCTCGAGCGCGCGCTCCGGCCGCGCGGTGCCGCGGCGCGCCTGCTCGAGCGCCAGCGAGACGTAGAGCGCGAGCTTCCGGAGCGTCTGGATGTCGAGCCGGCTCAGCGACGCGGCGGGATCGCCTCCCCGCTTCGTGCCGACGGTCAGCGCGGCCAGGACGCCCAGGATCTCTTCGTCGGCACGCACCGGGATGAAGGCGTAGCCCGAGACCCCGTGCTCTTCGATCGCGCGCCGCAGCTCCTCCGGATGGATTCCGGTCGAGGTCAGCTCGCGGCGGGACTCCACGGTGCGCCGCGCGAGCGTGGACTCCAGCTCGAGCGCGCGGTGGCGATCCTGCTCGCGTCCCTCGAACCCGCTGCGGAAGAGGAACCCTCCCCCTTCCCCGCGGATGCGGACCGTGCAGAGCGCCGCGGGGAAGAGCGATCGCATGGCCCCCAGGACCTCGCTCAGGAGCGTCTCCACGTCCCGCGACACGATGATCCGCGCGGCCGTGTCGGCAAGGCTCCCGAGGAGGGCGCTCCGGCGGCTGAGCTCGGTCTGATCCTCCTGCTCCTCGATCGAGCGCGCGAGGAATCCCGCCACCCGCGCGGTCCAGCGCTCGAGCTCTTCCACGCCGGCGGCCGAGCGGCCGACGCATTCGAAGACCAGGACGCCGAGCGGGCGGGTCCCCGTGAGCGGGGCCGCGATCATGTTGAGCGGCGTCTCCTCGGCCGGTCCATCCGCGGGACGCGTGGAGCGCGCGGTCAGATGGACCGGGCGCTGCTCCACGTACACCCTCGCGAGCAGGCCGTGGTGTAGAGGAAGCTCCCCCTCCTCTCCGAATCGCCCCGCCGAGGAGATCGTGCGGAAGCGGTCCAGCGAGTCGTCGGCGAGGTGGATCTGCGCCGCGTCCGCGCCCAGGAGCTCGGCGAGCCTCCCCGCAACGAGCCGGAAACGCTCGGTCTCCTCGAGTCCCTTCCTCCCGAACGCGACCTCGATCTCGCGCCGCATCCGGAGCTCCAGCGCGTCCTGCTCGCGGCGGGCGACCCGAATCGCGCGCTCGAGGATCTCGGATATCTGCTCGGCGATCGCGACGAGCCCGTCGAGGTCCTCCTCTCCGAAGGGAGAGCCGGGACGGTCGCGCGAGACGTTGAGCACGCCGATCGTCCGGCCCCCGACGCGGAGCGGCGCGCTGAGCGCGGCGGCGATGCGGGCGCGCACGCGGGCTCCCTTGCCGCGGTCGGAGGCGGGCTCGTTGATGATGAGCGGCGTGCCTTCGAGCGCGACGCGCCCCGCGATACCTTCTCCCAGCTTCTGGCGGGAGGTCCGGACGACGTCGGCCGGCAGCCCGTCCGCGAACGCGATCCGGAGCTCCCCTTCCTCCTCGTCCACGAGCATGATCGAGCCCGCGTCGGCGCGGGTGCGCTCGACGGCGAGCTCGAGCACTTCCCGGAAGAGCAGCTGCCGGTCCTCCGAGAGCTGGAGCGCCGCGCGAAGCCGCCCGAGCCGTGCCTCTTCGGCGGAGGGTCTCAGGTCGGTATCCCAGAGCTCGATCGGGTTGGGCTCGTTGTTCGTGGAAGGCGTCGATGCCGCGGGCCAGCCCTCGGCCAGCTCGTCGAGCGTCACGAAGATCCGCTCGGAGATCCCCGCGCGCGCGAGCGCCGACGCGCTCGGCGAGGCGAGCGACGGAAGCGCCACGCGATCCGGCTTGAGCTGGAGGAGGTCGAGCGGCTCCGTGGAGCGCGGAATCTGGAGGACCTCGGCGATCTTGAGGGCGAGCGCGTCGGGATCGGGATGCGCGACGAGCACGATCTCGACGTCGGGATCGTAGCGTGCCCTCGAGATCAGATCGACTCGATCATCGGGGAGATCCAGGAACGCGATCTTCATGACACCCCTGCGTGGCGGACCCTTCCCTGGAAGCCAATCGTCCGGCGCGGAAGGCGCAAGGATCGTACCACCAGAGGGAGGGCGTGGGCGGAGCCGCAAGCGTCCGCTCCGCCTCGAGCTACACGGACGAGGCGCGGCGTCGTGCGGAACCCGAAGGCGCGTCCGGATTGCAGGACGCCGGGACCGTGCAAAGCGCACGGTCAGCGCGCGACGGCGAGGAGCTTCCCGACGGAGACGTTGCGCTCGGAATCGGACGCGCGCACCGTGATCGTGTGCTCTCCGGGCGTGAGCCCGGTCGCGTCGAATTGGAAGCGCTCTTCCTTCGAATCGAAGATTCCGTCGGTGGGGAAGACGGGCTTCCAGTCCGAGCCATCGACGGAGTACTCGATCGACGCGATGCGGCTATCGGCGTCGATCGCGGTCCCCGACACGGTGGCGGTGCTCCCCGCCTTGCCGGATCCGGCGCGCACCGAGGTGTGCAGGTTCTCCACCCGCGGCGGAACGTTGTCGATCTGGAAAGGAGGGCTGATCCGCTCGGTGGTGATCGCCGTGCCTTCCGGGTTGTCGGGGGAATCGCTGGCCTCGAGCTTCAGCCGGTACGTTCCGTTCGGGAACGATTCCGAATCCCAGCTGAACGCCTTGTCGTCGATCTCCTGCGAGAGGGGCTTCCAGCTCGCCTCGTCGTCCGCCTTGATGTAGAGGCGGTACTTGAGATCGTCCCCGTTGGGATCGGCGGCGTCCCAGGAGGCGCTGCGGATGCCCCGCGCCCACGCGGCGCTCGCGTCGGACACCTGACGCGGTCCGGAGCGCGGAAGCGAGAACTCCACCTTCATCCCGTTCGGGAAGGATTGGGAGATTTGCGGCGGGCGGTACTCGGGACTTCCTTCGAAATAGGGGTTCGCGGGACCGTAGAGCGTCACGTTCGCGATCGAAGGGGGCAAGTTCCGCTGCAGGTACGCGATCTCGACGGTCGAGACGCGCGGCGGCTCGCTCCCGCCATGCCGGAATCGGAGCCGGTACTGGAAGAAACGGGCCGGCGGGCTCTCGATCTTCACGTAGCCTCGCACCGGCGTCTCGTGCGACCAGGCGCTCCATCCGTCATCGGGTGTCTTGCTGAACCCGCTCCGGCCGGACCAGAGGATTTCCCCGGCGCCGGATGCGAGCACGCGCGCTTCTCCCCACGAGGCGACCGACCGGAGATCGTGGGCCTCCGAGATGTAGACCCCTTCGCTCCCCATCCCGGAGCCGAGGGCGTACAGGATCGGCGGGTTCCCCGCGGACGCGAAGGTCTCCTTCCCCGATCGGAGGAGACCCAGGAGCTGCTTCGACTCGGTGGCGCCGAGGAGCGCGTACTTCCGGTCGAGCCCCACGCGGAAGAGCGCGGCCGGATTCGCGGTGGTCACCCACACGCTCGATCCTTCGCCGGGGGTCATCGCGTAGACGTAGTCGCAGGGGGGCGCGTACAGGAGCCGCGCCGATCCGTCCGGCTGGACGAGGTACACGCCGCACTTCGATCCTCCGCCGGAAGGCGTCACTTCGACGCCGATCGAAGGCATCCCTCCGCCCGGGCCGGAGGGAGGGCCGGAGGAGCCCGACGAGGACCCGCTCGCGCCCCGATTCGTGCCGACCGCGATCGAGCCGTCGTCCAGCACCGCGATGGCGCGCAGCTCCTCGGCGCCGGAGTCGTAGATGACGCGCGCGGATCCGTTCGGGTCGATGCGGAGGAGGAGCCCCTTGGAGGAGGTGCCCGCCAGGAGCGCTCCGTCCTTGGCCCATGCGAGGGCGAGGACGTTGGCGTCGCGGGTGTCGGTGAAGACGGTCCCCTTCCCAGGAGCGGTGATGCGGTAGATGCGCCCGCGGCTGCCGGTCGCGGCGTAGAGCGCCCCTCCCTTGCCGAAGAGGAGCGCCCAGACCGACTGCTCTCCGGTCTCGAAATAGCGCGTCGTGTCGCCGCGGGCGCCGACGCGGTACACGATCCCTCCGGGAGAGGAGCCCGCGTAGACATTGTCGTTCGCGTCGACGGCGAGTGACATGATCTCCCCGGGCCCCGTGTCCCAGACGAGCTGCGCGCCGTGATTCCGGGTCCAGCGGTAGATCCGGCCGTTGTCCCCCGTTCCGAAGTAGACCTGCCCTTTCGAGTCGCGCGCGAGGCACCAGATCTGCGCGATGTCGGGAAGCCGGGTCACCACCGAGTCCCAGGAGGCCCCGAGCTCGACGACCCCGTCGCTCGTCACGGTCACCCCGGTCACGTCGCCGGTGAGGAAATCGTCGACCCCGTCCTGCGTCCAGAGCGACGTCTTCACGGCGTCGGCCCTGGAGGCGAGCGCGAGCAGCACCACGACCAGCGTCACCGCGACACGCGTCATCCGCACCCCGTCACTCCTTTCGTTCCGATCGAGTCATCGGGCGCGGTACGGCATCACCGTGAGCGTCCGCTGCTCGCACCCGTTGACCACGCGTCCGAGCGGGACCGGCACCTCGACGAGGGTCGCGCCCTTGACCGGACCGCCGTCTCCGGACTTCCCGGGAACCCCGATCACGTCGGCGACGGAGGGCGGCACCTGCGAGATCTCGCCGCCGCGCACCGTGACCCCGCGCACATCGCGATAGAGCTGGACGTAGATCCGGTCCCCGCGCCGCTCGCGCGAAAGGAGTCCCAGGAGCTGGTCCATGCTCTGAGGCTCGAACGTCTCGGGCGCGCGGTCGCGCTCCCACTTGTCCGTCTCCGACCCGTTGCACGCGCGGACCGCGATCTCCCCCGGAGGCGTGCCCGGGGGAATCCGCACCATCACCCGCCGGGTCTCCGGCTTCTGCCGCGCGGGCGCGATCGAAAGCTCCACCTCGACCGAGTCCCCCGGCGCGACCAGCGTGGGGGCCACGCGGATCGAAGTGAGGGTGGCCTGGTCGAGCCCTTCCTCCACCGAGATCTCCGCCGTCATCGAGTCGAGCCGCACCGGCTCGAACCGGTTGATCATGAGGAGGAAGAGCGTCTGCGAGATGTCGTCCCCCGCTCCGCTCAGCGGACCGGGAGCGACGATCGCGTTTCCTCGCCGGAGGACGCGCTTGCCCCCATTCATCCAGTAGGTCAGGTCATAGCGGCTCGTGGCGAGCCCCGCGTCGAAGAGCGCCTCCGAGATCGAGCTCACGACGGTCGAGGAGGCGAGCCCCGGCGTGAGGGAGCGGCTTCGCGCGATCTCGAAGTGGAACGCGCGCTCGCGCCCTTGCGGCCCGTGGATCGCGACGCTCACCGGAATCATCGCGGGGGCGCTCCCCAGCTGCCCGGCGATGCCGACGCTCCGGTCCGCGATCAGCGTGCCGCAGGTCCGCGTGGCGGAGCCGACCTTCGTCGAGAGCTGCTCGCTCGCGAAGACGGTGTGGATCGTGGCGGCCGTGAGCGGAAGCTGAACGCGGCCGAGCGCGAAGAACGGATGCCCGAACGCGAGCACGCGGTTGCCGTCGCGGTAGGTCGCGGTGCCGATCGCGGTCGCGGACATGTCCCCGCGGACGAGCTCGACCCCGACCGCCGAGCCCGGCACGATCGAATCGCACGAGCCCTGGTCCGGCGAGACCCCTCCAGGCGCCGAGACGAACCCGTGATCCTGAAGCCACGGGTGGAGGTACCGGAGCGCTTCCGGGGTGAAGCCGGACAGGGCGAGCGGCGTCGCGATCGGACGCGCCTCCCCCGGCAGGGTCGCGGCCGCTTCCGGGGAGGGTGGGAAATCCAGCGATCCGTAGCGCGAATCGGAGGGCTCCGCTTTCTCCTCCTTGCCGCCCTCGAGGGACGTGAGCATCTCCCCGATCGGCGTGATGCCCGCCACCGGATCTTTCGTGAAAGCCCAGGTGTAGGCGACCGCGCCGATCAGCCTCCCGTGGATGTAGACCGGGCTCCCGCTCATCCCGGCGATGATGCCGGTCCGCTCGAGGTACGACCCCTGGGCGCGCGCGAGGATCAGGTCCGCTCCCGGCCGGTTTCCCTTGAGCACGCCGAGGATGGTCATCGGGAAACTGTCGACCGAGGTCCCGTTGAAGACGCTCAGCCCGTAGCCCGTCATCCCCGCCCGGACGGAGTCCGCGGGCAAGGTCGAGGGGTAGGCGCCCCGAGCCGGGGCCGCGGTCGCGCCGGCCACGGGCGCGAGGCCCAAGGCGAGCGCGAGGCAGGCTAGAAAAGGGGTTCTCGGGGAACGCACGGGACCGGAGGGTCTGGAACGCAAGGTGTGCATCGCATCTAGGATAACCATACGAACCGCCAGCCGGTTCGTCAATGCTCCCAGGTCTTTTGAGCCCGGTCCCGGAGCCTGGCCAGCTCGTTCAGGGCGTCGAGCGGGGTCATCGATTCGACGACGATGCGCTGGAGCTCCTGCGCCAGGGCCGCCTCGAGCGCGGGGGGCATCCCCGCCGGCGTTTCCCGGGGGGCGGGGGCGGTCTCCGGCGCGTTCCGGGTCGCTTCGAGCCGCGCCAGGATCTCCCGGGCGCGCGCGAGCACCGGCCCTGGGACGCCCGCCAGCTGCGCCACGTGGATCCCGTAGGAGCGGTCGGCGCGTCCGGGCGCGATCGCGTGCAGGAAGACGATCTCGTGGCCGCGCTCCTCCACGCGGACCGTGCGGTTGCGGAGCCGCGGCAGGTTCCCTTCGAGGTCGGTCAGCCCGTGGTAATGGGTGGCGAAGAGGGTGCGCGGCCGCGCGGTCGGATGCTCGTGGAGCGCCTCCGTCACCGCCCAGGCGAGGCTCAGACCGTCGTAGGTGCTGGTGCCGCGCCCGACCTCGTCCAGGAGCACGAGGCTCCGGCTCGTCGCCTGGCGGAGGATCGTGGCCGTCTCCTGCATCTCGACGAAGAAGGTGGAGGCGCCGCGCGCGATCTGATCGGAGGCGCCCACGCGGGTGAAGATGCGATCCACGAGTCCAATCTCGGCCGACC
>Ga0066388_100003497_pt1 | contig 10203 bp, 7 predicted proteins | sample PanSoiMetaGPlot6_FD_64539 | JGI IMG/M metagenome (GOLD analysis project Ga0066388, IMG submission 64539) | Tropical forest soil microbial communities from Panama analyzed to predict greenhouse gas emissions - Panama Soil - Plot 6 (Hybrid Assembly) | ecosystem: Environmental > Terrestrial > Soil... | reverse complement strand
CAATCGATGCAGGTGTCAGCGTTGATGTAAAGACGGTCAGGCAATTCGTGGAAAGCTTCGACGGGACAAACCGCGGCGCAGTCAGTGTACTTACAATCAACGCACGGTTCAGTTACGACGTAGGTCATTCGTAAATGACTCCTTTCAAATCGACACAAATGTTTATTATCTAATCAACGGATTGTCAACCAGAAAGATTGTAACGCAAACTATTAGTTCGCGCGCAAGCTCACAGCTTGCGTTACAACTTCACTTCGGCACGTAAGTAAACCAAAAATAGATCGCCTGGCCCACTCCGATCCAAAAGCCAATGATCGCTCCGAACAGTTCGATCGTTTTGAGGTGGTGTTGCGCTACCGACAAAACCAGCGCTTCCAATTTCGCAATCGGATAATCCGAAACTTTTTGTCGCACCAGCCCACCGACGTCGAACTCGGCAATCGCCGCCGGCAAACGTTCGCGCGCGGCAGCAACGATCTTTTCGGTGAGCGCAGATGAAGCCTTTTCGATTGCTCCCGCCGGCATATGATCCGCCAAACGGCCGATTGGGGCGATCAGAAATCTTTCAATCTGGGCACTGAGGATTGAATTGATTGTTCGCGCGGTATCGTCTCGCGCGAGCACGGTGAGCAAACTCTTCGTCAGAAAAGCTTTGACCCGGGCCGCCGAATCAGGGTTGAGCGTCTCGAGCAGCTCACGCAACGTGCGCGGTTGCAGGCGTTCGAGCGCATCGTGCAGGTAAGCTTTGATTGAACCAGCCAGTTCCGGAGTTCGCAACATCGCGTTGAAGCGCGAGGCCGCCTGCTGCTTGATCGTCGCGAAACTGTCCGAAGGGATTTTCCCGATCAGATCCTTCAGCGGTCGCTGCATGAAACTGTCAACCGTCTCGTTCAAAAACAGGGTAGCATCCTGCGCAAACGCTTCGCCGCGCAAATATTCCTCTACTCGTCGCGGCAGATTGACATTCACCAGGTCATCGACTTCGTAATAGATCCGCTCGCGAGAGATAAAGATCTTTTTGAAGAACGAGAGTCGATCGTAATATTCGTCAACTTCACGTTTGATCAGAGTGCCGATGCGCTGGCGAGTATTCTTGCTGGCAGCAATGTCTGCCAGGTGGTGGCAAATTGGCGGGACCTGCTGATCGATGCGCTCTTTAATCAGTGAAGCAGTGTCGCGCGAAAACATTTCCGCCAGTGTGGCGTCAGTTCGAGCAAGATCGTCGATTCGTTCGCTGATAAACGAAGAGACCTTGGCTTCAAATTGTTCCGCATTGACGAAGGCCTGGTAACGTTCTTCCGCGAAATCACGAATCAGCACAAAAGTTTCGTGGCTGAGAGTTTCATTGACGCGGCGCTCGAGCAAATTGTCGATTTGGCGATCGACAAAAGTCTCGATCGCCTGGGCGGTTTGATCGCTCTTCAGGACTGAGGCGATGTGGTCGGCTAGTCTTAATTGCAGCGCGGAAATCGTGTCCAGCACCGGAGCTCTGGCTTCGCGAGGTATCGCGTCAAGTAACGACGGGTGCGTGGTCGAAAGCACGTCATGGGTATAGGAAGCGACAAAGCCTTCGACTTTGCGTTCAAAAAAACCTGTTTCGAACAAAGCGTCAAAAACGGTGTCCTGCGAAACGAGTTCGTTTCCGACCGCATTGCCAATCGATTGGGCCAGGCGTGCGCGATGCCGTGGAATCATTCCCTGCGGCCATACCGTAATCCCGAAAAGTTTCACCGGCCGATATGGATGAAAGAGCATCCAGATCGCCAGCCATGCCGCGCCATAACCATGCACCGTGGCGATAACAATGATTGCCAGGCTGATTAGGATTTTGAAAGTGATAGGATTGATTGTAGTGCCCCTTAAATCAATCCGCAGATTACACAGATTACACAGATAAAAAAACAAACCAGTTAGGACATTGTGACACTGACTTGTGTTTAGTCCTCTTAGTTGTCAATTGTTAACTACTGGCGCTTTCTTATCTATGAAATCTGTGTAATCTGTGTAATCTGCGGATTGATTTGATCACGTCACCTGGCTTCAAAAACAATCTCGCCACCAATCACCGTCATCACGCATTTCGTTTTCAAAATATCCATCTCCGGAATCTTCATGATGTCGGCTGATAACACAGTGAGATCGGCGAGCTTGCCGGCTTCGATCGAGCCGCGGAGGTTTTCCTCGAAGGCTACGTAGGCCGGCCAGATCGTGAACATCTTTAAAGCGTCTTCGCGACTCACCCTTTCTTCCGGATGCCAGCCTTCACCGGTGAAACCGCGGACATCTTTGCGCGCTACGGCGGCATAAAACTCAATCATCGGTTCGCCACGTTCGACCGGTGCATCTGAGCCTCCGGGAACGATTACGCCTAACTTGATAAAACTATTCCAGGCGTAGGCGCCCTGCAAACGCTCGATGCCCAGCCGGCTCGGCGCGAAATGCAAATCGCCGATTGCATGCGAAGGCTGCATTGAAGGAATAATTCCGAGCTTGGCGAAACGAGGGATGTCCGCCGGATTAATAATCTGCGAATGTTCGATCCGCCAACGCGGCTCGGCGATCTTTCGTTCTGATTTGGGCACCGCGCTCAAAGCCTTTTCGTATTCATCCAGAATGAAACGGTTGGCGTAATCGCCGATTGCGTGAGTCTCAACCTGAATCCCTTTTTGCAAAGCCTCTTTAAGCATCGGCATCAGGTCCTCATCCTTGACGCGCAGGAAACCCTTGCTGTCCGGCGCGTCGCTGTAAGGAGCCAGCAAAGCCGCGCCGCGAGAACCCAGTGCACCGTCTGAGACGACCTTGATTGCACGTAAATTGAGACGATTGCCGAAAGCTTCGATGATCGGTCCGTCGCGCAAAAGTCTCTGCGCCTGCTGGCCGGGACCGTAGACCGCTTTGTAGATCCTGATCTTTAGTTTTCCCTCACGATAGAGTTTTTTGTAGTGCTCGACATCGTCGTAACTGCCACCCGGATCCTGCACCTGCGTCCAGCCCAATTCGATACTGCGCTTGTTGGCCAGAATGATTGCCTGGTCCGTATCAGCATCACTTCGTGCAGGAATGTGGCGCGTGACCAAACCCTGGGCGTTGTCCAAAAGCATTCCCACAGGTTCACCCGTTTCTTTATCGCGCAGGATTTGTCCGCCGAAAGGATCTTTAGTGTCTTTGGTTACGTTTCCGATTTTCAGCGCAGCGCTGTTTGCAACCGCGCCGTGGCCATCGGCGCGTGTCAGAAATACCGGATTGTTGGGCGAGATTTTGTCGAGATCCGCTCGTGTCGGAAATATGGGAGGCTTCCAAAAGGTTTCAATCCAACCACGTCCAGTAACCCATTCGCCGGGTTTCGCCTGATCCACGCGCGCTTTTACTTTGGCAAGAAAATCTTCAAGGTTGGTAATACCTTCGAGGTTGAGATTCATCTCGCGCTGTCCCACGCCGATGAAGTGATAATGCGCATCGGTCAAGCCAGGTAACACAGTCGAGCCGTGCAAGTCTATCGTCCGAGTGTTCGGCCCCTGAAAGTTTTTTGCGTCGGTATTCGAGCCAGCAAAAATGATACGGTCATCCTTAACCGCCACGGCTTCGGCGTGCGGGCGCTTCGCGTCCGCCGTGTATATGTTGCCGTTTATGAAAAGAAGCGTGGCCGGATCGGCCGGGCCGGGCGACGGAGTCAGGGCGATTAACAACACGCCCAGCAGGATTGAGACGACTTTCATTGTTTTCCTCTAAGTTGATGGTCGATTAGCTGAAGAGTTTGAGTTATACCACAGTTCGGCAGTTGCGAGTGGCCTCAACGACCGCTCTTCATCGTGGAAACAATCTTTTGATATTGGGGATCGTCGCGCAGCGGATCGAACGCTTTGTTGTTATCGAGTGCAGACGCGTCTGAGAAGCCTTTTTCAACAGCTGTCTGTAAAGCTTTTAGCGATTTCTTTTTGTCACCTTTAGCGCTGTAAGCCCACGCCAGGTAGTAAAAAGCGCCCGCCCGCTCCGGATCGATTTCAGTAGCCAGAGTAAAGAACCGTACCGCTTCGTCATAACGCTTCTGATTCTGCAGCGCGTTCGAGCCGCGTTCGAACAGTCCGATGTATTGGCCACTGATGACCCGACGCGCGACGCGGCGAGTGGAAGAATCCTGTTCCGCTTTACTTTGGCGACGCAGTTCTGTGAGGATTCTTTGCAGGCGCGTATTTGCATCGAGGTTTTCATCGACATTCGATCGAGCATTTCCAACTGCACCGGCATTGTCATCCTGAAGTTTCACGCGTTCACTTGCACCGATCAGCTGCATGATCTGACCTTCAAGCTCTTTTTGCTTTTTGATTTGTTGCTGTTCGTCACGTATCGCGTCGCGCACTTCGCGGCTGTTTCGCAAAAGGCTTAGCCTACTGTCGGCCTCGGCTACGTCCCGCAGATCTTTGAAGCTTGACGCTAACTCCAGATAGATCTGATAGGCATCGTAAGCTTTATTTGCATTCTGAAGATCGTGCGCCTGCTTGAGTCTTTCATTCCAACGAGTCGCGACAAAAGTTTCGTCGCGAGGCCGTAAGCCGGATTTCATGGCCATCAATTCCATCCAGGCGAGCGCATCGATAGCCACTGACGGCGGCAACCATTCATGTCGTCCCTCAAACGTTTCAATCTGATGAGGAATGTTGGCTCGAGTAAGTTTTTCCTCGAGGAGTTTGACTTCGGGAAAATTGAAATCCTCGGTTCCCGCGCTGCTGAAAAGTGCAAAGCGCATTTGGGTCGACGGTTCAATGCCCTCTGGAAATCCCGCGCCGCCTGCAATCACGCCAGCAAGGCAATCGTTGCACTGAGTGGCGAATAGCAGAGACACCCGCGCGCCACCAGAGAAACCAGCGGCGTAAGCGCGACGATCGTCGATCGAGAACCGTTCGGTAGTGTCGCGGGTAATCGCATTCCAGGCCTCAATCGATGATTGAATGGCTGCGTTTCGCGAATTGTTTGAACCGACCACGATCCATCCAAACCGCTCCGCAGCATCCCGGAAACGCTCGACGGGAAGTTTGCCGCGTGCCCCGGGATCGAAGGCGTAGAGCACGGGCCACTTTCGCGTAGCATCATAGTTCGAAGGTAAGAACAGTGCGTATGACTGTTCAGGCTTCTGCATGCAGGTGACTTTTTCAATGATTTGGCCTTTGGGGATGTCGGTCTGAACGCCCGGCGCCGGCAGGCCAGCTCGCGCCGTTAGTAGCAGCGATAAGAGAAGTACGAACACAATTGCATTTTACAGATTTGTGTTGCGGGCGAATACTAAAGAAGGTGACAGGTCCCTGTCGAAACATCCACTCGTTTTAGACTCCTGTTGGCGGTCAATGGGCCACGATCGGTAATTCAATCCACGAAGCGTTCGCCTTGTTCCGCGCGACTGAAATTGTGGGCGTGCCTTGAGCTGGGATACGAGCGAAACTGTTCTTGTCGGCGCCCGCAATCGCGACGCGTAGTCGATGACCCTTCTTTATCAACACAGATGTTGGTTGTAAGCCGAACTTCAATTCGGCGAGTTGGCCAGGCACCAGCGGCATCGCGTTTTTCTGTTTGAATGAGTGGTAAGGAACCAACAACTTGTAGGGGGGTGTCTCCGTCGAGACTTTCCTGTGCAGCGCGCGCAACTCGCCTTCAGTCAAATAAGTCACGACCCCTTTTTCGTTAAGGTCTTCGAGATATACGAGGAACGCACCGTCGGCAGCCGTAGAGGTCACAAAGAGATCGATCACCGGATAGCCGGTTATCTCCGTGTCAGACTCGAATGGCGTCGACGTGTATGTGAGCAGCTTCTTGTCTTCGTCGGCGCGATCTGGATAGACGACCTGACCGCCGACCTGCGTGTGCCAACGGTTCTTTTCACCGGTAGTTGCGTCAAAGTTGATCGTGTAGGTGTCTGATGCAGACAATGCTGCAGGCGGATTCTGCGACAGCATGTTGCCTTCGTCCAGATACCAGCGCGCCATCTTTGTGCCGGGAATTGGCCAGACGTTGGTTACTTTCCAGCGCTCTTCACCCAGCGTGAAATAGTAAAAGAGTTTTCCGGAATCCAATCCCGTGTCGATGCCCTTCAGATAATGATCGAAGAATCGCAGCCATTCATACGATTGCATCACGCGTTGTGACTCGGCGGTTTGGAAAGGGCTCGCGTTTTGGCCTCCACCGTGATTCCATGGACCCACAATCGCGCGTTGGTAGTTATTGAGCGAGAGAAAGCTTCTGATGACGGCATCGGCGGTGCTGGCGTCGAACCAGCCACCCCAACTGTTTATGGCCACGCGGGACTTCTCAATCTGGGGCAAATAGCTGTGCAGGCTGATGTCATCGATTGAAACACCAAACTCCCGATCGTCACGGAAGGTAGTCTTCACGGCTGCCGCGTAGACATCAATGTTTTCGGGCCGGTGCCTGGTCGCTTCACGATATAAACTCTGATCCACATCTTGATCTGTGAGCTTCACTCCGGGATTCGTATCAAGTTGGCGGTTGCCATCGCTCCAGACTTTGATCATCCAATCACTGAATACTCCGCCCGGATACGGCGTTTCGGAAAATTCGTCAAACTCAAAGTGACGCGGAATTACCGCCTTTACCGCGGGACTCATCGTCGTGGCGAGCCACAGTGCGGTGTTGCCTTCGTAAGAGTTGCCGATGGCCCCGACACTTCCATTAGACCAGGGCTGCTTCACGATCCAGTTGACGACCTCGCCGTAATCCCTGATTTCGTCCTGCGAGAACGGCGCCCGCCAGATGCCAAACGAAGCGCCTGTGCCTCGCGCGTCGACCAGAACACGTGCGTATCCGTACGAAGGAAAGAACGTGCCGGGTTTGTCGTCCTTATGCGAGCGCCAGTAACGCGTCATGTTCATGATCGTCGGCAGCTTTTCATTTGCGGGCAGAGGCTTTGGCAACACAATGTCCACGGCGATTCTGACGCCGTCGCGCATCGTCAAGTAAATCGATCGCTGCTCGAATTCTTTGTATTTTGGTTCCACGTAGCCTTTGTAGCGCTGCGGATCCTTTCCGGCGGGCATGGTGGAAAGCATGAGGTTTATGGTTTGAGCGTCGACTGAAGCAACGAGGAGAGCCGAAAGAATGGTGGTGAGAGCGACAGCGGGTTTTCCTAACATAGTGGCCCCCGGAAGTTGACTGTCAGAGCATGATTAAGACGCCTGACGACGGCGATTGTAACTCGTCATGTGTGACTGCGGACGCCAGGAAATTGACGCAATGCGCCACGCGGTTGTTAACTGAAGGTCTGTTAAGCAGCATGCGAACCATTCAAGCGAAAGCGGCCGAGAAAATCACGCGCGCGGCAGCTGCTCAGGGCGTTCAAGCGGGCGCTCTGTACCGTGCGGTGGGATTGAACCCTGAGGTGGTCGGCGATCCGGATGCACGCATTCCATTCTCACAAATTGCTGCGCTTTACGAACATGGAGCCAGGCTTAGCGGAGATGAGACGTTCGGTCTGCACGTCGGCGAACATGTCGATCCCACGAACTTTGACGTCCTCGGATATTCTGTAATCAACAGTCCCACTTTCGGCGATGCGCTTGATCGCGTAGTGCGGTACAACTCAATCTGGACCAACGGCTCATGCTTCGCGGTCGAAAGCGGCAAGGAACACACCAGTGTAGTTTATGTTTATCTTGATGATTCTATCACCGAGCGGCGTCAGGATGCCGAGATGACCTTCGCGGCGCTGGTGGTCCTGGGACGACGAGCAACGAACGTTGACTGGTCGCCCGGCGAAGTACGATTCCAACATGAGCGGCCGATCGATATCAGCGAGCACGAACGAATTTTTCAGTGTCCGGTTTTCTTCGGTGCAGCCACAAACGAAGTGGTGTTCGATTCAAAATATCTTAGTCTCCCGATTGTTAAGGCTGACGCCGGTCTTTGCGCGTTGATTGACCGGCACGCGAACGAATTGTTGGCGCGCTATCCGCGCGAGGACTCTTTGGTCGAACGCGTTCGCACGCTCATGAAAGATGTACTGAACGGTGGTGACGCTTCACTGGAAACGATTGCCGACAAACTTGGAATGAGCGCACGAACTCTGCAGCGGAAGTTACACGCGCTGGGGACATCGCATCAGGAGTTGCTTGATGAAATGCGGAAAGACCTGGCTTTGCGCTATCTGCGACAGCCCGGGATGGCCGTTTGTGAAGTTACCTACCTGCTCGGCTTCTCTGAGAGCAGCGCCTTTCACCGGGCGTTCAAGAGATGGACCGGCACAACACCGAGCGAGTTTCGGAAACGGAAATAAACTTTGCGCCTTGGCGTGAACGATTCCAATTCCCCGCAAAGGCGCGAAGACGCAAAGTCTCGCAAAGCGAATCGGTTCTTCTTCCCGCCTGACTTTAAGGCCTTGCCCGTTTATAATTACTTCACCCCAAAACATAATCACAAAAACGGAGGAGTAACTCATGAACATTGAGTCTCTGAAATTATCGACGTCTCAGGGCGCAACTACCGCCTATGTAGCGCGGCCTGATGAGAATGCTTCAGCCGGTGTGATCCTGGTGCAGGAATACTGGGGGATCAACGAACACATTCGAGATCTCGCCGGCCGGTTCGCGCAGGAAGGTTATTTGTGTGTGGCGCCTGATTTGTATCGCGGCCGGGTAGCGGAGGACAAAAACCAGGCGTCGGCGTTGATGCAGGCCTTGCCAATCAAAGATGGAATCGAGACGATTCGCAAGGCAATTGAGTCCGCGATCTCGACTTACAAAATCGATCGCTTTGCGATTATCGGTTTTTGCATGGGAGGAACTTTCGCTTTGCGCGCGGCATGCGAATTCCCGGAACTGAAAGCCGCGGCGCCGTTCTATGGCGATATTCCGGAAGAAAATGTTTTAAAAAAGCTGAAAGTACCGACTCTATTCATCGCCGGCAAGCGCGATGCCTGGATCAATCCTCAGAAAGTAAACGGCTTGAAGCAAGTTGCGAACAAATTCAACTTACCGGTTGAAGTCGTCAGCTATGACGCTGACCATGCGTTTTTCAACGACACGCGACCGCAGGTTTATGACGCAGAAGCGGCGAATGATGCCTGGCGGCGTGTGCTGGAGCATTTGCGGAAGCATCTGAGCCGAAGTACGGCGGGTGCTGCGTGACGGGCAGTAACCCGAGTTCGTCAGATAGGAGTGGAGACACGAATGGCGATTCAAACCTGTTCGAACTGCGGTACCAGGAACCGCGTTGATGAATTCCTCGCAGACGTGCATCAACCGGTTTGCGGTAAATGCGGCGCGAGGCTAGGCGCTGGCTCAAGTGCTTTCGATGACGGAAAACCACAAGTTGTAACTGACGACAGCTTTGCCCGTGACGTCATAGGCGCGTCTTCAACACACCCGGTTTTGGTCGATGCCTGGGCCGAATGGTGTGGGCCGTGCCGCATGATCGCGCCAGTGATGGAGCAACTAGCAGCAGAAGCCGGAGGCCGCTACCGGATTGCGAAATTGAATGTCGATGAAAACCCGCGCACGTCTCATGAGTACGGCATCCGCAGCATTCCCACCATGCTCATTTTCAAGGGCGGAAGAGTGGTCGATCAGATCGTCGGCGCAGTCCCGAAACAAGCCATCGCCTCACGGTTGGCGGCGCAACTTTAGCTTACAAGAGGCAAACAAACTTACTCGCCACTGCGTTGCGTCAACTGCGCCGGCAAGGGTTTATCAACCTTCGGACGTTCCTTCAAACTCGCAACTTCCCAAAGCAACATATAAATGGTGCGCGTGACTCGTTCCATCTTGTCATAGTCGATCTTTTGCGGTTCATCGCCGGGACGATGGTAGTCCTCGTGCACGCCGTCAAAGAAGAAAATGATAGGAATTCCTTTGCGCGCGTAATTGAAGTGGTCGCTGCGGTAGAAAAAACGGTTAGGATCTGCCGGGTCGTCATACTTCACGTCGTAGGTCAAATTCAGAAACGATTTGTTAACCGTCTGACTCAATGCGCCCAGCTCGGTGCTCATCATGGTTGAGCCGATCACGTAAATCGAGTCCGGCCCGGTCAAATCTCTGTTGCGAGGGTTGGTGTCGTCGGCTTTCCTGCTGCGGCCGATCATGTCGATGTTGAGTTGCGTGATGATCTTGTCCAAAGGGACGGTAGGATATTCAGTGAAATAGCGTGAGCCCCAAAGACCTTTTTCTTCACCGCAATGCCAAACAAACAGGACGGACCGTTTGG
>Ga0066388_100003496_pt1 | contig 10204 bp, 8 predicted proteins | sample PanSoiMetaGPlot6_FD_64539 | JGI IMG/M metagenome (GOLD analysis project Ga0066388, IMG submission 64539) | Tropical forest soil microbial communities from Panama analyzed to predict greenhouse gas emissions - Panama Soil - Plot 6 (Hybrid Assembly) | ecosystem: Environmental > Terrestrial > Soil... | reverse complement strand
TCTTCGTCGGGATGGCTATCGCCAGTGCGATCAACCTGCTGAATGTCGAGATGGTGGTAATGGGCGGAGGAGTAATGACTGCGGGCGACGTGCTGTTGGAACGGATCAGGGAAGAGACGCGCCTCCGCACCATCGCTCCAGCGTTCGATTGCTGCCGCATCGTCTCCGGTCAACTTCTGCAAGACGCCGGCATCGTCGGCGCCGCCATGCTAGCCCGCGACCGCACATTGAACATGCACACCATGTAGGACAAGCTTCCAGCTTGTCCTACTCTTTCGGGCTATATTCAAGACCAAGCTTTACTATCTTGTCTAACAATGACTCGTAGGTTGTGCCGCGGTCGGCGGCTGAACAGGCAAAGTCTTCCTTGCGTGCGATCTGAGGGTTGGGATTCGCTTCCAGCACATAGATCCGGCCGTCCTCGGCCAGTCTGTAGTCTATGCGCGCATAACCTGTCAGGCCAAGGATTCGATAGATCCGTTTTGAGATGCTCTCAAAACTCCTCTGCAGCTCGACGGGTATTTCAGCCGGCTTGGTAACGAGCCCGACTCGTTCCTGGTACTTCGGGTCCCATTTAACCTTGCCGGTAGCAATGTTGGCGGCGCCGTCAGGAAGTTTTTCCATTATCAGTTCCCACGGCGTGTAGGTCTGCAAGCGGCGGTTCCCGATGACCCCAACATAGATCTCGCGCCCCTCTATATATTCTTCAGCCATGGCGGGTCTTCCGGTTTGCCTGTGGATCAAGTCGACCCTCTCTCTGAGCTTCTCGTCGTCGCGCACGATCGATGCCTGAGCGATGCCAACCGATCCCTCGTCGGTTACGGATTTGACAAGCAGCGGGTACTTCAGTCGCTTTGGCTTTCGGACTAGCCGCTTTGTTGGAAACACTGCGAATCGAGGCACCAGAATCCTGTGGTATGCCAGAATCTGCTTGGTCAAAGCCTTGTCGTGCGCAAGCGTCAGGCCGCGGGGGTTGCATCCGGTGTATTTCTGCCTGCCCAGCTCGAGGTAGCTGACTACGTGCTGATCGAACAACGGGTAACCGTCAAACTCCTCCAGGAGGTTAAAGGCGATGTCGGGCTGGTACTCTTCGAGCGCTTTGCGAATAGGGCCCAGGTCATTTGATAGCCCGATCGGTTGCGTCTCGTGACCGATGCTCTTGAGGGTGGAGTTTACGTCGAATTCGGTCTTCCAGAGCTTAATATCCTTCTCGGCACAGCCGTCGAGCGTATCCGGAGGAATCAGGTCTTCCTGGACCAGTACAACGATCTTCAGCTTTCGCTTGCCGTTACTGCTCATAAAGCAACTCGCGGAAAACCTGAGTGCACTGCATTCAGGCTCTGAGCCGTCAGCATAACGGTCGCTCGCAGTTTCGCTTCACTCTCAGCGATGGAAACTCTCAGCTTCAGTTCCTTACATCGGTTGATCATATGCTTTAGCGCCTGGTCGACCGTGTAGTGATGGAGGCCGGTTCCCTCTGCGACTTCCTGCCTCAATTGACGCCGGTGCCTTTGCAGGAAGCCCGCTGCGCTCCCAAGCGCTTTGCTATGAGAGTCCTGTGAAAAGATTCGAAACAGGTGATTGTCGTAAATCGGTGGCCACTCCATCGCGTAATGGTCGCGCTTGCGCTGATAATGCTCTCTCAGCGTCAGCTTGAGCCGCGATAGCGGCTCGACCTTTCTCCTGACGCGGTTCGCCGGCGTCTCTCCTCGGATCTTGCATACAGTACTGTCGACGTATTCCAGCTTTTGGAGAGCGGGCCATCCACCATACGCGCCTCTCCATCCCTCTCCAGAAGACAGCCAGACTGCAAAGGTCTCGGCAAAGTCCTCCGCGGGGTGCGCCTGGGCGTACCAGGCATTAAGATGCAATACATACCCGCGGCTGCTGGGGTCTGGTTTATAGTAGTCCGGATATGGCTGCGTAAACGAACCAAAGGCCTCGCGCCACTCCCGTTTGCCGTGGAGAGTATAGGCATTGCTAAGCGCATGTCCGGTTTCATGTCGCATTATCCGCATGCACTCGACATGACTGACTCCTTCGACTTCAAGCATGAATTTGCGCTCGAGCCTGATCAGGCGCGGATGAGCAAGATAAAATGGGATGGCAAAGCCGGGGATTCCATCTGGAGTGAACCATTCCGCCGATAGCCAAACATAAGGCTTGAACCTGATCTGGCGCTGGTCGAGCTCGTCATATAAACGCTTGATGCGGAGCTCGAGCGTCGTGCCTTCGATCTTTACAGGCAAGTCGCACAAGCGCAGGTTCAGAATCTGCTCGTCTGTGGCCGACCGCCAATCGAACCCGGTTTCTACTGTACCCTCGACCTCGCTCATTTTTGCCGCTTGCCTGCCAGCTATTGATTCATATCAACCATCGCCCTCTAGCCGGCACAGTCACATCGAGCCGGAGGCGACTCTTTGTCAAATACCGTTATCTCAAATTTTACGCCACATTCCAGCGTTAGTACACGCCGCATCAAAAAGTCGGCGCCGCTGTGCTTCCTGCGACGCTTTCCCGGGATCGCTTTCCTGGGATCGCACGCATCCCTGCGTGCCCTGGGCTTCATCACGGATGCTATCGCGATTCTTCGACGACACCGCTGGCCCCACCGTCGCATCGCCGGCCTTAGCGCTTATCGCCTCCCAGTATCTCCTGAATCTGCGACCATTCAATACCGAAGCGCGCCAGGTATTTGCGCAACCGGTCAGCATCGTTCGTACTTTTTTTGCGTGTGCGCGATGCTCCAAAAAGGATGCGGCCGGCTTCGGAAAGCGAATGCGCTCGCTGGCTTACCTCGAGGACGCAAGCAAGCTGAGCTTTCTCGAACTGGTCCAACTCGTCAGCCCTCTGGACTCCAAGCATCCGCTGGATAACAGTATCCCCATCGGCTGTCGACCGGCTTTGCCATCCGATCCTGAGCCGAGCTATCTCTTCCTCCACGGTCTCGACCGAAATACGCCCGCCCGGGGCGAGCGTCGCCATGCGGATTATCGCTCCGTTCAGGTCGCGAAAGTTGCCTGCCCAGAGAGCCTGGGGCGACGCCGCGAATTTCAAGAACTTGAGGCGCGCTTCCTGATTAAAGGTGATCCGCTTTCCGTGGCGTTCTGCATACTGGTCGAGTTCGTATTGCAGGTTGGGTTCTATATCTTCGATGCGGTCGCGCAGGCCAGGCAGCCTGAATGTCCAAAGGTTGATGCGAGCAAGCAAATCTTCTCTGAATTGACCATCTTCGACTGAATTCTTGAGGTCGCTATTAGTTCCCGCGACCAACTGAAAGTCGCTCTTTACTTCGCGATCGCCGCCCAGTGGGAAGAATACTTTCTCTTCCAGAGCGTGCAGAAGCATGGCTTGTTCGTCTAGCCCCAGGCTCCCTATTTCGTCGAGAAACAACACTCCTGAATCCGCGGCTCTGAGATGCCCGCGGCGGTCCCTCACAGCGCCGGTGAACGCTCCCTTCACGTGGCCAAACAGCGCTGACATGGCTGCGTCTCCTCGGATTGTCGCGCAATTCACCTCGACGAAATCTCCGGTCACCTGGTGGCGGGCGCGCTTAAGCTCATAGAGCCGCCTGGCCAGCCTCGACTTGCCGGCGCCGGTCGGTCCCATTAGCAAGACCGGGTCGCGAGAATTTATCGCTACTTGTTCGATCCTGCTTATCAACTGATTGAACCGAGCGTTACGGGTTTCAATGCCCGATTTAAGGAACGACAGCGCTTCCCGTTGTTCCTCCTGAAAGCGGGAAGCAATGCGGTCGTACTTCGACAGATCCAGGTCGATTATCTCGAACCTTCCCGGACCCTTCCTGCCGCGCCGGTCAGGAGGCGACGTCTGGATCAGCTTGCCGGGAAAATGGCGCGACTCGGTCAGGAGAAACAAGCAAATCTGGGCTACGTGCGTCCCCGTCGTAATGTGAATCAAATACTCCTCGCTCTCAGTGTTGAAAGAGTAGGCCCTGGCAAAGTCGTGTAAAGCGCCATAGACTTGCTCGAAGTCCCACGGATCGCCGAATTCGATCTCGGTCATTCGAATCTGCGTCTCGGGCGAGCATGTTGCTACGTCGCCGGCCACCTGCCGGGCAAGGTTGAGAAACTTCCTTTCATAAAGAAGCTCCATTCGCGCGACCAGCAGATCCTCGTGCTGGCACAGCGAGACCGTCGGACGCCATCGTTCCCATCGCTCTGGTCCCGTTCCGCTATCCAGGGTCGACCCCAATAAGCTTATTCCGATCTGCCGCTTGCCTTCCATATACATTCTTCTAAGTCATTATCTCATGAAATAAACAATGGCCGAGCGAGATTTCTCCGATGAGCGCCTTTCCGGATGGATAATCCGTTGTATTTTAATGACTTAGGACCTCACAGCCTGGCCGGCACCGCAGCGGCACAGCGCCTGCTCTATTCAACCCACGAGAACACGAGGGGGGTCAACACCGGGTACCCTCTAAAAAACACGAGAAACATGAGCGGAAGGCTGAAGAGGAGAACGAAGATGGCTAACAAGAAGCTGTTCAATTCGCTGAGGGGCTGGCTGGTTCCGGCGACCGACTCGGTGAACGAAGAGGGCGCTACCGCATACCGCTTCAGCTCTGAAGCCGAGCTGGCACAGTACGCAGCTACCGGCTGCTTGAACTCTACGTTCTATGCAACCGCGCAGGACCAGTTGGCAAAGGTCCTTGAATTGTCGAACCGCGTTGACTCAGAGTTCATCGCGCTGACTGCGATTTACTGCCGTGAGCGCGGTTTCATGAAGGACATGCCTGCATTGCTGTGTGCACTGCTCTCAGTTCGAGACAAGGGGCTGTTCGCTGAGGTGTTTCCTCGCGTCATCGACAATAGCAAGATGCTGCGAACTTTTGTCCAGATAATGAGGTCGGGAGCAGTAGGCCGCAAGTCGCTGGGAACGGCGCCAAAGCGAATGGTGCGACAGTGGCTCGAGGCGCGGGATGACGAGACCCTGTTCAGGTCGTCTGTCGGTCAGAGCCCTTCGATGGCTGACATCATAAAGATGGTGCACCCTCGGCCGGGACTGAAGACGCGAGAGGCGGTGTTGGGCTACTTGATCGGCAAGCAACACGATGCCGAGGCGCTGCCTCAGGTGATCCGCGACTTCGAGGCATTCAAGCGAGGCGAGGCGCATGAAGTTCCTGATGTGCCGTTTCAGATGCTGACAGCCCTGGACCTGGGTACCAGCGAATGGGTTGCCATCGCTCGAAATGCTCCGTGGCACATGACGAGAATGAACTTGAACACCTTTGCGCGTCACGGTGTATTTGAGCGGCATCGTATGGCTGAGCTCATCGCTGAACGGCTTCGCGATCCAAAGGCTATACGCGCAGCTCGGGCGTTTCCTTATCAGTTGCTCGCGGCTCACGCGTCAGCAGTTAAGGAAGTCCCGAGGACTGTCAAGCACGCGATCGAGGACGCAATGGAGATTGCGACTTCAAACGTGCCAGCGATTGACGGCAAGGTTTATGTTTGCCCGGACGTTTCAGGGTCAATGCAATCTCCCGTGACTGGTTACCGTCGGGGTTCGACGACCGCCGTCCGATGCGTAGATGTAGCGGCGCTGATGGCCGCATCAGTGCTTCGGCGCAATCGGAAGGCTGAAGTTCTGCCGTTCGAGAATGATGTGGTCAGCCTGCGGTTGAACGGGGGCGAGCGAGTAATGAAGAATGCCGCGAAGCTCGCCTCCGTGAGCGGCGGCGGGACCAATTGCAGTGCTCCTCTGCGGCTGTTGAACGAGCAAAATGCGCGGGGCGACCTGGTCATCTTCGTATCGGACAACGAGTCGTGGGTAGATGCAGGGCGTGGCCGGGGAACCGCCACAATGGCCGAATGGAATCAGTTCAAGCAGCGAAATCCGAATGGGCGGCTTGTCTGTATAGATATCCAGCCATACGGGACGACCCAGGCCCGGGAACGCTCGGACATCTTGAACATCGGCGGATTTTCGGACCAGGTGTTTGAGGTTGTCGCCGAATTTGCCGCGGGCCGCCTGACTCCAGAACACTGGATAGGCGTAATCAACGGGGTGAAGATGTGAAGGGGAAGTGAAGAGTGATGAGTGATGAGTAAGGGAGCATCGGCTCCATCACCACTCAGCTCTCGCTCTTCGCTTGTTAATGGATGGCTGGGGCCGAATGCTGTCGGGACTACATCTTCAAAATGTCTGGTCTCGAACAAAACCTTGTCGGCTCCCCGATTGGCGAATGCCGGTGTGGAGTACGTGGTAACGGTTGCCGATGAGGCGCCGGACGGGGTCGAATCCCCGGACGGCCGGGTTAATAGCCCGGCGTTAGTCTCTCACCAATCTTGTCGCCATCTGCAGTTATTGATTAATTAGATTGGTATTGGATTGCTATTGGATTGCGGCGAATGCAGAGGGAACTACATAGTAACCCGAGGGTCCCCGGGTGCGAATCCCGGGCCGTGCTTGCACGGTAGCTCAGCAGTAGAGCATCGGGCATTTGTTTCTTCGCCACTTGTCGCCGCATTCGAACCCTGAGCAGATGGTCACAGAGCGAATGGTGGCAGACTATGCCGAGCATCGAGATTACAAGATGGGGGTACGCAGCAAGCTTCGACGTCGATCAAGGTCCACCGGATCCTGAAGATTTCTGCGCAACCCTTTTCATCGACACCACAGAACAAGGCAGTGAAGGTGTCACCACTTACGAAATTGAGATATGCACGCCTCGGGGTATGCTCTCGAACTTTCGCGAAATCTGTACGTTCTCGGCGAAGATCGGGGCTTCCCCTGAAGACTGCATATTCGGCCGAGGCCTTCTATTGGTTGGGAAATACGACATCGACCTGATTGAGCGCGCCATAAAAAGCGTCGGCGACAATCTAAGATACTATGCCTTCGACGTCTCCTAACCCAGTATTGGTTTGGTTAACGACTATCCCGACAAGGAGTGGGGACTTGGGGAATCAAACAACTGTGGGGAGTGTGGAGCAGCTTGACGTTACATTACCATTCAGCCAACCTTGATTTGGAAGGGATTGATAGAACATGAGACACGACACCGAAGACGCGAAGGCTTTGAAGCTCGCAAAGAAGCTGAAGAACGCCGACAATTGGAAGCACCTGGCTCGCTGGCACGGCGACGGCTACTACACGCTGCAAACTGAAGACACTGGCGACGTGCCGGTGCGGATATTCCTGACGCCCAAACTGCTCGCCGAGACTGAAGACATCATCTATCGCCAGATTGTAAACGCAACCCGTTTCCCCGGCGTCAAGCTGGTCGCGATCACCCCCGACACCCACTATGGCTACGGCGTACCGGTTGGCTGTGTCATTCTTACAGATTCTGAAAGCGGAGCTGTTGCGATGGGGCCCGTAGGATACGACATCGGATGCGGGATGGTAAGCGCCAGGTCGGACATCCCCGCTGACGCTGCCACACCGGCGAAGAAGATGGCCTTCAATGCAGCCGTGATGGAAAAAGTGAATATGGGGGCCGGCGGCAAGAGCGTCAAGCTTGGCCGCCTGGACCGTCGCGAATTTGACAATCTCATCCGCGGCGGAGCGGAGTACTACGTGGAAAAGTATGGTGCCAGCTTTGATCGCAGCCGTGCAGAGCGCCATCGCATGCCGGTCGACGACGACTGGCAGCCGCCGCTCGGCGGTAAGGGCAGACCTGAGCGAGGCATCGAACAGATGGGGTCGCTTGGCAGCGGCAACCACTTTATAGAGCTTCAGCGCTGCCAGGAGACCGGTACCCTATTTGTCCAGGCCCACACCGGCTCCCGTGGCTGGGGCCATGGCCTGGCGACCAATTATTTCGAGCTCGCTCGCGCTGAAAAGCCACATGTAGTCACGGATATCGACCTGGGTTATTTCACACCAGAGTCGGAGCACTACCGCGACTACCTGAACGCAGTAGCTTCGGGCGGCAACTTCGCGATCATCAATCGCCTGGTCATCTTTGAACAGGTGGCGGAGGCTTTTCGCAAAGTGTTCGGCGGCGAACTGGAGTTGATTTATGAGATCAGTCACAATCTAGTACAAAAAGAAACTCATCCAGAATTCGGCGAGGTATGGGTCCATCGTAAGGGTGCAACTCGAGCATTCCCTGCAGGTCATCCTGCCCTCCAGGGAACAATGTGGCAGGACACAGGTCATCCCGTTCTGATCCCGGGGTCAAACAAGGATTGGAGTTACATCTTGAGACCCGAACCGGGAGCGGTTGCCAGCGGTTTCTCGGTGAATCACGGGGCCGGCAGGCGCATATCGAGGGGCGAGGCGTTTCGCAGCCTGAATCAGAAGCAGATGGACCGCGAATATCAGGAGGCCGGCATTCTGGTTAACACCGACGGCCATGTTCCGATCGATGAAGCTGCCCCCTGCTATAAGTCGTCGGAAGAAGTCATCAACGCAGTGACCGGCGCGGGACTTGCGCGTATAGAATTCAGCCTGTGGCCGCTGGCGTCGCTCAAGGGCGCAGAAGAAGGCCGCTCGCGGAAAGGAAAGCGGAGACCGGAAAAATCGGGTCGGAGATCGAGTGATCACTATTAAAGCATCGAATGAGTAGGGCTCCGCCCTACTCTCGGAGTTCTCAGAACCCTCAAAACGCTCAGAGCTCTCAGAACTCCCCGAGCCCTCAGGATTCGTTCATGATTACGATTGATGGATCATTTGGCGAAGGCGGCGGCCAAATCCTGCGCACCTCGCTAGGCCTCTCCCTTGTCACTGGAAAGCCCTTCCGAATAGTGAAGATTCGGGCTGGGCGCAAACAGCCCGGACTCCTGCGCCAGCACCTTACCGCCGTGACCGCAGCAGCTCGAGTCGGGTGCGCTGAAGTCACCGGCGCGTCGATCGGGTCGACGGAGCTGACATTCAGTCCGCAAAGGATTCTTTCGGGCAACTATCAGTTCGCGGTGGGAACTGCCGGAAGCGCGACGCTCGTCCTTCAAACCGTGTTGCCAGCCTTGCTCGTTGCAGATGCTCCGAGCACCCTCACGCTGGAAGGTGGAACCCACAATCCATTTGCGCCTCCGTTCGATTTCCTGGCTCGGTCCTTTTTGCCACTCATCAACCTGATGGGCGCAAACGTAGCCGCCGAACTCGAGCGTCCCGGCTTTTATCCCGCCGGCGGCGGCAAGTTTCAGGTAACAATCACCCCGTCGGGCGGTAGGCTTCAGCCTCTGGATCTTATAGAACGGGGAGACATCCTGAACAGGCAGGCTCGCGCCATTGTTGCAAACCTGCCTATTCACATTGCCAGGCGTGAGCTCTCCGTGATCGCATCAAAGATGTCATGGAAGGAGCCGTGGCTGGAGGCGGAGACAGTCGATAATTCCGCCGGCCCGGGCAACATCGTGATGATCGAGATCGCGAGCAGCCATGTTACTGAAATCTTCACCGGATTTGGCCAGCGCGGCCTCAGGGCCGAGGCCGTCGCCGAACAGGCAGTGAAAGGCGCGCGCCAGTACCTCAAGACCTCTGCATTCGCGGGAGAACACCTGGCAGACCAGCTCGTCGTTCCTCTTGCTATCGCCGGCGGAGGTTCATTTACAGCTGTCCGCCTTTCGCGTCACATGACAACCAACGTCGAGATCGTTCGCTCGTTTCTCGACATTGCCGTCGAGACGACAATGCTCGAGGATCGGACCTGGAAAGTTGAAATGAAATGAGATCGAGTATTCTCGCTCCACTGGAATTTCGCTGTGACGGAACGAACTAGGGCAATGCCTCGCTCGAGGGCAGGAGAACCTATGCCAATTACCTTACTCCCCCAGATGTCTCCTCACCTTTGAAAGCAGGTCTGCTCCGTTGATTGGCTTTGTTACGTAGTCATTGCAACCGCTTTGGAATCCCTTCTCTATGTTACCGGAGTCTCCTTTGGTGGTAACCATAATGACAGGTATCGAACTGGTATTTTCGTCGCTCTTGATTCGCCGGCAGACCTCAAATCCATCCATCTTTGGCATCACTATGTCCAGAATGATCAAATCGGGCTTGTCGCTTGCCGCGGCCGCCAGCGCCTGCTCCCCATCCTTTGCGGTAGTCAAAACGTAGGATTTGCCGAGTATCATGGTTTCCATCATCAGGATCGTTTCGGCATCATCCACCAGTAAGATCTTTTTCTCCCCCATGCACCTCACCTCATAACGAAAACCGGGCCACAGAATCAAGGGCTTTTCCCTGATTCAATTATGAATCGGGCGGCGCAACAGTCAAGAGTATTCTCCGG
>Ga0066388_100003495_pt1 | contig 10205 bp, 9 predicted proteins | sample PanSoiMetaGPlot6_FD_64539 | JGI IMG/M metagenome (GOLD analysis project Ga0066388, IMG submission 64539) | Tropical forest soil microbial communities from Panama analyzed to predict greenhouse gas emissions - Panama Soil - Plot 6 (Hybrid Assembly) | ecosystem: Environmental > Terrestrial > Soil... | reverse complement strand
TCGTTACTTCGACGTTGGAATCGCGGAGGAACACGCGGCTCTGTTCGCGTGCGGTTTGGCGACGCAGGGCCTGACCCCGTTCCTCGCGATCTATTCCACGTTTTTCCAACGCGCTTATGACATGGCAATCCATGATATGGCGATTCAAAAGTTGAATGTGCGCCTTTGCATGGACCGCGCCGGACTGAGCGGCGACGACGGTCCGACGCATCACGGCTTGTTCGACATCGGATATCTGCGGCACATCCCGAACTGGGTGCACATGCAGCCAAAGGACGAAGATGAGTTCGTGGACATGCTTTGGACGATGGCGAATTACAATTCGGGGCCGATCGCGGTTCGCTATCCGCGCGGCTCGGGAACCGGCGCAAAAATCAAGCCGGAACCGAAGCTCCTCGAGATCGGCAAGGCCGAAGTGGTGAAGCACGGGCGCGACGTCGCGATTTTTGGACTCGGCAACATGTTCGAGGTGGCGGGAGAAGCCGCGAAGAAACTGGAAGAACAAGGCATTTCCGTCGCGCTAATCAATCCGCGCTGGATCAAACCGATGGACACAGGCACGCTCGAGTTTTTCGCGCGTAGTGTGGAAGTCGTGGCGACGCTCGAAGATCACGTCTTGCACAACGGCTTCGGTTGCGCGGTGATGGAGCATCTCCACTCGCAACAAATCAATACGCCGGTGGTGCGAGTTGGATGGCCGGACGAATTTATCGAACACGGCGCGGTTCCGCTGTTGCGCAAGAAACATGGTATTACGGCGGATGCGTTGGTTGAGAAAGTTCTCGCCCTTCTGAAGAAGAAGCCAGCTGCAAGAACGTCGGTAGCCTAACTCAACGTTCTTCCATTGATGTGGCCCAGCCTTTTAAGCTGGGTGTGACAATGTGCGGAGGCCAGTCCCGACGGGGACGGAAGACTGTTCTGTCGTTCCGAGTCGGACTTCAACATAGAATACATGTTGACCCAGCGTTAAAACGCTGGGCTATTTTCTTCCTTCATTCTTCAACCTTTCTTCGTCATGGCTACGATTGAAGCTCGCGATCTAACCAAAATTTATCGCACCTACCGCAAAGAGAGCGGACTCTGGGGCGCCATCAAAGGTTTGGTCCGCCGTCGTTACGACGAAACGCGCGCCGCCGATGCGGTTTCATTTCAGATCGACGAAGGCGAGTTCGTTGGTTTTCTCGGACCGAACGGCGCAGGCAAGACGACGGTGCTGAAGATGTTGTCGGGTCTGCTCAATCCGACCGGTGGCGACGCGCGCGTGCTCGGTTTCATCCCCTGGGAGCGGCGCAACGAAATGAAGCGCCAGTTCAGTTTGCTCATGGGGCAGAAGAACGCGCTCTGGTGGGACCTGCCCGCGCAGGAATCGCTTGAACTCAATCGCGCGATTTACGGAATCGACCGCGATCGTTTCAAAAAAGTGGTCGGCGGACTGGCCGAGCTGCTTGAGGTCACTGACAAAATGAATGTGATGGTGCGCGAGCTTTCGCTCGGTGAGCGGATGAAGATGGAATTGATTTCCGCGCTCATCCACGAACCGCGCGTTTTGTTTTTAGACGAACCGACGATTGGTCTCGACGTTGTCAGTCAAAAGCGCGTGCGGGAATTTCTTCGCATCTATAACAAAGAGCATCGCATCGTCACGCTCCTCACCAGTCATTATATGCAGGACATTGAAGAATTGACGCACCGAGTGCTCGTAATCGACCACGGGAAGATTTTCTTCGACGGGCCGCTCGATGAAATTGTCGACCGGTTTGCCGTTTACAAAATTGTTAGTCTAACTTTCGCGGCCAAGCCAAACTGTGACTTCTCACGATTCGGCGAAGTGATGGAGCAAACGCCGGTGTCCGTTCAGCTCAAAGTGCCGCGCGCCAAAGTAACTGAGACAACCCGCGAACTTCTTCAAGCTTGCAACGTGATCGACATCAACGTCCAGGAAGTTCCAGTCGAAGAGGTGATTCGCCAGCTTTTTGGCAGCGCCCGGAGTTCGGCGCCGCAACCGAACGGTGCGGCTTAACTGTGAACCAACGCCCGCTTCAGCTCGTGGCTGTAAGCCGGGTTCACTTCAAACGCGGTCACGGGCATTTCGGCGAGCTCAATCTGCTCCGAAAAGGGAATGCTCTCGACGAATCCCGCCGTCATCAGGCTGTTCAGCGTATCGATCACGTCGTCCGATTCCATTCGCACGTAATCCTGAATTTCCGCGCCGAGCATCGAATTGGTAAATCCTATCGCACGGACGATAGAGGCTTCGCGGCCGCTGAGTTTGATGTTCCGCATATTCCCCGAAAAAATTAGCAGCTTCCATACCGGTATTTGCATCCGCGATTGGGCTTTATGCGCGCTCGTGATCGACGCTGGGCAGAACGCTTTTTTCCATCCCTTTGGCGAACGTTGGATATTCGGGCGCCCATCCGATGCTTCGGAGTTTGGCATTGCTGACGCGCTTGTTGCTTTCGCCTCCTTTTCGCTTCGAGATCGATCTTCCCTCCCGCGGAAGCGGCCGATTTAATTTCGCGGCCAGCCATCGATAGCATTCGCTCTGCAGGATAGGCTCGTTGTCGACGACATTGTAAATCTCACCACGCGACGCGGCGGAGTTGAGCAAGAGACGCACCGCCGTAGCCGCGTCGTCGCGATGGATTTCATTTACAAAACGATCGTGTTCCGCATCGATGATTGCGCGGCCATCGAGAAACTTGTTCAAGAAAGCCGATCGACCAGGTCCGTAAATTCCGCCGAGCCGCGCAATGATGCCACGAGCCGCCAGCACCACATTCTCCGCTTCGCGCAAAATTTTCCCGGACTCGTGCTTTGGCTCAGCTGCGCTTTCTTCCGTGACCGATTCGCCGTTTGTCTGTGAGTAAACGCTCGTGCTACTGGTAAACAGGATTCGCGAATTCATGAAGCATTCGGTCAGATTGCGGGCACCGTCCAAATAAACACGCCGATAAGAATCGACGCCACCGCCGCGCGTGCTGGCAGAATGAATCACCGCATCGAAATCTGACTTGTGCCCGAGAACATCTTTCAGGCTGGAAATATCGACTGCCTGCGCGCCACGATGTTTTCGCGAAAGTTCGCGAGCCGATTGGGCCGACGCAGTCCAGCATTCGACTTCCCAGTTTTCAGCGGTTAATGAATCCGCCAGCGCTTGACCAAAATAACCGCACCCGGCGATAAGAGCCCGCGGCATGATGTCGATCTTACCCCGCGACAGCGGCGATTTCGATCTCGTCGAACATCTTTCGCTGCAACGCGCGCACTTGATTCAGTCGAATCAATTCGAGCAAAGCAAGGAACGTAACAACGATCTCGACCCGAGAGGCGATCTGGCCGAAAAGCTCTGAGAATCGGATTGGCGTTCCACTGCCAACGCGCTCCAGAATTTTCTCGATCTTATCCGAGACCCTGAATCGCTCGGCGAAGATTTCGCCTAAGTCTTCACGCGCCTCGACGCGTTTGATGACTTCCTGGAATGCGTGGATCAGCTGAAAAATCCCAACTTCGTGCAACGGCAGTGGCGCGTCGGACGCCGGAGCGCTGCCTCCATCCCGCGTAAATATCCGCTCCTGCTCCAGCGCACGGTCGTGCAACTGCACAGCTGCTTCCTTGAACTTTTTGTACTCAATCAACTGGCGGATTAAATCCCAGCGCGGATCGTCTTCGTCGGCATCTTCTTCCGGCGGCTGCTGATCGAGCGGAAGCAAACTACGACTCTTGAGATAGATGAGATTCGCCGCCATGACGATGAACTCGCCGGCGATCTCGATCTTGAGTTCCTTGAACGCCTGGAGGTATTCGAGGTATTGGCGCGTGATCCGTTCGATCGAGATATCGTAAATGTCGATCTCGTCGCGTTTGATCAGGAAGAGCAAAAGGTCGAGCGGCCCTTCAAAGATTTCGAGCTTAACCTTGTAGTCGGTCTCCACGTCTCAACGGATTGTAAATCGCGCACGCTCGAAGTAAATCACTCAGACCGTGCCGCAGCGACGTCGATCTTCGGACCGGAAAATTACGGACTGACCTCGTTGCGGTGAACCCAGACGCTATTCACCACGCCGAGCGCGAACATGATCATGAGGGCGAACGATCCGCTATAGCTGATGAGCGGGAGCGGCACGCCGGTGATCGGCAAAATCGAAATCGTCATCCCGACGTTTTGGAAAATATGCGTGAAAATGAGCGCCGTGATGCCAATGACCAAAAGTAAACCAAATTGATCACCTGCAAAAAATGCAACGAAGAGACACGTCAACAGTAGCAAAGCAAACGCGCTGATCAGAAACATTCCGCCGACAAAACCCCATTGCTCACCAATCGCGGAAAAGATGTAGTCGTTGTGGACTGCGGTGGCAGGAAGAAAGCCGAGCTCAATCTGAGTGTTCTGCGCCTTAAAACCTTTTCCGGCCCAACCGCCCGAACCAATCGCGATGAGTGATTGGTTGATCGCCCAGGATGAGCCTTGCTTATCGATGTCCGGGTGGGCGAATGCAGTCAGACGCGCCTGCTGGTAGGGCTTGAGTACCAGGTTTGCCGTGATTGGAATCGCCGCGAACAGAATTAAGAGGATGCAGACCAAATAGCGCAGCGGCATTCCACCGACGAAAAGCAACGCCAGTAACACCGGCACCCAGATGATTACTTCGCCCAAATCCGGTTGCATCAAGATCAAGAGACAAGGCGCGCCGGCGATCGCTCCGCAGACCAGCAAACGCAACATCGGATGCATTGTTTTGAACTGGCTCAGAAACAAAGCCAGCACCATGATTCCGGCGACGACGGCGAGCTGCGCAGGTTGAAAATTGAGTGGGCCGAGGTGAAGCCAGCTGCGCGCGCCGTAAACCTTTTGCCCCATGAACTTGGTCAGAATCAAAAAGAAGATGCCGGCCAGATACATCGGAAGCGCGCCCCATCGAATCCAGCGATAGTTGACCAAGCTGGCGAGCATAAAGGCGAAAAAACCGACCACGACCCAATTCGCCTGCTTTCGCCAAAAGTCCGCCGCCACCGGGTCCTCGCGCATATAGGTCGCGCTGTAGATCGCAACCACGCCGAAAATCGCTAGCGCGAGCATGACCAAAAGCAGGATCCAATTCAGGCCGAGCAGCTTTCGTAAAAACGGGGTCATGTCGATCTAATCCGGCGGCATGTTCGAGTATACGCAACGGCGAAAAATCGCAACGCGTTTCGCCTCTGAAACTTGGAAAAATCAGTCGAAAGAGGCCCCTCTTGGAAGCCGCCAAGGCTGCTGGTAGGACGGGAGAAGATGGATTTATAAGATGCTTATTTTAAGTGATTTAAAACAATTTTTCGAAAAAAGAAGCGGATTCCTTGTCGACCGAATCGAACCAATTTAAAATTGGGTCGTTTCACTCAGGGGTTCCAGTTATGGCGAAAAAAACGAAACGCAAAATTGGCTATCGCACGCTGCTGATGCAGCAGCAGTTAAATCTGCGCCAGGAAGGCAAACACTTTGATCTTGGCAAAATTTTCGACCAAGTGAACAAACGCTATTTCCGCGGCCGAGTTCGCAATTACAAAATCGAATGGGGCCGTCGCCGCAAAAATCGTCCGAAAGATCATTTTGTTTTCGGCACAATTCAGGAGGAAGATCGAGTAATTCGGATCCATCCGCTCCTGGATCAGGCATTCGTCCCGCGTTGGTATTTGAAGTACGTGCTGTATCACGAAATGCTGCACTCAGTCGTGCCTGACAAAATGTTGCGGAGTGGAAGACGACAGGTTCACACCGAAGAATTCAATAGACGCGAACGCCAATTCCGGAACTACCACCGGGCGCGACGCTGGGAAGAACGAAATCTCGCGCGTTTCCTGCGTTAAATTCGAGAACTCTCCAAATTAACCGACGTTAGCGTCTTTCGCCGGCGGCCGGTCGCGAGCTTGTTTCAGACGGCGAGGGTGTCGTTGCGACGTTCTTCTTGATGAGATACCAGAGGGTTGTCGCGAGTAAGAGCGAGATCAACTTCGCTCGCCAATTCTTCAGAATCAGTCTCTTCATAGCGGCCGTGCAGCAGAATCTCACCGATCCGCTGCCGAAATGTTTCCGGCGTGAAATTGCGCTCAATTCGTCGCCGATGGCAAATGGAAATGCTGCCGGTCTCTTCGGAGACAACGATCGCCACCGCGTCGGATTCTTCGGTGATCCCGAGCGCCGCCCGATGGCGTAGGCCGAGACTGCGATCCAAGGTTTCGCGCTGACTCACCGGAAAAATACACGCCGCGGCGGCGATTCGGCCGTTGCGAATGATTACGCCGCCGTCATGCAATGCCGCTTTCGGATGGAAAACGCTCAAGATCAGCTCGACCGAAAAATCGGAATCGAGCGTGACGCCGGTTTCTTCGTAAACGCGAATGGAGGTGTCGCGTTCGATCGCCAGCAGCGCGCCAAATTGTTTGTTTGCCAGTTGCGTGACGGCTTCAGCGAGATCATGCACCGTCTCGCGTTTTTCGCTCGTCAGCGAAAAAATCGGATGTCCGCCGAGCTCAGCCAGACCGCGGCGCAGCTCCGGTTGAAAAATCACGACCAGCGCGATCGCAAGGAAGACCGAGAAGCTCCGCACCAGCCAACCGATGACGACCAGGTTCAGCAGCGTCGAGATCAGCGTCAGTGTGAGAAAGACAATCGCCAGACCCGTCAAGACTTTGGCGCCGCGCGTTCCGCGAAAATAGAGGTAGCCGTAATAAATGCCGATGCTGAGCAAGATGATTTCAATAATGCTGCGCCAGCTTTTGAACCAGAGTTGAAGAAGATCCTGCAACATCATCGAATCCTCTCCACCGTTCGCAACGCGGCTACATTTTCTTTCACGTCATGCACCCGAAAAATGTCGCCGCCGCGAGCGCGTAAGATTGCCGTTAGCGCAATTGTCGGTGCCCGGCGGTCGCGCATTTCATTTGAGCCAACGATTTTTCCTAAAAAAGATTTTCGCGAAACGCCGACCGCCAACGGCCGATTATCCACCCGCAGGCGCTCGAGATTTTTCAGCAACAACAAATTGTGCTCGAGCGTCTTACCGAAACCAATTCCGGGATCAAACGCCACCCTCATAGGATTAACGCCGCACTCTAGGGCGCGGCTATATTGTTGTCTAAAAAAATCAGCCACTTCCCTAACAACATTGTCGTAGTGCGGATTCTTCTGCATTGTTCGAGGCTCGCCTCGCATGTGCATTAACACCAACGGCGCGTGTCGGGTTGCGGCGAGCTGTAACATCTTCTCGTCCGCGCGCCCGGCCGTCACATCATTAATGATCGATGCCCCGGTATCGAGAGCGGCCTCCGCAACTTCTGACTTCGATGTGTCGATCGAAATCGGAATGTCGATCTTCGCCCGGAGTTTCTCGATAACGGGAAGCACGCGCTGCAGTTCTTCTTTCAGAGAAACAGGTTCGGCCCCGGGCCGTGTCGATTCGCCGCCAACATCGATAAGGTCCGCCCCTTCCGCTGCGATTTGAATTCCGCGCGCGATTGCCCGATCGATTCCAAAAAAGTCGCCGCCATCCGAAAATGAATCCGGCGTAACATTGAGCACGCCCATGATCATTCCCCGCTCCGAAAGATCGACAATCCGGTCGCCGATTTTCCAGCCTCGCTTAATCATCAAGAATCAGACTAACACGAGCGGCCCGTTATTCGAAATGGAGGGGCACGCGCGGTCGTGTCCCGAATAGGAAGAGTTACTTCTTCGAATATTTTCCCATCAATTGACCTTGGGCGATCACGTGACCTTTCATCGCTGCGTCAACCTCACGCCGTTTCGCGCCAGGTTTTAGATCGAGCGTCTTATCGAGAGCGAAGATTTTGAAATAATAACGATGCGTTCCCGACGGCGGCTGCGGACCGTCGTAGCGTTGGCCGGGGAAATCGTTTGTTCCCTGAACTCCGCCTTGAGGCAGGCTCCCTTCCGCGATCCCCGTCGTCTTCGGATCGATGTTCCAAACCAGCCAGTGCGTGAATAGTCCCACCGGCGCGTCGGGATCATCGACAATCAGTGCGAGACTTTTCGCCTCGCCCGGTGCACCTTCAATCCGTAACTCCGGACTCACGTTCTGTCCGTTTTTGCTGAATTTCTCCGGAATCGTGCCGCCTTCCTGAAATGCTAAACTTGTGATTTTCATTTTCGCTCCTCCTGCGGCAGACGCAACCAACGCCGCGGCCACGATCATACCAACAGCGATAATAATTGTTTTCATATTTCAAAGTCGGTCGTTAGATCGACAGTTTCCAATTAAGGTTTCGCGAAGATGACTAAGGACGGTCGCAACATTCGAGAAAAAGTCATGGCGTTGCTGCGGGCACGGGACTATCGGCCGCGCGACCGAAACGAAATCACACAATCCCTCGACGCGAAAGGCCGTGACCGCGTTCAAGTGCGAAAAGCGCTCCGTGATCTCGAACGCGCGGGCGAGATTGTTCGGATTCGCAAGAACCGTTACGTTCTTCCGTCCGAAGCCGACCTTATCATCGGTAAATTGTCGATCCATCAGGCCGGCTATGGATTTCTCGTTCCGGAAAAATCTGGAGAGCCGGACATTTTCGTCGCCGCGGAAAATACGGGAACCGCGATGAACGGCGACCGCGTCGTTGTTCGAATCAGTCGAGACATTCCGTCGCGCCGCGCGAAGGATCGACATCGCGCTGAAGGTCGCGTGATCCGGATTCTCGAGCGCGGGCGAGACACAATTGTCGGAACGCTTCAGCACTCCAAGAATTTCTATTACGTCGTGCCGGACGATCCACGAATCGTTCACGACATTTACGTCCAACCGCGAGATCGGCGGTCACAGACCGCGGCTACAGTTGGTGACAAGGTCGTCGTTCGTTTGGAAGATTGGCAGTCGCGCCACGTAAATCCCGAAGGGGAAATCGCTGAAGTGCTCGGACGCGCGGACGCGCCCGGCATCGACATGTTGTCGATCATTCGGAAGTACGAATTGCCGACAGAATTTCCGAAAGCTGTGCTCAGCGATGCGAATCGAATTCCGACATCGGTTGACCAACGGATGATCGATGGTCGCGAAGATCTACGCGACAAATTCATTGTCACGATCGATCCGGACGACGCGCGCGACTTTGACGACGCGATCGACGTCGAAAAGATCGATGACGACGGCGGTTGGCGACTCGGGGTCCATATCGCCGATGTTTCCGCGTACGTAATACCCGCCAGTGCGCTTGATCGCGAGGCGCGCCGACGCGGCAATAGCGTTTATCTGCCGGACCGCGTGATCCCAATGTTGCCCGAGCGATTGAGCAACGGTGTCTGCAGCCTGAATCCGGATGTCGATCGGCTCACGCTTTCGGTTTTCATCGAGTTCGACAAGAATGGTCGCCCGACAAATGCGCGCTTCGGCCGTACGGTGATTCGCAGCGCGAAGCGGCTGACTTACAAAGAAGCCTACGCAATTCTCCAGCCGAAACCAAACGGCGAGCTCAGCCAGCGATTGCACACAGCCTGGGAACTCGCCTCCTTGCTCCGTCGAAAAAGATTCGAGCACGGCTCGCTCGATCTCGATTTTCCAGAAGTGAAAGTTTACGTCGATCAAAACGGAAAACCGATTCGTTTGGAGCGTGTCGAGAACGACGAATCGCACCAATTGATCGAAGAATTCATGCTCGCAGCCAATGAAGCCGTGGCGCGCGAGCTGCGGCATCGCTCGCTTCCCACCATTTACCGCGTTCATGAAGATCCCGACCCGGAAAAACTCGCCGAATATCGCGAGTTCATTTTAAGTTTTGGTTACAAAGTCGGCGACCTTTCACATCGAAAAGAAGTGCAGCGGTTCCTCGCTTCGATTCGCGGCAAACCCGAAGAGCAAGCGCTCAAGATCGGTCTGCTCAAAAGCTTGAAGCGGGCGCGTTACGCCGCGCAGCCGCTCGGACACTATGGTTTGGGCAAGGCGAATTACTTGCATTTCACCAGTCCAATCCGGCGTTATGCTGATCTCGTCGTTCATCGCACACTCGCCGAGCGCAATCTTTCCCGGAGATCCAAGATCGACGTCGGACAGATCGAATCCATCGCCGACCACATTTCCGACACCGAACGAAACGCGGCCGACGCCGAGATCGAATCGGTTCGGTTGAAGAAGCTCCAGTTTTTTCAGGAACAGCTTGAGGAACGAAATCCGCAAGTCTTTCGCGCGGCGGTCATGGACGTCCGCAATTATGGACTCGTG